>Ga0116227_10000121_pt1 | contig 128486 bp, 85 predicted proteins | sample S1TSphgellanicum_FD_89693 | JGI IMG/M metagenome (GOLD analysis project Ga0116227, IMG submission 89693) | Host-associated microbial communities from peat moss isolated from Minnesota, USA - S1T2_Fb - Sphagnum magellanicum MG | ecosystem: Host-associated > Plants > Peat moss > Unclassified...
GGGGTGGGGTTTAACCAAAATTCCTGGTCGAAAAAGTTGGGATTCCTTGTAATGCTTACTTTCGGCATGTCATTGGTGACAAAGGATGCAACCATGGATTTCATAGTTTGTTTTTTGATATGTGTCATGTAACCAATTGTGGGCATCATTCAACATCATTTACAACCATTGCCCATCATGGGGTTTGCTTATCAATGGAGTTTAGATTTTGTTTGCCCATTGAATTTGGTAATGCAACATAATTGATACATTTTGGTTATGATCAAACACTTATCAAAGTGGCTAAAGTTGGTGTCATTGCTAAATTATAGTAATGAAATAGTTGCCTATGCATTTTTGGATTAAAAAATTAACTAATTTGGGGTTCCAACCAATTTGGTGTTCCAATTAAAACTTCTCATGTGTCATTATCACTGTATTTTCTATTATTTGGCCATGAGCCCAAGCTACCAACCTCAATTTGATAAGATGCAATAACAATAATGAATTGATCCAAATGTGTGGCTTAAGCATGTGAGCAACTAATAATTTTGTTTTGGCATGTAATGCGAACAACCATGGAAAATTTAATGATTATTCTCAACACCAAGATATGTTACATTATATCATTATTTGAAAAGGTGGTTATCAATTTCAAATCTATAGATTTTAATTGGGAAATTATGTATACTTGAAACAAATAGCACTAACTATGTTGAATGTGATTACAAGGCATGTTATTTTACACATGTAAAAGGTGTTATTTTCCAAAGTGTTATTGTTGAGGGCCAAGATGGTTAGACATGGAAAAACCACATGTATTATTTCACGATAGATCACAAACTTTCAATGTCATGAAATTTCAATAAAATCCATGTGAAAATTTGTGGGCTTCAAAAATGTAAAAATGACACAAAAAAAGTTTATATATATGATGTCTATTTTCTACTTATGACATTTTGATGTGAAGTATGTATGATTTACATTTTAATTAAATTTGTGCAATTATCATAATGTAATTTTGCATAAAACTATGTAAGTTTTGTGTATTAATCATGAATATTCATGTATGTAATTTAAAACAATGTTTCATCCATTTGAATATTTAAAATATTGAATACATACAAATATTGTTCATATCAATTAACCTAACATGGAAGTCATGCAAGTTTTGTATGAACCTATGAAAATTGGATTTCACATGAATTTGTACAAACTTATGAAGCTTGGAAATTTTGTGATGCTCTATCATTTTCTTAATGTGGATTGCCAAATTGAACAATCTTTGGGTATTGTCCACCTTGTTTACCTATATATGTAGATAGTTTTTAAAAGCAACCATTATGTTGATTTATGATCAATGTTCCAATGGTTGGCATATGAGTTGTCTTACTCCACCATTTAAAGAAATACTAGTTAGAAAGTGGTTTTGCTTTCGATGCACAAGTTATATAGATTTAAATACCTATTCCTATAGTTAGATAGTAGGAATATCTTAAGTTTTCCCCATGATGATTCACATTTAGTTAAAAATTTGAGGGATTGTAGTTAAGCAACTAACGATGGGACTCACATTTGCATTTTGCTATACATAAGCCACGTGCAAATGTGAGCCCCATTTCATTATGATACGTTGTGGTGTGGATTGTGTATTGGGTTTAAATTCCTACAAGTTTTACAAATGAATAATTTTTTTGGTTTGGAAGTAAAGCAACACTTAGGGTGATTTATCTTATTTGGTTTATGTGTGTGTGAACAATGATAAGTATAAGCACCAATATGATAGCACACAACAAGGATGAAAATATGATTAGGTGGACCCATTAAAAACCACCTCAAGGAATGGTTAAAGAACCAAAATTAACCAAATACTATTCCTAGGTCCTTTCCTTTAAATGTTTTCACAACTATAAGTTAGCTTTTTATCATGTTTATCCATTGCATGTTACAATATATGTTCTTAAATTTTCATTGGAATCAAAAATTGTTAGAATTGTTACATAATTATCATTACACCAAAACATGGAAAATACAACTACATAAATGAATGGCATTGTAATTATAAACCACATATATGATTGGTCATGACTACATAATTGGTAGTCCATATGGCCTTGTTGTATTTACCACTAGTCACAAAATGGTGTAATCGTAAATGTCATTTGTGACTATGTCCTCTAGCACTGCATGACATCTTCAATAGCCAAATTTTGATTTTAAAATATTATTCCAATTTATTTTGATTAATGTCTTGTTGCCATATGGTAACTTAGGATGAATTCAAAATTTTATTAACCACTTACAAGTTGACACTTGGCAATCTAGAATAGTGAAATTATTTTTCCTACCCAATTATATGATGCCATGTGGCAATCAAATTTTAGTCAAATAATGAGATTTGAAACTTAGCCTAGGCCACCTACTAAATTAAAAACCTTAGGCTAAGCACTTTAGGTTAGGCAACCTAGCCTACATGTCAAAGCTTAAAGGATTAAGGTAGGTAACCTAACCTAAATTTTAAAACAACCTAGGCTATGGTAACCACCTAATTTCCTAAGAAAGCTACCCACTTATAGTCCCCTACGAACCTATTAACATATAGGATGAAGGTACGAAGATTTGAACCTCCCACCTCCACTTTGAAAGGCCAAGTCTTTTACCATTACACCACCACATTTTTTTTTAACAACAAATGAAGTTATCACAAACATATAAAGAATAAGTTATTTTAGCCTAGGTTAACCTACCTCACCTTAAACTAACCTAGACTAACCTAGGCCACCCAATAGTGTAGCCTAAACTTTCATAGGCTATTTTAACCAAATCTAGGTTTTCCTAGGCTAAACTTTAAAAACCTATTTTACCTTTGGGCTACTTAGGTTAAGTTAGATTATTTAAATTTAACTTAAATTAAACTAAGGTATATTATGCTAAATTTGGTTAAATGATGTTATTTAAATTAAACTTCATTATATTAAGTTGTATTTAACTAAACTAGGTTATACTAGGTTAAACTTGGTTAAAGTAAGTTATTTAAGTTAAACTTGACTAAAGTAGGTTATTAGATTAAACTTGGCTATAATAGGTTATATTAAATTAAATTTAGCTAAACTAAGTTATATTAGGCTAAACTTGGCTAAAGTAAGTTATTTATGTTAAACTTGGTTATATTAGGCTATAATATGCTAAAATTTGCTAAAATTGGCTAAAATTGATTAAAATATTATTTTACATTAACTTTGGCTAAAGTAGGGTATATAGATTAAAGTTAGCTAAATTTTACTAAACTTGATTAAAATATGTTATTTAGATTAAATTTGGCAAAACTTGGCTAAACTTGATTAAACTTGGTTAAACTAAGTTAAATTTCATTAAACTAGGTTATTTGGGTTTATTTGGGTTAAATTTGGTAAAACTTGGAAACTTAAACTTAAACCTAAAATAGGAAAAAATTGGTTAAACTTGGTTAATTCAAGATATTTAGATTAAACTAAGTTAATTTAATTCATTTTTTAAAAAATTTGTTCAACTAGGTTATCTAGACAAGATCAAAGCAAAATTAGGTTATTTGCTAAATTAAATTAAACAAATATACTTAAAATAAACAAAACTACTTGGATTAAATGAGGTAACTTAAATTAAATTTAATGAAAATTAATCTCAAAAGTTAAACGAAGAACATTAAACTTGGAGGTTTAAATTCAATCAAATTAAATATAAAAATTAAAATTAATTAAACCAAAGTCAAACCTTGGTTAAATGTAAACCAATTTATATTAAACCTAAACACATGTTCATATTCAGTTATTTATTTATAGTTGGTCAAACAAAATCAACTATATTCAACATGACTAGTAATTGTGTAGTTATAATTTATAGTCATGTAGTCCTAATAACATTTATAATAATAAAAATTGTTAACGACTAAAATCCAAATATAATTACATCACTATAATTGAACAACAGTCACAAGTTGTTTTAGTCATGAAAATCATGTTTTGACATAGTGTATATTATAAACTTTGAAATTTATAATTAAATTATGCTTATTCAATTAATTGCTCAATAAATAATAAAATAAATAATTTTTAAAACCCCAAACCTTCTGTGGAAAGTGTTCTTGACCCAAAAACAAATTCAAGGAAAGTAATCACTATCATTTTTGTAACTTTTAAAAATGTAATGAATAAGAACATCAAAGTTTCACAAAAAAAAAATTATCATCAGAGTTTCAAAGTCTGGTTAAGGTCAAGACCTGCTGCCTATTCAGCCCTTGGTTAAAGTCAAGGCTCGCCTATCTAGCCCTTGGCTAAAGTCAACGCTCGCCTATCTAGCCCTTGGCTAAAGTCAAGGCTTGCCTATCCAGCCCTTTTATGACTCTTTATTGTTGGAGAATTGACCTAGTTTGCCTATTTTGTGGCTATAGCCTCGAGCATTTTGCAGCATTCCCCCTCACACTGCACAGTCTTCAACACTCCAACAATGTTCCCAACCTCTAATGCAAAAGGGCAGGCTTGTAGATGATGGATTCTATCAGGTATGCACACCCCCATACTTGCCCTACCTAATGTTGATTGTCATTTGGTAGCCACGAGTCCTCTTTGCATAGGGTCTTTTACCTGATTTTTGTTGATTGTTTGCTTTTAGTTTTTTCTTTGGGTTGTGTGTGCTTGTGTTCTCATTTGCCTTTGTCCTTGATTTTTATTTACAGGGTTTTTCTACCTAATGAGCTTGCCTAGGTAATTACTTGGCAAAATGCACCATCTACAGCCTACTCTCTAGTACATAATTAGCCATGAGGGGCCACCTTGCGCTCAAATTGGTTGTTGACTGGACATGGATTATAACTCAATTTAAACCCATGTGTGCCATGTTGCTTGATTGGTTGAGCTGATAAATCTTGTATCGAGGTTGGTGGGAGAAGGCACAAGTGGTGATGTTTATAACCGACACCGCATTCGTTTCACAGGAGTGCACAACATTGGCCCAGTATTTCTACTATGACCAGTGACGGGGGAGCAACCGCCCGCACGCTCGATACCCCTCAATCAAGCATGAGTTCTGGACTACGTAACCGGCTCGAGCAGCCCGGTTAGCAGGAAAAAAACGAGCCGCTGTAGCACACATTTTTTTTTCATCCAGGAACTGGGCTGCTCGAGACACATTATGGGACATAATCAGTGATGCAACGGACTGGATTTCACCCACCCGTAACCAATGACTACTCGGGTGCCTGGGATGAATGCTGTTTTCACTGTCCACATAACCCCCTGTGCTCATCTGGCTGACCCAGTATACAGCTGATATGAGTTGTAACCCAAGACCTATCCACCAATGGGGTGACGCCACACCACCAATTATGTCCATTAACCGGGCTCCTCTTGCCAGTTACCTAGTCCATAATGGACAGGGGCTTGGCCATTACATGATATCAGTGTTTTTTTTTCTGCAAAATTTCGCCAACTAGAGACCCAAAAAAAAGCCCAGTATTACCTCTTCAAAGGATTTTTTTTTTTGAAAACTTTCAAAAAATTCGCCATATGTTTTTAGAAAACAAAGAAAAGAAGAAAGAATTCGCCAGATTTAGACAGTGAGTCCATGTAGCTCGCCTAGATTTAGGCAGGATTCAGGAAAAAGTCTACTGTCCGCCTAGGACAGTCGCCATTTAATGCGAATTAAAGCTGGGAATCCTCGCCAGTGCGCACCTACCTGAGGAATTTGAGAAAAAAAAACACTACATGCATGCTATATTTTAGCCAAGAAATATATTCATAAGTACAAGGCAGCAACGAAAAACTGAAGTAGTAGGCTAATCGCTGAATCCATGTCCCGATGGAATGCGCGAGCGACAAGTAGGCGACGAGTGAGTCCCTACGTCTGTGATTCAAAGGGTAGTTGGAGGTGCAGCCGCCCAATAAGCGATAAGCGGGTGAGAGAAGGAACCCAAAAACAAAACCCGGAAAAAAAAAAAAAAAAAGGAAAATATCTAATAGAGCTTCGTACGTTAAAAAACATGTGTGCCGGAAAACCTGCTTGCCGTCTGCCACTATTGTGGCCACATGTTGACGACGATTGCCCTTGAGCTAAGCGCCAAATTCAAGGGTTCTGTGGTTTGCTTGCTGCTGTAGTTTCAGTTTTTTTTTTGTTATATTATTTTTTTTTTTTGTTCCCGCTCCCCCCCTCTTCTGTGTTCAATGTTCCTTCTCTTCTTATGGTCCTTCTGTAGGTCTAGGTCCTCATGAATCTATTTACTTTTTTTTTTCTTTTTTTTTTTATTATGAGTTCCAAGACCAGACTTCGTTGAACTTCATCTTCTCAATTTTGTGTGCAGAATCTTCGTGTGAAATTTTAGGGCGCAAAACTATATTACGTTGGTCGGTGGGAACTTGCATGATCTAGAAGTTAAGGAGCTGCGAGACTTGCGGTGCAATTCTCTCTTTGTTTCTGTAAATTTCGCAGGTGAATGGGAAACTTATGACGCAATAGTTGTTTTGCCCGGCGGCTGCGAAGTTTATTTGGAGAGAGCAGGATGAGAGGCTGAGAGAGAGAGAGAAATTCAGCCATACAGAGAATCTTGCAGTTAGTCGAACTGGATTGTGCGAGTATGGTACTCGGCAACAAGTGGGTATTCAGCGAAGGGGAAGAAGAAGATCAGTGAACGTAAGTGTATATACCTGGGCGACGAGTCCTTGGGTGGTTGTTGCGTAATCCAACCGGAACTGCTGGTTTTAGGTTTTGTGTTTTCACGAAGGTGTGCAAAGATTCTAGAAGGGTCTAGAAGTCGTCGACGGCTCTCTAGAGATGTGTCCACAACGTAGGTTATATATAATGATGAATTCCGCTCATTGTACGAATCTCTAGATTGGGAATATTGGCATTCCACCATGGCCGCAACAACGTCGGCAACAACGTTGGCGAATCCCACTTCTTCTATCGTACTATCACCTGCCGGTAGTGGGAACACGCTTGCTGCAGTGAAGAATACAAGATTTGTGGATCATGGCGGCTTGCAACGACGATGGCAGGACGTTGACGGTGCAGGTCCAGTAGCTGCCGCTGATTGTAACCTAGACATGGTCGACGGTCTCATGGGACGCTCGCTGGTCATTCAGTTCACTGCTGCTGCTGCAGACGACGCGGGACAAAGTCTTCGTCCAAGAAAGTATGTGCCGTACTTCTCTCCACATGGGTCTGCAATTCTGGACTTGGGATCCTAATAAATCCAGGACCGGCAATTACAGGCTGAGGAATCATGTTACAGTGCATGATCCATGGATTTCATCTTGTCTCAGAAACTCTACTGAATAAATGTGGTAGCGATCATGCAGGGGTTCTGATGCCCATTGCCTTTTTTCTATAAATGTTGTTGTTTCTGAGACTGCTATGGTCTTGACGGTACCGCAGCAGCACGTATGATTTTTTCTTGTTTTTTTTTTTGGTTCTTTCAGAGACAAGTTTTCTCGTGAATCTATTGCCCACGACCTAATATTAAGGGGAGTAGTGAGCAGACATGCCTGTATATTTTCTTTCCAAGATTTGGAAAATAGGTGGGTGTCGTCCGAGGGATTGATTGATTTCAACTGTAATTCTGATCTGCCACTTTCAGACTGCGCGATCAACTCTTGGGTACGGAGAATTCGGGGTGGTCAAGACCTGCTGGTCTTATAATCGACCCAGTACGAGAGTCACCACCACAGGAAGCTGTTGAAGCCGGGCTTTGCTCATCATCTGCAACACCCCATAATGACGCGTACAGAAGATTACTCGCGGGTGCAAGTTCTTTGGATAATTATAATCGGCGGCAAAAAGATGATGATGGTGCAAAAGCCGTGCCTGCGGGGAAATTGAGTGATGCAGCAGCTGCAGGAGGTCGAGTCCCCAAGGAAGAAGCTGAAGGGGAGTTTCAAACCGAAGCAGCTAGCGCCGGACTCGTCCGGAAGTCTAGTGAATGCACCACTACTCATGCCCCAGCTGCAGAAGACACCCGTGACTGTCCCCGAGCTGCTGTGGGCACGGAGGACAACGCCGCTCTGCTGGCTGCCGGAGCGCTTCTGGATTTGAGCAGTTCGTTGGTAGACGAGGGATATAACACCAGCAGCATTGGGAGCTCCACTGGTAATGTGATCGAGTCCGAAAAACACCCGCGGCGAAAACAAGACGGAGCCGGTGAATTTGGATCATTGGAACCCGAGACTTCGGGTAGCAACGACGAAGACAAAGAGGGAAGAAGTTGTACGAAGCTGAAGAAGTCCGACGAACCTAAGCTTGCACAGCAGCAGACTGAGAAACGCAGGCGCATCAGGACAGCATGGGCAAACTTCGAGACCGATGTGTCGGCGGGCAAGAAACGCAGAAAGTCTGGAGAATCTAACAAGGGCATCATCAACATGGCATCAGCAGCAGCACAGGCAGCCAACCCATCTGTCCTTCTCGGACCTACTCAAGGTAGAAAGTCAGGAGAAGGTAAGAAGAAGAAGAGCAGCATCGTCATGGATGTACAAGAGACATCTGTTCTTCCCAGACCTGCTCACAGAAAACGCTACAGACCCATTGAGCAATTGATGCAAGAGACCCCAGTGGTTGACGCAGTTTACAGCGAAGAAGAAGAAGAAGAAGACTAAACCCTAAACCTCTGTGCAACACTACTGTAAATGTATCATAAGGAAAATGATGGATTCCAGTTCCAAAATTTCTAAGATCTTCAAAATCAAAGATGGATGCTTCCTCCATTTCTCAATGCATCTGCGAGTTTCTCTGTACAGACTTTGAAGGATGAAAAATCAGTAAAGCTTTCAGTCCAAACTGGTTCCCTTATTGTGGTGAGTTTCTTCATGCAGATAAAAGCATATAAGACAGTGATGTGCAATACCATCAAGTCCAAAAAACTGCTTTAGAAAAGCTGCCCATCTTTTGAAAGCAAAGGTGGAGCATCTGTTAGATGTAAATAAAATGCAAAAAGAACCTTGACATCCAAAGAAGAATGGAGTGCAGCTAAAACTCCTGCCTAGCCCTGTACCAATGAGCTTGACTCAGGGGTGCCGACGGCTTTTCAAGTCAGGTCTGCTGTTGTGCTTCAAAAGAAAAAGGAAAAAAAAGTGTGAAGAAGAATGGATTAGGGTTTAGGGTAGTACACTTATTAGAAGAAACAGGATTGGAGCAGCAACATAGAGGAAAATTTCAGAAGACTGTTCACTGCCACTGCCTCCATGTTCTTGACCTTGTATTGAATCCAAAGCAGCAGACTAGTTTCTTGAACACACCTCTTTCACCAATGTGTTCCACTGGAACTAAGAACCCTCCACTCTGAAGGGGGAAGCCAGGGTAAATGCCCAAGGAGACCACAACTGACATTGATTGAATGAGCACCTACCATCTTATAGTGAGATAGAAAAGTTGAAATAACGCTACTATTTTCTTCTCTTTTTGCCAGCCAGCACTATAATTTAACCGCAATACATTCCTTGCCAAGCTGTCAAAGTCTAGTCCTATGATCATTGTATATTTGTAAAGAGGGTGTCAACCTTGTGCCTTGGATTCAGCCCTCAAAAACTCTCTTGTTCACAATTAACTGTGGAGAGTAGTGTGGTTTCCAGTAGCACATTCTTCAGCTACAATGGTACCCTTCTGTAAAATCAAAGTGACATACTATTGACGGACATTTTCTGGGTGCTGTCACCTGGATTTTCAATCATCTACATTCCAGGTTTTTTGATAAAAAGCATACTGGGTTGTCAGCCAGCACGCACACTGAGTGTCAGGTGACCTTAAATCACCAGCATTCCAGTTTTTTGATGAAAAGCACACTGGGTCAACAACCAGTACACTTCAATGCATTGGAAAAATCTCCAGTTTGCATGGCTCTGATCTCATTTTCTCCCACTTGTGGCAAGCCGAGCCTTTGCTTTCACTTCCGTATCCTATCATGGCAACATCATCAAACATCAACTAACAGTATTGTCTATGAGATTCCATGGAAAATGTACAATAACACTTCGAAAGACACCATAGTCACTAGTGTGAGTTCCACCAAACCCAAAACTAACACAATAAGGATGAATGGGTTCATAACCATGTAAGTGTCAATGACAAGGCATCAAACCATCACCTTCATCATGAATATCAGTGATGAGCTGATGCAACTACCCACAAATTTCATCACATCAATCAAAAAGAACATACCCAGTGCAGGAACTGCTGAAAATTCTTTTCATAGTGCAAACTTGGGCGTATCAACACTAAAAGAATTGTTTGCTCTCCCCTTGTTTCTATCCACTTTCCTTTTTTCTTGCATTCCAGACAGGGAGCAAATGAATGACTAGTTCAAAAAGTTCAAATTGCCTGGAAGAGAAGTACCTGAGTTGGATGGAGAAGGATGAAGTTTTGAGCTTGTGCAGGTGTGTGATTCTCTGCCCCCTTGCTCCAGTCATAGCTAACCTGCACCAGCCTTTCACAATCAGCTACCTCTATCATTCATGGTTATTTCCAACCACAATCTTCCTCTACAGCTAGGGAGCTTTCACATCATATTTATCAGGACCAAAGCTCATCCACAGCTTGTAGGTCATACACAGGTCACCATGAACATAATAGTGAGAAAAACTCACCGCATAGGCAAAAATGGTACCATCATGATTGAATGCACTGCATGGAATTGGCTGATTACACCTCTGCAGAGCCTGTCACCATGAACACTTATCCAAGAATGTTGAGGAGTTCATATCCCACCCACTGTCTTGCCAAAATTTCCATCTTTCAACATAAAATACACCTTTTAAACTGTGGTTCAAAAGCAGTGCAAGTCCAGCATTCATCTAAGAGACCAAACAATGCTCTCAGATTAATCAAACTAAAGAGAGAACTCAGAAATCCTGCTGAAACAAAATTAAATAAAATACCTTCAGTCTTTGTCTGCTGTCTTTATCCCAGAAATTGTAAGCACCATCAGATCCTGAAGTTGCAAATGTTGCATGGACCTGCACAAGATCAACATGTATATCAACTCATGATACTCCAAAGAACACCTTCAAGCTTTTGGGCATACTAGTTTTGCAATAGCCTTCCTTCATACTTACAGGATGGAAGCTAATGGCATTGACAGCATAGATGTCATTGTTATCCCTGTGGCACTTGAAGGTAAAGTTCTTTGACTGCTGTGCCTCATCAATATGCTGGACTGCAACTCTTCCTTCAATAGAACCCACCTGCCATGCACAAAGCATTGTGATACACTGACACAAAAAACAAGTCACCAAGACTTAATAAAACAATTCATCTTTCATCCACTCCTCTTCTGGTCATCACTTCTCCCTCTCTATGCATATAAGCCAGGACCATGCCCATAATTCAGTAACTACAAAACAGTAACTGCATCATTTTAGTCACCCTCACTTCGGGAGAAATCCCTGCACAGGTAAGAGACAGTTTATACTCCACTTTGTAGGAACTAAAATTCATGGACAGATTTGGGCACATTTTGGGAGATTACCAAAAACCCTTGCTTGTCAGGAAAAGTTGCAACACACCGTGTCTGGTACTTCAGGGGTGACAGTATTCTCTTAAACTCTGTCTGTCCCACATTGCTAATACAGGGTCAGTGCCTTGCAAATCCTCACTTAACCTCTCACAAACTTTGATGGTTCATAACCTCAAAAACCAGTCTAACTTGCAATCAATTACAAGACTATATAGTCAGCATAAAACTTTTTGGTAACTTAGAAATCTATATTTTATGATCTTCTGTGTGCACCGGACCTCACTGTCCAAGGTTCTCTCAACCAACATCCTAAGCCTGATTAGGAGTTAGCAGTCAATAGACTTCAGCAACAACATTTTACCTGAGGATTGGCAAGATTGTAAACGACAATGTTGCGATCAGCAGTGGCCACAACCATGAGAGGGTGGCGTACACTCATGGCATAGCACCGTTCCGGCAACTGCTGTGTATGAGCTGGGTTCTGTTGCCGGGTGTCCCAATACCTGCACTCCTTCAAACTAACACTCAGCACAGGAAATAGAACTACAATCAATGTTAGTGCCAACAGTAGTTCATGGTCAAACCACTGCATTGGTTGGCAGATGGCAGCAATGTAGCTGATTGCTGGTTCATTCACATAAGCATAATTAACAAAGAGGTTGTCTAGTTAAAAATTATCCCACAACATGTCTTCAAAAAGCTCTATTCTTGCAAGTATGTCTTCACATCTCATCCAGGATAACAAGTTCAAACGAATAAAGCCTTCAGCCCAAGCTCAAATCCAAAAGTGGACCTAGAGGAAAACAAGGAGATTACGTCAACCCATTTCCTCCTGACCACTGGATTATCGCTAGAATGTGGAAGCTGATATCTCCATGGAAACAATGTGTAACCACTGCCAATCTCAGGCAAATATGACAGTCAATATCTGCATCAAGAAAGACTTACTTGACAGTTTTGTCCCAGCTGCCTGTAACCAATAGATTCATTTCAGGAACCCAAGCAATGTCCTTAATAGGCGCATCATGCATGCCCACTTGCACAGGCTGCCCTCCTGACAATATGGGCCACATCTTTGCCTGCTTGTCACACCCAGCTGAAAAGACAGTGCTTCCATCATCCTTCCACGCTGTGCATAGTACCTGAACAGCATGCCCTTCTTTGTTATCCATCTCAAAGGACCAGATAACCTGGAAGTAATGCTTAAATTCCGTCCATTAAACCTTTCAGTTGAAACAGATCCAAAACCCAGATTCAGAATACGCACAAGTACCCGTCAATCTCCATTTCTGCCAAAAATAGCTTTAGCATCCATCACCCACACACAGTGACCTCTTTTCACATTTGAGTTGGCTTGTTTTTGCTTAAAAAGAATTCAGGTAATCATGAAGAAAAATTTTGAATCTCACTGGATGATCATGTGAGATGGCTGCTTTAGGGACACTGCCACCATTTGACTGAATCTCCCAGCACCGCACCTGCATATTCCATATACCCAAATACATATAGCATGTGACATGTGCCAAATGTGCAACATCCCACAAGTTTTTTACAACCTCGTAAAAAAACATCACTTTCACCCAAGAAAGCTTTGCTGATTTGGCACAAAATGCCAACCATCTCAAAATGTGCAATATTGTCCATTTTCAACCTAGTACACTGCCCATGAGTTCCATTAATGTGAATAAACCACAAGCAGTACCTGATTGTCCCATGATGAAGCGACAAGGTAATTTGCCTTGGAGCTGAAACTAAGACTTGATATGCCATCAGTGGGAGGAGAGACCACCTGCTCAAAAGAATTGACAGAATCACAGCTTAGTTAGGCAAGCTGCTCTTCCACAGATACTTTACACAGATGCAATCAGTTCCACTCACCCGTAAACCATAAACCCTTGGTCAGAGTAAATAATCCTGAACAGATGCCACAAGCTCAGGTCTAGGCTTTAGGGCTTTAGGGTTTAACCCCTAAACCCTAGACCTGAGCTTGTGGCATCTGTTCAGGATTATTTACTTATTTATTTGAAAAAATCAGCATGACCGTGATGCATTCTCAAGAGTAAGATCGAGAAGACACCCTAGACCCTAAACCCTACGTCCCAATCATCTCAATCCAAGAGTTCACTTATGACCCACTCACGAAGAATAAGCCTACATTTGTGGCTTGCTAAGAAAAAAGGATCCCGCCTTACCTCAAAAGACTTGTTGGGGTTGTGTTGCTGAGTAGTCGTTACCGTCCCAAACGTTGCCATCGCCAAACTCAGATGATATCAAAACCCCAAATTCACCAGAAGAAATTTGCTTGCGAGAGCTTTGCACTGCTCGAGATTTTCACAACACAAACCACGCCTACTTTCACACCGTTGCCCAGCCTCCGCTATCGATCAAGACCCCATGTCCCCACGACTCTAGACAAACCTCGAAATGCACCAAATTACAGTTTCAAAACCTTGGAGAAAAACTTTATTGAGGAAAAAAAAAAAAACATCAGCATTTGGATACGGATTTGCTCAAAGTCAACAATGTGCGCAAAATCCGCCCTTTTGCAAAATTCTCGCACAAGACAGCCCTCTCACTCACTCCCTCCCTTCCGTGCCTAACAAGTGTCATCTGCACGCAAAAAGAGAATTAGGGTTTGACTCCCTTCTCCGGTGTGAAAACCTAGTACCTACTTTAACCCTAGACTCAGGTTTGTCATTAAATAATCTTTATAAATAGTTTGAAATGAATTTTCATGAAAATATTAAAAACCCATCATAATTAGGTATTGCAGACTACAATCTGAATAATTTCACTCCTCGTATGACACATGTCATAGTAGATCATGAAAAAATTAATAATTTCATATTTCTCTAAGAAAAGATTTTTTTGGAAAAAACTAATTATTCGTTTGATCCATGTTGGAAACTGACCCTAGGCTATGGTTAACCTACAATGGTTAGGTACATCATTAATTGCTTGGATTAATTGGGTAAGGTTTGGAAATTCTATACCTAGTTGTATTTTCAGTGGGAATAAATGAAACTTGTATACAATAAAAGAGCTTTTTCAAAATGCCTACTCTTACAAGGGTTTCATTTTTTGAAATGCCCACCAAAAAGTTACCCTAAACAAGGTGCCTCCAACCACACTAAATATTTGGAGCAAATTTTTACTAGTGTTAGATCGATATATAAGTTTTAACTTGAGTATGTAGTCATGTTATGTTAGATCAATATATAGGTTTTAACTTGGGTATGTAGTAATGTTAATGCACTAGTATCACAAAACATACCTCTCAGATTTGAATCTCCCCTTGCACCTAAGCACTCATGCACTAGGCATTTGTTTAAAGTTTGAAGCTCTCATATTAGACCAATCTAGGTATGATATTTTTTGATAATGTGAACAAGACCAATAACCAAGCTTGCAAACATGGAATGGACCTAGGTAGGAATATTGTGAACACATTAAGGTTGCCCGTGTTTCACAATGGCACCTTTGAAAAACTTTACAACTTTTTTGTTAAAGTGAAATTTTTTTCAGCTACATGCAATTGCAACAATCTCCATGCATTTATAAATGTCTATTGTCTTTAAATGTGGTATGTGTATCATTTCATTTAGTTGGTCTTTCTATTTTTTTTGTTTTTATTATATATTGGGTGGTATTTTTTAATGTGCATTATGTCTATAGAAAATGAGTTGAGTTTGTTGTTGATTATAAAAATCATGGGAGAGCCCAAATGCCTTACATTGTGATAATTTTCCTCTTACTATGATGGATGTTGTTGTTGTGTTTCAGCCTCACAACTCTCGTTATAGGAACTATGATTTACAATTGATACAACTAAACTACTATGTTTAGTCTTTAGTTGTAATGGTATGCTATCTATTGAAACTTCATTTTGTTTTTAGGCTTGCAAGTTGGTTTACATGGACTTTGGAGTTCAAATGTCTTTCATTAAGTTTGAAGATCTTATGGGTTTAGTTGAAATATGATGTACAAGGATTTTTGTCGAACCACAAGAAATTAATTACATGATATTGAAGGTGTGACTTTTTTAAAGCCCTAAGGAAGTTCAAGCAGTAAAGGAATTAGTCACTTTGAAGGTTTTGTATGTGTCTCTTGTGAAAAACCATTTGGGTGCCCCACCATTGCCCTAATCCTATTCAAGCATTATTTGTTTTTTTTAGTTAAATTACTATAGTTGATGTTTAAATTATGCAAATGTTGAGGTGCATTATATATCACAACATTTATGCTTCCCAAATCAAAGCTTCATATAACTTCTAAAACACCATCCAATCCCAAAATAAGTTGAAGAAATATAACCCCAACCATAGCAACACATCAATGAAAAAACACATCTTAAATGAACATGCTAATGATTTTGTGAAATACAAGACAAAATTTAATAAGGGAAAGGTGGAGGGAAGCATGAAAAAAGTGCAAGATTAAATAGGTGGTACAACAATTACAAAATATTTTAATGGCAAAGGAATCTACAACTATAATTTCAATTTGTCAAAGATTTGGTCCTTTTCAAATGGTATGAAGTTATCTTTATTGTTGAATCTTTTTTATTGCATTGAATTATGTTGCACACATTACTAAAAAAGATGTCATTTACAACCAATCAATTTTCAACTACCATGGAATTGGTTATCATTTAGAATTATATTGAATCTTCATGCGACTAAAAAGTTACAACTATATAATTTTCAATACATATAGTCATCTATGCAACTAATTTGTAATTTGTAATTTGTAATTTGACCTTGGCCTTGCCTTTCCTTCTTGACTATAAATGAAAGCCAATGGTTATCATTTTACTAGGGAATTGGTAGCCCTACATGCTCCTACCACTAACCTTCTGCATTATACAGAGCTTGACTCAAAGCTTCAAGCTCTTTGAGAAGTTGCCCCCCACTTGTATAGCTTTCTTGAAACGGTGGTTTAAAAACAACGGTTTGAAAATGACAAAATTTGGGGGAGCTTAAGAAGATGGGAATTGGGGCAAATGTGGATTGTTTTGAAAAATTGGAGAAATAAACAAGTGGAAGGAATGATTTTTGGCTATTATTGTTGGAGAGGACAAGAAAAAATGATCAATGGGGAGAGGAGAGGAGATGAATGCATGGTTGTTATAAGCAGGTAACAACAAGGAGTTACAAGTGATGACATGAAAGCTAGTGATGCAAAGATGGCATTTTGGAAACAAAATTAGAACAACAGACTAAAGGAAAGAGGAACAAACAAAAGTCGTGAGCGAAAGAACAAGAAGCTTAGGAGTGTAGTATAATGTGTTGAATTAAAGGACAAAATTGGGTGGCACCCCGACCCTACTTCCAATTCATTCCCACCTTCTTTAAAAGCGACAATTACTGTTGTGTTTTTGCAATGACCAAGCCCGCCATTACTGGCAAGCTCCTATAATGGTAAGAAAATCCTTTTTTTCCAAGAAAGTTTCCGTCTTTTTTTTTTTAGGGGGATGACTCCTTCTTTGCGTCCTTCGTTGATTCGAAATACCCCTTGTCCTCATTGTTCTGGCCTTTTCACTTTAGGTGGCCTCTCGAGGCATGTCAAGAATGTTTACCCTCCTATTAACCTCATTTCCCAAACTAACCAAATTGTTTTATCTTTGTAGGTGTCTTCCCCTCCTAAGCATCTCCCTACTAATATTCTTCTTACTTCTTGGGGTTAGCTTGAAGCTCAATCTAGCTTCATTTTGGGGTTGTTTGAATTTTATTTCGCATGTTTCATTTGTTCCATAGGGTCCCTCAAACCATCCAGGATGAGGTTAAGCAAACTTTTTGCTTACCCCTTGACCGAATTATTCAAGACCCGACGAACTAATTAACATGGTTCCTTTTCCTCCTATTGCCACATTGGTGTTTGCGCTATACTCAAAAAGGTCGTTCAAGTCAACAAAAAGTTTTTGTTGGTCTCAAGAGGTTTATGGCACACGATTAGTCTTCTCTTCGAGAGGAATGTTCCCGTGCCTCATGTGCGCCCCATTTTCACCATTCATGGGAAGATTCTTCAACCACTCATTTTTGTTAATGTCTAATTTTAAGGACACCCAGTGAATACAATCGTGCTACTAGAACCCTTTAACCCGTGACACCAACTATTCCTTCGAAAGACACCATTGCTATTGTGCACCAATTACACCCCCTTCATGCCTTATCTCTCCACCTATTTTTTATTATCAACTTGAACACACTTTTAAATTGGATAGGATTCTGTTTGCCCAAGCCTTAGCCACTACTCCCCATTTGTTTTCAAACAAGCTTTTTGGGATGGTATATGAGCATCTCTCAAGATGCTTCATACCAAAAGACCCATCCTCAAGGTTTTCGAAATTCATTACAACAAAAGGTGTCCTTGTACACGAAATGATTTCATTGGATTTTGAATGAATTCACTAGTTATAGTGAACGGGGACGAGTGAAGAAGTAGTGAATTCACTGGTTTAATGAACAGGGACTAATGAACTGCACCCACATTTTGTAGTAGTGATTATTCCAAGTTATTGGTGTTGTTGTTCATGGAAATATCCTTAAGTCGGTGGCCTTAATGTTAGGGACTAACATATTGTTGGCAATGGCAAAGGACACTAATGGTCTTCGTCCTATTATCGTAGGCTTCAACTTATTAATCACACCATTGTCCTTCAAGTTTCGAGGGTCATTTCAGGAACACATATCCCTTTATTAGTTTGGAATATCGACCCCTAGAGGCTATGAGGCCATCCCTTTTGGCATTCGAACCCTCTTCAACTCCTAATTGGGCCATGATGTAGATCAGCATTGAAAACGCGTTTAATAATGTTTCTCGAACTACTATTTTTAGAGTGTTGTGTGATGCCAGGGGCCTTTAATGAACATGGTCCCCTTTACCTACTTGTTTTATGGTGCTCATTCTTTTCTTTACTATTAACATGGGTGGCATGTGTAAGGGGTCACCATTATTGAGTCATTTTTAGGCACAAGGCAAGGTGACCCCCTAGGAGGTCCTTGATTTGCTTTGACAATTTGTTAAACTCTCTTAAAGACCATCGCGCGGGCCCACAACTGCATCTTTCCATCCCTAACAAACAATACCAACATTGTGGGGCCTATGAATGAAATTACCCGAACCTTTGACCACCTTCTGACCTAATTAGCCCTAGTTGGGCTTAAGGTCAAGGTGTCATGTGACATATGTGGTCTAAACATAGTAGCCACATGCATTAATAAAAATGGCCAAAACGTAACCATTCTATTTGCAACTACATGCGATTATTTGTCATTTACACCTACATTTGCACATTTTTACAATTATTTCTTGTGTTGGTCATATTTGCAACTACATTGCAACTAATTTGTGATTATTTTAATTTTCATATTCTTTCCATGTGAACAACATTTAAATTAGTTTTCATTCAAGAAAATAAACTTATGTTTCATTAATTACAAATGTGACCAATTTAGTTACAACCCTATGAATATATAAAGGTATATTTTGTGTATTCTAAAGGGTATAGTTGGACGTATTAAAATTTATAACTATATTTTGAACATATATGAACTACCATATTACATATGTATTCAAGCATTATTATGAACATAAATGGCCTTGACATTATGGTTACATTAGTTGTATATTTTGAATATATTAAAATTTGATGTGTGATATTTTTAAAATATATTGCGACCATATTATAAGTTTATCCAAGCCATCTTATTATACTTCTTAAAAATTATTACATATATATATAATATTGTATAACTATTTCATTATATTATAATTTTAAAAATAAAATTTCATATTTTTTATGAATTTTTTAAATAATATTATTTTATTACATAATGATGATGGTGGTCATGATCATGATATTAGTATGATAGGAAAAATAATAATATAATTATTGAAATTAAAACCATTATGCCTACTAAAATTATTATTATTATTATTAATCAATTATTAAGTATTATTACATTAAAATATAATGCATTGAATTCACGTATATTCTTTTTTTAAATTATTTCAAATCTATCAATTTTTTAATGACTATAATCAATTACTAAAATATATTTTTTATTTTTTATATTTATTACTTTACAATAATTAATTTAATAATTATTAAGGAAATATAATTAATTATTATATAAATGAAAACATTTTTTTCAAAGGAAATATATATTTATCTAAAATATTTAATATAATAATTGATAAATAGCTATAATGATTGAAATAATAATATAAATAAAATAGCTAGCCTTGGTTACCAACTAGCTACAATAATAATTCAATTAAGGTTATTATTATTGTTATAAATTTGTATTTCTATCTATTCTTAGCTATAAAGAATGAAAATTTAATGGGAAGATTATAATAAAATAGTTAGCATAGGCTAGGTATTAATTATATTATTATGTTAATAATAATTAATATTTTTTAAATAATTATTTCATAATTATTTATTTATTAATATTTCAGTTATTATATTAATTTATTTTGTTATGAACTATTAATTAATAAGTTATTAATAATTAACTAGTTATTTCAATAGTAGCAAATTATTTGTTAATTAAACTAGTTGATAGATCATTATAAATAATGTATATTTAAAGTTAAATATTTATTACTCTTTATTTAACTAGTAAAATTAATAATAACTAATAATATAATTAATTCAGCAATTATGTAAATATGTAATTAAATTTTATTGATGATTATTACTATAAATAATTAGTTAGTTTATAATTTACTCATTAATTAATTAGTAATCTTATTAGTTAATTAATTAATTTATTGGTTGATTAATCAACTAGTTAATTAATCACTTACCTACCTAATTAAATATTTTACAAAAAGTAAAATGACGATAAAAATATGGGATAAATTTTTTTGTTATAAGTAATTTGCAACCAAAAATATTTAGTTGCACACTAATTACAATTAAGTTTTTTATACAATATGTTTGGCTTTCATTCTCATCTTCAAAAGCATATAAACAAAGTGTTTTATCTTACATTTTCATATTAAAAAGCATCGGCATATGGGATGAGCCAATCAAAAAGGCTTAACCCACAATAAAATATAAATATTCATGTACTTACACCTAACTATTTACCTCCTTAACCTACTTACCTACTTGCCTCAACCTAAATACTTAAATATTCATTTAAATTTATTTTGGACAAATTCAATTAATATGCCACATTGCAAATTTCTATTGTACCATGTGTTATAATCTAAAACCATCAAAACATAAAGACTAGATGTTGTAAATTGTTTCAAATTTATAATAAAAATATTTTAAATTATTAAAACTTGAAACACATGGCAACACATAACTTGTTCCCATTGTTCATTATAAAAGTTGCATCCTAATCATAAACAATAACACATATATGGCCAATCAAAGGATGAAGGTGTATTTCATTGACTTTTCCTTTCATCCAAAATTCCTTGTCATTTGCAACTAGTGCCACATGCAACTTGTCCAATGTGACTATTAAGATTTTAATTGCAAATGTTGCCTATAACTAAAACTAATCACAATGACCAATTGTAAAATGGCCATTTTCTACTAGTGATGGCCTAGGTGGTTTAGGTCTATGTGTCATTTTGTTTAACCTTAAGCTTAACCTAGGTGCCACATAAGCACATTAATTAATAAGTTAGGTCAATTAATAGGTAATACGTTAAGTTAATAGGTAGTACGTTAAAACTATATAATATTTAAATAGGTAGGTAGCAAGGTAGTAGTTGTGAGTAAGTTGCAATTTGGTTACGATTAAAATGTTTATCCCATATTATTTGTCTTCCCATAGGAGGTAAGTAGCTTCATTTAGGTACCAATATAGTTGCACAATAATTGCAACAAAAACCACCATATAGCATACAATTATGGATGAACCCATATAATAAAATATGAAATATGGTATGTCACTTATAATTATTCACCACCTACAATTTGTCATTTGCAACTAAAAAACTAGTTGCAAACAATAATTATAAATACATGATTTTCTTGTAGTGGCAAGGACTTGGAAGGTATGTTTTCTTACACACAAATAGCTAGTGAAAAAACACATCCCAACAAATTAAAACATATGTGTTGCCTACTTTAAATAGTTATGTTACTACCACAATTACGTTTGAATTGTGGATGTTTAGGTTAGGGTTTGACACCTTGACCTCGATTATTATTATTTTGGATGAAAGGTGGATGCCAAGACACCTTCAAGACATGTGACTATATATAGGTTTGTTTGAAGCACAAAACACAACTAAATGAACCCCAACAAAAATTGTGAAACCATTCCTTACATAATTCCAACTAATAAATAAACCTATAACATATGTAGAGGATGAAAGTTCAAATATTGACACCTTTGTTACAAAATTGTCTTCTATGGTTATTTTGCGCCCTTGCAATTTGTGAAACCTTTTGTAGGATGACATTTTGGCCATGTGTTGTCAAAGGCTTACCAACATGTAACCAATGACACCAAGTCATTAAACTATGTGTTGGCATGAAAAAAGTGTCTTTGAAAGATGCACAAGCTACCTTATAGAAAATCATTACTTGGATTAAAAAATCTAGTAAAGGTAAACAATAGTGGAGAAGCTTACATTGTGATTAGCCCACTACTTTGGAAACTAAAAACATTTTGGATACTTGATTTGCTAGCAAGGTATCATCTTACATTTGCCACACCATTGACATTTGTTATTGTTGTCAATTTCTCCACCTATAAACAAGAGTGCCATTTGGATTAACTTGGGCAACTACCTATGTTGTCCAAAAAACTTTCATATGTTGTCAAATAGTATCTATCGAAATAGTCTAAAGGCTACTAGCTCCTATTGATGCATTAATGCATGTTGTTATTGTGATTAACATTTAGCTATGTATAAGGAGAACACAACCAATGAACAATAACCCAACCTCTTTTTAAATGCATAAATTTTGATTTAGAATTGAAGATTATGTATATTTGCATGGCAACAAAGGCTTTTAGTTTTTCACAACCTTTTTTCATTTATTACTATATTTCAAATGGATAGAGCCCATAACATGTTTGCAAATATTAATGTTGAAAACCCTTGATTCAAGAATCAAAAAGCTAAATTATGATTTCTTTGTTCAGAAAGGCTAGTTAATTCTTGAATCTTGTTGGTGGCAACAATAATTCATAGGTTCTAATTTTTGTTATAAATTTTATTTTTGATTTCCTTACATCAACTAAAGAAACTATTGATGTTCTTATCTTTGAATTATGAGTGTTTCACCATGTTGTGGTGGAGGAGGAGATTACCAAACCCTTGATTTGGTGGAAGGAAAATGCATTGAGGTTCCCAAATGTTGCCTTTATAATTTAACAAATTCTTACAATACCTAGATCCTAAATATGAATTGAAAGGATTATTAAATAGTTGCAGGATTGTTCATAAGTTTGCATTGTTGTCATTTGGGAATTACCAACCTAGATGTATTGATAATGATTTATAAAAGTTAATTAAACAATGTTTGGAAAGGTTGTTTAAAAATGTGTAATTCATTTGCATCTAGTTGAATATTTTTTGTTTTACAAATGTTGAATTATTGGAGGAACATGAAAATAAGTTAATGGAAGTTAGTCTTTTGCAAGAGGATTTTTCTTAAGGTATATATTCATTTTTTGTGTGAATTGGTAGGTGCAAAATTAGGTGGATGAAAAAAAAAAAGATGAAAACATCCCTAGAACTTCAATTTTTTTGATTTTTAAAATTGTATTTCTTGTTGTGTTGTGATAGGTAGGTCTTATTTAATCTTTGGGTATTTTTCCAATGGTTTTTTTTTGTGGTATTTCTTAAAAACTAACATGGGAAAAATTTCCACCTATGACACAAGATAAGAAAGTTTGTATCTAGTTTCATTCTAAACTAGGTACATTGCATTTCTCCTTATGATCTTGATTATTTCTCTCCTTATGATTGTGATCTTGTTCCTTGTGATTTGAGTTTCATTTAACATGTTATTGTTTTATCTATTAAATGTTAAATCCTAATAGGTTTGATGACAATATTTTGATTGAACATTACTATTGTTGTAAATATTATTTTGCCACAAATGCTTCAAAATATTTTCATAGATAGGTATCACTATCTAGACCTACATAAATAAATTTACGAAAAACTTTCATATATTTTTGTTTATAATTGTTAAACAATTTTTGGAATTTTTTCAAGAACTTATCATTTTTTTGTTCTTGTAATGTTTAGTTTGGGGTTGTGAATTGAGAAAATAGTAATTATGGATGTTCAATTTTTCTATTTTTTTTTTATAAGTTCAGTATTTTTTCATTTTGATGTTTTTTTTGTAAACTGTTAAATAACAATTGGGAATTTCAACTTGGAATTGTTGTGAAATGGAAGCTATAATTTACAGTAGTGACTAGTTACCTTCATCATTCATGCATCCTTTCCAAATTGCCATTTTGCAATTTTGGGATGCTCAACATTTAAATTGTGAATTAGCTTATAGTTTGTAATAACTAATTTTGGTTTAATACTTAGTGCAAGTTGATTTGGGCTACCATATTTCAATTGGAATTTGTTGTTGGCAAATGGATAATATTTTTCATTTGGATTTTTTGTAACCTATTTTTTTGCTTTAATTTATGATTTTTAATATTGTAATTCTAAATCCACAACATAATTACAATTACAATTGGACAAAACATAAACTAGATAGGTTTTTTTTTTTCAACTTGGGAATTCTAAACACTTCAAACTAGTTGGAGTTTATTACAAAATATCTAAATATTTTATTGTTATTGGCTTTTCTTTCAATTTGTGAATTTTTGCATAAATGTTATGAATTTGGAGCTTGTAGCAAATGAATAGAATTCATTTGCTATTTGTGAATTGAAGGCACATTCAAGATTCATAGGTCAATACTTATGTACACCCCAATATGAAAAAAATAATGCATATACCATACTTATACCCAACCCAAGAGTCAATCACACATACCAATTTTATACCCTACATGTCGGTCTTTGTGTAAATACTTATACTAAACCAATACGAAAAATGGGGATAGGTTTTAATACTAAAACCAATCTAGTATTTAAAAATGGATATACAAACCCAACCTTGATTTTTACAATACTACTCTAATGGCTAAAGGTAAAGTTGCATTGTTAAACATGTGGGAATTAAAATCCCAACTATACCCCTTATCCTTATGCTTTGTGAGGATAGTAAGCTACCCAAATGGTTGAGGTTGAAGTTGTAGCTAGAATTAACCACAACAACAATAATAAATATGGAAATAAAATACACATTCATAGAAACCTTTCAGAAATTTTGTGTATATGGAAGGTGTGTCATAACACATAACATTTCCTTTGCCCAAAAGCCTTGTGTGAATAGGCATTTTGATTTTATGGTAGGTTTTCCCAAAAAAATAAAACCTTCACATTCACTTTTGCATTGATTTTATTTCATGTAAAACTCACACACATTACCAAAATCAAGCTTGCATTTGACATTCACCTTACACATTGTTATTTTGGTAATGCCTTCATCACCTCAAAGGTTTACGTTACACAAAATTTTGCCAAATTTCAAACCCTAATGCTTTATAATCCATTTCTATACACCATAAAAAAAAAACTCTGCAAAAATACATAGTAATTCATGAATATAAGTGTGTAACCTTAATTCCTCCCTACCCCTCTTCAACATTAGTGATTTGTTTTACATTGTTAATGAATTTTTGCAATTTTGGGAAAACATTTTGGAAAAAAATAATTTGTCATAATTTTTTTGAACTTGAGAAAAAATGATTTTTTAATTTTAAAATTTTACCAAAAATTGTCGTATTTTCTTATAGTATGAAAGGTTTTTTAAGATTGTCTATTTTCATATTTTGAATATAACCACATTTGGAAAAATATACTTATGGATAATCATCATTTGAGCAACATCACAAAATTGAAAAAAAACATTGTTTAGTGTGCCACCCACTAGGACAATGCAAAATAAATCACCTTATGATCTAAAATGCTAATTATATGTAACCTATTTTGGTGTATTATTCAAGTTATTTTTAAAAAAAATTCTAAGTGGAATAACTTATCATCTTCTAATTTGATGCTTTTGGTTTCTCTTGTTTTTTTTATGCAATGAATCAACAATGTAAAACACCACCCACACTTTGGAATACCTACATGTTATCCCAAAGGCCCTCCCATTGGAAATCGATGCCCCCATAAAATTGGGAATGGTATCAATTAACACAAACGACTAGGGGAATCACATTAATATTGAAATACACCACATTGAAAATCCAACCGTTCATCAACACCTCATAATTTCTACACCCAAACACTAACTCTTATCACAAGTGCAATTGTGGAAAACATTTCAACTAAATTGGGCACCCCAATATGGTTCCCATCCTCATGCCTTTGTGAAACATCCAACATATTTTCATTTTGGCCCATTAAACCTAAAAAACTAGCCACAAAAATATCATGGGTCAACATCCAAACCTGAATATTGGTCATATTCCTATTATTTGCCTTCCCTTACCTATATGCATTTGATTTCACATGGGCCAACATCCTTGTAATTAAGGCTTCCAATCATGCAAACTTAACCTCCATGATGTTGGGCTAACCTTAAACTAATTTGGTGAGTGACCCCTTGTTGGTTGTACTTTTCCCTTCATAGCCCTATCCAAAACCCTATCCTTTATTGGCATATAATGTATATGATTGGCTATCTTTCAACTCTGGATGTAATGTGAAATAATGGTTCACATCATGACCATAAACCTTACAATAAAAACAAGTTTGGTTGGGGTTAAGGTTGGTGGTGATGACTTGAAGAAGATTAAGGCAATCCTTTTTTTAATGAAGCCCACCACATCTCTAATGCATGTCCTTTCCCCCTTGTTCATTAAAATATGATGTGGAACCACATTGAACTCCAACTTGGCCCCTTTGTGATCTTTTGTGAAATGGCCTTATTAGGTTGGCCATAAGGTTGTTGAGTTGATGGTGTGGATGCATTTTTCAAGTTTTCCTTATTGAACCAAATGTACCCCACTTGTTTTTCCACAATGTTTAAATCTTAATACATTTTGGTAACTAGAACACACTTGCCAAAGTGAGTTGTGCGAATTGGAATAACATCACATCCCACACTCGATGGCTAAGCTCTTTGTCCAAGATCCCATACCAAAATTGGATCATTTAAACTTCCATCACGTCTTGTGTCATCATGATCAACCTACACATTTATGCACAAGCATTTTGTAAATTCTCATGGAGCTTACATTGAAACTTTTATAAACTCATCAATTTTTTGGTCGTGTGGCATGGACACCTTTTCAAAAGATACCACCTTATGTTTTCCATTCATTAGTACCCATTTTGTGACTAGTGCGATAAAAGGCTTGGTTGGATGCCATATTAGAATCCATAAGCTTGTAACCATATGGCCTTTTGGTCATTAGTCCCTTAGATGGTGGCCAATATTCCAAAACATGGAATTTAATAATTACAATTTGGACCAGCCTTTATATGTCCAATGTTATTTTTGGCTGCATGTTTGTCCTTGGTCCCATATATGCTGACTAATACTTCAACAAAATGTGGCCTCTAATATCACCAATTTGGACTAACTCATGTGTGTCCAGTGTTACTTTTGGCTTTTTATTTGTCCTTGGTCCTCTACATGGTGATCGATATTTTAGCAAATTGTGACCTCTAATATTACCAATTTGAACCTACCCTTGTATGTCCAATGTTTTTTTCTTTTCCTAGTTCATTGATTGGTGATTAGGACTTTATTCAAAATATGAAAATGTATGGAATTTTATGTTTATTCCTTGAGGGAGTAGAATAAGGAACTTATTTTAGGAAACAGAATTTTAAAATTTGCATTCATAATAGGCTAGTATATGTAGGTTGTACCAACACATAGATTTTCCTTCTTAGACCATGTGGATCCCAATGATAAGGTAACAAAAGATTGGGAGACTTGGGCATGTATACACATATGTAAATTATGCATATGTACATGTAGATAAATATACACCCATAAATATATGTGTGTGCAAATGTATATACACATGTATGTATATATATATATACATGTGTACGTAGAAAGAGAAGGGGAGAGAGAGAAGGAAAAAGAAAAGAAAATAAAAAGAAAGGGAGGCCTACGACAAAAACATGGGTCCTTTTCTATTTGTTTTTTTTATAAATCCACTACTTGTAGGTGCTATTTTTCCAACAACTTCATTGACTTATTCCATATAGCTCTAAGTTAACCAAGCCCTATTGGAGTTCAAATCCCCAAGGAGTGCTAATTATGTATAGCTAACATGCAAACATCCATGCCACACAACCCAAACAAACTTAACTTGAAACCACAACATTGTCACAAAAAAATCCTACACAAAAACAATAAATCCTAATGCCAAATTTAAGCTTAACTACAACAACAAACAACTAACTACAATTTCGATGATTCAAAATGGTCTCTCACATGCAATGAAAACAATAATTTTAACCCAACACTTCCACAACACAAAAATGCATAAACTAACACCATGCATAAAACACATAGAAACTTGCATATAACAATATAACGTGCTAAAATATCAAATCACCAAAAGTGATTTGAAATCATACAAATTAGGATTATATCCCATTCATAGAATAATTAAAACCTTATTCACATTTGAACCAATTCAAAATTAAAAAACCAAAGAACTAAGCTAACCGAATTTATCCCTGATTAATTAGCACCTAACCAAGTAGCTAAACTAACACATCTAACATGGTATAAAGGAAGTCCCCTTACCATGTTCCCAAGTTGAAGTGATGAATTTTGAGTTTGTGACTTTGACCCGAAAAAGTCCCCATGTGAAAGGACTTCCCAACATAAAAAATAGGTAAATTTTCAATTGGTAGGAGCTTTTTGGGGGGTTGGGGTGGAAGAGGAGGATCCCTATAAGACATGCTTGTAAGGTTTCAAGTCCACAATTTAAGACACCACCAACATACATTAAATAAATTATACTAGTTCTTTACGTGTTATAAGAAAACCTTCAATGACAAGTGGGTTGTGTTATTGGTATTGTTAGAAAGCTCTCAACAAATAAAAACAACAACTTTGGCATGAGAGGCTATTTCCTAAAAATAATGTTTTACATGTAATTTTATAAAAAGATGCAATGGAGATGCTTTCATTATTATGAACTCAAGTTAAATGGTTAAAAATGTGTTAACTTTATAAGGAAGGGCTTTGAAAAAAAAAAAATGCAATTTTTTATTAACAAATAATTTATCTTTGGGCCTTCTTGAAGATCATTGTGATATTGAAAAATTCAAACTTAGTTTCCCATTATTTAAAGATTGTATGCTCATTGCTTTTCCTTTAACCTTAACAAATGAATGTAAACATGTAATGAATCCATATTGTGTAAATAAGTCAAAGTCTTGTTTTTTGCAAGTGCAAGCAATTCCCTTGGAAAGGCCTCACAATGTGCACAACTTAAAACTAACTACTTAAGCGTTAGGTTTAAGGTGGATAGAATCACCCAATCATATAATGGATAGAATCTAAATGAAAAGAGTTGCGAAAGGTTCCTCTCTAGTTTTTATTTTTCATTTTTTATTCCAAAATGCTTCACTTTCAAGTTTGAAAATTTGACAAGTTTAAATAATGTTTTTCTTTTGTCACACTTTGAGTTTATAGTTTTGAATGAAAGGTGTTTTATTATTGTGGTTGGTAATGTCTACCTAAGTAGAAAAATATTTTAAAAGTAAAATTGTCATGTGGTCGGCAAATGAGAATTTTTTTTCCATGTGTTCATAAATGTTTCAATTCCAAATCTTGGTTATAACACCTAAACCTTAAACCCTTTCTTGTTATTTCAACTTTTAAAACTCATTTTTTTCACTTTTATTTGCACCCAAATACAATAAATATTTGTTTAAACATCAACTTTGTGGTCATCTTCATTAAAATTTAGGTCACACATAATTTTTTTATTATTTTAATTATTTCCATTTTCATATGTATTAAGTGTCCGGTTGTAAAAAATAATAATTTTGTTTTGTTTTCCTATTCCAAATTGAGTTTTTTTTGGCATGGTGAAATATTGTGATGTTTGGTGCCCCCCAAAAAATAATTTCTTGTGCAAACAATTTATTTTGGAAGAAAACCCTGAAAACTCACCATATTCCAAGGGGAAAAAGTTGAAATCATCATATTTTAACCATAGGTTATTGTAATATATTGTGAGGTTTTCACAATAGATTTACATTTGGGGAAGGTTTTACATGTTGTGTATCAATTTTTTTTAAATGTATGTTCAATATTATAGTAATTAGTTTATCATAAATTAAATATATGTTTTTGCATTATGTATGATATCCTATGGATTCACATACATCCCACATACATGCATGAGAGAAAAGAAGCAATGATTTTTTTAATTTTAATTTTCAAGTGGGTTTGATTTTATTTTTTTGACCTTTAAAAAAAAATGATAAAAGTGATGGTGTCACCCAATATTCTTTTGGGCAAAGTAAGAAGCAAAACCCATAAAATATTTGTCCATAAAGGGCTGAAAAAATGTTGGGTGTTCACTATATGTATAATTTTTTGAGCAAAATTTAAAATTATTTCCATTTAGTTTTCTTCATAAAATAATTTGAAATGAAAAATCACCTTTGGCTTTGCTATTATATATATTGATGTTATATAATAATGATCAAATTTGGCCCCCCACATGTTAAAAACAACCCAACTTCTTTACTCCATGTAGAAAAAAAACCCTTTTGGAATGAAAAAAACCCCATCCCCACCTACCCAAAACCCTCCCCAAACATGTAGAAATGACCCATTTGGGGAAAAAATCCCTAGACCCCCCGCTTCACCTCATCTCACCCAGCCCAACTCTAGAAAAAACCCTTTCACCCCACCCAAGAAACAACTCCTTGGAAGAAGGGGGAAAAAAAAACACAACCCCTACCTTTTAAAACCCCTTTGAAGAGGAGAAGAAATTAAAATTTTGGAAAATTAAAATAAAATAAAATAGTGTCTAACCAACCTAGGTATTATGATACTCAACCTTTCATGTCCCCTTTCCTTAATTTCCCACCTAATAACCTTATCACATTCCATTTCACCTCACCCTACCCAAGTTAAAAAAAGAGAAAACCTACACCTATACCTCAAACCTTATCCATTAAACCTACCTTTCTATTCTCCAACCTTATACTTGTTCAAAATGAGTTCCCACAATGTTTATGTTACAAGACAAAGCCAACAAGGTTCTACATATGAATGGAATGTAACAACTAATTAAAATTAATACTTAAATGTAAAGTTCAATTTACTTATCAACTTTTCAAAAAAATAAAATTTGCCTACCTAAAGAACCGAACCTTGTGTTCAAAAATGTTTTTTCATGGGGAGAATTTTAAGTTTGGATTTAATAAAAGATAGCTCCATGATTTGGTTTTGATGCTAGCTCTAATAAAATGGTGTCAACTCATGTTTGAGTCACAATAAATTGAACCTCAACCCTTGGTTTTAACATTGTAGACCAAACACCCTCACAACACTAATTTAAACCAATGGTGGGTGAGTATCATGAAAAGAGGCAAGTACCCAACATGGCTTTTAAGCCAATTTTCATAATTGAAAACCAACAAATCACATATTAGGTGATCTCTTAATCAATAATTGCCCCATTGTTTTTCACCCAAGTGAAAACCAACTTCATTTGAGAATAAATAAATGTTGATACTTGGGTCAAGTAGAAAGGTTTAATTGACTACAAGTATCAAGCAAGGATGTAGGGGTCTAAGGGTCTTGATTCTAGACTCCCAAAATAAGACTTGATTTCAAGACCTCCTTAAAGAGGAAAAAAATATTAACCATTAGACCACATGTCCTTGTGTGTAAAGCTTGAGGTTTTGTTTTATTTAAAGAGATTTTATACTCTTAAAATGGATCCTCTTTTGTGAAATGTCATTTGTTATTCAAGGGGATGTAAAATCATTCAATCTTTTTTAGTGACCATGGTTGTACCCAATGGAAATGCTTCTACAAATGGTGCATAAGCTCCTTTTACAACATGATTTATTTTTTCAATTTTCTTCAAAGTACTAGAGTTCTTAATAACAACTCACAACCTTCTTAAAACATGACATATACATTTTAATGTGTCCAAGTTTGTCTTGTTTCCAACCTTCCTCCAACCTTTTGTTCCTTTAAATTGTTCATGGTGATGACTGTTTTAGGAAAATGTTGGTGTATTTGGAAGTAAAAGGTAAGAACATGTGCACTTATAGTTGCAATGGTGTATTTGTCACATAATGTTTCACAAAGTGCCAACATGAATGCAATTTAGTTCAATAATTGTAATCAAATGTGTAGAATTTGTTGATTGAAAAAAAATCAAGTAGTCCTTCAAAGGTTCATGTGTTATTCATGATAAAATAAACACAAGACATAATGTTTGTTTATCAACATGACACTTTGATTACTTGGATTACTTGGAACCACAATGATTATGAAAGGACATTGTTGCTTTCTTGGTATGGCAATTGATTATATTCCTTATATTTGTGTTTTCATCATTTGCACAACTAGGTGGTCAAACTTTTTTCATGAAACTTTATAATATTCATTTCTCATATGATCAAGATCTTGACATCAAATGTAAGACCTTCGAACAATCATTCAAGCAGTTTCAAGTAGCTTAGTGGTATTTTAGGCAATGAACTTTGCATGTTGTTTTCATTTGTAGCTTTGCAATTACCTTATGAAGCAAAAGCTTTTAGTGTTAATTTTCATCAATTGACTTGTAAAGTAAGATGGAAAACATGGCAATTGATAACAACATTATTTGCATGTGTCTTGGTTTGTTGTTTTACATTAGTCAATTTGCAAAGAAAGATGGAAAACATGGCAATAAAGAATTTATACTTGGACCACAAAGTTCAATTGATGTGCTACTATAACTTTTGGCATAGGCATCATGAACTCATTTGTCAATGATCATGTTCAAGCATAATGGTGTCAATTTGTTTCATTATGAGGCAATCACATAAGGGATTTGTTCACTACATATTCACATCTTCAATTTGAACTAAAATAAAAATAATCAACTTTGGTTTGAAACAAAATGTGAGGTTTTGTCTACATTTTTACAATTAATTGGAATGTAATTTAAGTTCATGAGAACAAAAAATATAAAGAACATGAAGGGAAGAATAAGTGATAGGTTAGGTTTGACATTGGATTTTGGAAGTGGAACTAAACATCCTATTCCTTATGTTTAAAATAGAATTCTACTAGCTTATTGATAATATTCCACTCCTTGCGTTTTGATTAAACATAATAATCGTTGCAAATACTTTACAATAAGAAAAACAAAAGACAAAAATGTATTACCACATCAACAATGGAATTTGTTGATGCATTTTCAAGGTGAATTCAATGTAAAAGAACATCAAAAGCTTGGATAAAACATGTTTCCCTTGATTTACCAACATTTTCTATTACCCAAAACCATTACTTATTGTTCTTCAATCTATAAGATTTTGTTCCTTGGCATTCGCCATTCATTTGACATTATGTATTATTATTAACAAACAAGCACTGATTTAGTCCAAAAACTAACAATAGTGCAAAAAGTGATGTTTCATACATTCTCTTTCTCAATTGTTTATTGAGAAACCCAATTATGTTTCCCTTATATTACTTTTTTTTTATTGAAAATAAGTTGTTTATAAGAGAAGTGTAGAAACACCTATGCGATGAATCCAATAATTTATGGCTTTTCATTGTTCCTAGATTCAAATTTCTTAGCATATGTTTGGTCTTCATTAAATTAGATTTTGGATATGTACATGCACGTTTACTTTTCACTTGATTTTCAGTGGGAGAAATCACATGCACAAAGTTGTGATGTGATCTTATGAATCCTAAATTAGATGCATTACCCAAATTTTGTGTTTTTGAAAACATAGTTTGTGGAAATACATTAATGGGTATATTCAAAACATTTAATTCAAAAACTAGTTGTGATGGTTGACATGTAGGTTCTCTTAATTGTAACAATAATGGGTTGATGTTATTTAGTTCTGAATTTGGAGTCATAACAATCAAGTTGCGTTGTTGATTTTGTAACTCCTTTTCCAATTTGTGTCCATAATCTTTCATGTCAACAATAGATGGAGGTGTTGATTTGAGCTGCATATTGCAGAATCAAAATTTAGAAAAACTAGTTAGTCCCATATGTTGTAAGGAAGGGGCACATTTTAGAAAAATCTTGAATTGATATTTCATTTGTGATTATTAGTACATTTAACTTCCTATTCCACCACTTGAGAATTTTAAAAAGTTTTTACATTCACCTCTAAATACAAATCTATTATTTCTTCAAGGGCTTCTTGTAAGGTTTCCACGCTTGCAAACAAAACATCCTATACATGCCCATCAACAAAACACAACACCAACAAAGGTTAGGATTATTTTCAATTTCATATTTAAAGAGGGCAATGTTATCCAAATGATTCAATTACATTAAATAACATGTCCATTACTCCAACTTATTGGGATCAAATAATGTTATAGGTTTCCATTTTGTGACCACGACCTTCAAATTTTGCATAAACAAATATAGATTTGGCAAATTGTTAACAAATTCATTAGATTATATGTTCAAAATCATCTGTAAAATATTTTGTGAAACATGTGCAACGTCCTTATAAACCACAATAGTCAAATTTATTATGCATTTATTAGATAATTTGAAACTTGAATTCCAACTACATGAAAGAAAAATTGTGTTAGGGAAAGCCAAGTTTGTAACCATAACATCTTAGGTGAAATAATTGTTGACCATGTAAATGGAAGGTTGAACAATACAATGGGAAGATGAAAAAGAGTTCATTTGCAAAATGAGTGAAACTTTACATGCTCATTGGCAAGAAGAGTGCATAACTTTTTTGCAATTTTATAAATATTGATCAAATTCAAATCAAGGGCCATTGTTTGCACGACCTTTTTTGGATCAAAAGTTGTGTCCAATGATGAATTTGATGAATCTTTTGTCATTTGATCATTGATTTGTGAATCTTTGAATTCATCCAAGCTTGGAAATGATTTTTGCTTCTCCCAATTCTGAATTTTCTTTTTACAAAGTATAGATTGCAATATTCGATGATATTTGTAGTTGTTGGAACTGAGGTTTCTAGTATTCTCTCCTTCATTGTTATTTAACAAATACAATTGTGGTAAAGGCATTGGAATTGACTTGGTTGTGACTCTTTTAAAAGATCGTTGTTTAGGCCAAGGTGCATTTTCACTACCCTTGTCTAGATGTTTTGGAATAAATTGGTCACATTCATCTTGTTGTTGACCTATGTCATGTAATGGCTTTGAAATTATATCATTCACATCCCAATAGCTTTCTATAGTTTTTGCGATGTCAAATATTTTATTGTCACAAATAACATTGTTCAATGTGTCAAGATTAAGATTAACCTTCGAAGGTGGTGTATTTTCTAAGGAATTGGGAGAACAAGAAAGAGATTCAAAATCTTGGAGTCTTTGTAACAAAATATAGATGTCATGTTCCAACATTGAACGTGCAGGTGAATCCCAAATCTTTTGTTGTGTATCAATTTCTTGTTGCATTTTATTTTCAATTGCTTTCACAATATCTTCCAAAGCAATTGCCTCTTGAAACAATACCTCATTCTCATCAATCAAGTCCTTCCCTAACAATGTCTTTCCAACATCTTGTTCAAGGTGATTCAAATATTTCATAATGTTGGTCCACAATAGTTCTCGAATCATTTGACAAAAACTATATGAATTTACCTGGTTGGGATAACAATTCAAAGACTTGGAACTAAAACTCAAATTCACAAAAAATTGCATTGCCACTTTGGGTTGGCAATGTGTGAAAGGAATATAAATAGAATAAAAAAGGCCAAGCCTCCTTCCCTTTTGCAAGAATTCTAAAAGTCCCAACTCTTCAACATCTTTTAAAGTTGTGTAAGAAGATATTGCAACCCTAAAACCCTCCAACACCCCAATTCAACCACCTCCTACTTTGAACCCTATATATGGATGGAAAGTGGATAGAAAAATTGAACAAAGTCATATTCCTTTGGTGAGAATAACACAATTCATCCACAATGAATCAATGATCCAATGTAATGTTTTATGTGAAAATTTTGCATATGTTTGAATGTGCTAGGTGTTGATGATATGTACAACCTTGGATACAAATAACCAATATTATTTTTATTAATGTAAATTTATTATCCATATATATGTGCATAATATAATTGGAATTTTGCATACTTCTAGAATATTATTAAAAGTCATTCGATAACATATTACTCAAAAATACATAATCCAAATTTTGATCAACCATATATTATTTCAATTGTCAACTTATTCCACAAAAATGTTTGTACTATTCCCACTTAAATAGTTGGGGGTTTTATGTAATATGACAATGTTTTGCATCCAATTTGTAAAACATAATCACAATAGTAAATTGTTTATCATTTCTAAAAAAGATACCATGATTTACATATATCTAACAATGTTTATGGGAACTTGCCTTCCCCCTTTATTTTTCCTTCTCCTTTTTTGCACCTTTCAAAATTTTATTCTTGTAACTTTTTTTGTATTCCTAGTTTTTCGAATTGAACAATGCAAATATCCAACTTTTCATCGATTTGACATTTAATTAATTAATAATCAATTGTGTTGATTTAAGATTATAGGAGCATTTAGAATTTTTTTTTGATTTATAAATCCTAAATGATTTTAATTGTTAAAACCAATGGTTAAGGATGTAATATATTGTAACATGTAAAACATGAAATAATATGAGGAAAAAACCACATGTATATCACAAAATATGATTATGATTAAACATGCACATTGATGAATGGATGGTCAAAACACATGCAAAGTCTAATTTCAATGTCCAATGACATAGATTTTGGTTGGTGAATATGCATGTGACATTATAGATACGGTGTTGTTGTTTCATTGGCAACATTCATGATTTAATCTTTGGCCCTACTATTTTCAATATCAAGAACAAATTTATCCTTGGGTGGTACCACTAGGAACGTCACACCGCAAACTTTTGAGACCCATCTAACTTTAGGACAACATAGGATTCACATAAAGAAAGCTTTTCATTCCAAATTATTTATCAAAAGGTTATCCAAGTCATGTAAAATTGAAAACTCTAATTAAATTTGCAAGAAAATGTGTTTTGATGTACAAAATGAATAGATGAGGGATTTTTTTATCAGTAACACGAAAGGAATCTATTTTAAAGAATTTTTCATGGATGTTATTTTTAAAAATACTTAAAATGTCAACCTTCTTTATGTCTTTTATAAATAATTGATTAAATCAATTTTGATTTAGTTATGAATTTTTGAAATCAAGATCATGAAGTCTTAAAGAGCCATTGATGTTAAGAAGACAAATGATAATTATTTTCATCTTTTGTTATTTTAATGACTAGTTTGGATCATCCCCTTGTGCATGTAATAAATAAAAAATAAAAAATTTCTAATATGTGTATGTGTAAGGACACTTTAAAAAATAGTTAAAAATTGGGTTAAAATTGGGTCAGGAATGGTTCAAAAATCAAAATGTTAATGCACATTATAAAATTTTGGGTGCTCATTATTTTTCATGATTGTGTACATAGGTGGGGAAAACATAGCTCACCTAATCCAATCAAATAAACCAATGTATAAGTAAATAAACTTTTATTTGAAAAATTAGATCCAACTTTCTTGTGATTTTGGGAAGGCGGTTCTTAATGGTACCACCCAAGGAAATTTTCGTCCTCAAACTAAACATTTTGGAACTTTGAACGTCTTTGGTGTTGGTACTTGAAGAGTTCATGTTTTTGGTGATATGTACAAGTTTCATGCTTGTGATTTTTATGTTTTGCAACAATTGTTTGGCCTGGTCAAAAGTTGGGTCAAACCATATATGAAAAATGTCTTTGATGTCATTGGATTCCACTAGGAAACATGCTAGATGGTATTATGCTAGATTGTTAAACACATCCTGATAATGTGTAATTCCAATTGTTATGTATAGGGTGCATTCTTTTTCAATTTATGCATATGAGATGTTAAAAACATCCATGAATAGTTTTGCAATGATGATCATTCGTTAAATGAAAATGAAAATTTATACAAAAACTAAATTGAATGAATTACATATAGTAAAGGACGTCATGGTTGTCTTTTGTGAAGCTTTTTCCATCCATCCATCCATCCCATCATCCATCCATGGATGGCATCATACAAGGGAAAAAACCCCGACAGAAACAAATACCACCCCCCCCTTTGCGCATGTGTCAATGTCTAGGAAAGGCATGCCCGGCCCTAGGGGGTTCTGATATATATATCAGACCAAAAGGGCCAAATACACCTTGACGTGCACCTAAAAAACCTAAAAATTCCAATTCCAATTTTTCCATGTTAGTTTCATTCACCCAGGATAGCACAATGTGCCTCTCCTTTACTAGGTGAAAAAATGAGTCACTTGCATAGACCTTCTCGTAGTCATAGCAAGATGATTCAAACCCAGAGAAATCAAGCTCTGGGTTATTAGAAATAAATTTATGAGTTGCACTATCACATGAGCCCGATGAATAGACATGTTATAGTTTCTACTATTGCAACACAAACTTAGAAAACTTTTCAGTAAATTGTTGGGTGCTAGGGACCATGGTGATGTCTCTGTCTTTGTTTGTATCTCTTAGTTCTTCATCTTTTTTGTGCCCACATAAGTTTGATAGTTTGTGTTGGGGTTTAATACAGGTTTCGACTATTATAAGGGCTATTACCATTTGTTTCACCAGTACAACCAATCTATGCCATTGTGGAGTCCAAACATGTCTTGGGCATATGCTGTCTCCAAACATCTCATTCACTAGCTTTATTTGGAAATTATTTTGGAGCCAGACCAGTGGTATGATGCCATGGGAGTGTAGTCAGGCTCAAGTACCATCAACCTCGATGGTGCCCCTTTCATAATCTACACAAGTTTACCATTTCCAATTCATGTTCATATCACTGTTCCAATTTCTTTTGTGATTATTTTGTGGAGATTGCACTGTTGAAAAATAGAGGATTTTAATCTTTTTTGTGTGATGTTCAAACCCTAATTTGTCATCCTTTCTATGAGTTCCCCTTTGGTAGAGTCCTTTGTCATCTTTCAACAATATAGCTCATTAAGTAATCAGTTTCCATCTAAATTTTGGTTTGTCTTTGTGGGTTCAAATCCATTGTATACATGTGAATGTTAGCCAGAAAATTAGTGTGCACCAATTTGTTTGAGGGAATTGAAGGTTGTTTTCCTTTGTGGCATCAAATGGGGTTAGGTAAGATGAACCATACCTTCAAGGAGACATAAAATAAGGCAGTACCAACAGACCCCTCAGATCCACTTCTCAGAAAGTGGGTGAAAGTGCTTGAAAATCCTATCGCAATACATTTTGTAAAAGTTGTTAGCAACATAACATTCAGAGATCCAATAGTTGCTTGGTAGGAGGATGATGGCAGTTAGGTTTTCACGATGGGCTTAGTGATAGGCAAAATTAATACTACCAGAGTTGCCTATAAGAACCAGCCATGAGAAAATAGGTTGTGCACCACCTTGACATACATATAGAGCATCAACATTGTGCCAAATTGCACAAAATCCTTACAACTCACCATTCATCCAATTCTCAACATGATGGTAATGGAACGAAGTCCTAAGCAGATGCTGTGACAATTTTTGCATCATGACTATCAAGAATCTCTACAGACCTAGGTCCATTAAAGAAGAGATTCAACCAACTGGGTGCCCTTGTGCCTTTTATGACATCTACTACTAGCTCGATGCGTGTATGCAGGACGTTGACTTCCCCAAACAGCAATGCTGCCAAACAGTAAATCACCAGCAAACACATATTTGATGTGTCTAATCTTTAGCGTTGCAACATAAGTCCTCCCAGCTCCTGATTATTATGGTTAAATTTTGTAACTTTTTCATGAGTAATTGATCCCATGTATTCACCTTCTGCAGTAGATCACCAATAAACACATACTTGATGTGTTTAATTTCTGGCGTTGCAATGTAAGTCCTCTCAGCTCCTGATTGTTATGGCTAAATTTTGCAGCTTCCTCACGAGCAATTGATCCCATGTATTCACCTTCTACATTAGATCACCAGAAAACGCGTACTTGATGGGTCTAATTTCTGGCGTTATAACATAAGTCCTCTAGCTCTTGATTGTTGTGGCTAAATTTTGTAGCTTCCTCATGAACAATTGATCCCATCTATTCACCTTCCGCAGCAGATCACCAATAGACACGTACTTGATGTTTCTAATCTCTGGCATTGCAACGTAAGTCCTCCCAACTCCTGATTGTTGTGGCTAATTTTGCAGCTTTTTCATGAGCAACTGATCCCATGTATTCACCTTCTAAATTTGCAGCTTTTCTTCCATGACCAGTGCGGCTTTCAATATTGTTGATCAATGTTTCATGATCCCCAAGATTTTGATATCAATATTAGTAACAAACCCAACATATATTCTCCACACAATGCCCGAAAACATACAAGAATGTATGTGTGCACTCATTGCATAACATGGTAGTGATTTGGCAGCTTTGGTGGCCCTTTGGCAGTAATTAGAAGCTCAATAAAATGACGAGCAAACTAACTTTTTGGAAAATCTTGTTCCACATATTAATGCTCCAACATAATTTAATCAAGACACGTTAGAATCTGCACGTGAACGTCTCAATTGCCTATAGAGATAGCGGCGTGCTAGGCAACGTATAAAGTTGGTTGGGCCATTTGAAATGCCACAAGACCGAAGTAATTGTCTACATTGAGAATGGTGAACCGTATAACAAGCAACAGCCCATGCATAACCTTTTTTTAACAATGATGCATTGCAATTGTTTGGAGACGAAGACGCATCAACCTCGGCATGATGGGATCGTGGAAAAATGGACATAATCTGTGGATTTTGTAATGTGAAAATGTGGATTAAAGAATGATTAGCAAAGTCGAACAATAACAACCCATAGTTTTTTCTATGTTGCGAGAATGACAAAGTTTTGTTGTCGAATCTTCTTGTAACATCGCAAGAACTGGAAGTTCTTTTAACTAGCAAAGAAAAAAGTGTCATCAAATTTCGAGATCAGATTCGCATGTATAATTTGATGTTGGCATTCACTTCGCTCCGTGCCAAAGTTGATGAGTCGGTAATAAAAGGCACTAGACCGTACTCCTTTTGCATTCAGGGTGAGTTTTATCACAAAATCAGATCCCTATGTCCTACTGAAGGACAACGTCCATAACTTGCACAGCTGTACATTCATGATACGGAAAGCGAATGTTAAAACCGCCATGCCATTATGCCGCTTGATCCAACGATGTTGGATCGGTTGTTGACCATGATGTCTAATATTAATCCCTATGTCAAAGTGTTCAAAATGGCAAGGGATATGATGGCAACATAAAGTGCTCCCATGAATTCAAAATTGTGTCTCATTACTTCTTGAACAAAGGATGCCCGTCGATACAATGTGTCGATGGCCAATGAAGTCGCTACATTGATGGTAGGAGATGGTTCTGAGGTTGTAGATAGGTGTGATGTCGTCGTTCTTTAGCAAGCTAGCTCGTTTCAGCACATTTCCGAACTACATGTGGGATACATGGCTTTACATTATCCATTGCTATTTCTTTATGGTGAAGATGGATGGCATCCAAATATTTCGCTCAATGGTGTTGTTGTGCAAGATGTTGATGCGGATTTGGATGAAAACCATGCAGAAGGATCTGAGCATCAAAAAAAACATCACAATGTGACAATGGCCGAATTTTACGGTTATCGACTTCAACATCGAGACACTGATGGCATTGCATTGCTTTGGGGTGGCTGGTCGAGGCAACAATACATTGTGGATGCTTATGCGGCTGTTGAACAAAACCACTTGAGGTATTTGCACCTGAATCAGAAAAAAACTTCATGTAATTCTCTATCAAGGCCTTCAGGACGCCATCACTACAAATGATAATAGCGTTGCTACCATTGGACAGAGGATCATTCTGCCATTTTTTTTCACAGGAGGTCCACGTCACATGGTTCAAAATTATCAAGATGCCATGGCAATTTGTAGATGGGCCCATTGCCCGGATGCGTTTGTTACATTCACTTGTAATCCTTAATGGCCTGAGATCAAGAGAGCGTTGTTGCCCGAACAATAACCTCATGATCGATCGGATTTGGTAACCTGAGTGTTCAAAATCAAATTGAAGGAGTTAATCAATGACATTCACAAGAAACATATTCTGGGACGCACGATTGAGGGAATCTATGTCATTGAGTTTCAAAAGCGTGGGTTGCCACATGCACACATTTTCATCTTTTTTGCCAAAGACTGCAAACCACACATGGTCGAAGATGTAGACCACATGATCAATGCTGAATTTTTGAATCCAGAGAAAAATAGGTTGGCCCACAAAACGGTTATCAGATGCATGATGCATGGTCCATGTGGAGTTGCATTTCCAAATGCCCCATGCATGGAAGATGGCAAATGCAAAAAAATAATATCCACACAAGTTCCAATCCGAGACAATGACAGATGTAAACGGATATCCTATTTATCAACACAAAAATACAAGGTGCATAATTTTGGTTCATGGCATTGAATTAGGCAATTGTTGGGTGGTACCGCACAATGTCTATTTGTCAACCAAATACGATGCGCACATCAACATTGAAGTCTGCAACAACATTCATGTAGTCAAGTATCTATTCAAGTACGTTTACAAAGGACATGATCGTGTAATTGTTGAGATCCCACGCCATAGTGACAATGCCACCGAAGGGAATGTGGTCGAAGCTAATGAAATTAAAAAATATCTTGACTATCGCTATGTATCTGCATTAGAAGCAATGTGGCGCATCTTCAAGTTTGATATGCATGAGTGGTTTCCTGCTGTTGAGTGTTTGCAATACCATTTGCCCAATCAACAAATGATGACAATGATGTGTAGGAAGTGGTAGCATTGTCAACCATTTCCAGTACGATGTTGACAGAATGGTTCAAAACAAACCAAAAATCAAAAGCTACATGAAGCCTTATGTTCGATCAATACCCTCAGCAATGGGTGTGGAATCGGAAATTGAAGTGATGGACAATGTGCAAGAGAGGCTTTACCATTGGTCGCATGTATTATGCACATCCAACATTGGGTGAACGTTATTATTTGTAAATGCTGCTAAACTGTGTCAAAGGTGCCACATCCTATGAACATTTGTGGATAGTGGATGGCACAGAGCATGACACATTCAAAGATGCATGCATTAGAATGGGTTTGTTTGCAGATGACAATGAACGGCATCAAGTTTTGGAGGAAGCTGATCTTTGGGCCTTAGGACAATAGCTGTGTGACATGCTTGCTTCCATGTTAATGTTTTGTGAGGTGACAAATCCCAGATAACTATGGGATGCACATTGGGAGTTTTTAAGTGATGACATGCTGTGAGCATGATGATTTAACCATTACCCTTTCTGAGGATGTGCTGAAGGATCATGCATTGTATGAGATTGATCAGGTTCTCATCTGCAACGGACACCGCCTGAAAGATTTTCCAACGCTTCCCAAGTCTAATTATGTCCTTCCTGTTCATGGAGGAAACTGATTGGTCCAAGAAAAGTTAGCTTATGATCAGCATTCATTGACCACATATGTAAACAATGTAGAAGATAGGTTTAATGATGATCAGCACATCGCATATGAAACTATTTTGAATGTTGTGACAAACAAAGATGGCAATTTGTTCTTTGTGTATGACAGTGGTGGAACCGACAAAACATTTGTTTGGACAACGCTTCTGTCTTGTTTACGAGGGCAAGGCAAAATCGTGCTTGCAATTACCTCATCAGGAATTGCATATTTGTTGCTTCTGGGCAGCAGAACCGCCCATTCAAGATTTAAGATTTCAATTGATCTGCACAATGAATTGACTTACAACATCACATAACATATAAAAGTGCCCGAGTTGGTGCGTAAAGTTGATCTGATAATTTGGGATGAGGCACTAATGATGCATTGCCAAACTTTCAAAGCTGTTGATCGAACCTTGCGTGATTTGATGCAATTTGATGATGCACAAGCAACCAAAAAGATCTTTGGTGGGAAAATCGTGGTCCTTGGTGGGGATTTTTGATAAATTTTGCCTGTTGTTCCCAAGGGAGGATGAGAAGACATTATCAATGCTTCATTGCTTTGATCGCATCTTTGGTTTGATCACATCTTTGGCAGCATGTTATGACTCTTTGTCTTCATATCAACATGCGAGTCATGGTAGCCAATTCTAAAGAGTAACGAAAATTTGTCAAATGGGTGTTGAATGTTGGAAACAACAGTTTTCTTGCCATTGTAGAAGAAGAAGGTGTCGATCTAGATTGGATCAAAATTCCGTCCCATATAAGGTTGCCAACAGAAGATTGCAGCTTAAGAGGATTAATCCAAACCATCTATCCAAATCACCAACGCCATTCTGAAGATGCCATGTATCTTATGCAACGCAACATTCTGGTCCCCAAAAATATTGACGTTGATGAAGTTAACAATGTAATTTTTGAATCACTATTTGAAAAATTGCACATGTACTTGAGCGCAAATTCTTTGGCTCTAACAGAAAAAGGTGCAAGTCTTGCTGCAAGAGTTTCAATGTGTATTTCGTGGAATTTCTAAACATTTGACAATTCAGCGATATTGCAAATCATATGCTAGAACTCAAAGTGGGCATGCCAATCCTTTTGTTGCACAATCTCAATCAATCAATAGGATTGTGCAATGGTACGAGGTTGATTGTCAAGAGATTGGGTGAATGCATCATTGAAATAGAAATCATCATAGGGAACAATGTCGGCAAACGTGTGTTCATAACCCGCATCATCATGTCCCCCTCCGGGACTGATTGGCCATTTGTTTTGCTTCATCGTCAATTTCTTGTTCGAGTGGCATTTGTGATGACAATCAACGAGAGTCAAGGTTAGACACTAAACAATGTTGGGGTATACTTTCCATCTCTAGTCTTTTACCATGGTCAGTTGTATGTTGCTATTTCACAGGTCACAAGCAGTGCAAACATCAAGATTTCAGTGGCTAGGGTCCCGATGAATACATGCGAAATGTGGTATATAAAAAGGTTTTGGAAATGTAGTTTGTAGTTGTAATTTATGTACCATCAAATACACACACTTGTGCATTAGGCATGGGGTTCACTGATAAATATGAAAGGAATTGGATGGGTGAGGTGGGGGGGGGGTGTTTAATCCATACCTAGGGTTAACAAGTTCATGTGTTCATCGAGGAGCTTGGGTTTTTTTCATGGCTTATGTGTCCACCAATTGATTTGCTTCCATTAAGGAAGCGAGAACTGGGGTTCATAATAATTCTTTTAGCTGAAGTTGATTGTCAATTGGGTAATATCATTCCTTCTTTAGTTTTTTTCTTGCACGGTTGTGGGTTGTAGTTCATTCTGCTTTAGCTTCTGAAGCAAGGCAGTGTAGTGGATGGGTCTTGGGTGGGGCCATATTCAAGGCATACAAAATGAATCAATTTGTGTTCCATATTTGATTTCACAATGAAAATGCAAATGGCTATGACTATGGGCAACCCAAAAAAAAAGGAAAAAAAAAGGAAAAAGAATCAATTTGTTCCATATATGATTTCATAATGAAAATGCAAATGGCTATGACTATGGGCAGCCCAAAAAAAATTTCAATTTGTTCCATATATGATTTCACAATGAAAATGCAAATGGCTACGACTATGGGCAGCCAAGAAGTCAAATCAGTTACATGTCTTTTTATTGCAGCTTGCACAAAAGTCCAGCTTGTTTCTTTTTTCCATGATTGCCCATTTAGCCCAGGGTGTTTTTTAATGATTATTTTGTGATGTAGCCAAAGTGACAGTCATCCATAAAACAATTTAACCAAATTTGGCTACATCCTAGATACAGAAGTAGAGAAAAAAACAGAATCCCTCCTTGTATATTCTTGGCTACTTTCTGGAGGTTATGAGAAAATTTTGGTAATTTTGGGCAATTTTTTCAATGAAAACTCCTTTGTAAAGGTCAAAATCATAATTTTCAGGTCAAAATTTGGCAAATTTTTGCCAATACAAAAACATTGATTTGGGCAAACAAGATGTATCTGGTGCTGCCCAGACATATGTTTGGGTCTGTAACGGACACTTTGAGGCATTGCAGAAAAATATAAAAACTCTTTGGAAATTTGGTTGGCAACAATCCATTCTAGTGGCTTGTTGGGGAAAGGGCCATTGAAGTGGTACATAGGCATTAGAGTGACAATAGTCCCCTAGGAAAACATTTAGCCAATTTTGGCTATTATAAACTAGAAATCAATTACAATATTAAAATATTAAAACATTCTTCTATTTTTGGCTACACAATGAAAACCAAATATATGAAATACAACAATTTTTACTCCTGTTTTTTTTCCTCACTTATGGTGATTGAAAACCTCCCAAAATGTCTACAAGCTCAACCCTTAACAAGAGTTGTAGTGTTATTGACATCAATATGGAGCCATAACTAGTGTTGGGTGGGTATTTGATCTTGTTAATATAACCGTTGTGGCGACCTCCAAGAACATATTGTCTAAATAGGTATGGCGACTTCACAATTTATTTCCTTCGAATGTGACAATTTTGTCACATAAAAATCATTTGAGTTCCAACATCCAATTATGTAAGTTCAAAAATTGCAATTATATCTGAAAACCAAATAAACAAATGCAAATATCATGGAATGGACCTTGTGTATTTTACATCTTTATTATTTGGAAAATTTCAACAAATATTACCAAAAAAATTGTATTTATGCATGAATAAAATTATGTTCATGGATGAAACTTATCACATCTGTAATTGGCTGCATGAATCGAACTGATGATAGATAACACTACGATTGTGGATCAAATTGATCTTACAAATTACCATTGGACAATGTGAATGAAATAAATTACCTATATGGATGAACTTTGACCAAAAAATGAAAGAAATATTGATGATGAGGGGGTAGAACACATATGGATACAATTGACACACATGTGAATTATATCACATGGATGAAAATGATTAAGTCATTTATATTCGTTTATATGTGTGAAGCTTATATAACGACTTTCATCCCCTTTATGAACCAATTACCTCTCAGTTGCAAGTTGGCCTTTAGGAGAAGTTGTCTTCAACCTTTTCTTGCCTCTTTTTTACAAAAGTTATTTCATAAGTGTAAAAATGGTGAAAAATAAGGAAAAATATTATGTGAAAATGTGAAAATGGCTTCCCATTGTTGCCCATGAATGTATTTCTAGAAAAAAAAAAAGTGCATGTAAGCTACACAAAGATTTTAGGGTTTTTAAAAACGACTCCAATTTGCGATGCTTATTTGATAACAACAATCATACAATTTTACAACTAACTAACTACATAAGTTTGAAGAAAATTAATAAATAGTCTTAATGTATGTACAAAGTCTTATTTTACAAGATCAAGGATATTCTCAATAATAAGATATTTAAACATAGATTAGAAGAACCAACCCCATTAACATAAAACAATAGGTGTCAAATAAATAATGGACTTTTCTAAATTGGTGGACAACATGATGTCCTTATCTCCTCCATAACTAGCTTTACAAGATGAGTACTTAGACCTTGTTATGGGGATGTGTAAAAACGTTTTAGATATTTTTTTCCAATTTCATTTCATTTTTAGAGATAAAAAATTAATTTTTTTTTATGGAATTGCCTTGTGAACCATTGGTATTTGGTGCCATTTTCATAGACCATCCAACATTGGCAGAAGCCACATGGTATTTCAAGCCAAAAAAATGATGATAAATTGCCCCCCCCACCCCTAAAATTTTTAAAAAAAAAAAACACTCTAGTTTGCCCAAGGTGAATAGGCCCTATAAAAATCCCTTAAGCTACTATACTCTATAATGAATCTAAACACAATATCCTTCTTGCCTTGCTAGGCAAGGCCAACAACAAATCCATCAATGAGTAAATTCACAGCAGATTTCACACAGTCAAATCGTATTTATGGGCTGTTCCCTGGATTTCTGATTGCCTAGATAGTTTGATTGGTCCAGGTGAATTGTTACCTATTAATAATCTATTAGCTATTTGCAGTCCTAGTTTCCGTTTGGTGAGCAGGGTCGAAAAAAATTAAAACTTAGATGTGAAATATTTTTGCAGGGTCACATATTGAATATTGCCGGAGATGAGCATCTCCACCAGTGCGCTCAGTATGTCACTCTGGACAATAAAATTAAATGTCTAAGTTTAGCTGTTTTTTTTTTTGGCAACCCCACCAATAAAGCTGTAATCGGAACTGCAGATAAGTGGGGACTACTAATAGCAAACCACCTGGACCAATCATTATGATAGACCAATAAAAAATACTGAGCCGCAGTCAGGTCCAATTTATTACACTCTTTTTTGGAGGTGCACAACTGTGTTGCGCCTATTACCAGCCATGGCAAGCTGCACGAATTTGGTGCGAAAAAATCAATTTCCTGAGCTAAACCGGCACATTTTGCCTTTTTCCCAATAAATTTCTGTCTGAAGTCACATACTGAGTAGCGATGGAGATGCTCTAAGACTGATTGGTGGCTTTGCATCCTATGTATGTGCATATGCCATCTGAAAACCATTAAAAAAATGGTTTACCAGTAAGTTTTTCATGTGCATCATCCAATTGATTGTTGTGTAGTGTGTTGGTGGAATTACTCTAATGAACTGACAATTTTTGCGGACAAATTAGTGGTTGTTTGGGGGTGGATATTTGATTTTTTAATTTTTATGTTAGAACTGTGGTTATATATTTCATATATTTTCCAGGTTTAACACTCATGTGCCGAATAATTATTTAACTTTTCAAAATTCACCTTCGGTGAAAAAAAAAAATTAAGAAAATTTGGTCAGAAATATAGGTAGCTTCTTTGATAGGTTCCCTCAACTCTTAAACCTCTAACATAATAATAAGACCAACTTTTGTATTTTTCTCTCCTTTGTAATTTCCTTAAAATTTGACATTTCAAACATATAATTTTCAAAAAACTTGACATTTTCAAAAATTATTTAATTATTGCTGAACCTGATAACAGCTGGGGTCTGTTCCTCTTTCTAATAACCGAACAGCAGTGGGTTGTGCAATGCATAAACCCTAAACCCTAAGCTTGGGCTGGTTCACCCAACATCACTGGGACTAACAATTTTTATATTTTTACAAAAGCAATTAAATCAACAGAGTTGGGGAGTTACGAATTGATCAGTTCTGTTGGAGAGAAACTCATGGTTATAAATCAAAATGGGTTAGTGAATTTTTTGACAATCATGAGCACATATCAAATCCCATTCTTTGAACCACAGGTATGAAATTAAAGAACCATCCGAGAGGAAGCGGGGTATGTTGCCATCTCTAATACCCACCCAGCACTTGGTTCTAGCATATGAAAACTGTTGGCTAAATGTTCTTTTCTTCACAAGGTCCCATGAGGAAGGGGCCTAGAGGGAGCCGCAGAGTCCCGGGCAATTCCTTAAAAAGTTCTTATGGGCAGTTTCTAAGTTCTAGCATGTGAAAATTTTAATTTTTTCCCCCTTAACAAGGCCCCAAGGAAGGGCCAGGGAAGGTGGGGCAGGGGCAAAGTCTAGGGCAATTCCTAAAATTTTGTTTGGCGTTCCAACTTCTAACGTGTGAAAATCTCAATTATTATTATTTTCTTGACAAGGCCCCATGAGGAAGGGGTAGGGGACAGAAACATGGGCAATTACTGAATTAAAAAAATTTATTGGGGGTAGGTTCTAGCGTATGAAAATCATAGTTTTTTTTTTTTCCTTTGACAAGGCCCAAGGAAGAAGGGGCAGGCAAGGAGATGTAGGGGTAGAAACATGGGCAGTTACTGAAATTTATGTCAGGGACAGGTTCTAGAAGGTGTAAATCTTTGGTTTTTTTTCCTTGACAAGGCCCTAGGAGGAAGGGGCAAGGGTAGCTTAGAAATTGGGGGGGGGGTAGAAGAAAACACACACCCAAATCAATGTGCAAAATGCAATTTTACATAAACCTCCAAAAAAAACTGCAAACAAAACAAACAAGGTGTGTTATAATGTGACCCAAAATGGTTTTGGCTCAGCATAATTGCCCAGTTTGCGATGGCTGGTGAATGGCGCAGAAACACTGTGCCTGCATAAAAGAGTGTACTAAATATGATGTAACAGATGTTGAGTGCTTCTGATTGGCGTATCATAATGATTGGTCCAGGTGGTTTGCTATTGGTAGTCTCCTCACCTATGTGCTGTCGCAGTCTTAGTTTTATGGGTGCCATTGCAAAATAATAAATTCCAGTCATGAGTAATCAGAACTGGTACATATAAGGGGATTTTTTGGAATCCTTTGTATGGTCGTCCATGGACCAATCCAAACACAATTTCAAGAATAATTACCTCATTTTCAAACCTAACTAAACTCTCACCTTCCCTAATAACTACTTCCATTTTATAACTACTTCACTCTTTTCTCCTTTCCACCAACATGGATATGAAAAATCAAACTAACATGTGTCTGTTCATGTTCATGATATATAAATTAAATTAAATTAAATTGACAAAAATAATCATGAACTATTAAAAACCATATGAAAACATAAGAATTTAAAAAAAAAAATTGATAGTCACTGGTAGTTAGCAGTAGCACAAAGCTCAAATAACTAAATTTGGATGTGAGAAATACTTTTGAAGGGTCACAAACTGAGCACCATTGGAGATGCTCTAAGAAGGTGTAATGTGTAGGACTATTGTTCATAAGAAACTACTAGTAACAGGTCTATTGTGTTTACAAGAATTGAGTGCATAATTAAGTGTAGTGAAATAAACTTTTCAAATTTTTTTTGGGTTGGTTACAATGAAATCTCAAATCATCAAAAGTGATTTACAAACACACAAAAAAAATTCACATGCTTAAAAAAGAAGAAATAATTAAAAATCATATTCGCACTTTAAAACGATTCCACTCTAAAAATAAATATGTTTAAGTACACTAACTAACCCAGCTTAAGACTAAACTAATTGCTACTTAAGTTTTTTTTTTCTTGACAAGGGCAGGGAGGGAAGGGTAGGGGCAGTTCCTGAAATTTTGGGACCGGACAGCCTCTTGGAGCTTTCTGCTGGAGTGGATAGGGGCTCCAGAGCAGCACCTGATGTGGCGGCGATGGCTCTCACATGCGCATGCATGGATGCACTACAAGGGGCAAGCAAGCAGCTCCCATCATTACGCACACGCCACCGCATTTCCCATCATCACTTACCACGATGATGATGACGATCCTTCTTCTTCTTGCTTGCAAAAAAAATTTGGTTTGATTTGGTGCCAAATTCCCCAAGACCCATCAATCAATCAATCGCCCATCCCATACACACCCATCTCCATCAGTATGCTCCTGCCATGTTTGTTGCTGCCGCCAGCCTCCAACGAAGAAACAAAATAGAGGCAGTTGTTGGAATTGGGTTGTATCCATTCTCTTTGTTGGTTTGTGTAAAGTAAAGTTTTGCTTGAAGGATTGAAGGATTGAAGAAGAAGAGGTTCTGCTTTCTTTTCTTTTCTATTGCTGCTGCTGCTGTCTCTCTTTATGATCTTTGTTGTAGCTTCTTCTTCTGTGTGTACAAACAGAATCCAGATTAGGGGAAGGCAAAATGTGATGCTGCTGCTGATGATCATCATCATCTAAGGAGTGTGTGTGTGTGTGTTCTGGGAAGGAACAGGGAGGAGGAGGAAGAGGAGGAGCGGAGCACAGAGGTGGTGGGTGGGTGGGTGGGTGGGTAGTGATGAGGAGGAGGTGGAATGTGATCAGCCTCTTGTGGCTGCTGCAGCCGCTTTTCTGGATCATCATCTGTACTGGGTGGTTTAATGCTGCTGCTGCTGCTGCTGCTGAGGAGGAGGATTCGGAGCTCCTGCAATTCGGAGCCAGATTCTACAACACCAGTGCGTCTCTTGTGAATGGGAAGTTGAATGTGCACTTGGTGTGTCACACCCATGACGATGTGGGCTGGCTCAAGACCGTAGATCAGTACTTCGTCGGCTCCAATAATAGCATTCAGGTCAGTCAGTGTACCCACCCATTCTCTCTTTTTTATTAGGTTTACGGTTTGCTGCCTGCGTGCCTGTTTTTTTCCATCTCTGGTTTATGTTTCTTGTAATGTTGTTGTGAAGAAAGAAAAACAAAATCTGCAATAAAATCTTCATTCTGCAGTCTGTTTTGGAGTGACTAGCAGCAGCAGCAGCAGCAGCAGCAGCGCTTGATACTTTGATGACTATAAGAAGACTCTCTCCATTCTTACAAATGGGGAATGATTCTGACTTGTTTTATTTTTAATAGCAAAGTCAAGATCCAAGATTGATGTGTCTTACTCTTTCAATCACAGCACAAATCAACAATGAAAGCTGCTGTGGGTTCAAATTGGGGAACCCACAATTTGACTATATATATATATATTAGTTGGGGGATTGACTATATATTTTTCACACTTGTCAATGTCAAAGCCCACAACTGTATGAGAATCCAGTGGAGGGAGTGGGGCTGGCAATTGGGTGTAGGTTGCTGCAGTTCAATATGTACTGGATTCCGTTGTGGCAGCATTGCAGGAGGACCCAAACCGCAAGTTCATTTATGTGGAACAGGTAAGGTTATGGTCAGATTGCCAATGATGACTCAATTGGAGGACTGTCACTTTTTAGGGTTCTTAAGAAAAGTGGGTTCTTATTTCATTGTAGTCTTGGGTATCTAATCATTTGAGAGTCAAATTATATGTGGAGAAATCAAAAAGCCTGAAACAACCATATTTTTCCTAATTAGGAGCTTGTAAGTTAAAAACTAGGGGTTGGGAAATTGACAATGGTGCTTGTTGGCAGGCCTTTTTCCAGCGATGGTGGAGAGAGCAGACTCCAAGGATGCAAAACACTGTGCGGAAGCTTGTGAAAAGGGGGCAGTTTGAGTTCATGTAAAATTCTGTTAGACCAAATTTTTGCATTAGTTGAATGGTCCGCTGAAGAATGAAGGATTTATAATAACTACCAAAGGGTACAAACGTCGTACAAATTTTTTTGCCACTCTTGTGGCTCCCACATTGAACCCCATGTTCATTATAATCTGATGTGAGACATTATCTGCTTTGGTCCTGTTGGGTGTGTGTGCATTGGGTAGTTGCAAGTTGGGGTGGATCACTTTTTGTGTCTGTTACAGTGATGATTTCTGGCTAAATATATGTCACTTAAATGCCTATTGCAAGCATATAACCATAAATCTGTCATTTGGCAATTGGTTTTAGATTAACAACTTCATTTTGAAGACAACATCTGTATGGATGGATTGTTGCAGCAATGGTGGATATTGTATGCATGATGAGGCTGCCACTCACTATGTCGACATGATTGACCAGACAACACTTGGGCACCGATATATAAAGCAACAGTTTGATGTCACCCCCCGCATCGGTTGGCAAATTGATCCCTTTGGTCACTCTGCTGTTCAGGCCTACCTCCTTGGTGCCGAGGTCAAATGACAAAAACTTTCTTACACCACCCTCAGCAGCACCCTTATCCCATTTGATCACACTCAAATTTGTGCAAATTTTTCCATCTTCGAAGCTTTGAAAGGTTTTGAATTTTGTTTCCAAGCTGCAAAAAGCTGCTGCCATACACTCCACATGATCCCAAAGTTCTATAAAAGGAATCAGGCCAATCTATCTTCTTTGGGGTTGAAGATGTGAGCTCCTTCTCTGATGTAATGTGTCACAATTGATGATTGATTGTGCTGCTGCTGCAGATGGGTTTTGATGCATTCTTCTTTGCAAGAGCTGACTATCAAGATCTGTTACAACGCCGCAAAGATCGGACCATGGAGATGATATGGCAGGGTTCCAAATCACTGGGGTCATCTGCAGAGGTAGGAAGTACACCACCTCTCTTATTGCAATTCCTTTCACTAACAAACCATTTCATGGCATGGGTTTTGCTGTTTGAATTTTCTCCTTCCATGCAACAATATATCTTTAATAGCAAACAGTGGGTAGTCTTTTTTGGGAAAGTTCTGTACCAACTTGCAAAACTGCACCATTTTGTAGTTGCAGATTAGTGATTTCAGTTGATGTTGCATTGGTGTCTTTTAAGTGTAAAACCCCAAGTGCAAGATGTGGAGCCTTTGGTGGGACAGATCTTTACTGGGATTCTGTGGCATCATTATGAGCCACCTTCCGGCTTCACCTTTGACATTAGTTCCAAAAATTCTCCTATCCAGGTAACTAACACACCTAAATGCTTTTGTTTTTTCTTTTGTTTGGTCTGAAACTTGACACAAACAGTCCCCGTACAAGTGTGTTACCATGGGGTGGTTTTCTCTGCAATCTCATATATATATATATATATATTATATGGGAGTTTCTATTTTTTGTTGCTGGTACCAATGTGCAGGACAACGCTCGTCTCAATGACTACAATTTACCTGAGTTAGTTGATCTCTTTGTGGAGTATGCTCGAAACCAGGTTTGTAATGTTACAGTAAGCCAGATTCTGTTTGTGTTATGTGATATTCTTTCAGCTGTAGAAGGAAAAACTGACTGTTGAATTGGTGCTTAGAATTTTTGTGTGTGGTGCAACAAGAAACTGAATCACCACAGTGCTTCTTCTTGGATTTGCACAGAGCAACGAGTATCAGACAAACCATCTGATGTGGACCATGGGTGATGACTTTGCGTATACATATGCCAATACGTGGTTCAAGCAAATGGATAAGCTCATTCACCATGTGAACCTGGTGAGATTTGTGCATTGGATTTAAGTACCCTTTTGTTTTCCCTTACTCTTGAGGTCTTCTTCTTCTTGTCTCAAGGTATTTAATGTCTTAAGAAGACCTTCGAGTCTAAACTTGTTCTCTGTGATATCCTAAACCCTAAACCCCGCAGTGGTTATGACACCAGATGGGCTCCTGTAAAGGTTGTGGGTTTTGAAGATTCACTTGGGTATTGCACTGAAGGTCACTGTTATTGCTTGCAACAGGATGGCCGTGTAAATGTACTCTATTCCACACCATCCATGTATGTGGATGCTGTAAATGCAGCCAATGAGACATGGCCCCTGAAGACAGGCGATTTTTTCCCGTAAGCCTTTTTTTTTAAAGTCCTGTAGTTGGGCATGAAATTTTTTGTCAGCTGATTTCTTCTTCCAACTTGATGCTCTCATTGATGTTGTTTTTTTTCTTTTGATGGGCTTCACTCAAAATGGTGGAATCAAATGCTGTGATGCAGGTATGCAGACAGACCACATTGCTACTGGACAGGATACTTCACCAGCAGAAGTGCCTTTAAGGGATATGTGCGCAAGCTCTCCGGTTTCCTTCAAGTAAGTACCCCAGAAGGCATTTTGTCCTCATGTGTGTGTGTGCTACTATATCATGAATGCTCATTTGACAGGTTATGGTTGGGTGTTGGTTGCTATCAAACTTGAAAGATTTGAGCATCCAAAGGGGGCTTGTTCTTTTTTAAAGAGGCTTTTTTTTCTGAAGAATGCAGATGGATGGATTGTTGCAAAATGTTTGTGGGCCAGGCAGCAAGACAGTTGGAATTTTTGGTGGGCAAGAACCAAACTGGACCCAATACCGACAGTCTTGAGGAAGCAATGGCAATTGTGCAGCATCATGATGGAGTGAGTGGCACTGAGAAGCAGCATGTTGCAAATGATTATGCTCAACGATTGGCAGTTGGATCTGCAGAGGTGATGATGATAATCCCAGCTGCTGCTGCCTAATTTCTTTCTCACTGTCTGTTTGTTTGTTATGCTGGCAGGTGCAAAGTGTTGACTCACACCCTACCTCTCCAATTGTGGTGATAGTTGAATTTCTAAAGTAAAAATGTGTTCTGTTACCGAGTCTGTGAGTTGCACTGTGGTGTCCCTGACCTTGGAAGAAAATTGCAGAAAGACTAACTAATATGGCAGACATGGATTTCTTCCAGGCAGAAAAGGTATTCAATAGTGCCCTTGCTGCCTTGATTGGTTCTGCCACACTGGCAGCTGAGCAGCATCTGGGTGGTAGAAAAAACGGTTCATTTGAGCAACGTAGAGTATTACACCAAAAGGATATCAGCTCCTCAATTCCAAAGGATGTAACTGCAGGCTTGAAACTTGAACAGGTACAATTCAGCAGCTGATGAAATTGATTCTTCTTAAGCCTTTCACTGTCTCTCTAGTGCTTGACATGAATTTGCTAAAGAGTTCTCATTCCAGCAGGCTAAAGGTCATTGTATTTCCCCTATCTTTGTACCACTGAATGGGTATGTGATTATGCTTCATAAACAAATTAGGTTGGGTTTGCTCTTTTCATTAGAAAATCCCAACCCTAAAACTCAGCATTTATGAAGGGAGATAATTGCATCCTCATGGTTGTGATCATTTTGTGCAGTGTCCTCTGCTGAATATCAGCTATTGTCCAACATCTGAAGCTGAGCTTCCTTTTGGGAAAAGTTTGGTATGTTCTTTGCACCAAAACTGACAATAGAAGAAGCAAATGGTTCTTGAATTCTCTGCAAATGTGCACATGGGACAAGTCAGTGCACATGTGGTTGTTGTTCTACATGATACTCTATGTGACTAACTGCTGTTTTTAACTGTTGGGTGTTGTTGGTCGTTAACAGGTAGTTGTTGTGTACAATCCTCTTGGATGGAGTCGTGAGGAGCACATACACTTCCCGGTGAGAAAAGCCTTGGTTTTTCTTTAAAGCCAGCCGAAAATGTTGAGTTTAATCAGAATGAATGTTTTCCCATTAGCAGCAGCAGCTAAAATTTATGCCTTTTTTTTCCCTGTTCAACACATTAGTCTGTCAGCTGAAATTCTTGACAGTGAAGAAGATGGGACCAGGTTTCGAGTGCTGTGTTATTGGAGGTCATTGATGGGGCAGGGAATGCAGTCCCATCTCAGCTGCTGCCTCTTCCACAGTCAGCATACCGGTTACGCAAGTTCTATATGGATGGTGATGAGGCTAGTATGACTTCCAATAACTACGACAATCCACCATTTCATCTAGTGTTCTCAGCTGTGGTTCCTCCACTTGGCTATACAACGTTTAGAGTTCGAAGAGCATCATCAGCTAATACTAGTAGCCCTCGTGAGTTTTTTCAGCCTACCATGTTCTTCACAATTCCCAAAGATTCAACTGAAACAAGATGATGAGGTTTTGTGTCATATTCTTCAGTGTCATTGCTTCATATATTGGGGAGGAGTGGCAGGCTCCCCCCCATCTTTGAGAAGAAGCTCTGAGTCATGCTAGCTTCAGCTGGCATCCATGTGTAGGGAAAACTGTCCATGTTGAAGAGGAAGGACTGGATAAACAGGTTGTGGTTAGAATAATGTTATTTGATCATCTTTGAACATCAAAATATATGCCCAGAACAGTAATTTCCGATGAACAAAATGGTGGGTTGCAGATATTTCCATCACATCTACCGTGGAAACACAACATTCAACACCTACTGTGGAGTTGACTTCAAGTCAATTGCAACTCAGTTTCTCAAGTTCAACAGGGCTCCTTACTCAATTGACTAACTCAAAAACTGGAGTATGTCTGTCCCCATCTGCTGCTGCTCTTCCGCTGCATTTTTCCACGATGTTTCCTACTGTCTCCCTGTTGAGGGGGGGGGCATTTTTCTTTGTCTTTCTTGGTGTCATGAAACTGGACTCTGCAGAAATCAGAAACTGGTGCAGTGGAAGATTACTAGCTCTGCAAACAAAACAACTGAGTCTAAGCGCAACTCTACTGGTACTCAGTATGTGACCCTGCAACTTAAAATAGGATGAAGAAAAGTCAAAGCATGCCAGATTGGCTCAGCAAAATGGCTTTGGCCCAGCATTTTTGCACAGTTTTCTGAGGCTGGTAAAAGGCACAGCAAAACCTAACACCTGCTATTGATTGGCTAGATAGTTTGATTGGTCCAGGTGGGTTGCTATTAGTAGTCTCCCTTCTATTTGCAGTCCCAGTTTTAGTTTTATGGCTGGGGTTGGAAAAAAGTAAATTACTAAACTTGGATGAGAGAAATATTTTTGCAGGGTCACATACTGAGCACCACTGGAGATGCTCTAAACCACAGGTTTTGTCACCTGTCTAGGGTCATTGGTTTGTTGAATACAATTGTTGGACAAGGTGGGTGAGTAGTAGTAGCCTTGGATGTTAGCTGATGATTTGTTTTGAAGTTTTGATCAGATATCAACTGCTGTACAACAGTCATACTGTTGGTACAATGCCAGCAATGGTTTAACTGAGGAAGATCCATACCAGGTACCCCTGGAGAAGAAACCTCACTCCCTCACAAACTGTTGTGTTCTAATCTCATCACACAACATAGATTCAGTAGCATAGTTCTTGTGGGTTCTCTCCATATTGAGAGCAGTCATTAGTTTTGAAGCTTTGAACCACTGAAGATCTCATATGGTAGAAGCTGCTCCAGTTCTTTTCGAACCAAAGTCCAAAAGTTAAAACCTTAAACCCATGTGCACCCCTCAGCTGGAAATCTGCAAATCAGACTCTTGCTACACCAATCCACAATATAGTCTACCCTTTTTATTTGAAGATGTCTTCCGAAGGAATTTGTAAGCTCGTATGAGAGGGGGATGAATGAGATACTTGCTTCAAACTTGGTTTTGTTTTCTGCAATAAAGACTGTTGTTGTTGCTGTTGTGCTTGACTACTGGATCATTAGGCATCTGGAGCGTACCTTTTCCGACCCAACACATCAACTTGTTTCCGTTTCACAAATGCAGATGAATCATCAGTGAGTATTCCAAGGGAGATGTTCTAAAGTAATTAGTCTAATTCAGATACTTTATCTGCAATGCAATTGCATATACAAAATCCAGAATAACCTTTGAATGTGTTTTTTTTCTTTGTTTTTTGACTGGTGTGATTTAGAATTTAAACCCTAAAGCCTAAAGCTTAAAGCTTGCTACCCTCCTGAGGATGCAGATGACAATTGTCCGTGGTCCTCTGGTGGAAGAAGTCCACCAATCATTTGCTCCTTGGCTTTCCCAGGTGTCGTGACCTCCCCTCCTCCCTCCCTCCTCATGATGCGACAAGATTGCTGAACTGTGAGATGATGCAGATTGTTTGGTGAACTTTGATGAGCATGGCTGTTGTGATGGGTTCAGAACTATTGGTGCTGAACTGTTTTCTGAGGGAAAAAAGGGACCATAACATTCCTCTGGGTATAATATCCTCTCTGCATTGGCACTATGTTTGAACCAGACCCATGAGTTCTCCTAAGCTCTTTATGTTGTGCTGATGCAGGTGATTAGGATCTACAAAGATTCAGCATATGCAGAGGTCCAGTTCACGGTATGTCCAAATATGTTTACTCCCTTGTCACTCAGACTGTTTTTTCATCAGCAAAAAGCATATGAATATGGGGTTCTAAGCTCTCATGCTTGGACAGTTGATGCAAGCTGGCAAACTCTTGTGCAAACTAAACAGATCTCTCTCTCTCTCTCTCTCTCTCTCTCTCTCTCTCTCTCCCTCTCCCTTCAGCTTTCTGTATATCATGGTTGGTCTTTTGTGCAAATTGTTGTAAGAACTTCACACAAAACTGACTGCGAGATCCAGCTACTGCCACATTTTGCTCCACTGAAATGTACTATGCTCATCATGGTGAGCAGTTCTGATGAAACAGCTGTTTGGATATTGAAGGTTGGTCCTATTCCCATTGATGATGGCCTTGGCAAGGAGGTGGTAACTAAATTGACGACTAATCTGACAAGCAATAATGAGTTTTACACAGATTCAAATGGCAGAGATTTCCTCAAGAGGGTAAAAAGAAAGCAAAGCCCATTACTTTCACTCATAGAGCTTTGGGCTTGAAATGGGTTCTGGTGATTTTTCATGCAAGAAGATTCATCTCATGTCACAAATACATTGCAGCATCACACATATCCTTTGCTATGTGGAAAGGTGCCAGTAAGGTTCTTCATGGTTCTGTCTTGGAAGGAGTTGAGGGTCTTTGATAGATCTTATTAGATTGGTTGCAGGTGCGAGATCAGAGGACTGACTGGGATTTGGAAGTGAAAGAGCCGATTGCTGGCAACTACTATCCGGTGCAATCCTTTTAGCCTGCATTTGTCCTTTGCACTCAGTCAATGATGCAAGCAAGCAAGCATGCATGCATGCATTGCCATCTCTTTTCTCAAACTATAACCTAAAGAGTGACTGGAGGTCTAGGAAGGCTGTGAAGCTACACTGATGTGAGATTTTTGCCTTGGACTCTTGCAGCTGAATTTGGGAATCTATCTGAAAGATAACACAACTGATTTCTCTGTGCTGGTCGACCGAGCTTTGGGTGGATCTAGCATTGTGGATGGTGAAATTGAGCTTATGCTTCACAGGTACATTATGTCAAGGGCAAAAAAATAAATTCTCTGGGTGTTGCCAGATTTCTAAGTAAACATGGAATTGCTGGATTTAATCTCTGTATAATAGAGTTGGGGGCTTCTGTCAAATGGACTGTAGGTCAGAGGTTTGAAACACCAACAGTCAATAATGAAACTATTCCTGACACACCCCTATTTTCCAGACGCTTGCTGTATGATGATAGACGTGGTGTGGGTGAGGCTCTAAATGAGACAGTGTGCAACAGCAATGGCGAGTGTGAAGGCTTAACTGTAATGCCTTACAACTATCACTCCTAGCAGTGTAGATTTTGCATTTGTAAATCTTTTCATCACTATAGTTCCAAGGAGTGAAGTGCCAAACATCTGATTGAGTCATGTGGGTCTTCTCTTTTCTTTCTTCCATTTATATGGTCTTCTATCATTGGAATGAAAATCTGAAAGCTGATCTGATGGTGGCTATGGATTGTTGAACAGGTGCAAGGATCGTTTTCTGTCTACATTGGTCCATCGGAACAATCTGCACAATGGCGCCGTGTCCATGGGCAGCAAGTCTTAATGCCTTTACAGTTTGCATTCTCTGTGCTTGAGGTACTTGACTATCAGATAAACCGTAAGTCTATCTTTACTGAGGAGCATTTGAGACGAATATTGACAAGGTGGTTTTATTATTGGTGGTAGGATGGAAATGAGGCTGCCATTCGCTCACCACAGTTTTCAGCCATGCAGCCATTTTATGAGCTGCCACCGAATGTTGCAATCATTACTCTTCAGGTGAGCAGCAGCAATTGCTTCTGGATCTCAATGTAGGTTGTAGTACATTTGAGCTCTGCTAATGTTCTGGGACATTACATACTTTGCAGCCTTTGCTGTTCAAGGCTGTACATAGCTAAACAGGAAATTTCTCAAAAAGATGGGTTCTTTCTTTCTTGATCTGGGAAGGTTTTGTTTTTTGAGATCCTAACAGTGTTTTTTGGATTGGGGGAGTGGGTTGTAGGAGGTGTATGAGGATGATGACAGCAAAGTTTTGCTTCGCCTGGCCAACATTTTTGAGGTGGGGGACACCCAACAAACTCCATCAAAGACTTACTGTGATTGTATTTCCATCTTTGATTTAGCTGTCAATTGAACTTGAGCGGTGAATGTCAGGATCATGTTGTGTGTGTGATCAGGGTCAATGTGATCTCTCTTATCTTCTTTCCCAATGCACTAGTATATGACCCCTGCAAAGTTCAGCAAACCAATCTTATTATCTTAGCTGGGTTATACATTTCACAGAAGTGTAAAACTCTAACCTAAACCCATTTCACTAAACCAATTCACTTTGATTGACAGGTGGAAGAAAGTGAGTTGTCTAAAAATGCCACAGTCAATTTGCAGAGCCTTTTTGCAAACAGAGAGGTGAGTGTTCTTCCAATATTTTTGGGTCTCAACAAATATCTACTTCATGGCATATCAGAAGTTCATCCAACAACCTGCAGAATTAAGTTGAGAGTTTTTAGCTGGAGTTTTTATACACGAACTGTTGGTCAGTGTTGGTGAGCTGAAGTTAGACAAAAGCCATCAACAGAATCATGACTAGGATTGGATTGTTAGTTTCAAGATTCTGATCTGGTATCTCAGGGCAGCTTTTCTTGTAGCTGTGTATTGTGAAGTCTTAGCGTTTTTTTTATGTTGGTTTTTGCAGATAGATGATGTTGAGGAGGTTTCTCTGTCTGCCAATCAGAAAAAATCTCAAATGAGGAAGATGCAGTGGCACATTCGAGGTGCTGCTGGCAGTCAGACAAGCAGTTCTCGAGACCGAGACCCAATGAGCAATAAATATTCTGTTGTACTTGCACCTATGGAGATTAGAACTTTCTTAATCGAGTTCTAAGAAAAATCTGCTTATGGGGAATGTGCGTAGAAGGATTAATTAGACCCTCTCGATGCCTGCTGCTATGTGTCCCTATGTTGCATGCTGTTGTAAACTTTCTTCCCTTATAGATCCTCTGTGAACTTCATGCAGCCATCTGAAGCAGTGATAAAGGTTTTGATGATGAGGCAAAGAATTGTATAATAATTTCAGTGACACAATGAAAAAAAACCTATGTTTAGGTTTCAATTTCAGCTTCTTTAGTTTCTTATATTGAGGAAGGGGCAGGTCACATGGGAGTTTACGAATGTTCTCAGGCTCAGGAGCTTGAACCTTGAATCTGTTACCTCCAGCAGAGGTTATTTTGTTGTTTTGGAATGTCTTGCATGTCAAATTGTTCACACCCAATTGGGGATTTCCATCTAATGATTTTGCAACAAAGTTGTATGAACAAAACAAGACTAGACTTCAGGTTTGGTTTTGGATCTAATGTTGTAGATTAGAACAAGATGTGTAGACCGAGACCGAAACTCATCACCCTGGAAAAACAAAAGAAAAGTAGATCAAATGCAGTTGCCCTTGGATGGCTGAGATAAAATCTGGTCACCTTATTGATATCATTGGGTTGCCAGAGCAACAGAACACTGAAGAATCAGAAGAAGAAGAGCAAACTGATTTGTCTTCTTGCCATTGGTGGGTTTTAGGGTTTAGGGTTTATCCAAACCCTAAACCCTAAAACCCACCAATGGCAAGAAGACAAATCAGTTTGCTCTGAAAGCAAGTCTTTTCTCTCAAGCTTCATGTGGATCATCGCCACTTTGGGCCACATCACAAAATTGAAGAAAATAAAATCAATTTTGTGATGTTTAGCCACAGGAATATTTAGCCAAATTTTTGCTACAAGCTAATTTACACAAAACTAGAATTTTTAAACATCCTTTAATATTTTTGGCTACCTACTTGAACCATGTATAGAAATCTGGAAATTTTATTTAAAATTTCGTCAAATTCTGGCTATTGAAAATCTCAAAAAGCACTAAATTTTAGAACTCTTAATTTTTAATATAGCTTTTTGGCAATTATATAGACAGCCAAAAAAATTAAGCTAGTGCCACTCTACACGATGAAGGTAATGTTTTGATATTTTGTGAGTCACTGAGTGGACACTCATAAGATTGTGCCCAGGGGTTTTTTATTTTTCAATTTTTTATATAATTTAAAAATTGGCCAAATTTTCCAGAAAATTAGCTAAATTAGTTGAATGTACACTAGAAAAAATTCCAAAAAATTCCCAATTTTCTTTGTCAAAAAAATTAATTAAATAATTATATATATATATATAGTTAGAAAATAAAAACAATGGATCTTATGTGATGACACTCATTTGTTCTTGTGTGATTCTCATTTCTCTTTTGTGCACCAAGTGAACAGCATCAAGATTTCCAAATTAAGTTTCTTTATGTATAGTCAAGATTTTATTTCAAATACAATTTTTTGGGGGTAAGTAACAAGTCAGTATTAGTTTCTTTTTTAAAAAATTAAATTATTAACAAAAATTTGAATTAGAACATTATAATTATTTCCTCAATTTTGTGCGGTAGGTGGTGTAACTATCATACACAAGAAAACTTAGCCAAAAATTTTTAAATATGGTCTAAATATGGTGAATTTTCACACAATTTTTTCCTCAATATATGGCAACTTGGGGGCCTTTTTTCTTGAGAAAAGCCCTTGGACCAGTTGCATGGTGCCTTTTTTATTTTCCTTCCATGCAGTGTAATGATTTGCCAACCATAATTGTCCAACCAACCACACGTTTCACATGATCAAACATGATCCGAACATTTTGCAAATCCCCTGTAGGTTACATTTGTGTGACAAAGTTCGTTCCACTCCCCACACCTTTTGTCCAAAAACTTGTCCAGGGAAGTAACACTTATGGATGTAGTAATATTGACTTTTGGACTTCAATTAAAGGATGTTATCAATGTAACCACCACCTAGACGATGCCTAAAAGAAGCAACGAGGTTACGAACATTGCAAGAGTTTAGTTCATAGAAACTTGTCCTAGATTTGCTCCAACTACTCACCTTTGAGAAGCTCCATTTTACCATCACTACAATCATCAAGCAAATGCCTAGCCAAAAAAGTCTTGTTGGCACTCAAGGAAATCACAAACATCTTCGTGTCAAACATGCGATCAACCTCCTTTGCAATCAACCTTCCAGTTTCCTCCAAAGATTCCCTACACTTGCCATCTGTAACAAGATGGTTATGTACTTCAAGATGAATTGCCATCCTTGACAAAGAGTGGAGTTTATGCACGACATAATAGATCTTCCCACTACAACCAATGACATAGAGGGGAAGAGCATGACAAAATTTGCACCCAAGGGAGGAAATGGACAAAATCAGTTGTAGTTGACCTATGACTAGAATATGAATGTTCTCACATTATAAGGTTTCATTGTGAGAGTTAAAGCACACAAAGTTATCACAATCATCTTGCACACAATGCAGGTGACCTAAACAACAAGTCTTCCTAAAGCTCAACCCAAAATTATTTTTAATATTGGTGGTGATCACCTTACACCAAACATGGCCATTGTTCTTTTAATCCATGCCCTACATTTTGGAAGAGTCATGAGCATTGGGAAGTAAAGGTGACAATTCAAACAAGACATCCCCATCAAAAGTAGTCAACAAAAATCGGACTTTTTGCACATGTATCTTGTGATAATCCAAATTCTAAAAGTTGTTAGAGCTCCATCCTAGAAACACCATTAAATGCAGGCAAGAAACCATTGACTAAATACTTTCAAAAGAGGATGAAAGTTGTGATGACAAGGTGGAAAACGGTCGTGATGATGGAAATTATGGCAGCAATGAACCGAATTGAGAAATCAAATTTAGTGATATCATTGACGAAAAATGGGGTGTGAAGTTGTCACCCGAAGAATAATCAAACAATTCAATGAAATCAAATGAAGAAGGTTTGATTCAAGATAGAGGTCAAGTGTCGTTAACTTCATGCTTTTGTTTCACAATCTTGACCACAAACCTTGTTATTCTCAACGTCAAGATTGTTTCTTGAGAGTTACGAATAAGACTATCGCCAACAATGCGATAATGCCCACAACCAACCACCCATTGTCTCCCTTGAGAGGAGGTCATAGCAATTCGGTACACCGAATTCAAGACCAAGTTATTATAAGCATATGAGACATCTTTGGATATATACAAGGATCCCAGCTAAAATGAAAACATAGCACACAAACATTGTTTAAAGACTGAGGTCGTCCTTAAATTGTTGACCATGATTGTTAACTTTGAGTGTCCAATAACATGAAATGTCGCTATCTTACGAGGGACACAAATAATAATGAAAAAAGAAAAATGCAACAAAAAATGAAATGCAATCAAATGCAAAACACAAATTTGAATGCTTCAAAGGATAAGGAGTGGGGAGAATGGAAAATCAAGATAGACTTGACAAGATGTTAAAAAATGAAGGGGCACTATAACAAAAAGTGTCCTTGTATGCCAAGTGATTTCACTAGATTTTGAGTGAATTCACTGGTTTTAATAAATGGGGACTAGTTGGAAAGTAGTGAATTGACTAGTCCAGTGAACGGGGACTAGTGCATTGCACCCACATTTTGAATTAATGGGAATGAATATGGAATTGGACATAGAATAATGCCAATTTGACACACATTTAAAAAATCAATAAAATATTATTGTAGCCAAAAATTATGGAATCTGGGGTAGAATATTGAAAGTGAAATGAGGTGATAAAATTGAAACTACCATAATACAACGTCCTATTTAGATTCCATTCCTTAAACCCCATAATTATTCCTAGGAAAAGATACATATTTTTAGGAAAAGATTTCATAGGATTGAGTTAAACAATTCATCTAATAAAATTTATATTTAATATGATAATTGGATTAACTAATTAAACCTTGGGATCACTGGACATTAACTTAATTCATTGGGATCACCAAACATGGATAAAGATAGGGATACTATTTGATTTGGGTTTTAGGGTTTAGGGCTTTGGATTTGGCAACCAATATTGATATAATTATTATTTTTATTAAAGATTAATAGTCTAAGGCACGCATTTAAATGAGACAAATAAAAGTTGTGAATGTGAATGTTGGAGCAAGTTCGATTTATTAAATAAAAGATACAAATGTTGGAACAAGAATAGATTAGCACTATCATTTGTGGATTAATAAATTACATTCGTTTAGGTGGAGCAAATTATAGATGTACTACAAATTCATGCAATCGGGGTGAGAAAAGAAAACATTGACTTAAATATTAGAATGGCTTAATATTTCTATGAAGTGTAATTTTTTACCATTGTAATTATGGAAACAACATTATTTGTTTTTGGCTATGAAGTAAAATCCGAAAAAAATGTACTAGAGATCTTAAATGTATTATTTTTGACATTGGTGATAAAAACACTTGGATCAAAATTAAATTGTCTAGCTTGATATTATATTTAAAGCATTTCTCACATCCAAGTGTAGTAATTTACTTGTTTTCAACCCCACTTATAAAACCAAAACTGAGACTTCAAATAGGTAGGAGACTACTAATAGCAAACCACCTGCACCAATCATTCTGATTAGCCAATCAGAAACAGAGAGCAGCAACCAGATCATATTTATTAGACTCTTCTCTAGCAGTTGTTAGGCACCAAGCCTCAGCATATGGTGCAAAAATGCTCAGTCAAAACTATTTTGTTGAGCCAAACGAGTATGTTTTGACTTTTCTTTATCCAATTTTGATTTGCAAGGTCACATATTGAGCACCACTAGAGTTGCTCTCAAACTGTCCAACTTTGCATGTGGATGGGTGGGCTCGGGAAAACAATTAACACTCAATGTTGGATGTGATATATCTATTAAGAAAGGTAATGTGTTTATTTTGTTTGTCACATTATGAGATCCCAAACCATTGCACCCCCCCCTTTGTGCTCATGGTATTATTGGAAAGCCCTTGATAAGTACCGGTGTAGGGAGGTGGTTTGGTAGTGTTTTACTGTTTCATAACTCTAACATGAGCTTGTTTATTTTTTTGTATAACCATTACTGCTGAAAATTGCAAAATTAAAAAACCAAGTGCTGAAGTTAAGATTTAAAATTTAATTAATTATTTGGCAACAAACTGCCAAAATGGTGAAGGTACTACAATAGTAACCACTTATAGATGACCTTTGAAGGCCAGGTTCTGGGTTGGACAACCCTCATGTAATAAGAGGAAACTGGCTCTCATGACCAAGTCAGTGATGTTGGCAGTTATTGAACTCTGATTGCTGTTGTCATGGTACCCTAATTGAACAGTTTTAACACTAATTGTATTATTTGTAAAACTGTTAAAATTTCCCCCCAAAAAAATAATAATGATAATTTTCAAACACCAACAACATTTCCTGTACCAAAAAAAGAGGAATCTTTTTTGGAATATTCTAGTTTCAACACCGGAAACTTCTTCAAGATTAGTTGATTATTTGGTCAGACATGCGTTGAAGCTGCCATGTTGTGCACTATGGTGGTGTTCTAGTCCAAACCTTACTTGGAGTAAGCATGTATAGGACATACTTGACCAAAGTTGGCTCAAAGATAGTAATCAAGAGGAAGAAGGTCAAGAAGAAAAACCCCGTAAATAAAAATCAAGGATGGGAACTCATCCATCAAAAATACAAGACAAAAGAGAACACATGTAGACACAACCCAAAGGAAATCCAAAAGCAAACAATCAACCAAAATCAGGTAAAGAAGAAGTAAGTACTCACAAGTTGTCTGTAGTACTACGGGTTGTACAGGCAAGGTGCTCTCAAAGGGTTGGCTGACAAAAGTGTCTGGAATTTATTCATTCTTTCTTTCTTTCTTTCTTTCCATTATTTCAGAGTGTCTCCACCCTTATGACTTGGTGTGAATCATGAAAGGCTGGCTGGTGGGGGCCAAGAATCCATTCATTATCTGGGTTTTTTGGGTGGCCCCCTTATCTATCTGCTGGACTCATGCCCCAACAACACAATAGTAATGACTAATGACCACCCAACATGATGGATACTTTTTTTCTATTGAAAATGAAGGATTGAAGTTAGTCCTCCACCCAACACTATGATCTGACACAAATATTGACTTTCAAAAACCCAATGCTTGCATTGGCATATGCTTGTGGACAAATGACAACCTTGACTAATTGCCCCTTGGGTGTAAAGACAATTAATTAATTGGCTCATTATTGAATGTGAAGGACACATGACAAGATAGGTAGATCAGGCCAATCAGGGTTTTGGTTTTTTTTCCCCCTCATATTTGTGATGTATCTGAACTGGTGATCATCCATAATACAGATTAGCCAAATTTGGCTATGAACAGGATATGAAAGTTAAAAGTTTTAAGATTCCTTCATATTTTTGGCTACACTCTAGAACCCAAAAGAGAAACCTGGTTTTATTATTATTATTATTATTAATTGTTGAAATGTGGCAACTAGAAAACCAAAAAAACACTTTTTTTAGCCATTTGGCAATTTCTTTTAGCCAAATTCTTAAATTTAGTCAAAAAAAAGTTTGAGGCCAATTCAAATGTAATGAAATCCATGATCCCCTACAATCTAACATTTGATATTTCAAATTTTGATTATGTGACAACCCTGGTAATGTGTAGGGTAAGGGCCCATGGCAAGTGCATTCCTAAAATAAGGAGCCTAGGATGAGATGGTAGCCAAGTTTAACCCTGCATTTTGAAAATGTCCCACACTCATGGGCTTTACTCATATTAGGACAAGTATGTGACAAACAATATCATAAACCTAAACATAGGTAGACCACAAGAAGTGGGCTGGGGAGGGTTCTTACCAATGTTGTCCAACTATCAACTTTTAAACCTATCCTATGGATATAAATAAAAACATTTTTTTTTAAAACAAAGAAGGATATGTATTTCAAAAGAAAAGTTGATTTACTACACCAACTAGTTACACATTTGTTTTCTAAAAATTTTGTGAAATTTTTCGGTTATGAATATCATGATTTTCAATTTTCAAAACATGAGAGATATGCACAGAGGTTATGTATATCAAATTTTCAATTCTATTGTTTTAAAAAAACTTACAAGAGTATAGCCTAGCCTCCCAAAACAAACCCAACATGAACCAGTCCAAAACAAAGTAACTTGTGGACGAATTGAATCCCAATTCTATGAAGAACTTTGCCCACTTGCAATTCAAGTTCCCTCACCCAACCATACCCCACACAAACCACCCCAACCCCACAAAATTAATCACCATCAACCTACAATCGTTAAAAAACATCATGTTCTTCAATTAAGTTGTAGTTCTCTTCTACCAAAGACTTTTATGCTTTTAAGTACTCCTTGAAGTTTAATTTGCAATTGGCACATAGGTCATCATGTCAATTATTCATCATAATAATAATAAAATCCATGTTTTCCACTTGTAAGTGACAAGGCCTTAGAGTTGTCAACACCCTAGCAAGACCAAAAACCCATTCAGTTTCTCTTTGTGAACTCAGGATTCTAAAATTTGTTATGCAAAGAAACCCACATTCAAAAAGTGGCCCTCATGCATGTGCCACAAAGCTAGTGGATTTGTACATGCAGATGAGGAAATTGAAAGTCTTTTGAACAAAGACAATTTTCTAATGACTAGTGTCCTCAACTTAGGTCCCCACAACAAACATATTTTCTTCAAGTTCTAGTCCCACAACATCAACTTTTGATGTAACAAATACAATGGTAGTAAGGTTTAACCAATTATAAAAGCACACCATTAAAAGAGGAACAACAACTTTGACATCATATTCAAATGTTAGCCAAGTTGTGTTCCCATGTTCGACCAAGTTTTCACAATGCACAAAGCCTTGAAATGCAAATCCAACATGATAGCCATTAGGTTGTGAGCATGTTGTGCATCATAAGACCTCAAAAACTCCAAAAAAGGTTTGATTATTTTTATCACCTCCATTCACATATTCTTGTGCAAAAGGATGATCTCAACTTCAAAAAGTTTAAAGATTTCAAGCCCATTAAAAAGTTGTAATAACATAATTTCCATGTCCATTATAGAGGTAATGGTTTTTGTTAGTGCATTTGTCAACAACCAATGGCCCCTAGATTGATTCATCACATAGGGTAATACAACAAGATTCAAAGTAGATGTGATTGCTTCAGCAACACCCCACACTTCAGCTTTAAATATTTTTTGTTGTAAAATGACAAATTTCCATTTGCCATAATAAAAAAGTATGGCATTATTAAATTCAAAGGTTTTTTCAAACATAATGACCTTGCTAGTGAATATGGTTTTCATGAAAGTCTTTAATTTTTGATGTCACATTTCGTTTTTAAAAATAAGCCTACTCCCATTTTTCCCTCCTTTTCCTAAACTTTTTGGTATAGGTAATAATTTTCTCTAAACCAATCTAAACTTTTTATCATACTCACATTTTTAACCCAACAATTTTTTTGTCATCATTTGTAGCATACTAATAAGCCTTAAATGTCGCATGCTTAAAGCATGTGCTTTGGTAAACCTTCAAAACCTTCAAGGGTTCACAATCAATGATGGAACATTAAACTATTACCATCACTATTAAATTAATGTCCTCATCATTTATAAATGCAATTACCTGATGTAACAAACCAAATTTCTCCAACAAAAATTGGAATTGTATAACCATGGACTACCCAATTGTTTCATTCACCTTAAGTGATGCACTCCTAAGGTCCTTGATAAACTCAAATGTGAGTCTAAGATGAAAACAATGGAAGGATAAAGAAGTGGGGCACGCTCCCTAACTTGCAACACTTTTTGGGTAAAAATGCATGCTGGAGTTTCAGGATGGGGACTAGGAAGAATGACAAGTGATTCATTTACTCACACAGACTTGCACAAACCAAACAACAAGTTGATTAGTGCATAGTTGGAGCACTTTGGGTGCACGGATGAGCCACGAACAAACATGGATTCACAAGACTCACCATGGCTTGGATTTGGAAGAAGCCACCACCTTCCCCCTTATAATATTCTTTGTACATGGCCACAAGGCCAACATTCAAATGTCATTTTGTCCTGGGACTCCCAAGTTGGAGTCCCAAAATTCTCAAAATTGGGATTCCCACAACTTTGGATGCCCATAATTTTGTGTGCAGACCTTTGATTGAGGTGAGGTCTAAAGCAAAGTTGTATTTTTCATCAAGAACTTTCTAACATTATGTGGCACGCCACCTACACACAAGAAAATTAGGGAGATTCTTGACTTTTAGTGATTAGGAATCAAATTGGCAATTTGACTCCCAACCTTTCTTTTGGGCATAACTTATGTTTTAAGTACCCAAATGGGTCATGTGAAACCATTATAAACATCTTCATTCCAGGAGCTTTCCAAAGATATAAAGAATTTTTCAATACAATGAGTTTTGACCCCTGCAATCACCCTCTGAAAATTCAAGAGTCCATAGGGACTTTAACTCCCAAAGTGGGAGCTCACTTGGGAGTGTGGGGGTTCATTCCCTCACAATTTCTTACACTCCCTGGAGCATGAAATGTGACTCCCAGGCTTCATTCTTGGCCCACACCTTTGCAAGTCCTTGCCTTAGTTGCGAACCTAAGGCTAAGGTTGCTTAATGACATTAAGTAACCCCATAATAATATACATGGGCACCCATGTGTAATTCAAAAAATTGATAATTAGAGCAAAAGTATGCACACCCATACAAAACATCCATAAATCAAAATTAATAGACATTACTATTGTAAGTGTAAGATTTGGCAAAACATGTCAGTCCAAGGTTTTTTTGACCATGGCATGCAACATTTTTTCCACAATAAAAAACCAAAAACAAAATTGAATAGGAGGCCATTGGTGTAAAATTAACTTCTAAAGCCAAACATATTCGCAAATGGACAATTACTTATAACTCTTGTAAATATAAAACACCAAATCTTCCAAAAACTATTATTGTTGTTCATCATTTTTTCTATAAAGGTTTGTGGCACCATAAAATGTAGTACTTACATAGTTACATGGACTTGTCCTTTTCTTACTTGGTTGTCAACATGAGTATCAGGTTTTGCCACCTTCTCATTAAATTGTTTCTTCTGAGAATTCATGACTTAATGTCAATTATCAACAATTAAAAATTCTTTGACTTCAATGCATAATATTGAAGGACCACATGTTTTAATATGCATTTATGCACATTTTTTGAAATGCAAATATTGGAAAGGAAATGTCATAGTTTTGTTAAATAAAGTTACAAGTACATGAAAATAAAACATCAATTAGAATTATTTTACTTTCAATTTGATAAAGGCCTAGTGTGTATAGATATAGTTTCAACTTTTCATATTATAGTCATAATCTATCAAAGTTTTAATGTGAAAGTATTTTGGAAAGTTTGAACAATTAGCCAATTTAGAACATAATTTTCATCCACTTTTATTATATTGAAAATCCTCAAACTTTATGTTCAACTAACAATAAATTCAATGAAGTGTTTTATGATTTCAAAATGCAATTTAAATAGGTTTTTAATATCTTTTTGAATGTGAATGTTGAAAAGAATTTTTTTTTTTAAATTCATTTTTTTTTGACATACTTTATCATGTTTAGACCTTTAAGTAGTGGTTAGGTAGGTAGTTACATAGGCCTAGGTACGTAGGTAGGTAGGTTTATCGACCTACTTAACTTAAGTAGTAACTAGTTAACTTGGCCTATTAACTAACATAAGATGTCCAATTTGATTATAAAACCTTTGGTCATTTTGATAAGCATGTCATTTTGTTTTATCCAATTTGATTAAATGTCCCATTTGACCAAAACCCCTTGACCATTTTCACCAAGGTGGTCAATTTTGTTCAACGTGACTAGATGTTCAATTTGATAGATAACCAAATAAGTCATTTTAATCAATTTCACTAGGTAAAAAAAAATGTAATTCAAGTTGTAGGCCTCTAGTCAAAATGCACATGTTCTTGGAGTGATAGAAGATTCATGAAGGGTGTTAGGTGTTGGCAAGCTATAGTGTACACAATTTGAGGCAAATTTGGAACTACATGTAATATCAAAAGTAGCAACATGTAAGATTTCACTCACTTTGAATAATTTAAAAGATCACATATAAATGATTTGAGCTTCAAAATTAAAGAAAGTCACATGAATTATGAATATAAAATTGAAATATAATTTTACATTTGTGTAAATGGACACTAATTAATTTAATAAAGTTTTTTAGAAAACCTTTATTTGATAGTAGTTTTCCATTTTTTTAAAAATTCAAAACTTCATCTTACTTTTGTCAAATGATTAAAAAAACTTAGCCCAAGTAAATCTTCAATGGAAGAACATTTTTCAACCTAAAAAAATCATAATCATCAACATTGTCATAGCATAATGTACTAATAAACATTTTAAAATCATCTTATATAAATTTCATGACGTTAAGAAAAATTGAAAACTTCGATGGGAAAGCTTGTTCTTTATGGTTTCTTTTATGTATGTGTAAAATTTCATGGAAAATATATTATTAAATATAGTACTTCTTAGTCCTTTTGTTGGAATTGCAAAAATGTGACAAAGTTTTCCAAATCAAAATCATATTTTTTTGAACTATTATATCATTCATATGTGTATTGATTTCACAACATAATGCTAGATTGAAATACAAACCATCATCTATTACAAAATTTTATTGAAAAATATTTTCCAAATTTTCATTATGATGCATGAAACTTGGATAGGTACTAAAAAATATCAAATTGTGACAGTTTTTCGTGTGGACTATAACTTGCCAACACTCTTTAACGTGGTCTTTTATAATGATATCCAATTTCAGATGCATTACAAAAAAGACCTTGATTAGATGAAATAACATCAATTATAGTAAAGACCTCGACAAAAAAAAAATCTATTTGAAATTAGTTGATATTTGAAAGTTGCCATGGTGCATTGATTAAAAAAATGCAAACCAAAACCCGAAAGCTTGAAAAGTTGTGAATTTACAAAGCAAAAAAGAGAGTTGACTTAGACCAAGAAAGCAAAAAAAAAACAAAAGAACTTACAAAATGTAAATAATAGGAAGGTCTTTATGATCATTCCAACAAACATTGTTTGTATATAGATGCCTGATAATTGTAATTGCACAATTTCATCCTAGAAATTACTCCTTTATCACATTGAAAGTTGCAATAAACTTGCACAATGCACAATCAAGACCTTGGTGACAAAACTCAAGAAAAACAAACCTCTAAAAATTATGCAACCAATACAACCAAGGCTCAACATCTCTTTTGTAATGAGAGGGGTAACTTAAAAATCTAGAGTGTATATGAGAGGCAACAACATAAATCTAGACCTTGAGATTTGAAATGGCAATGAGATTCATTTGGTGAAGGAAGATTTGGTTACAAGCTTGATAGTTACATTGAGGGAATGTGATTGTGTAAATAAGTTCATCAAATGTGAGTGATGACCTAAAGTGACAAAGAGCTTTTGTTGGTCCGCAACCTTGGGGTTACATCTCATGATTGGCTAACCTTAATTAAAAACCCTAAGCTCGCCATTGGGGTTACATTTCATGATTGGCTAACCCTAATTAAAAACCCTAAGCTCACCATTGGGGTTACATCTCATGATTGGCTAACCCTAATTGAAAACCCTAGGAAACGAGCAAAATTGATGAGGTTTTTTGTGGGGTAACAAATCACTGGTCATAAATGCAATTGTAAAAATTTTAATATTTTTTATTGTGAAAAAATATTGTATGTTGGGTCCTAGAGTTTCTGCATGTTGCAGTAAACCAAGTAATAAGCTCCTCTCCCTTCCCACAATTTCAAGCTTTGTTTTTTTACTTTGATGTTGTAAGTGATTGTTTGTGGAGCTCCAATGAGCTTGGGCCAAAACTCAAAAGAATGATGGCACCAATGAGCTTAGGGGACCTCCTCTCCATTTTTTTCTACCACTAAAAAAGCTCATGGGCACATCTTAGTGATGGCTAAAATCCACCCCTAGCCATGATGCCTAAGAGGTCTTAGCAATGGCTAAGGTTCCTCCTGATAGGGTTCACAAGGGTGTTTTGGCGATGTTGAAAAAGCTCTCATGCCAGCTTGTTGGGGAGGTTTCCATGATGGCTAAGATCGTTCCTAGCTTGAGCTATAGGCGAGGTCTTGGCGATGGCTAAGGTCCTTCCCCAACAAGGCTTTTAGGGCGGTCTCAACGATTGTTGAGGTCAATGTTGGGCAAGGGTGTTGAGAAGGTCTCACCGATGGCTGAAATCGCTCCCTATTTGGCATCATGACACTAAGTTTCTTTCGTAGGGTTTTCCATCATCACTTTTTTTAGCAAGATTGTTCTTGTTATGTAAGCTATTAGGACGTCTCGCAATCTCATTTTGGATGGCAAAAAGAGTTTAGTGGAAGAGGTGAATGAAGCGATATGTATGAATTATGAGCTTCAAATTATGCAAAAAATATTTTATTATAAGTTTTCGATTCAAACTTTTCTACTCATGATATGAATCCTTCTTTTGGTAGTAAAAAAAGAAACCATAATATATTTATCTACATTAGTAGATGAAAGCCTAATAACAAGGAAATGTTCTTGAATAAATAGGAAGCACACAACATTGAAGAGAGAGTTGTGGAATTGGCTTCTAGGGATGCTTAAGAAAAGGTATATTTTTTCCTAAATTTCAATTGCTTTCAGCTTGTGTAACATATGGATTACGCCTTTAATTTATATTATGCATCTTATAAGAAAGATTCCATGGGCTGGACTTTGATTCAATAGCCAAGATTTTGCAATTTAGAAAAATAAATTTTTGGGCAATCCAACTAAGTTGAAATGAATACAAAAATGAGCAAACATTTTAGTACCATGATTTAGGTTTCAACCTCCAATGGAATTATCTATATTTCTAATTCATTGTTAAGCATACAGTAGTGAATTGATTTGTGGAAAAATACATTTGCAAGTAGATATGGATCAATAGTCACAAATAGACTGAACTATTATGTTGGGAAATTTGGCTTCAACAAATCCAAAGGAGGTGGGTTTTCAAATTCCACTTCTAAGTTTTTGTAAGGAAGCCATTATGCTTTTAGATAATGCTCTTCACTTCTATGGTTAACACTAATTGTAGGGGAAGCATCATTTGTTTTAGAAAAGTTAAATATCCAACTTTCCTCGAGCTATGCTTGATGGCTATAATTGGTACTGACCATAGCTAAAAAACTTCTAGAAAATGCATATGAATACATTGAGTTGAAGTAGATCTAGCTTTGAAACTCCACACTATGTCAATTTTCTATCTTCCATCCCTGTAATTAGTGCCAACTATTCCAAAAAATAAAAATCTTCTTTTGAAGTTTTGTTTGCATTGTTTTAGTTACAAATTTCTTGTGGGTTCAACTTCATAGCCCCTTCACCCTATAGTTGGTGCTGATTATAGAGGAAAATCCTCTTGAATCCTCAAAAGATATCACTTATCTTCCGTTAGAAGCTTTTTATCATCTTTCTATTTCCTTTAACCCTCAAAATCCTTATAGTTAGCATCGATTATAAAAGTTTTATCACTAATATAAGTTATAATTTATTTTTTTTCCATGGTCAGCACCTATTGTTAGGCTAAATGTTAAGAAACATTCCCCTCTTCGTATACCCTCCTTGTATAATATTTTTAGTTTTTTCATTTCTTACATTGTCATTTTTTTCTTTTTTTTGTCAGTAAGTGATATATTTGTACTTTAACAACTATATGACTATTTCCCATTTGTGTAATCACAAGGAGAGTCTACCTGCCAGAGGACCATAGAAGTAATTTAACATCAAAATAAGCTGAATATTTCGGAGGTTTTGGATAAGTTTAAAATCCTCCCAAAGAATAAAGCGAGGATGAGTATCCCCCTATGTCAGTTCTTGACCATGTCGATTGTTAAGTAGTTTTAAAATATTAATGTGCTCAAGATGGAACAAGTGTTTTTCATGGTTTATTGAAAAGGTGAGAGGGCGTTTTATGTTTTTTCAACAAATTGGCAAGGTGAGGATGAATATGTGTGCAATCACGTTGATTATTGGAGTTCTCTTTGAAAAGAGAAGAATGCAAAGTTTGAAAAATTCCTAGTTGAAGATTCGCATCTCTATTGGCTATCTGGAAAAATGTTTCACATTTGGGACAACAATCATCACCTTCAGGCTTGGTGACCATACATTGATGCGAACCATCCCAACAAGCCCAATTGGCACATCAAGGTTGATTCATTTGTTTTGGACATAACAAATGGCTTAATCGAATTGCTTACAACTATGACCAACGTAAACAAGTGAGTTTCCATTGTCAATGTCTATTTTTTTTTCCATAGATGTCAAATGGTGCTTTGTTGATGATTAACATTTTTTTTCTTTGCAGGTCCATTGAAATGGACCACATGAAGCTATCACTTGCTCATGTTTTCTTCCGCATTCAATCCATCGAAATGATTCCACTCCACAAATTCAATAAGGTCATTCCAAATGCCCAATACAAGAAATGTGAGTATAAAATCAAGAAGATTTGGTATAACTTCATGCAAGAGGTGTTTTTTGAGCTTATGTACAAGGTAAATTTTTTTTTCAGCTGAGTTCCATTCTTTAGAATAGTTTCATTTAATTCTAAGCTAGATGTTTTCTTTTAGAAGGAACGTGTGACTACTATCAACACTGCACATTGCTTGTATTATGCAAATGTTCCAAATTTCATTATTCAAAACCCATAAATGTTGGTTTCGTTAAGTAACAAGGCAATGGAGAGTGTGCGAAAGGAACACATGACAACATTCCATAAAAGATTGCCCATTTGTGACCTTGCATTTGGCCTTGAAGTTTTCCAACAAATACATGTTCATTACAACATGAATCCTAATCCAAAAATGATGACTAAAAAGTTATAGATGCTTGTGTTTTTGCAAGTGAACAATGAGCAAAAGGTTTCTTAGCTCAAGTAGTGGAACCAATCCTCGATTTGTAGGGAAGCTTAAAAATTACCCAAGTTCGGGTTGTCGAATGCCATTTTTGAGAAATGGCTATACAAGGGAACGTTTTGGTTTCAAGTACCCTACTAGTTCATCTTGATTGTACATTGAAATTCTATTTGAGCTTTTTCATTGGGTGTTCGTGCTAATGGCTTTGCATTTGTGTTTTCATTGTAGTTGGAAGTGGAGGCCAAGAAACTTTTTAATAGCATAGTCATGGACCTTGGTGCGTCTATTTTTGAAAGTGTCAAGGTTAGAGTCTTGAAGACTTCATAAGTCACTTGAAGCATGAATTATGGGAATCTTTGTTTTATTGTGAATTCAAGTTGAAAGGTGGAATACTAAAAAGCAAAACTTGGCAACAACAAATTGGCGGTGAGAAAGCTCTGAAGTGAATGATTTATAGGTAAAGGACATATCCACCTTTCCATGTTCCAACTTAATTTTGTACTTGGCTTCAAGAGCAATATTCCACACATTTAACCCCATTTACTTGCCACAAGTATTTTTCCCATGTTCTATTTGTAAAGGAGGCAATTTGTAGCCTACTTTCGTTTTTTTAAATATGTTGTGATCCTAAAGTAGAAAACACCATGTATAGGAAGGAATTTTCAAAGGAGTGGTTGAGTGGCCACCTAACATCCTATGGGTGGTAATTCAATTACACAACTAACAATAACCTAGAGTCAAAGCATGGGTTAAGGGAGAATTTTGAAGAGCACATCTTGACCAACCCACTTCAATTTATTTTAGTTTTAAGGGTGGGAAAAGGAGCCAAAATGTTAAGAAGTTGAGAAAAACCAAGGACCAATTTGTTGGACCTTCATGTGAAAAACAAGATGAAGAGGATTTAAAGCAAGAGGAGCTGGATCCAAACCTAAAAGGTCTATAGTCTTGGATTGTCCATCAAAAGAAGCAACTCTTGAATATTAACATAGATCCCAATTTGGATCTTCTTCAAAATCCCATCCCAAATCCCATCAAATAGTGATCATTTTTCTTACAATTATTTGTTAAAGCTTGTAATTTTTCCTTGTTAAACATGGTGGCAGCAAGGGTTTCTTCTAGCTTATGGCCCATTCAATCCAATGAATTCAATAAGATGTTTTCAGAGGTACACATAGGAAACTCCTTATGTGCATCTCACATGATTCGCACTATTATGGAGGTTATTAACAATTTTTCTTTTGTTTTGCAATATTCCCTACAACTTGTAAGCCTATTCTCCTCATTGCTAAAGTTCTAGACTTGCCAGTCCTTCTTATTTCCAAACCTCCCACTATTGTCCCCTCTTAGAACCGTCACATAAATTATTATGTGTACGAGATATTTGGTTTTGCAAACAAATACATGGAAAAGAATGGTGCAATTCTTATTTTCCATGATGATGACCCTCGCATCCTCAAGGAAATCAAGTCCTTCTTAGAGACAAATGGCTATGAGATCCATTTTAAATGGGCAGTAATCAATTCTCTATTGTAAATAAACAACGGAATTAATGGGAAAATGGTAATTCCCCTATTGAATTGTATTTACATTACTTATCATTCCATAAAATCGCATTCGATTAACTCTTATTGTTCCTAATTTTGTAAACTCAACTAAGTTGGGCAACTCTTCTTGTTTGCCAAATGGGTGGATTCCAATTTCAAGAAAGTCACCCAAAGATGGTGAGGCCTAATGTTCCTATGAATGAGGATGATATTCTACCAAATTGCATATACACTCTTACAATGGACAAGTCGAATAGAGGTATACCATTCAAAGGAGGCCATGAGATGCATGTGTCCACATTGAGGGCTCTTATTCACCTTTATAGCCCTCTTGGTTCTTTAATTGTCACCATGAACTCATCCACTAGTATGTCATCTTGACTTCTCTTTGCAAGCTTAAAACAACAAGATGTGATGCCTGATGATTATTTTATAGGGAATTACATTTGAACCTATTAGTCTATTGGTTGCGATTTTGTTGGAACTTGACAATGATGCATTTGAAAAGGTTGTGAAACCTCTTTGGGAAAGTCTAAACCTAATTTGGAACTTGACTTTTCTTCTCAACCTCTCCCAGATTTGTCCCCAAGAAAAGAGTTTGAGTCAATCTCAATTGTGAGTAGATTGTGAGTAAGTTAACATTAATCAACATTGATTGTTTCTTTCATAATTATTCTACTTCTCATTTTAGGTTAATGTTCTATGTTTTGTGTAGAGATATCCAGCCTGATCATTTTTGGTTCGTTCCATTCTATGCCTTGAAGGTCTTCTTCCCAAGCCCCCCGCTAAGCAATTGCTTGTTGGGATGTGTCAAGGATGTTGCTTGACACATTGCTTCATTACCTTCTCCAAAATCCTCTGGGAGTGAAAGATCATATGACCATGGTGTTTTAAACCTTATTGATTATGAGGCAATAGAATGTTTGGAGTATCGTCTCCTTTACAATTCATATTGTATTTGGAATTTGTCATTGGGTTTAGATTCGTGCTATTTGGTGTTTTCTTGTGAATTTTGTTCAAGTTCTACTTGTTCAATAAAATTATTCCAATGATTTGTTTCCATCATGGTCTCAACAAACAAATTGATTTGATGTTAATGAATTTCGATGCTTCTTTTCTTTTATATATTCAAAACCATCTATAAAGTTTGCAAGAATGAGACTCAATCATACCTCAATGAAAGATATATGTTTTGAATCAATTCCACGTTTAAATTAATCAAATAATTTCAAAGCCTAATTCTCCCATTTTTTTCTTTGAATTTTGAAAACATGCCCGACCATAAGGGATTGAATATGTTGATCATTTTTTTACCCACATTTTTTCACAGAAATTCAATTTTTTTCATTCATATCATTGTTATTAAAGTTTTTTAGAATTCCATTCCTTCCATTTCATTCCTTCCAATGTTGAAATAATATCAAAACTATTAATTCCAGATTCATGAATTATAGAATATCAATTTAAAATATTTACAACATCAAAATTTCAATTACTTTGTAAGTAAATAATTTCAGATTTAGTTTTTTTCCCTCCCCCTATGGTCATTGTCGACCATAGGGAATGAAGGATGTTGCTCATTGTTTTAAACATGGTTTTTCCAAAAAATAAATAAATTCCCCACATTCCATTGCTTTGTATGATTTGTATCACTCCTTCCCTTCAATTTCACTAATTTGGATGTTGAAAAACTATGATAACTATTTCTTTCAACATCATTAAATTTTAATTATAAATTATAAATATTTTTCATCATAAACAATTAGTGTATTTTTGTAGTTTAAATTTTTTATTTTTATTTTTTCAATTCCCCTTTATGGTCGGTGCTGTCCATAAGAGGCAGAGTATATTTTTCATCCAACATTTAAGCTCAATTTTTTTACAAATAATTTTATTTATTTTTCTTTATTTCTTTGGTTGAATTTTATATATTTCATTTTTTATTAATCTTCCCCTCTATAGTTGGCACCAACCATAGCAAGGATGCCTTTTTCAACATCAACTCCCTATTTTTGGTAATGGCAGATGTCATCAAAAGGAAATTTATAAGTGAACTTTAACTTATAATTAAAGTCAAATATCCATATACTTGAGTAATAAATGCAAGGATATTTATGTGTTCATTCTGAATGAAATATGGGCATCCCTCTAAATGTATATTTATTTATCAATTTTATTGATAGTCACATTGTTGTCATCAACATATTTAATCATTAATTAAATATAATTTCCTCATTATATCTGAATTTGGTAAATGACATACTTGGGTGATATGTTTTTATAAGTAAAATTTATTGAATTGTAACTGAAAGTAAATGTTTTTTCTATTTTATTGTTACATTTCATGTTTGTTTAATTATCAAAAAAATTCACTTCCCCCACTCTGACATTTGAATTTTTTTAATATTCTTTTTTTTCAACATACGAATAATTGTAGGAGTGTTTTGATTAACTGATCCGCTCCCAAGCCCCCTCTATTTACAACCTTGACTATAGACGTAATTGAATCAACATGAGAATTGGAACCCAACAAAAAATTGTTATCAGTTCACACACCATTCATCTTGCATGAGGCAATGGTGGGTGTTTTTTCATTGTTAGAATCGCATTATGAATCCAATGTTTTCATTGAGGCGATATATTGGAATCCAAATGCAATTTCCATTTCCCTCTTTTCTAGCACAGGTTGATTCGGTTTTCTAATCAACTTAGTGACAAGTTTTCATTTAGAATAAAACTTGTTGTATCTTTTGTTTTGCTCCTTGTTATATTATTCTATGTAATTACATTTGCTTGCTTATTATTAGCCTTTTGTTAGTGTCATCATTTCCTTGCGGGTGTTCATTCACACTCAAGCTTTCCTTACGCATAGTAGGATCATAGAGTTGATATATGATTGAATACCATTATCCATTGAATGAAATATAGTTCTCTTTGTCATCATTGTGGTTATTCAACTATCATTTTAGAGTTATGTGTTACCCAACTATATCCATAAACTTCAAAACAAGTTGGAATTGCACATACTATTATTTTGAGTGTTTTGTGGGCTTCTAGACATTGCATTTAATTAAATTGTCTATAATGAAAAATCTTACTAAATTTGAGGCTTTTAGTCAATAACAATCGATATTTTGAAACACTTTAGTTGGTATTATAAAATAATTTGTAATTTATTTTTTCCATCCTATATGTCATTCTATGTATCTACACAAAATATGTGTAACACATATTCACACAACACTACACATTTTCCACTAGTATAAAATCAACCATTATCACCACAATCCAACACAAGGCAGCTCTTTGCAAATTTGTATTTATCATGTCAGATTGGTCACCTTCCTTGTTCAAAATACCAATTGACTCACCATACTATGGATTGGACTTCAAACGGGACTTTGGACTACACTCTCAACTAGACCCCATTTATTCATTGTGAGGAAAAAGTTTCAGTCATATTTGCTTTTGACTATTCTATTTATAGAACAATTCCACGCATTTTAAGTTTTAAGAAACCACATCAGAACAATTTGTAACTCTCGTAATTTTTTATCATTTCACTACAAATTTCCATCCTTTAATGCATCTCATCTTTTAAATCAATGTTTTTTGTTGCATTATATTCATCGTAATCCTCATGGAATATATTGTAATTAACTAGGTCACTTTTGCTTTCAAACAATTTGAGCATGGATGGAAACTTAAACTCTTTGTTGTTGTGTCTTTTCTCCAATGTTCTTATATTTAGCTTTTGTGTTTTCTCACTGATCCTCTCTACGATTGTTTCGGTCAGTTTGGAATTGTGTCTCCTTTGTTTTGCATTCACATCATCAATATCCAAAGCACCTTCGCTTTTTGTTTCTAGTGTTTCCAAAGGAGTTTAATCCTCCACACTACAAGCATATATATTAATATGTTCCTCAATTTCCTGAGCTGATTATTTCTTCTAACCAATAGTTAATATTGTGAAACAAATTCAATCAACTCTAGCTTCTTTTTATCAACAATGTCATGTGCTTTTGCTTTACACTCTCAAATTCTTATGAAAAATGGGTTACTTACATTATTACTGATGGTTTTCATTTGTGTGTGTTCTTGCAGTCTCAAACATATGATGGTGACCTTCCTTTTGCTCAATGCCACGAATTGACAATGATTCCACTCCATGACCCAAAAGATTTTTCATCATCGATTTTTTAATCTTCTCCTTCTTCAGTTGTTGATTGTGATGGTGTTCTTGGCTCCTCCTCTTCCTGCTCTGGTTTTCCTTTTTTCTGCTATACTAGTGCATCTTGGTTTGCATCGTATATTAAAATAGGTAACTCATACTTGTTGTCTTGTGGATCACTTTCATTTTCTAGCCACTTTTTGTTTGATGCTTCTACCAATAGATATTCTACTTGGCATACTAAACAGGTCTTATGTGTCGATTTGGTTGGCCATTGATTGTCTTCAAGATCATGTTGCAAGTTATTCACAAAAATCCGAATCAAACATTTATATCACTATGACATAGACTTTGTATTCTTGCATGTTATTTCTTAATGCCTAATATCCCACTCTAACATTGTAGTTTGCATCTATCACTTTCATCTGTATGTGATCCACCATTGGATACAAATATAAGTTTCGAGGAGTTTTAGTAGGTATTTTCATAGTTCTAAACCTACCCTTGCAACGAAATGCAGTCTATGTCCATTGTGCCTCTTTTTCATTACATATAATCTCTGAGGAGGTTCTTGTCTGTTTTGAATTTATCATTTTTTAACACCCATCTTATTATGTGGGTTGAGAACATTTATGTCGGTTGGTTATTGAAGTTCCATTATTTGATCATTGACTATTTATGTCAATAGTCATAATAGATATTTCCTTTCTAAATTTAATTAATGCAAGATGTTTCAGAATGTGCCAAGTATTAGGAGTTCATCTTTTGTCAATTGGACGCCATTGGTCATTATTTTTTCTTAGTCTTTTATTTCCTTTTCTATTAAGTGGGGGTTTCACCTTGGGCTTTTTTTTGCAATATACATAATTTATTCATTGGTTTTTCTAATTTGCCCACTTTATCTTTTTGTAGAATGCCCCATTTCCTAATTTCTAATGGTTTGGACGTAAAGGTTCAATGATTCAACTATCATCTTGAAGAATTCACCATGGTCGTTCTTTTGGTTCAAACATTGTGTCCAAAATTTATTACAACAATGTGTTTCTCTCATGCATAGAATTGTAAGTGGTAGTTGTGAATAATTAGTGATATATTTATCGTTGATTGTTAGAAAACCAATTGAGATGGTAATATTGAATGAAACAATTAAGTATGTGAATTACTAATACTAGGTTGGAAGATACAATCCTTCAGTCTAGGTATTAGGATTCTTTGGATTTCCAAAAATTAATTTTTTTTTGAAGAATTCTTGGATTTTGTAAAAAACAATTTTTTTTTTCAACTTCAACCCTAATTCATATGAAAACATCTAATGAACCAAAAATTACTTCAAAGAATGGTATTTTGGTTTCTTCATCAATTGTTGGGATGTCTTTTCTTTCTGATTATTGTAGACATCTTGTGGTTTCAGTGTAGGGCCTTTCATTTGGTGATTCACAAGTTGTTTTAAGATTTTGTTCCTTAAATCTTGTGGCACCACTACAACAAAAGGTGTCCCTATACGCCAAATGATTTCACTAGATTTTGAGTGAATTCATTGGTTGTAGTGAATGGGGACTAGTGAAGAAGCATTGAATTCACTAGTTTAATGAATGGGGATAGTGAACTACACTCACATTTTGTAGTAGTGCACCCATGCTCACTTGCTTAGAGTTGCATAAAATTGCTTACTGGGTTTCATAAATTCTATTGATAAAAGGTTGTCAAGGGAAACGAAGTCCTTTGTCGACAAATCCTACAATATACTTGCGAAGAAATGTTTTGGAATTGGCTTTTTAAAACTTGTCCATTCTTGAAAGAATTCCATGGCATGTGTAAACATCACCCAATGGTAGTCTTCCATATTTTCCTTCAGTATGTTTATAATTTCTTTGAACAATGTAAGATTTTCTTTGTCAATTTTTGCATTTGTTCATCACCATGCCGCCCATTCAGTTGTTTTGTCAATTTGCCTTTTCCATTTTGTTCCCCATATTTTAACTTTTAACAAATTCTTTAGGGGGTTTAGCACAATTGGATCTCTTGGATATTCCAAAGGTTTTGTTGTCATTTTGCATATTCTATCTAATTTGCTTGAGATTAATGTGTATTCAATCATAGTTTCTAAGTGTTTGGTGTGACCATTCTTGTAAATTTTCATTTTGCCATTGTAAAAAGATGTGTAGCAATTGTGGATGGTAGCCATAGAAAAGCTAGAGCTAGTAAGTTCGGGTGGAGATGGGGGAAATAAAACAATTTTCTTTTTTAAGTGGCAAGAATGATCTTAGATGTAAAATATTTGATAGAATGAATTCAAATAAAAAACAATGTGAAATGGTATTGAGAATGTGCAGCCTCATATTGTTTCAATTCCCAATGGGAACATGTTTTTTGGAGATGAACATGTAATGTTTTTGTTGACACAAACCCCTTAGTTGTGAAGAGGTTATAATTTACATTGGCACATAAATTTTGGTTGCAAACAGGTTATGTTCATCCATTTGAATTTTTCATCCATTTTTTGGCTATTTCATTTTAGTTTTTCATCCATTTTATTTTGTTCATCCATTTATATTGTTCATCCATGTACACATGGTAGAATATTCCTCCACATCATGATATGTTCTATGCCATGTGAAGGAATATTCTTCCAATATTCCTTCAACATCAACAAAATATTCCCAAAAAAATTTGATCATCTTCACCTACTCATGCTCACACTCCCACACTCACCATTTAACATCCCTGTTTACTTTTTGAGGATGAATAAAATTCTTATGTTAGTTTTAAATGCTAAAAGTAATGGTCAACTAAGCTAACTATTTCTGATGATGCATGGGACCATATCCTTCTTTTAAAAATTTTGATGAGTTGGTAAAATGTCCAATGTCTCATGCACATTTGTTTCAACTTAATGTTTTTGCATCTTGTTTTTAAGTTTTGATTTTTAACAATCAACATATTGCAATTTGTGCATATAGAAAATAGAGAACTTTAATTTATCAAACCCTAATAATTCCCATCTCATAATTTATAATGTTGGTTGAGTGCATGTGATTGAAAAACTTGTGTATGCAATGCAAAGCTACTAAAGTTGGGAACAACAATTGTGTTTATTGTGGAGGTTCAATGGTTGTTCACATTTTGTGTTTTGATGAATGTTTTTTTTGTACCATGGGTGTGGGTGGATAATTTGTTGTTCATTTATGTTTTGACAAGGTGGTGTGCAACTATGTAGTATTTCAAAAATGATGAGTAGTGGAACTTTCTACATTCCAATTTTTCTTAGATGCCCTTACATTTGATACTTTTTTTTTGTTTTTTTTGGGTGTAATAGCATATTATATTGTTCCTTGAATTTTTCAAAGCACTAGGGTAACACAAGATCCACATGAAAACCATCTTTGAATTCCTTTTTTGTATTATTGTATGTGGTACTTTATGAATAGCTTCAAGGAAGTGATCTAGCTTTTGTTTTTGAAACACACAAGCATTACTACGACAATGGTCATTTTCCTTTGAAAAACACATGTTCAAATCCCTAAATGTTAAGATGATCAAACAATCTACCAAACCTTGCTCTTAGGGTTCATGTGAAAATTTGAAATTTGAACCATGCTCAATGAAAAATTATTCGTGCGAGGCTTTGAACTATGTTTTGAATCAATATATTTTTTGTTTATTCATATTGAAATTCTTTTTTAATGGATACAATGGGATTTGAATATGTAGATCTTTCCATTCAAAATGCAACATTAATGGTGGATGTTGAATGTGGAAAAGGTGGCATCCCATTGTATTGGTAGACTTTAGTTTCCCCTACCTAATGTACAATTTGAAAGAATAAGAATACTTCAAGTGATTATGTTGTTTTGGTAGGTTTGCAAGGTGCCCATTCTCAAGAATTTGTTATAGTTTGTGTTATGTTTGGGGTCAAGTTTTAGTCCTCCCTCACCAACTACAATCAAAGGTCTCACATTGCACACCATTGTTGTATCAAGGAATGTCTGAATCAATTGTGAAGAATTGTTGAACCTTCATGATTTGCTTTTCTATGAGCTCACACAACTTGTACGTTTTTTCTTTTTAGATTGGTATAAAATTCTTTCCTTACGTGCCATGCTCAAAGTATGCAAGTAAGTTAGTTGATTTATATTCTTGCATTTACATAAATTTCAAGAATAAAAAATTGAGATCTTGTGTTGTTATTTGAAGTCATACTTTCTATGGAGTTATGGTGTAAGTGTACATAGATTGATAGAAAGTCATTCCATCCAAATGTTAAACTTCTAATTGACAAGATGAAACCATAAATGATTCAAGAAATAACATATAATTATGTGGGACATCAACATTTGAAGCAATTCCTTCACATGTTTTTTCTCTTTTTTTATCTATCATTGAATTTGATGTCATTGACTTCATTCTTCACCTTCCTAAAAGCAAAATCATCAATAGATCTTGTGAACTAAAGTTGCAAGTTGGGGTGTTATTCCTTAATGATGTCATCAATGATGATGTACCATATTTTTTTCTTGAGCATGTTATGAACATGGTTTCTAGTTTTCTTGAGCTTTAGAAGTAGCTTCCAATATAACAACTCAAGCAAGTCCTATTGGCATCATCAAGATTTGTATTATGTACAAGTCATAGTCACCCCCTCATGAGGTACTTGGTGATGGTAGCCTACAAGTTATTGTAGTAGGAAATAAATTTCTATTATTCATTGGTATTAAACCTTCTACAACATACATGTAACACATATTGATATTGAGCAAAAGTAAATAAAGGTAGGACGTGGTGGTTAGCAGTGATCACATAACAAAGATTGTAGGTTTGATTTAGGTTTTGATTATTTGTAGATGAAAGACATATAATTTTAGTCACAATCAAATTGACAAATTGAAGTTATGTTTAGAAAGACAATGAAGCTTAAAAAGAAAGAATTACAAGGAATCAAGGATTGAGTTGGGTTTGAGAGATGAAGGTTTGACTTTATGTTTAGTGAAAGATTGCATGAGTAATCAAAGAGTAGAAAAGGACTTGGGGTCATCGGTCATCACATTCAAATTGTCAAATTGAAATTATGTTTAGGAAAGTAACAAAATTTAGAAAGAAAATGCTACATGGAATCAATGATTGAGTTGGGTTTGAAAGTTGTGACTAGCAAATCATCAATGTGGTATCCTAATAAGGAAACCCTAGAAAGTGGGATAAATTTGTGAAAGTCTGATCCAGCCACCCTTCCTTAATTGTCTTATGTTGAAAATTAAGCAACTGCATTTGAAAATGAGGCAAGTATATTGAAATATTGCCTTTAGTTGTATTGTTGTATATCTTGATCATAGAACAATGTGTAATTGTAAATGTGTGAATGCTTTGCTTAATGTGAATAGAATGAAAATAATAAGATTAGTAAAAGCAAAATTCTTTTAATAAAAGGACTTTAAAAAATTAAATTTGATAACCAACCTAGACACTAACCTGGCTGGTTCTCAACATGATCTTGCAAAAATTGACTCTTATGCATATCAGGTGATTCTTTCCCAAAAAATAAAATAAAATAAGAATTGATACTCATATTGGATTGGTGATTCTAGTATGTTAATACCAGGTGAGTCTCAAAAATCTTTTAAAAACCTGATATTTGATACCCTATGTATAAGTGAAAATTAAAAAATTTCAAGTAACTGGCCTGGTGGATATATATCTAAACAAAATAAGATCAATATCTGGCCAACACTGGTTAAAAAACATGGGTGGTGGTCCATCACATATGTCCTGAATGTATGTACGACTTGTATCAATTGGGTGGTAGATATGCCTGCTATATTACGTACTAGTAACTGTTTAGCGAGAAATTGTTTTTCAGCTCTGATGATGTTTTGGTGTCATTGGAACGAACCATGAAACTTCAATAAACATGTGGTTGAATTCTCCAGCATTGGAAAAGAAAGAAAGAAAGAATTGCTGCAGCAGCAGCAGCTGTTTACGCAGTCCATCAATGCAGGACATGGAAAGCATGCAAGCTGGAATTGAACCCCACATCTGTCTGCTGTACCCTCGAGCTAGCAGCTGGTAGGGACCCCGACAACTAAAAACTTTAAAAGGCTGTTCTTGTGGCTCACTTATTATGGCTGGCTATACGAGCCCGTTTGTCAAGAAGCATTGTTCATTCCTTTCAAGTATACGATATGTGAACAACAACATTATGCATGCATGATTCACCCTGTCTTTGCACCTCCTTTCACCTCCTATCCCCTCTTTCAGTGGTATCTGCAAAGTAAAGACATTTTATTAAATCACAGTATGAAATGCTGCAACTCAGTCAGTACGAAATGTTGAAACTGAGCATTTTAATGCACAAGGTTCGAGAGTAGTTATGGTAGTTGTACAGGTAGGAGCAGTGAAAATATATGTAGCAGCAGTGGAGGCGCTCAAGAAAAATGAAAGACAGGATGAAACTCAGTTTACCACCAAAACTGGTGGTTTTCTGAGTTTCACAACCCCCCTTGAATGCCAATATACTTTTTTGCTGGTTTTTGTTTTTTTTATTTCACCCTGTGCATGACCAAACTCAGGGTTCTGGTGCTGTGTTTGTCTTACTTTACGGATAACTCTAATATGTAGTAGGTAAAGCCACCCAAGGTTGCGGGCTTTACACCTTGGGCTTTACCAGCATAAAAGGGCCCATAAGACGGTGTGGTAGCTGAGCACCAGCCTGAGTCTGGTAAAGCCTGTGGCCAAGGATTTTAATATGTGAAGATCACAGCTGCACGGTAGTGTGGTTCTGAGAATCCAGAAACCAGATTAAACTGGGGACTCCAATTTCATTACATGAGTGAAGTTACTCCAAACTGGGGTGTACTGGGCCCCAGTTTTTGCTGCAACTGGGTATGAAATTAAGATTCAGGATGAAAACCTCGGTACTCCTGTGAAAAAGAGGGGTTGGGGGGAGGAGACTAAACTAGTTTTCTCACCTAAATTGGTCTGCACAAAAGTTTCAACCCTAGTTTTGGATTTGCCTTACCTTGGCCTGCATTGCACTGCTGCTCATTTTCTTCATTGAATCAAAGTCTTGTCAGAATAAGATCATGCAAATCTTCTGAGCTGATAACCAGTTTCATGAGACAGTACCCACTTTCTTCACTCATGTTAAGGTTACACTCAAATAGAGATATGAAACAAGGATTAGAGGATCAAACCAGGGCCCAAAGACATGGTGATTTTGTGAATAACTTTAGAATCTGATAACACTAATTTGTTTCCGCCCAAGTTTTGCATCTAACTTTACAATCTATTGCACTGAAGGGTGTGCCCATAAATTGGGCCACCAAAAAGAGCTACAAAAATTTACATGAGGTTCTTCAACTCTGTGTCTCTGTGTCTATTTTTAAGTATAGGGGGTGGGGATATAATTTATAAAAAAAAGGAAACCCATTATTAGATCTGTTATTAGTTTAAATAATAATTTCTAATAATAGTCTGAAACTGAGAAAACTTTTGCAAACTCATGAATGCAAAAGCTTTCAAAGTTTACCAGAGCTTTTTTTTTTTCAACCCTAATATTTGGAACTTAGAGCTACTAAAACACTCTTGCCTAATTCAATCTATACAATAAAAATAATGGTGTCTATCTACATATGTATGTGAGGGAAATGCATGTGAGTGAGCCTTTACAGACCTACCTCCTGAGTCCTGAGTCCTTGAAGCTGCCTGTCTAAGGCTTACCAACCTACCTACCTCCCTCAGTCCTTGACTAGCATTAGGAACAGGTAGAGTGAGCCTTAAAGGACCTACCCCAGGCTCCTCAATCCTTGTAAGTCTCTATTTGAGCCTGGCTGATTTACCTACCTACTTACTTATCTACCTGCATCTTTCCTCCTCAATCTTTGGACTTCTTTGCTGAAATTACAATATAGCAGCATTAGGAGGAGGAGTGAGTCTTAAGGACCCCTCTTCTTTCAAGTGCTTAAAAAGGTTTGTTTAAGACCTACCTAGGTACCAATCCGCTCGTGTGAGAGTCCTTAATAAGGAGTTTGGTTTGTTTAAGACCTACATTTGTAGCTAGCTAGCTAGCAAGAAGCAGAGGAGAGGAGCATTAGGAATAGGAGGAAGGGGGAAGGAGGAGATCGTAAGGAATCCAGAGACTGTCCACAGGACATGGGTGCTTGGCATCCAGGCGCATCCATGGCTTGCCTTTGCCGCTCCAGTGAAGAAGGCTGACAGGACCGGGATGAAGAGGTCGGCAGCGGCCTTCAAGGTTGTCGCCACCCAAGCCATGTTGATTCCATCGATGGTCGATGGGTTGAACCTGGCCAGCAAACACCAGAAGAAACGGCGGTAGAGATCCCAGCTCGTAAATCCTGGATTGCTTCTGTTGCTTCATCCAGTTCTCGATGGTAGCTCTGTAGTTTTGTTGCCTCCATTTCACCAAGTCCATCACCATCACACCTGTGTTGAAGTAGCAGGGCTTAGACTTGCTCTGCCCAGGCTTGAAGCTCATGATGGAGCTGCTCAATCCCTTGTTGTTCCAGAAAGAATCAGTGAAATACTTGGTGAGATTGGCATGGCAATACTCTGGAGCTCCGATTACTCGTGACCCATCAAGCCTTGTGCCCCACAGTTTGACAATGTCGTCTACCACAATTAGGTCGGAATCTAGGTAAATCACTCGCTTGATGCAGCTCTCCAGAATGTCGCCCAGGTAGATTCTGGCGTAGTTCAGTGGATGCTCCAGTGCCACTCTTACCGACGCAGAGATCCGCGACTTGACTAGACTCTCATCGAAGCGGTACACCTTGAAGACCAGGAATGGGAAAGTGGAATCGATGAGAGATCGCAGCAGCTCTAGACTCGCGGCTGTGTCTGAATCTCTATTGACGTCGTTGTTTCCATCTCCTGCTGCAGCTGCTGCAAGGAAGTGGAAGATCACATTCTCAGGGCACGCCGCGTGCTTCAGGATTGAGTACACAACTGCAACAGAACCTCGAAAGTAGCCCATATCCAGCGTCATTGCGATGTGCACAACGTTGGAGTCGCCGCAAATCCTTGAGTCCGACGAAGAAGACTTGCTTCTGTTCACTGATACACATTGCTCATCGTTCCTGAATGCTGGCGCTTCTCGGAATGCAAGAGGCAAAGAAGAACTAGCTGTAATTCTATGATCTAAGTTCTTCTGCTGCCGCTTCCCTCCTGCAGCAGCAACAGCTCCTCCTGATGCAGATCCCGACAAGAAGATCTTTTGCTGCTGCTGTACCAGCTGCAGCTCCTGATCATGATCCTCCGCCGCCTCCAGCAACTGCAGTGCATGAGCTGCAGCAGTAATTTGTTGTTGATGATCTAGTCTAACATTAATACTACCACTACTTTCTACAACCTGCTCGAATTGTCGCGATTGTGACCTTATTGCTTCTACAGCTACTAGTGACCACGACGCGGAAAACAGCTGAGCTTGCAGCAGAACGAGAGCTATTGCGACCAGAACCCAAATCTCTAGTCTTGTTGCTGCTGCTGCTGTCCTCCTCCTTCTCATCAAACTAGTACTTACCATGATTCTTCACCACACGCACACACACAATTCTCGCGGCTCTGGAAAGAAACTATCTATCTATCTATCTATCTATCTCCGCAACAAGCAGCAGCAGAAACAGTTCCTGATCTTCCCAAAATCTCTTCCTGTAGATTCTTCACCATGAAACCTTCTTCCAGCTGCAAGTAAGCTCATCCTGCAGCTGCACTTAGCCAGTCTACAAACCCACCACCAAAAGAACCTCCCCCTAACAAAAAAAAACAACAACAACAACAACAAACCCAGTCAAAGAACAAGCCTCGACTTCATAATGCTGCCATTACTCTTCCATCTCTTGGACCACAAGCTGCAGCAGCAGCAGCAGCAGCCACCGACCCACCCACACACCCATTTTGATCATCTTATATTTCGCCATCTGAACTCCCCAATTTCCATCATCCCTGGCACCAATCAATCAGTTGATTTGATTTGATTTGTTTTGGTTTTGTTTTTACTTTTTTTTTCCCTTTCTTTTTTCTCTCCAAAAACAACCAAAAAGGAGGAAGGAGGTCCACCATATAATCAAAACAAAGAGGAGGAGGAGCAGTTTGGTGGGTGTGTGGGTACGTGGGTTTGTATAGCAAGCAAAGCAAAGAGCTTATAAAAGATTTCAGACCATCATTATCTTGCGTTGCGTTGCATAGTTGTGGCAGCAGGAGAGGCCTCTTCCAGGGTTGGTGTCCTTCCAGGTTTTTCACCCATCTCCTTGCATGATTTGCTTCATGCTACTGGTGATGGGTTTAGGTGGTAGGTTTTGTGTTTTCTTCTCTTAGGGCTCCCCATTGCGTGTTTTGCACTTTAGAGTGTGATCTTTTATTTGGACTTTGATCCTTTCTTTTTTTTTCTTCTCTTGTTCACTTGCCGAGTGTTATTTATTTATTTATTTAAATATTTATTAGAAGGTGGGTAGCTAGGCTATAAGAGCTGCTGCTACCCTAATGGTAGAGAAATTTTAAGTTCACTATAAAAGTAACAAAATGAAGGGAAAGCAAAAGAAACGTGTTGTTGTTGTTGTTTTTTCTATTTAGAGTCTAGACTATGTTGCTGACCTCTCTCTCTCTCACTCTCTTTTTGTGGCGAAAATTTTCTCCATTTTATTTTTTTTATTTAAAAAAAAAGTCCCCCAGCAACATGGTCAAGGGAGCTTTAACTTGGAAATGTTTGAAAAATATTGTCACATTTGGAGGAAGAGAAAGTTTATGAAATGGTTCGTTGTCAAGATTTTTGGATAGATTTTTCTTCTAGATTTCTTTCTTTTGAATTTCATTGCCGAATTTAGCTAATAGGTTCTAATGGTTCACTAACATGTAATAGGATTCTTTGATTTTTTCAATTTCTTTTTTTGTCTTGTAACCAGATTTGGCTAAATCCTCTTCTAACTGATTGCCACTTTTGGTGCAAACATGAGAAATTTTTCAAAAAACAATTAATATTTTCCTTTGGTGGGGTCACTTTTGTGATGTACCCAAAGTCACAATATTCACAGGAAAATTTAGCCAGATTTTTGGTTACAAGCTAAATATGAAAACAATTTTTTTTCAAACATCCTTTTATATTTTTGGCTATTTACTTAAATAATTTATAAAAATCTGGCAAATTTTTCTTAATTTTTTCTCGGATTCCGGCTATTGAAAAGCTTTAAAAGCACATGATTTTAGCACTTTTAATTGGTAATACAGCTTTTTGGCTAAATGTAGCCAGCCCCAAAAAAAGGCTAACAACTCGAACGAACGAACGCAGAGCCACGAAACCCACGGACGTGGTTAAGACGGCGCCCTCTTAACCAGCCTGGATTGCACCGGCCCACCCCAAAAAAACACCAGCCCAAAATGGGACCTCCCCACCTGAGTCTAACCAAACTAAGTGGGCCCTCACTAAGTGATCCAGAGACTACCTTCCTATTCCTGCTCCCTGAATGATTAACTTACATTTAGTCTTCCATTATTATTGTGTAGGGGACGTTCCCAATTTTATATGTTCCCAAGTTCCCATGGAAATATTTCTTTTCTACAAAAAGGGAAAGAATTGAGAAAATCAAAAGAGAGTTGTTTAGGTAAGGGGAGGTTCCCATACTAGTAGTGCATCCTCCAGATAGAGGGGCACCCAAGGGCGTGAGCCCAAGGGTGTTCCCAAAGCTCAGGAGAACACACTACTAGTACACGAACCTCCCCGAGCCCAAGGGTGTTCCCAAAGCTCAGGAGAACACACTACTAGAACACAAACCTTCCCTTACCTAAACAACTCTCTTTTGATTTGCTCGATTCTTTCCCATTTTGTAGAAAAGAAATATTTCCATGGGAACTTGGGAACATATAAAATTGGGAAGTTCCCCCAGCATAGCCTGCGCCCTAGGGTTCTTCTGCTGGGGAAGACCCCTCTAAATACACATAGGGAGTTGTTTACCTATAGGGTAAAGTCCTACTGGGTGGGTGGGAGGGGGTGCGGGAGGGCATTCCAAAATTAGGGGGCCTAGGACGATGCAATAGCCGTGCATTTTGGGAATGTCTAACCCCCACCTAAAGGCTTTTACATATGTAGCTCACAAGGTGTAGTAGAATGAGGGTTCTTAGTGCTTAAGAGTGGTAGGGATCTTATGTCTGTCTACTTGTAGGGTTAAGGTCCCTCCCTCACACTCTTAAGGACTATGTGTAAGATCCCTACTCTTTCCTAGAAGGGTTATTCACAAATAGAAGATGCCCTTCATATACACTAGGAAGTATGGCAGAATGGTTTTATGTTGAATGGAAGATGAAGTACATACGTAAGGTATTTGGAGGGCACCTTACGTATGTGGATATCCGTCTTAAGAAAATAATAGGGATCTTATGCCTATTTCCTTAGGAGTGAAGGGTTGCTCTTAAGGAGTAGTAGGCGCAAGATCCCTACTACTACTACTACTCTTGTCCATGATAGATTATTCACTTCACTCTTCAAGTGTAGGCCTAAGATCCCTACTCTAGAAACCTAGGAGGGGTATCCATAGACAAAAGGTGGTGTAAGATCCCTCCCACTCTTCATGTTCTAGGCCCTTCATTTTGGGAATTCCCTCACCCTAGGGCTTCACCTTAGTATAAGATTATCTCATTCTATCCTATGGGGGGGGGTAGCTTCCCATGAACCTACTACACTTAGTACCATGGAAAAAAAACTAGTGTTGTGTACTACTTCTCTCCCTTGTGAACTGGCAGGTACGGGTATATATGGACCTTTGATTGGCACTTTGCCGAAAAAAAACAAAAGAACCAATGTTGACTTGCAACCATGGTTCCAAAAGGATCAAAGAACTGGTCAAAGAACCTACCCTGAACCGCCGGATGTTTGTCGGTACTCTCTCATAAATCTCCATGGTTTCTTTGAACATTTTTCAAAACCCTAGAACCAGATGTCCATTATTATTTCATTCTGAAGATTTTTTTCAAAACCCCAAAACTGGAGGTTATTTGATTTTTGACATCTTTCAATAACCTCGAACTAGAGGATATATATAGCACAATAAGGAACTGCCAAAAACCAATGTTGTGCTTGTATACACTTAAATTTATTTACACTTACACGCTATACCATATACCTTGGAAGTGTAAGTGCAAAAGATTTGAAGTGCAAGTGTAAATGACTTACACTTACTAGTTGTGCAAATCCATACCATTCCATGTAAAAATATTTTTAAAAGGAAAATTATCCTTTCAAGATCATTGACCCTTGCCCAATAGGATCAAAATACATTTAAAAAATGCATAAAATTTGAAGGGAGGAAATTCTTTAGTCTCATTGAGGCCACCTTTTGTAACAAATACACACAAAAAAATGAGGGTGTGGAGAAGGAGGAAAAAAAGTAGTTTGATGTAAAAAATGATGGAGTAAGTGAACTTATTATTCGCCCAATCCATGGGTTCAAATGTAAATGGGACTAGTAAATGTAAATGCTTGTGTAGTGTAAAAGAAAGCACTTACATGTTGAACAAGGTGAGTGTAAATTGATGCATCTTTTTTAAAACCTCAAAACCATTCAATAATTTTAAAATAAATGCAAAATCAATCTCAAAAACATGATACTTGAGATGAAAACACATCTTGGAAATGGTAGAATTTCATTATAGATTGTCCATTTTTTATATTTAAATAATTATTTTGAAACACTTGCAAAATTCAATGATAAATCAAAAGGATCAAAAATAAAACATCATTGTTTTAACTATTATTATGGTACATTGAAATGTAATGATAGGTAAGCAAAAGATATACTAGCTTACCACATTTTGTGAGTATTGGACTATAGAATTCACAATAATGTAGAAAGCCTCTTTTTGTAACACTATTATGTGTTACATATAATAAAATTTTCTCTTATTTTCCTTAACCCACTAAATCACAGCAATTTCTTGTTATACAAATACAGTTTTTCCACAATGGGTATATGTATATTTGCACTTGATATCAATAGTGATAATTTGTGACCCAATAAAAATCAAAAATATAATATATCCTACTTGGAAAAAATCCCAGCTACCTGGAACCTAGTGACTAGGGTAGGATTTATCCAGGTTCTCTAGGTGATAAATATAATTTTAAAATAAAAAATGAAAGTTAGGAAAACTCATATTTTACAATTAGTTTTTATTCATTGTGGTTTTAGGCAAATTAGTATATTAAATTGGTTGTACATAATTAATATTTACACAATCTTTGATTTTGAACATTGTGTAGTAGCTGAGCTATATAAAAATTTCATCAAATTTTTAATATTTTTATCTATATGTAAAGTATGGGAAAATTGGACCCTAACCTTGTTTGAACACCAGACCAAGCTTCAAAATTTTCAAGTCTGAAGTATTTTACACAAATTAGACACAAAGAGAAAGCTAAAATACAAGGAAATGATGAAACCCTACCAAACAAACTTTATAAAAGAAAACACCCAAGAGCGGGAGAGAAAAATAAACAAAGAACCAGGACCAAAGTCTAGGCAAGTAAAAGAGTCCCAAAGAGACTGAGCCACATGGAGGTAAGGGAAAAACTAAATGTCGAAACTACCACCAATGGCATGAAGCATATGAAGAATTAGTAGCAATTGTAGTGAAACCCAAAATATCAACCTTGCCCAAAACACTTGATTCCAAGACATTGAAAGAAATTGGCTTCTCAGTCGGGCTTCCCATGTCTTCCCCCACATGATAAACCACATCATATAGGTCTTGCTATAAGTGATAATCTGAAATATAACACTCCCAAGGTACATTGACAATTGGAACTTTGCATTCTATTCACATATATCCCTTTCCCCGATCCGTTTTTGCAAAGTGACCCAAGAAGTAACCACACACATTGGTTAGTCAATAGGCCGAAATGTGAATGGGTAACTAAAATGGCTTATACTTCAATTTTTCATCCACATTGTGTATTTGAATTTTGCACCATAAAATATATAACATGTTGCTTTTACATGTAACTTAACAAGGGGTGTGTCACAGTGTGGCCTTGCCATTTACATTTAAAAAATATCTTAAGGACAAAGAAGAATTATGGAAACTCAAATATTTCACCATGCAAAAAATATAATCTTCCAAAAATCCTCTAAAAAGAAACCAAAATCCTTCAAGATATTATAACTCTATAACTAATCTCAAGTTTCAACACGAGCCAAAATATCATCTTTCAAAAATCCTCATATAAAAATAAATAGACCTATTATCACCTAGGGGCCAAAATTCCTTAAGCTACTATACTCTACAATGAAGCTAAACACAATATCCTTGCCTTGGCAAGCAAGGCCAACAAACTCAAGAGTCCTGACTCCCCCTACTTGACCTTTCTCCAAAGGGATAAGTCGTAGACAAGTGCTCAGTTGATGCTCTCAACTTTTAAGTCTTTCCACCTCTTCAACAATGATAGCCTACTTCCACCTTCTTAACCATTGTTCTTCCCTTTTTCTCATAGAAGTGAAGTTAAATGATCATGAAGACTAAGTTAATTATTAGAGTACATTTCATAGAATTTTTTTAATGGTTCTATAATTTATATTAATAAAAATAATTACTAAATTGATAAACCTCCATCCCCTTTATCATTATTTTTTACCTTTCTTCTGACACACACTTGGGAAACTTCCTTTTCAAAGTGAAACTAAATATAATCTTTCATCTTAAAATGATCATAAAAGTAAAATTTGAATATTAATTTAACTTCATCCACAACTATAAATTATTTTCAATGTGTTTTTTGATTAAAGATTAATCCAAATTTCTCAATTATTTTTACATTAGAAATGTTTTAAAAAATATTCATCAATTATTTCTCATGTAAAATGATTTTTAATACATTGCATTACATTCTCTAAAATATTTTTTTAAAAATTAAGTGTATAAATTATAAATATAATAATGAAAGTTAGAACTAATACAAGTGGAATCATAATAATTAGATATATTTAAAAGAAAGTACAAAATAGAATTTTTGAATTGACACTATATAACTTTTGATTGATCTCAAATTTTTTTCCTTGATCATGGGGTTCTGTATATTTCAAAGATTGCATGTCAAGAATTAAAGCATACCATAATATTTTTTTAAATTCTCTATTTCCCTTGAAAAAATTTCCTTTGAAGAAAAAAATTTGGGTAAAATTTCAAATTTTTCAATTTTTAAAATTAATAAAAACCCCGGACTGCCCCCAGAAAAAAACCCTTTAGGAAAGCTGAATAAGAGACAAGGTGTCTTAGTTAATAAAAATAATAATTTAATGATCACCCTTTATTACATCTCATGATACAATGTTTAATTATATATGTTTGAACTCAACCCTTTTTTTTTCTCTTTTTTTTTCTTTCCGTCTGCAGAAGCTTTGCCAGCTGCTGGAAAATAATAAATAAATAAATAAATCATAAATAATAAAAACATGCAAAAATATTAAGATTGGCACTTTGGGGTTTATAATTGCCAGATTTCAAAATAATTTAATATGAATAGCCAGATTTCTATATTAGGTTCCAATAAGTAGCCAAAACCTTAGAAGAATTCTTAATTTCATTTAACCAAATTTAATCATTTGATTTCTTTCTTTTTTTCCCTGTGATACATACCCAACAAGTATCCACCGGGTATAATGGGAAACAAAAAAGAAAGACTCATGTGATTATTTTATGCCGTGTCAAGTCCTCGGGAATTCTGTTTTTTACCTCCACAAAATTTTGTTTCTCGATGTAAGGTTTGTTTTGTATATTAATGATAAAGACATTAATGAAGCTTTCATAAATCATCCATCGATTTGGCTATCAAGACAAATCAAGATGATTGAACTTTAAAACAAATTTCGTTCTTTCGAAGTTGGGTGGTCATAATCCCAATTTTTGTACAATTTGAAAACTTTCAAAAATCTATGCTACTTAAAATTAATGAAATTTGATGACATAAATCATGTGACACACCATCACGATCGATAAATGATCACTTTATATCATTTTATATAATGAGAATATAAGTAATCCTTGTGAAAATCATAAATCGCATGATGCCAACTTTCTCAATAGATATCCATATTGAACAAAAGAATATGAACTACTAAATACACGTAAATACATATTATTAGCCAATATTGAATGGCTAACAAATGAACATATGTCAATTGCTATTTAAATGATATACATTGGACATGTCAAAAATCAACAATAAACGAAATTGTTTACAATGCATTCACATCCATGAGAACATTTGAATATCATCACTAATTGATCTATATGGATATCATTACAAATGTATAATCTTTAATTCCAACAAATAGTGTAATGAAAATTTGAATACCTTACCCTAAGGTCAGTTTCGTCATTAAATAATCTTCAAAATAGTGAAATTAAAATTTGTGAAAACATCAAGGTGACATGTTGAAAATCATCGTATATATCTTAGGCTACACTTTAAATAATTTCACTACTCACATCACAATATTATAGTAGATGATGAAAAAATATGTAATTTTAAAATTAGAAAACGAATTCATTTTTTGAAAAAAATTTATTATTCATCTTTCAATGTGGAAATTGACCCTAGGCTACAATGATGAAACATTTGAAAGGCTTTGACATTTTATTCCATCTTGCCCATTAAATTATATCCATGTTATCTTCATGCAACGACATGATACATGTTTATGTGAACTTTTTGTTATGCAATTGACATAATATTTAATTAGCATCCAACTAGAAACCTCAAAATATATTACCACACAAACGACAACCCACGCTAAATTGTTTTTGTTGTATAATTTTTATTAAAAAAATCATGTGAATAGAATTTAGACCAATGCATGTATAATGCATTTAAATGATCCCATATTAGATAATTGTTAATATTCATGTAAGAGAGATTATTGCAATTATTTGACCCCACATCCTTGCCCCTTTTACCTAGATTAGTTTTAATCTATGACAATATTCAATTAATGCACATTTTTTATCTCAAATTTTAAACATGTTGCAAATGCCCATTGTATAAAAACCTAAACGCTACAACATTTCCAAACACACTTAAACAATTTTTTTTTAAATCCATCATTGGTAGTGTGCAACATAGTGAAGCACTAATCTTTAGTAGAACAAATTGGAACCACAATCTCATCTGTAGGACAATTAGTTAGCACTACAAGATGAAGAGTTTTTAATCAATATATTTTGTGGGATTTTTCTTTTGGTGTTAAAAACTTGAAAATAAATTCTTGCCCAAAATGTCCTTTTTCTTCATTTTTTAGTTTAAAAAACTTACAACAAATAAATGTATACCAGGCATGATATCAATTCTTTGATACTAGGTATGTGACTACCCTAATCCTACATTGTTTGTAGGTCACATTGGAGAATTCTTTCCACTTTTGTTTCTTGAAGCAATTCTTGCAACACAAACAAACAAACAAATTGGATGGACTTGCACATGTTATCATCAGGGTTTTTTAATTCTATTTTTGTGATATTAAAAATCAAATTTCTCCAAAATTTTGGCAAAATTAGTCAATTTTACACTTAAAAAAACACATTTCTCCACCAAAATCTCAAAATTTGGGTTTTTTAATGACAAAATTTTGTCCATGGATTGAAATTTAAACATAAACCTTCATCAAACATGGCACCCTTCCCCCCTTATAGATGTAAAATTGATGTTGCACAAAATAATAATAACAATATTATTATTATTATTATTATTATTATTGAAAAAGAAAATAATGGGTTGTAAATTGTAATGGTGTTATTACAAATATAATAATGCATGGGTTGGGTTTAATCCCCAGAAGTAAATTACTAACCAAAATGGAAACCATTCAAAACAGATGGCCTGGCTATTTGTGGGCAGAATAAAAGCACACATTTGGGTGCCAGTCTAGCACAGCACTCAATCAGGCACTCCTCCCTCTAAGCTTGGAAGTTGGATCTGCTCTGGGGCTAATAATAAAAGAGACCCTATTATTACTATTATTATTATTATTATTAGTACTATTACACCCCTATTTTAGACCCCATTATTGTTATTATTTATATTACTATTTTAATTATATGAAATAATAATAATAAATGCAGGGAAAGAAAGGCCCATAGAACTTTATATGTTGTGAAAGTTCAACTTTTGGACAAAACATATGAGATACAATGTGGTGCTATTGGGAACATCTTGGGGGGAACATGTCATGGAAACTTGGGAACATCATTTCAATTCATCCACTCAACCTAGTTGGTTACAATCCTCCCTCTCGTAGTTGCTACAAGAAAGTGCAACTTGAAAGCATTCACCAACTTAGCTTCCAAAATTAACCTTAAAAAAAATTCTCAAGAACTAGACACATATGCTTTGATGCGCCTAAATAGACCACCATTGGGTGAGGAAGTTGTTTGTTTAATCATCCATGGACAAAACTTGGGCATATTAAAGCATTGGAGCAAGAAATGAGTTGAAATAAGAAGGTTTGAAGATGTGGGCAACAAAACCATTAATTTTGTTTTAAAAAGTGTTTCTCTTCAAGGAATTCAAACCAATGTTGTGCACTTATTATATAAGTTGACAATTTGAGTTCCATGCTGCTTCACACTACCAATGATAATGATTAAATTATTTTTTTGTGGACATAATAATTTTGTTGTAATTAGTTTTGTCTTTTCAAAAGATAAAATTTTATAAATTTCATTATATGTTATTATGTTTGATTAATTAATTTAATTTTCATTCTTGATTTGGTAGGCAAAATGTTAACAAAAGTCTAATTTTAAAAATAAGTTCACAACAAGATACAAACAGAAAAAAACACTGAGAGGGTGCAAAACAAATAATAACACAAGATCTTAAAATGAAATTTGAAATATGATGAATTATAATTTGGAATGACTCTAGAATTGTCACAATGACAATCACTAAAATACCTCATCCTACATAAACCAGTTCCAATGAAACATTGTCACTGGAATTATAATTCCTTGCATGTTAATATTTATCTATGAAGGAAGATGGTTTGTTTTGTTTGTCATGTTGAGATCTCCCAAACCAAACCATGGTGTCTCTTGGTAGGCTCTTGGTACCTTGGAAAGCCCTTGATGAGTAAGGGTGCACCAAGTTGGGTCCATAATGTTATGACCGATAGTGGAGAAGTTATTGAATATTGAAATATGTTTTCATTTAAATTTCATTTAAATCAAAACGAAAAATAATAGGGAAATTTGGCTGTGCTCTTGGTATTCATGGTAAGCCCTCAATGAATGAGTAGGATTTAATCAAGGTGATTTAGAAATTTTCAGACCTGAAGTGCTAGAGATATGATTTTTGAGTAATCTTTGTTATTGAAAATTGCTAACTTAAATTTTAAATGGTTTTTTCACAATTGGGCTCTATTGTTAAGTCCTATTCACACTTGGGCTAACAACATGGGCCACACTAGTATTACTAATCTACTCTTATCATTGAATTAAACAGCCTTTTTGTTTTTTGTTTTTTCTCATTTTTGATACCCATCGGGTATTGGAGCAGATCTTAGGGCTACTAAGTAAACCCTCAACTGTGGGCTTTGTTGAAATTGAGCTCATGCTCAGCTTTATCGAAATCACACCCACAATCAGATCCACCTCACATGGGCCCTTATTCTCATAAGTAAAGCTGGTGACCTTGGGCTTTATCCTACACATAAGCACCTCACACTGGATTTGATGGACTAACCCTAGACTAACCTTAATGGGTTTTAGGGTTTAGGATTTAAGGTTTAGGGTTTTGCAAATGAGGGGTGCTCATTTATAAACTAATCCAGACTAACCTTATATGGTTTTAGGGTTTAGGATTTAAGGTTTAGGGTTTTTGCAAATGAAGTGTGCTCATTTTTATAATTGAGAAGAGCTTCAAGAAGGTTCACTGCTTGGGTCACTTGTGTTGTGTGCAAATTAGGGTCACTTTGCATTGTGTACAAATCAACTGCAATTGCTTCGTCTGTTGTTCCATTGAGCCTTTGGCTCTTTGTCTTCTTCTTCCCTCCAGAGCTAAAGCATCAATAATCATGAGTGAAATTGGGCTATGCTATTGTGGGGATGATCCTTTCCATCAATAGGGATTGAAACCATTTTGGTCTTGGCAAAAGAGGACACACATCTTTCTTCAATTATTGGGCTCTGACTCTTCTCTTGTGGACCTTTTTTTTTCACTTAACACACTTGACTGGGACAAAGAATCAAGATTGTCTGAAGAAATTAATGAGGAATATATCCTTAAAGTGATCCTGTCTTTGGACCCTAGTTTGACTTTATCGTCCTTGTTTCCTCCCCAATTTTACTGTAACCATATAGGTACTGAGCGAAACTGGGTACCATTTAATGAAATTGCATATTAGTTTGCAAAGTATGCAAGATTTTTATTTTTTTTCCCCCCTGAATTGCTCCAACGAGAGGAACCAAATCATTAAAAATGAGTATATTGCTCACAAGGTGGAGATGAGTAGCAGATTTGTTACTATTCCATTAGAGTCATGGAAGCAATTGAACCCTCAATGGCAAACAAGAATTCATGTGAAGGCACTTGCAAACAAGAAAAAAGAAATGTAACAAATGAATGATGTGCATGAAAATGGATGAAAAATGATTCTTTCTTCATTCATTCATGTTGAAAATATAAATAATTTTAATGATGTGAACCAAAAACATTGAAAAATAATGTCTAATGTGTTGGAAACACATTTTTAAAAATAATTTAATTATTCAGCATTGAGTTAAAGTGCCAAATTTAGAGTCCTGCAGTATATGTACCTTTAGCCAGCAGCTCCCCAAAATTCAAAGAACTGGTTCTGAGCCTTGACCCAATGCTAATAAGAACCAATTGCACATATAAATAAACTAGGAGGTTCTTTGATTTCCAAAACGTTCAAAAAAACCAAAACCCAGAGGTTATTAAGAAAAATCAAATTAAAGAACCGCAAAGAACTGGTACCGGCCAGGCTGTACTGGGATCTTCTGACCAGCTGAACGTACCAGCCAGCCTGTCACTATTTCTAAAAAGTGAAAAAATCCCGGCTCTGCTTTACTTAGGAAAAGGACCTGAGTACAGGCCCTTCAGTGATTTTCGACCTGTTCCCTCAGCCTACCGGCCTCGGGCACAGATCTCAAATCAGGGAAGGGCCTGTACTCAGGCCCTTCTCCTATACTTAAACATGAGACCGCAAGAAGAGACCCTAATCCACAGTTCGGGATAGGCTACAGCCGTGCTGAATGCATGAGATACATTCTTCTCCCTGGCAGGCTTTTGGACACCAATTATCGTTTCATGTCCCATGCACGACCCATGGGGTTTTCTACGAGATTACTGGATTTGGCTAACTTACACAAAATCTTTTGTGGCGTCTCTAGTGTGATTCTTTGGTGTTTGGTTTGTGTTGTTGCACTACATACATACATAAATTGTCAACTTCTTTCCATAAGTTACATGAATCCAAGATATGTTTATAGTTGTCGGGTAATGAAGCCAAAAAACTATACTTGGATCCAACCCTACCCAATTGGGGTTATGAGAAACATGAGTGAGAGTAGTTATGATGCTACAACAAAATCTTGCTCCTCCCCATGCCCCTCCCTCCTATTGGTTCAGTGAGCTCTTCGTGGGAAGAAGAGCACAGAACAAAAGTGATCATTAATCATACCTTCTAACACTCCAATTGGACCCAACAAGAAACAAATTAAGACAAACAATTCCGACAACCCTAAAATTGGACCAAATAACACCCTTGGGTTTGTTTTCAACTCTCTCCTAAATTGCATGGTAGGCCCCTCAATTATTTGCACAAGCCTTGTTCACATCATAAATGGTGTTGTGGAAAGCTCATTACAATAATATACATACTTAATATACTTCTTTTGACATTTCATAACACCTATAGCAAAGCCTTGGGTAACCAGCACCTACTACATTTGTACCATGGTAAAAACTAAACCCCCCACCCTCCTGGCCCCCTTCAATTTGGGTATCATAGAAGGAAATTCCCCACTCAGCTTATATTTGTCATACTTATGTATATGATTCACCATTAGAGCAATGCCACAAAAAAATTGGAACCCAAAATAAATAAAAGTAAAAACTTGAATGTTCCCAGTTTTCATGATAATGTTTTTACATGCTTGAAATTGGATGACTTTCAATGCAGTGCATCAGTTTACAAATGGTCTTTCGGATCGAAGCAAGGTGGATGAAATTTTATGAATTACCAATTTACCATTTATTCCTCTTTCATTGAGCTCAACTTCCTTGAAATGCTTAGCTAGTATTAAACAATTTATAACTTTTTGGAAAGTTGGACAATAAATGAGAATGTAATTTGTTGGGATTTCATCTTTCCTCAATAGTTTCATTTTCCTAGATTACCCCATTTTGGCAACTTTCCAACTCCCAAATCATTCAATGGACACGCTTTGCTTTAGATGGAAGGCAAAATGACCATATGGTTTGTTAATAACCCCTAAACTCCTAATGAGCTAAAAAATGGTTTTTTAAATTTCAAATTGATGCACCGAGGGAAAAAAAAATATGGTGGATAATTCTTTGAGTACCATATGGAGTGGGGCCACATAGTCTTTGAATGGCATGTTGAACAAAGAAGTCCGTGTCAATTTTGTTATAATTGTGATGAAAGTAAGGCATGCAATGACTTCTCAGGGGAGTGGGTGGGAGGAGATGGAGGGGTTGGGTTTTTCCAAGTGAAGGCAATAGGGAGTCAATTAGGTGTGTTCATCTGTTGCAGAACTTCACTTAGTTTATATGTTCTCCAATTTGGGCTCCACATTGCTATGCAATACCAGTGACGATGAACTATTTTATTATTTCTTATGTTTTCATTTGGTTTTCAATAATTCATCCCTTTCCAAAAATGCATTTTCCAAAGCAATGCATACTATAAGATAAGATGCCCTCAACCTTCAGAATGTCAGATATATACCTGGCTTATACCAACTTCAATACCAGGCACATACCTGCATCATACCAGCCAAAAATCAGTCTTGGACCCAACATCGATACCAGGACTAGGCTCCAATGAAACTTTTTAAAGGACCCAATGCCATGATCGCTGATTCAACTTTCTTTTAAATACCCAATACCAGGACCACGCTGGTATGTTCAAAAGTCAATACCAGACCAACACCAGTTTTGAAAGAAAGCAACCACTCACACATCAGTTGACCTTCAATAGCAATACGTATGGCAGTGTGAAGCTCCATAAAATCCCCACTTCATCAACAATTACTGCTACTAATCAGTGCATTTTCTCTACAGCCAGCAAATTTGCTGCTGAGCAAATAACCGTTTGCATTTGGAAAAGCAACTCAGAATTCATGTCAGGGAGAAGTCATACAAACCAGTAACAAGGGTCATAAATGCGCAGTAAATTTTATTTGATGCAATGACTCATTTTCATGGTCATAAAAAAAACTGCTATTGTAGTTTTTAACTGGCTCAGCATCATAGGAGGGCCTTGAAGTATCACCATTACAGTCTGTAGAGATGACACTGCCATCTACTATGAAAGTCAATTTGACCCGCCTCACAATCCTGTCAATCTGCATCACCATTGATTGAAAAAGAAACCTGCAGTCAGTGACAGTTTTTAGAACACAAGTCTTTTCAAAACAGAACCAAGAGAAGATTCTGTCGAAGGATGTTGAGTATGTCTGCTCACCGACACATTGTCATCAAAGTGATTAGAAAGGTAGAGGTCATCTGGAGACCTTGAACAAGGGAATCCTGTTTCTGAAGGATGATAAAACCACCGGCATCGCATCACTGCATTTTTGCGAGCACTACCTTTTGGTGCTCTGCTGGGGTGTTGCTCATGAGACCACAAGCCTTCAATTCGAGCCACATACAAAGTGCTGTCTGTTGATATCAATGAGCAGATCTGACAAGAACCAAGGCACAGATGCTCTCATGAGTGTGGAGTCAACAATCATAGTCTCTGATCATAATTCATCGTACCAGCTCCACAATAAAAAAATCCTTGGACAAAAGAATCTGACCTCTACGACATCTCCAAGGAGGTACTGTACACGGTTGATCATAACACCACTGTAATGGCAAATACCCTTTCTGTTCAGCTGCTGCCCTGCAAAAGCATCCAGAATTTCTTTTGAGAGTCCTGTTGCCATTTGTGGAACTGGAAGTGGTGTTGGGGAGCTCACTCCTATAAAGCTCCATCCAGCAAGTTTATTTTGTGACCTCCTAGGTTTTATCAGAGATGCTTGAACAAGTTGTCTCTTCATTTTTGTGCCTGCCCTAGTTAAGGGTCGCCTCTCAACCCCTCGACCAGTGTTGCTGTCATACTGAGGTTGTGTATTCAGTTCTGACAAGGCCAGGGAGTGGCTTGCAGCTGACTGTGGTAATGGAGGACATCTTCTGATCAGCAAGCTGTCTACCACCCACTCTCCTGCCTGCAGATATGTTACAAAAACCATAAGTGTGAACCAAAAGAGAACCCCCTACAGAGCACCCTCTTCCTCCTGACTAGGGCATAAGCCACCTCACCACTCAGAGCTCAATGAACTGAAATGTTAGGGTACTAGACATACCATGAGGGGCAGCTCTAAACATGTGATCAAATGGCGAAGGCTGTCCGGCACCTTGCATGGTTCCTCTGCTGCTACAAGACAAATAAAGCTCCTGGTGGCATTTTTTTTCGGATCCAGAGCTTTGATATTACTCACCACCTTGCCACCTCCATGCTGCAATATTGTTGTAAGAACACCATCATTTAAACTACTACCAAAAAGAAATTGCATACCTTCGCATATTTGCTAACCTCAAAGTCATATGAATTTCTTCATGGTGCAAGAATTATGGCATTCGTGAGACCCCTTAGGGATTTGCAACAGCAATCCCAAATTAATGTAGAGGCATGATGTTCATCTATTGTGCATGCTATGGCAGTCTGCAGATCATAGTTCTTTGCTAAAACAAAACATAAAAGGACAAGACTACAATCCAGCATGAAAAATATAATGTTGCCACATTGCTGATACTGCCTCAGTTCCATGCACAAAAAGAGACTCTATAGATAACCAACTGCCAGAACCTTGTGGCCATACTCATTGACCAGTCTGTGTGAAGCAAAGATAGTAGAGAGAGGGAAGGGAAATGCCTCAATGAGAGCCTTCATCTGAGTACAGAATGATGGCTTGCCATGAAGGTAAATCTTAAGGTTGTGAAATATAGAGTCCTCCTGGAGCTTGTTTCCTGAGGGAGACACATCCCTGGCGCCTTTTTGACCAGCAACCAGCTTCCTGGCTGACTTCTTAGGCTTATGCCAATAACTGCACAGTACTCCACAACAACTCACTAAGTGGGTATGAAAGCAAAGTTGCTTCTGTCAGAGAAGGCTACCTCCCATGCATCTTTCCATACAGACCTTAAAACATACATGCTGGAAGTAAGGGGAACTAAAGGCAATGAGAAATCAAGCAATTCATGATGCACAGAAGGTTTGAATCCTGAACAGTCTTACCTGGTTTCAGGTAGTAACTCCTCCCTGCAGATTGACTCACTTATCCATGTGGGTTTCAAAGCAGGGAACCCAACAGCACATGCAAATAAAAATTTGGGTGTGCGAACCTGCAGCAAGTTCACACACAACATTAGAGTTCACAGTTGGTATGAAGAATATCACGATTCAATTTCTTGTCTGGAAGAAGTCCACAGAGAACAAACTCAATCCTATTTGACCCAAGTATGCTGTGATCATTAACCTGCAGAGGTGCAATTAGTGAACATCACAATTCAAATTCTGGCACACAGAATGTCAGACTCTGAATTATTTTCTGCAAGATGTTCAACAGATAACTAACTCATTCTTATTTAGCCCAAGAATGATGTGATCATCAACCTGCTGAGGTGCAATTACAATTGGAGGCCTTTCGTCTGCCTCACCCTTCCTCCTCCTTATTGATCGCAAATGAGGAGGCCGTGGAATGTCAGTAAGGACAACACCCCCATGCTCTTCTATGATCCTAGCTAGATTATCCTTCTTATCAGATGAGAACCCTGTGAGCAAAAACTGTAAACCATCAAACAGCAGACCTTGCTTTTCACCCCTATTTGAAGTACTGTTCCTCTTTGCAACTTTTTGCTTCCTGGTGACTGTGACAATTTTCTGACCCACAACCTTGGAGAGTTTCTTATCATGAGTCCTTGACTTGCTTGGTCTGATACTTATCTTCAATCCTGCCAAACAGACAAAAGAAACCTTTCAGCAATTCTAACAAGGTGTTGACTGAGTGACAAGAAGAGCACATATGTGGATGAAGGAGCATCATTTCCAATGACCTCTTCCATTTCACCACTACAGATTCACATTCCTTCTTCCCCACAATATCATCCTTATTCCACTGTCCCGGCACCAACAGAAAGCCCACTGTATTTTGCATAGTTCATGCCCTCTGCAGGGTTCTACCATGTCTGATGATGCTCTGTGATTTATGTGGAAGGGCTTCTTCATCTTCAACATCCACATTTTCCCTGCTTTCCCATGGATGATGCTCTTGTACTTCCTCTGTAGCCACCTGTGCAGGTTCATCTGCTCCTGGATCTCCAGGAAATCTAGAGACTCCTTTATTCAGAGCAGCAGAATTGCTGAATGGGGCTTGCCCTGCAACCCATTAGAGTTTGGGTCACATTAGAATTGTCATCAAACCAAGAAAAGAAATTGAGTGATATAAACATCACAGATGGAACAGCACTCAGCAACACAAGGTTCAAATGTCCTGATTAACTCCACTGACCTTCACCACTTTGAATATCGGACTCAACAACTCTACATGCTCTGAGCCGCCGTTTTTTCCAAATGTGTAGAGGGGGGAACCCCCCTTGGCTGCTGGATTCACAGGAATATCCACCAATCAAGTGATTCTGCTCCAAGCCCACATCTTTATCCTTTGATGGAGTTGCATGTGCCTGACATCCTGCACAAGACTTCATTGCTGCAGTACCAGCAGCCCCTTCTACAGCACCTAGACTGACAGGTCTGCATGTCCCCTCTTCATCTAGTAAATTTCTTGACTTACTGGGCAACATTTGCTTGCCAAGGATTGGGACAGGATCAATCTCCCCAGAAGCTGCTGCACCACGCTGCTTGGCTCCTGCAACCTCAGCAGCATGGAGAAGAAAATGTAGTGAATTAGGAGGGGTGGCAGCACGTTCACAGGGGTTCACAGAGGTGCTGTATGGCCGGAGTGAGTCTACATGTATGCGCCTTACAGAATCACACACACCTGGCTCTATTTCTCCCAGCACATCACTCCTCTTCTCAACCGCAACATGCAGGTCCAACCATCCAACATTGGCAGCAAGTGGGACCACATGTGAGACAGCAGGTTCTGCAATGCTGCATGGCACAAAGGAAGAGAGTGGGTCTACATGGAATTCAAAATCTGTTGAGCCAAAGGCTTGTGGAGAGAGTTCTCTGTTGTTATCTGCTTTGTCAACTATGCCTCCTCCCACAAGTTCAGAGGGATGAATAAGGTGCTTTGAGTCTGCAACAGGCTGGACATCCAGTAGTGGATGCTCAGATTGATGAGCTCTGTGATGATTCAAGGCTGCTCTTTGCTCAGGCACTGCATCTTCTGTACCAATATCCCAAGGCTCTAGTGAGTATCTTGTCTCCAGTTCTGCTTGAATCAAAACTCTCCTGCTGTCTGCTGCTGCTTGATTCTCACTTGTTATATTTCCCTGCATGAGTAGAGGAGTCTAAGCCAATTCAGACATGTGAACAGCAGCCGAGACATGACACATAAGATAGAAGCCAAGAAAACACAAATATAAGCCTCTTCAATCAGTCATCCCTTTCAAAATGGAAGCAGATGGCACAGAAGCAGAAGTGAAGAATCTTACATTGCCAGTCCATCCTCCAAACCATCGGCTACTGAATGTTGAGTAAAGTTTGGAGGTTGGACATGAGGCCCCTTTATCTCTATCATACATTATGCACATTGGAGTGACAAGCTCAGTGCTGTGCAGATTTCCTTCTGAGTGAAGAATCTGAATATTACTCTCTTGTTGAGTGCTGTCCTCTTTTTTGTCCCACATGCCACATTGAAGTTCTGGTACTCCCAATCTTGTGTCACGTTCAGGAACCTCTTTTTCAGACAAGAAAAGATTGGCATTCCCACTCCTCCTCTCTGTTGTGGTGACCTCTGCATTTTCTGTTGCATACTCACCTGCTGTAGGGAATGTGCAAGGTTTATGAATTTTCTCATATTTGCTTCCCTGCAACAACAAAAAGACCAGGTCAAGCATAGAGAAGACTAACAGGTAACCTGCTCCAGACATTAGACAATAGAAATGCACCACCTAAATAGCCGCAAATCCAATTCAGAAGATTGGGTGAGTTTATGTCAATTCCTTCTTGGTTCTTCTTGAAGCAGATATCCCAACATCATTTAGAACACATCATCTAGAAAGTAGGTGACACTAACCTCATACACCTGTGGCAACTGCCTTTTTGCAGTGCTATTGTCAGCAGCAACACAACTGTTGTCTTCTCTCACAGCGAGCTTGTTGGCATCTACAACTTCTGTCATGATAAGAGAGGTATTCACAGCAGACAGAACAGAGTCCTTCACATTAGGGATCTGTAATGGAGGCAGTTCTGGACCCACTGAAGACGAAACACAACCCTGCCCTTCTTTTGAATGATTTTCTACTTCACGATGTACCACCCCAATCTCTGGCCCCTCTGTTATTCTTTCATGTACTTCTTGCTGGAGCAGACTAATGTCTTTGTCTTTAGAGACTATGCTAAGAGGTTGGACACTGACGTTGGGCACATGGTGAGGTGTCTCAGGTGCATGCTGGCTGCAAAGTGCTGCTTCATGTGGAAAGGAGTTGAACCCCATTGTCATGTGATCATTGCCACGAGCCTCATGTTTGCTTGCACCATCACCAGTAGCCATCTCGCCTGGCTCTGCAGCACAGAGTAATAGGAGCCTGAAGCCTGTCAGAAAGCATGCACTCCTTCTGCACACTTCCCTGACTACACTGCTATGCTTTGAAGTAGGGGGAAACTAATTTTCAGTACAGGATTTGAGACTTGCCTGGAGCTCCCAAAACACCAACATCTGCCAAAGCCTCCAGAATTTCACAATCATCCAGGGTCTCTAATAGACCATCTTCCTCCTCTGGAGCACAGGAATGATGAATCAAGTTGTCTCCACATGTAGACAGTTCCTGAGCATCAATCAACCCAGAAGGTGGGGGGTTTGCATCTAGAGTATACTCATCGAGTCCACATTCCTGGCGTGCTCGTCGCAAGCTAATAGCAGCCTCCAAAACCACTGAAGGAGCTACTACACTCTCCAACATAGTTTTGTCTTCTCCCAGAAGTGCAGCAACCACCATAGCCTCTGCAGCCGTTACAGTGAGCCCTACTGCTGCTCTGACATCTGCTGCAGCCAACTGGCTAGTCCTCAGCTTCTTCTGCATGGTACTCTGTTGAGCATTTTCAGAATGTGATCTTGACCTTTTACTTCGAAAGGTGTCATGCTGTGGGTTTCCGACACTCTTTGCAGCTAATCTGCCATCAACTTCAGGTCTCCCAGAAGGTTCTGAAGCAGCACGATTGCATGTGTTTTGGCTGGGGGGAATGTAAACCTCAGTAGAGACAGTGCGCTCTGATCCATATGTGCCCATAACATCCATTCTCTCAATCTACTGAAGGAAAAGGATCCCACAGAATGCAAAGTGCTACTAGCACTTCAAAGTAGAATTCAGAGATGTCTCTACCTTTTATTACTGCTTTGGAAGTGAGTGAAAAAGGGACATTTCTATGCCAATTCTGTTCCAAAGTTGCCACAACAACAAAGACATCACCTCCGCGCTGCAAATGAATTGTATTGACATCTCCGGCAACACATTCAACAAAGAAAAGAATTGCACTCGGAATTCAGATAAAGAAACTCAGAACTCATTCCTACTAAGAAACCAGGGACCGAAAAAGAAAAACACTTCGAAGATAACAAGCATGGATTGATACTTGCAGCAACCCTCCTCAGATGTTGTGCACTCTCACCTAACCCTATTTCAAATGATGCTTGCAGCAAGCCTCATCAGATGATGTGCACACGTCTAACCCTAATTCCAGCCCATCATCCCAAAACGGACTCAGATTGCAATTCACTCGGATTTGTTCCTCCTCCATCTCCCTTCACCAGCCTCCTAATCCTTTGCCTTGAAGACTTGAAATCGCCAGAGAAAAACCGAAAACACACACACGCGAACGCTCTCTCTCTCTCTCACACACACACACTCAATCGATGTCATTAGTTTGGAGAATGTGTTGGCAGAAGAGAGAGCGCCAAAGCAGGAGGCATGTTTTGGGCAGATTGGCGCCAAATCGAGTTAGAAGCCCGGTGGCGCCAAATTAGCGGCGACGTTTTGGCGCCATCGAACACTTTGAAATTTTCATTAGAATTCCCAAATTCCGGGAGATGCATCATTTCCCCGAAAATATCCTGCGTGGCTCTGCGCTCCACAGTTTTGCTTGGTCTTCATGTTCTATAATTCTAATTTTTTTGGTTCTACAATTTTCTTTACAAGTCCCAAGTTTTGGGAGATGCTCCAAAATCCGTATAACCAATATGTACAGGAGAAGCCTCAGTACAGGCCCTTCCGTGATTTGAGCCCGATGTCATCCAAAGTTATTGGGAAAGAACCTTGTTTACAAGCTAGAGGTCCTTCTGAGTTGTCAAAAGATCCTAGACCCAAGAAACACCCAAACACTTGAAGGGAAGACTAAAAAAAATAAAGGATTTTATGAAGATGGAAAAAAGAGGTGTACATCATAAGAAAAATGATGGACATTACATGAAATAATGAGTTAAAATTCTAAAAGCTACCTAAACATCACCCATTTTAGGAAGAAGATTCACATGTGAAACATTTTTTAACATGACATATTTTATGAAAGATAATGTGAATGAATGAAGTTCCCAATGGAACTCCCAATATTATAATTCCTTCTGATGGGTTGGTAAACTAGGATGGGGTGTTAAAGTCAAGCAATAGGCTAAAAGATGACCATGCTACACATTTATTAGTTTGGATAGAAAAACCTATCACATAAAATTCAGTTTGAAAATGTTTATATGTAAATGATACAATAAAAGGGGGACCTATGATGTGAGTGTCATTTGCAATGGATGGAAATAGATAAGAAGGGAAATGATTGGTTATAGAATGCAAAGTCCTAAAATGGGTTAATGCAAATAGTGCCCCTCCCAAGGGATCACCTTGATAGTTCTCATGGTAAACGATATGATTGTGACATCACCTTCATGATTATGATGGCTATAAAATAAAGGATATTCAAATGCATAAAATGCATGAACAAAAGGGATGAATTGCATGATGTTTCCACCTATTACATGAATTTATTGAAATATGACCTTTCTTGACATCAAATTGAAGGTGTTTGCCACATCTAGTTAGAAAATAACCTAGTTGCGGTAAAGGTCTAAGGTGCACCTAATGTTGTTGACTATTATTTCACAACCGCCTTTAGTTGCAATTCTAAATTGGTGTGGGGAGAAAATGTGTTATAAAGGCATCACAAAATTGAAAACATAAGGCACAACTTGTGAATTGATATAGTGTTCCCCCCACTACAATGGGATGAACTTTGCCTAAAGGTTTGGTCATGGCTAAGAGGTGGGCCGAGCCAAGGACACATGCAATTTGAGGTGGAATGTGACTTTACCAATATTAGAACAAAATTAAAATAATTTTAAAAATCCACTCGTTGAATCTTCCAGGTGAAAGCAATATCAAAGGTGTTCAAAAACCATCCCATAAGAACCACTTGCTAACAAATGGGGCATGTGTTGGAATGTTAGTTTGAAGGAATCAAAAGAAAATTCAAGGTCTTGGTCTAGTTCATAGTCTTCTAGGAAAAGTGGGAAATAACCATATGATTCAAGGTGTAATGTGGTGAGAACTAAAGTGGTGTCAAAAGATGTGGGTGTAGGGGAAAATGGTGCCAAGGCATGGGTTGGTATATAATATTCCCCTGCATGTCTAAAAACTAGACTGTGTTTATGAGTTATGGGATCATGTTGGAGAAGAATCACCAAACTTTGAACTTGTCACCAATTTTTGGGCTTGTAAAAAAAACTCCTCTTACAAGTTTTATCAATCGCTTGTTAGAAAACGTTTCAATCGAATTTGCATTTCCTTATGCACCATTGCCCTACCACAAAGGAGCAAAACAAGATACCATTGGGGTAACAAAAGGAACAAATGTTAATTGCCACACCATAAGGGTCTTGTGCTAACTTATCCAATGAAAAATGAAACGCGACATGTACGTCACGTTGTAGAGCACATGAATGCAATTATATAATCGAAAACAACAAAAGCCTAAATGAAAAGACCAAAAGACATCCAAAGACAAAACCCAAGTCCACGCTTATGCAAACAAGGTGGGAATAAGGGAAGGTATTGAATCGGGATGGTCATGGGGGTTTGGAATAGATGAATTAGGTTTTTGACAAAAATGATGGTGACATGCTAACCCTCAATTGGGTGCTAATAGGTGGGGCAAAAGACTTTAGGTGGAGGTTACAAACATGTTAAGGAGATGAAGGTAGGTTGGGGTGTTTGATCATATGCAACTAGAAGGGCTGGTAGAGTGGAAGGGGGAAAAGGTCCTACATGTTCATGATCAAGGGGGTTTAGGAAAATGTAAGTTTGGGGTCCCACATTCACACGAAGGGTTAGGGGCCAATAGGGGCAATTAGTGGGTGGTACATGGTTTGTTAAAATGGGAGGGGGAATTAGTGGGAGGTGTGTGGTTTGCATGGGAAATTGAGTGGAAATTAGGTTTGTGGTGGCACATGATAAAACAAATGGATGATGGGAATGACAAGGTTCGATGGGACATTATGAACTATGGGACATAGGACATTTGACGCCCACAAGGAAGGAAGCCTAATATGGTGGACTAGATACCCTTTTCACAAAAATCCCAATCCATTATAGTAACTATGTACAACATCAACTAAAAATAGATGTCAATTTTATTTTTTTGGGACAAAATTTTCAATCGAAAATATTATCCTCAAGTTTAGGCCTACACACCTAAAAAACCACTCTATTTTTTTAACTTCCACAAGAACCTAAACCTTGGAAAAAAAAACCTACAAAAAATCCAAAGCTCTCTACAACATGTTAATGCCAACAAATTGTAGACTAGTAGTTAATCTCACTAAAATCCTAAGTGTTCCACTAGTTCAAAATGAAACAAAAGCCCTAACCAAAACCAAAACATTAGGTGAAAGTTGAAGAAAATAAAATTAACCTTAGTTAAAATTTTCTCTGCTAATTTTTTATTCTTTATCTCTTGTTACCTATAGCTCCAAACCCTACAATCTGCCCCGTTTGCTAAACTATTATTCCTTGATTCCTCCTTCGCCTCCTCTCAATTGTTAATTTTCACTATGAGAAATTATGTTTACCTAAACCACATTATCTTGTAACTAAAATTCAAAAAACAATTCACATACAACTGTTATGTGACTATCTTTTGGGTATTGCAACTTTGTGCAACTATCATTTTAAAAATATAGTGTATTAATAAATAAATTGTCACGTTAGAAAATCAATTAGTTGTATTACAGTTGCAAATGAGTTGAAAATGAATCTTCTATATGGTAATTTATACACGTCGTACATACATATGTAATCAACCATGTTTGACTTTTTCAGGAGTCACATTGTAATTACATGTGGCAACTACTTCATAATTATTATAAATGTGTCACTAAAGTTGCAATTAGTGTACAATGTATATACATGCGATCATGCCATGTGTCCACATTTCCATCACCCATTATGGGATACATTTGCAACTATGATTTCCATTGATACAATTAGTATGGCCATTGGTGCGCCACTACCAAAGTACTATTGTTCAACTATGTTATGATTATAATATAATTATTTATAACTTAATAAGGACACATATTCATCAATTATTTATATATTCATCGTATGTGTTTCATTTTGAGTGATTTAAAACGTTATGGGAATGCTATTACAAGTTCTAGAAATTATTTTTGAAATGCAAAGAAAAATGAATAATGAAAAAATAACAAGAAAAGAAATAAATTTTCCAACTTATAAAGCACGTTTTATTTCTCTTTGGACCTTTCCTACTTTCAAACCTCATAACTTTTTTATTTATTATTCATTTTAAATGGTTTAAAATGTTATAAGATTGCCACCTGAAATTTTACAAATCATTTTTGAATTCTAATAGTAATAGAGCAACATACAAAAAAGTTTGTTGGTGTTTGGGAACTGGCCTTTGTAGCATTTGGTGGTTTATTTTTTTGAGTTTTTGACCCCCTTTACTTTGAGGGGCCATAACTTTTTCAATTTTATTATGTTTTTGCTGATTTTTAGTGCATTAAATGCATCAATGGAACGGTTCAAGGTTTGTTTAGACACCAAAAAAATGGAGCCCTCCCCTTGGATTTGGCCTACCTTGAGCGCTTAAATGTTATAGTTGCAATTCAATTTACAATTAATGAACAATTAACAAATTTAATTCATATGCTTTATTTTTGAATCCCATGTTACAAATTATATAAAAAAGGTTATCACATTGAAATACATGTGTCATTTTGGGATGAACTTCTAAAAACTTAATATAAAGGCAAAACATAAAATAGAAAATAAAATTTCATTCCTATTTTTTAGTGCACTTGTCTTTTGTTTTTTTACATAATTATCTACTTAAATGAGTAAGTAAGTCCTAGATAAATACGTAGGTATGTAGGTCTTAAAACCTACCAACCTACCTACTTATGGTTATGTATGACCTACATAACTACTATAATATATATTTCAAAATATAATTAATATGCCATGTGGTAATTTTTTATTGTGCCACATGTCATAGTCTTAAACCATCATTAACAATAATAATGGATGATGGAAATCAATATTTTTTAAAAAATTATGTCCAAAAATCTTCATAACACCACATGTCAGATTTTAATAGATGGATGATAATTAATGATGTCAGCATGACATCATGGGTGCAATTATTATGGAATTGCATAATAGTTGAAAATGAGTTGTTTTGATTGAATTGTAATGAGTTGCACTGTATATACGATGAATTGCAATTTTGCAATTCATGTAACTTGTCCATTAGCACCCATGGCATATAAATATAGTGAGTTTCAAGGCTAGTTGCACAACACCCTTTATTCTCATAGTGTTTTTCTAGTTCCTTACTTTTCACCACCCTCTAAGCCCTTTTTCCCTTACTTTCATTTTTTTCACTTACTATTGGTTATGCTTCATCACGAGTTAATTGCAATAAATCTTAATTATAATTCATTTTCCGTATACACTTCCATTCTTACTACATTTTTTTGTTTTCCTTTTTTCTTGAACTTCCACTATTGTTACACATATTTTCATTACTTGTACCTAAACAATGATTATAATTATTCTTCTTCCACTTATTCATCCTATTGCCATAAAGGCTTAGAGGATGATGACAAGAAAACCCAAAAAAACCTTAAATTGCCATCGCTCTCATTCTCAATTCCTAGAAGAAGACACTGATGTTAGTGGTATTCTTGATTCCACTCAAGAGGCTTCATTTCTACCAGTATCAGTAACAGCAGCTCCCGTTCTAGAACACACTACATTAATACCTAAATTATAAACAAGTTTTACACAAAACCCCAAAACCCGAATCACCACCTGAAAACAAGTTTTGGTCCACTCTTCTTCGATTTGTTCATCATGTATCGTTTGAAGCCACTATCAAGTTTAATAATATTTTGAAGGTTGCCCCAAAATTCTTCATCACCACCTTTGATATCATTTTTTATATTAAAACCAACAACATCAACATTTATTCCACTAGTTGTCAAGTGATGATGACCAATTACTCCAATTGAACTAAGTTTCTTAAATTGATCAACATGAATAGTTGGAAAAGCATGTGGATAGGAAGGTTTGTGCAATAATGGTTCAGGGTTAAAAAGCTTAATGTAAAAAACCTCATCATTCAATGCCTTGCTTTAAACTTTAATGTTTTTATCAACTACATCATTCACATAAACATGATAACTCTCAATAGTTATACTAGATATTTCATAACCGCTTTACATGGTTTAAACATCTAATGTTACGAACTTTTAAAAATTTGAACCAATAAATTTAATAGTTTTCCCTTTTTGAATTTCTTCAAATTTTTTCATTTCAAATTCCAAGGCAACATTCCAACTCATATCCCCATTGGTATTGGACACGCCAGAAATCACATTTTGAATGATATATTGGTAAATGTATTTTTAGTCGACATCATATCACATATACCCATCCTAAATTTGATGACCTATAAGTCACATGCCAAGTTGCATTAGAATCCATCATTATATGACAAGGTATTAGTGATTTTTCTCTTATAACCAATGCCAATTTTTATAGAAGTCTAATAAGATGTAACAGAAACCAATTAATCTTTTTTGAACTTAAGGTCTTTGATGATGTAGAATCAAGCCCCAATTCATTAATTTCCATGTTTTGTGCTTTTATGTGAGCCTAAATGATTTTTACAACTATTCATACACTAAAAGAAAATTGGGTTTTTGTAACCAATCAATTTGTAACTACTTGCGACTATTTGTCACTTACAACTAATATTGGTTATTTCTACAACTATTTTTTGGATTTGGTCATGTTTTGCAACTATGTTCCAACTAATTTGTGACTAATGTTTTTTTCATCTTTTCATTTAAATAATTTTTAACATGTTTTTCATCCAATAATACCCATTTATGTACCATTGGTTGCAAATGTGTCCAAACGAGTTGTAACTCTCTTGGTATTCAAAGTGTACTATGTTTATTCTAAAATGTATGGGTTTATGATGGTGTATTAAATGTAATCTACCCATTAATATATGATAATATATTAGGATGTACATGTGTTATATATATTGATTTTATTCAAATTCTAATTATATATTGTACACAAATTATTGCAAAAAATTTCAATCATTGAAACATTCCAACAATTCCAAAATCTATCATAAATAATGTATAATGATTGCAAAAACATTGTAATTACAATATTTATACATTAATTATAGTAATTATTTTATTTGTGATTGAATTTAATATTCATAAATTTTAATTTATGAATTTCAAATTAATATTCAAACTATTCATAATAATTTTATTTTAATTAACGTCATTGATATAATTATTTTAATTATAATAATTTCATTACATTAAATTACTTTATGACTAAATCATAATTTCAAATAAATCAAATATATTCCAACATAGACTATTGCACTAATTACATATATTTTTTCAATAACAATACCAATACTATAATTAGTCTATTACTATTATTTAGAAATTATAATTATTTTACTTATACATAGATCATAAAAGGTACATAATATATATTTCAACTTCATTATTCATCATTTTAGTTTTAAATTATTAAAAATATTAAAATATTCCCAATATAATTAAATGAATTAAAATAATAATAATTGTGACGATTAAGTCCAATATATTATATATGATATTATGTATCTACAATACATAATTGTTACTACATCATAAAATTTTAAAATATTTTTACTGCAAATCAAAAATAATTATGAAAATTATTTTATTTTATTTTTTATTATTTTATATAAATAAATATTATTAAAAAATAATTTTCACATTAATTCCAATGAAATTTCTAGATCATAAAAAGTAACTATTGTATTTATAATACATATATTTTAGTATAGTAATTAAATTTCATATCCATACTTGAGAAATTATGCCATATAATTAATAATTTTATTCCATATAATAATATTAAAATAATGAACAAAGTTGATGTAATTATTGTATTTTAAAAGTTAAAGACACTAAATAATTGTATGTTTTATTCATTATTTACTTACTTATAGTAAATTGTTAATATAACAACATAAACTTTTATATTAATAATTATTATTCTACAATAACATGAAATTATTGTAAAATCATTGTAATTACTTAGTTTATTTGTAAGTTGAATTACAGTAATTGAGAATTTAATTTATAATTGAACTTAATTATTCATATTCTATAATTTATAACTTTAGTTCTTATTTAATTTTTTAGAATAATCATAATCAAATTAATATAATTAATATAATGACCATAATTACACGAATTGTGATATAATAAATTAAAATATTTATTTCGTGTAATTACTTATCCATAATAAATCATTATTATAAATAATTATAAATGATTATATTTATTAATTATAAGTCACACTAAATAATTATTGTTACAACATATATTTTACAACAAAAGAAATAAATTACTGTAATTAATGCTACACTACTATATAATCATTGCAATTACTTCAGTTAAGAATTAATTATAGTATATGCATAATTATTTTCTAATTGAACATAATTATTCACAATCTGTAATTTATAACTTTAAATCTGAATTAAGAATTTGAAAATTTTATAATGTAGTCAAATAGTTATTGTAATGAATGTAATTGCAGGATTTATTATAAAATAAAATAATTTTTAATTTTGCAATCCTGTAATTACTTATCTATGATAAATATTTTAAAATAATTTTATAATAATTGGAAAAATTAATGTATGTTCAACAATTTTTTGTATTTATAGTTAATAATTAACAATGAAACAAAAAACATTTACTTGACTACTAATTTTTTTATATCATTAAATGTAATAATATAATAATACTACAATTACATTGGGTAATTACTACAATTATTTTAATATTACTCTTAAAATAAATAATTTGTGTAAGCATTTATTTTCTAATAATTTTTTTAATTCATTACTTATAATTATATATAAAGTTAAATTATTTTTACATGAATTATATTATCTATAATTCGAATAGATTTTTAAAAGTAAAAAATATATTTAAAAATATGCTAGTTATTTATTTATTTATGAATTATGTATTGATAATTTGTGAGTAATTAAATAATTAATTAGGTAAATGTTAGGAAGTTATTAATTATTTAAGTAGTTAATAATAAATTTTTACTATTTTTATGTTGTAGTTTATATTTTAAATATATGTTAATTTTAATAATTATTAATTAAATGATTATTTAATTATCTAGTGAGCCATGCATTTGAATAATTTTATTGTTTAAAAATTTAAAAATAAAAAACAAAAGGCATGAAAAAAAATTTATAGTTGTTATTTAATTTGTGAATAAATTATAATTTCAAAACTTTTCCCATATTGTTTGTTCTCAATTCGTATTTTGAACATAATATGAACAAAACATGTTGTCATTTAATTTCACATTAAGAAATTTGTGCACATGGGATATACTGATCAAATGGATTTGCCCAAAAAATAAAATAAAATTATGCATAATTCAAAATTACCTAACTCAACCTACTTATTTACTTAGCTAAGTAAGTACTAAGTTTGACATACCTACCTAGGTTGACCTATGTACCTACCTACCTAAATACATAGCTAGTTACCTATATGAATAAGTATATAACCTAGGGAGGTAGGACCTACTTACCTACCTTGTTACCTAAGTAGGTAGGTAGGTAGGTATGTAGCTTAGGTTTGTGGGCATTTGTTTACATACCTATTAAGTACCTACCAACCTAATATTAATATTTTGTATGAAATTCGTTTAAAAACATCATGTGGCATATTTACATTAAACCACGTGTCATAATAGAAAATCATCCAAACATTTGTATTGAACATCTCAAATTATTTCAAAATAATGATAGTCCATTTTAAATAATTAAATATTGGGACATGTGGTAACACATCATTTGCCTTCAATTGTGGCCAAAATAGTCATATTCTAATTGCATGTGATAATATGTATATAATGAATACAAAGGATGAACTTGTATTTGTTAATTTTTTCTTTCATTCAATACCTTTTGTTGTTTATGACTAATGTCATATGCAATTTGTTCAACATGACTAATGGGATTTTAATTGCAAATGTCGTTTGCAACTAAAATTTAATCATAAAAACCAGTGAAAAATACATATTTTTCTTCTAGTGATAGCAAACCTTCAAGGCTACAATAAAACATAGTTTGTCATAATGAAATTCATGGATCACTATACACCATAAACATAAAAATTACAAGTTGTGTACAAACATAATGTAAAAAATAATATTAAAAATTACATTGGTCACATACAAACTTCAGGGGGATAAAGAGTCCCATCCTTTTTCTAAATTTGAACATCAACCAACATCTCAACAAGATTTTTTTAATCATTTGGATAAAGGTGCTCAACATTGATGTTAGTTGGATAAGATTTTAATTTCTTCCATTCATCAAATTGATTTTGCACTCACTTTCCAACATCATAAAAATATCATTCACCACCTTGAACCACAATTTTTATTTTTTTTCATCAATTTTGCAAAATTCATGTTGAAGAATTTCAAAATTAACTACATTAATTCCTTTGTTAACTTCATCAAGATGATCAAGTTACTTGTGAAAAGTTGAACCAAAAGCCATTTGATGATAAACAACAATTGGAATTGCAAAGTTAGTAGCAATGAAATTATGGTTTGGAATACATAAAAAATCAAAATTAAAACCATCTTCAAATTATGTGGGCTCTTGATTATATGATGTAAGTTCAATTAATCAACCAAGGGGACAAAATTCAAGAGCTAGTTGAGGAACATGTTCAATTGCGAATGTATAAATGCCATGAATAAGTTTTTGAATAAAAATAAAATCTAAAAGCTTAAATTGTTCAACAAAAAAATCAAAATTATTTGTGACCACAAGTTTAGCCTATCGAAAAGTAAAAGCATGATCGACATTTTCCCCTTTCAATTGAAATAAACCTATATTTGTCATATCTTTCAAAGCATGGTCACCAACAACATAATATATTTTTTGTGATGCATTTTCCTCTAAATGACACACTTGAAGGACTGAACTCTTCATTTATTTCATGATACATAGCTTGTCAAACAAAGAAGAAAACATGTGTAAAATTGCTAAGGAGAGACACTACAAAAAAAAAATTATAGAAAAAATTTATGGTCATGAAAAAAAATGATGGTTGGACACTATGAACATCAAACAAGACAAATGTGAATGAAGATACTAAGGTGCATAAGATTTATTGTGAAAACTATCGAGACTAGTTGAAAAGGCCATAGGAAAACCATTACATTATGGAGCAAGGTGATCACTTGCCATTATGTTTGGTTGTTACATGTTCAAAAATTTGGGCTCACCCAAATTTTTTATAGGTAGTTTTTTAAGCATTATGACCTATGCCTAACACATTCCATAATACTACATGGTTATGTGTAAAATTGCACTCCATGATTCTATTTGTTATATATATGCATGTTTTATTATTATTATTATTATTATTATTATTTTGCCATTTTTCCTATAACTATCAAAATTTGGAAGATGTCAAATATGTTTGTGCCCCCAAACAGATTATGTTTGACACATTTTTAGGCTTGTCTTTTTGCAATGTTCCTTATGTGGTTTTATGTAAAATCACATTCTATGATTTTGCCACATTTTCAAGTTTGTCTTTTTGCATCTTACATGGTTATGTGTAGATTTTCATTGTGTAGTTTTGCTTGTTTTGCATGTTTTACAATTTATTTTTGGTTTTGCATATTTTTTTGTTTCACATCAATTTTGAACCCAACATCTTTCATTCTCATTAATGAGAGGGAGTACCAACCATTAACAAAGTTTTCAATGTTGAATACAAGTAATAATATTTTTATTTGGACAAAAGAGGCTCAAATTACAACTTCACTAAATTTTTTCCAAAGAAATAATGTGTATTCTTTTTTTTTTTAATTGTTGTGTTCTAAGTGTTATACATTTCATGACACCTTGATGTGCTTTTTAATCTCTTGTTGACTTTATTATTATACCTAACCCCAAGCCTTGACCTATTTAAGGTAACTTGCAAGTACAAATGTAAGACACATCAAATTTTTTTACATAAAAACATTTTGCACAAGTGGAAGCAACTTTTAAATGTGGAAGGTCCTTTCCTTTAATGAAATGATCTTCCACATAGGGAGTTGTTTTCGATTTCAAACACAAAGAAAAAAAACCTTGTAGTGATTTATGGAAAAAAATTCATGTTTGTTTCATCATAATCAAGTTTTTAAAGGCATTTAGAGATTTTTTAAAAAATATTTAGGGAACAACTTATATACATGAATATTCTTTGTAAAAAGGAAAAGAGGAGGGATCTTACACCTATTTTTCAATATTGGATAGGAAAATATGCTTATTTATGTTTGTAGGATCCCTCACACTCTTAATGAGTATGATTAAAAACTTAAAACCTTTGTATCTTAGTTAAGAAGAAAGATGACATCTAGTCCTCAAGAATGAAAAAATCATTATGCTTACTTAAGGTTAATTCATACCTAAAAATAAAAAATCTTTGTGATAGGCATTAACACATAATGATGACCATCTTCATATTTATTCAAACTATCAATTTTTAAATAACTTATTATTGTAGCCATAACATAAATTTTGTTCAAGCTTATTGTTACATTTCAAGTTGCAACTTTTGTTCATAATGATTTTTGGTGATATTATGTGTGTCATTGTTAAGGTATCAACCTAAAGTGAATCATGATTTCCTTTCAACATTATTTTATCATATTTGTAGTTTCAATGACTGTGTTCTTTTATAAAAAAATTTCATTGTTTGTAGGATTAATTATTGTCATTTACTATTTGCAAAGACTTGATTCACACAATAGTTGGTTACGATGTTTTTATGTTTGTTTTGTTCATTTTTTTGTTTTCATATGCAAGATTTTGTTGTTCAACTTTGTTGTCTATAGCATTGGCACGTACTACAATTTGTAAAATCTTCCTCCTGCTTGTGTAGATGCTCCTACTTACACATTGGTGTGTAAATTGATGCTTGTGAATGTAATCTTGCTTGTGCTCCTAATAAACAATTTGATCCTACATACAAGAACGTGTGTATGTTTTAGCATTGTCACCACAAGTTGACACCATTTAACAACATAGTTTTGCAATTGCACTCACTTTTTCATGATGGAACAACATTGAAACTTCAAAATTTCCTTGTTGTAGTAGAACAATGAAATCCTCACTTAAAGTGAAACAAAGGACCGAACTTTGGTGCTAATCTACTTTCTTAGTTTTTGAATTGTTAGTTTATTTGTTAACAATTTTGAGTTATTAATGTATTATTAACGACAACTTAATAACTTTGGTATTTGTTGATATAAACCGACCTTAATAGGTGTAAGATCTTTCCTATTCTTAAGGAGTAGATGTAAATAATCATTCTTACACCCCTTCCCTTCTACATGCCTTGATGTATATATATTTCAGATTAGGTATGACATTGTTCACTTAGTGTTGGACAATGGGTCAAGCACATAGGTGGGGGACATTCCCAAAATGCAAGGCCCCAACTACCGACTGGTCTTAGGCACCAGATCCCCAAAACATGATGCTGGACTCAGCTCTTGCCTCAGCTTAGGCCCCTTATCCCCACAATGTGGGGCTGGACTTTGCTATGGCATTGTCTTAGGCCCCTTGTCCCCAAAATGCGGGGCTGGACTTCGAAACTGCATTGTCTTAGGCCCTTCCTCCCCAAAATGCAGGGTCAGACTCAGCTACCACATTGTGGTGGGCCCTTCCTTCCTTTTGGCGGGGGAGGGGGGGGGGGGGCGACCCCCCACCCCTCGGCCCCACCCCCCCTCTCA
>Ga0116227_10000122_pt1 | contig 128279 bp, 112 predicted proteins | sample S1TSphgellanicum_FD_89693 | JGI IMG/M metagenome (GOLD analysis project Ga0116227, IMG submission 89693) | Host-associated microbial communities from peat moss isolated from Minnesota, USA - S1T2_Fb - Sphagnum magellanicum MG | ecosystem: Host-associated > Plants > Peat moss > Unclassified...
AAAAAAGAAATAAAATTTTTTTGGTAACACATTGGCCCTAAGGTTTTGGGTATTGTTTTTTAAGTTTATTTTTTTTTTTTTTTTTGGCGCTTTGGGTCGTCACGGACCAAACCCTTACAAATTAAAAGGTTGTACCATAGTACCTAGTCAGGTTGAGAAGTAATTAAATTATTTTTAAAAACATCATTCTTTTTTTTTTGAAAAATCTATCTGTCTGAAATGTCAAAATTTAAGGAAATTACAAAGGAGGGAATTTTTTTTATAAATTTGATTTTAATGATTTAGAGTCCAGGAATCAACCTAAAAAAGTGCCTTTATTTATTGATGAATTTTCATAAATTATTCTTTTCATTGCCAAAGTTGAAACAACATTGACAACTATTTTTATTTTTTTTTAAATTTTTTTAATCTATTTTTTAAAACCTAAATGATGTAGTTGTGTTTTATAAATCTTTGTCACCACCATACAATCACAAGCAAATTATTTACAAAATCCAAACAACTTTTTATATGAATTACTACTACACATGAATTCTTCTTCATGCTTTGGTTGTTGCCTCCTTTACATGAATACTAAATACCATTTGGCTCTTTTTGGTCGGTAAAGGGCGGTTGGTTGTTCATTAACAATTGAATCGGGATTCATTTCACTTTTCCAACAACATCTAAATATATGCCAAATCCCCACCAAACCCTAAAAAACAAAACAAACAAAAGGCCTTAGTAGTAGTACACTCATAGACTCATATATGGTTTGGTTTGGTTCTTTTTCATCAATTTTGTAGCATTCCGAATCAACAACAACAACAACAATATCTCATGAGTCAAAGAACGTGGGAGATCGACCACTTTTGCTTTTAAGATTGTACCCCTTTTTTTTCTTTAGATTTGCCATAGTCATTTCGGGGGCACATGTTCAGTCGGTCTCTCCACATTGTTGGTTCTTATTTGACCTTAGTTGGTGTACACACCACCTACTTGAAATCAATGCACATGGAGTCCACAAAGTGCAAGTCTTCACCATATCAAAACACATGATAGATGATGCCAACCCTAAAATTCTCTTCACTTTCTAATTGGGTCACAATCCTATTCCTTAATATTTCCCCTTTCGAAAACGTGCTTTCATTCACACTTGTTGTTACGGACTCTAGGGTCTTGTCATTGAGGACCTAAATCTACTTACCATGAACATTTTCTCTTAAGCTAACATTCACTTTACATTAAGCTATCATGCCTTATTATTTGCCCCATTTGACATTCAAATGCCACCTAGGATGCCACCTAGATTTTTCACTTTACACTCACTTAATAACATCAGGTGTGAATGCACTTAAAATTAATAGATGAATTGTAATCACCTTCTTTTGGTCAAATCCAACGTAACTCGGGTTTATTTGAGTGTCGGGTGGGAATCTGAAAAAAATTTGGCTAACAAGTCATCGCATCTGAGTTTACGATTTTTTTTTTTTAAATAAACAAAACAGCCTCCACTCGGGTTTTATGAAAACGGGAAATTTCAAAGAACAAACTAGGTCCGAGGTATATGAAGACGGGAAATTTCAAAGAACAAGCTGGGTCCGGGTATATGAAAAACGGGAAATTTCAAAGAACGAACAAGCTGGGTCCGGGTATATGAAAAACGGGAAATTTCAAAGAACGAACAAGCTGGGTCCAAGTTCTAAAATCCCAGTGACCAGCCAGTTTGAGTTAGGGCCAGGGGTTGAATACGTTCAAAGGCAGGTAGGTATAGATTTTCGGGTCTTTAACAAATACCCTGACTAATACCCGGCAAGGTTCTTTAGGACATCCTGGTTCCTTGAAATAAACTCAACAAGGTATGCTTTTTTTGTTTTTTTTAAATTTTAAATTAAGTCTTAAATTCCCCAAGATCAAAATTCCTTACTTCATTCATAAAAATTTCTAGCTTGTATGAAAATTTTGTCAATTGCAACAGAAGGGAAATACCTACAACAAACACATATTTGGCAAATTTTATTGGAATTATGAAACCACATAAGCATTTTTGTCATTTCGTCTTTTTTCCTAAACTTTTAAACTTACTTGAAAAATAGGGAATACTAATAATGTGAATCAAAATGATAGATTTTGCTAGATATGGTTCTATTGCAAGCGACTTTTCCATGCATGCTCCATAGTTCCAAATAGGCTTGACATTTCACTCAAATCAACAAACCCTCAAAGACAAAGCTCCCCTTCAATCTAAAACTCTCTCTCTCTCTCTTTTTAAAGACTTTCAAATGGACAAAGATGGACCTTCAAACGAACATAACATACCATCGAATACACACATTCAAACATAGATAGACCAAGTCAATCTTTAAAATTGAATGAAGAATAAAAAACATACAAAATATAAACTAGGTCAATCCCAACTTGCTCACCCCCCTTTCAAATATATACATAATTCCAACCCATCAAAAGCAACGTCCCCCTTTTGCAATGTGAAACATAATGAAAACCTCACAATTTGAAAACCCAAAAGAAATTTCTATACAAGAATCTTAACACACAAATCATGTTGTCATCTTTAGACTCACTTAGTCTTTAACGCTCACTTATATGTAAGGAAGGACACATGGTTCACTACCATCTAATAGAATGCCATGAATTACAAACACTTTCAAATTAATATTTTTTAAATTGAACACAATTTACACCTCAACATTATTCAAGGAGCTTCTCTTAAATGTGCGTTCAATAGTCAATGCATTTGACAAGAGGCAAAGGACATGCACAATCAAACACTCACGTTGGGGAACCTCATAAGAAAATTTATCTTTCAGGTCTCATGTGTCACTCAACATCTTAATTTGTCAAGATGGGACTTTACTTTTTTTTCGGGTTTGTTTTTTTAACAACAACATCACCCATGTTTTGCCCACAACTAGATGTTTTTATTATCCTTCATGTTTCACACACTTTCAATTTTTCAAAATTTCCTAATGTTTCACTCACTTGTCAATATTTTTTTGACCTTAACATATTGTCTCTCCATCATGTTTTGCCCATATTCAATGTTTCAACCTTGTTTAATGTTTTGTCACATTTTGATGTTTTAGCTTGCCTAATGTTTTAACCACTAAATTGACGTTTTTACAACATTCCATGTTTTACAATATCTCAATATTTCTTCAGCCAATATGTTTCGTCTATGAATGATTTTTTTTTCGCCAATGTTTTTTTAACAACGATGTTTCATCTTTGCATCATGTTTCACAAACTTCAAATGTTTTGCCATTTCCTCATGTTTCATGGCTTTCAATGCTTTTGTGTTGAATCAAATTTTTAGCTAAATTTTTGTTTCACACGCTAAATGATGTTTCAAAAACATCATGGATCTTTCACCATATTTAGTTTTCAATAGAAAATATGTTTCAAATACTTGTGATGATTCATAGTCCAATATGTTTCATTGGCTTTCAATGTTTTGCATTAAATTAATGTTTTGGGGATATATATTTTTCATAATCCACATGATGTTTTGAATAGATTCATAAATTTTAGAATATTTTCCTCAAGCTATAATGTTTTCCTTAAATGATATTTCAAGTCCTTTCATTGCTTTGCACTATCAAAATGTTTTTTTTACTTCAATGCATGTAAAGCTATTAATGTTTTAAGTTTAGTCAATGTTTCAACAACATCCTTGTTCCACAAACTAAATGGTGTTTCAAACAATTGAAAATGTTTCCATCCATTCCATGTTTTAGTTAGTTAATTCATTTCAATGTTAGTATGCAATCCAAGTGGTGATTTTTAGGGTTTTTTATTTTACCATGTTTCAATATATCCTTTAATTGTCCTCATGATGTTTGCAAAAATACAAATTGTCTTGGGGATGAAGATCTTCTAGATATTTTTTCCCTCCCAAATTGTCATTTCCATGTTTTTAAAGGGTTTGGAAATTTCCACGAAGTCTATTTGAATGTTTTGAAGGAGGTGATGAATGGATGATAATGCAAATCATTAGTTGCAAATCACAAGTAAACTGAACTTGTGTTTCACTTATGTTTTTTTTTTTCCCCCTTCATTCACGTTGATTGTGCTTTCTTTTTGCACAATAAAGAATTTTTTGTGTTTTTCTTGCACGGAATGTAACCTTCTTTCATTGATCACAATTTTATTTTAGGTTTGTGAAAACCCAAGTTGAATCAATGGAGACTCTAGAGCTTATCATGGAAGAAATCAAGATAAATAAAACATTTTATTAAAAAACCTATATTAGAAATGAATGGCTTAGTTTGGTTTCAGAATGTCATGCGAATTATAAAGAGGACATGAAGGAATTCATTTGTGCGTATTGAAATAAGAACAAGAAGTCAAAGATGAGGCTCAACAACCATCGTATGAAGGGATGCCACAAATTTGTTGATGAAGAATGCCAACTGTTAAAGTTAAAGTTGTATTCGCCATTGAAAAGTGTTCATGAAAACAAATTGGTTAGGGAGGGGAAGAACCTCCTTGAATATCAAATTCATGCAAAGGGGAAAGGGCAACCTCAATCAACATTGACGTCGCGTGTTAATCCTTAAAACAAACAAAAGAAGGATGTGTTAGAAGGAGACTTCAATTTTGTTCCACATACTAAGAGTAAGAACATGGGTGTCGAACATGGGAATAAGCCAACGAGAGATGACGTTACTACCCTACGGACCTTGGGAAGTATCGTTGAGATGGATGCATCACCGTGTGGTTCATCAAAAGGACTCAACAATCAAAAAATCACATCCAAGTCGTTCATTGGAAGGGTTTGTTGAAAAAGAAAATAGTGTGGAGGTTAATTGGAAACAACTTTCAATTGATTCTAACCCACACAATTTCTCAAATTATGAAATGGAAACTTATTTCCTAGAGCTTGATTGAGGTCAAAGGTGTTCCAACTTCAACATTGAAATGAAATTTGTTGAAAGTCAAGCTTCCTAAGATGGGGAAAAGATTGTGGTATATTCATGATGTTTTCCATATTTTTCTCCATGTTTATATTCTCCATATTCACTATCCAAATTGAACCATGTTTGAATTTTATGTTTTTTGATTTTGATTTTTTTTAATGCTTCTATTGTGATGTTTCAATTATGATTGAACTATGTTTTGATCGCTATGTTTAAATGGTGATGTTTGGTGGCAATTTTTCTTTAGTGTTGTTTCATTGGTGATGTTTTTTAATTGATGTAGTGATGTTGTTTCTATGCTGATGGGTTTTTAATGATGTTTCAAAATTGATGTTTTGGCAGTGTTATTTTATTAATGCTTCGATGATGATATTTCAATGGCAATGTCTTTTCTAGTGATGTTTTAGTTGGTTTTTGCAATGGTGTTTGGGATGACATTTTGTTCAAATCCACATGGTGATGTTTTGAAAATAAAGTTTCACGATGTTTTGGTCATTATCCATGCATTAAATTATGAAAATTCAATCCTTTAAAATTGTTCTTCTCACTTTTCAAGTTAATTATGCAAGGATCGTTCATTCCACAAGTTGGACATCTATGACTACATGTTGTTCTTTGGTGGTGAACCAAGGTGGGAAAAACACCTTTGGCCAACATGGGATGAATGGAAATCCTTATTCATCAAACATGGTGAGATTCACAACTCCGTTATGGATTGGATGTTTTAGCATATCCTCTTAAAGGAGCCTCCTTACATAACGTGACAATACTATGTTGTACACAATTGGGGAGTGCAAATTCTTGAAATGTTTTTGAAGGAATTTGTTGGGAAGTTGAAAGTTGATGAAGAACCAAAGGATCCAAGGTATGCTAACCTAGGGTTCAAATAACAAATTGGGTTCATATAAACGTTTGTAGCAAAACAAGATGTGAAGACGTCCTAATTCTCCCATACTTCGATTGCTCCCACTAGTCAATTTTCATTTTAAAAAAAACATCGACTTTACATTTTGAGCCAATTCCTGGTTTTCATAACATTCCAACTGTAGACCTTTTTGTGAAATGTGTCCATCTTGGATGGGTGTATTGTTAAGGATTCCATAACGACAATTTCAAATGGTTTATAATTATGAATAGATAGCCTAAAATAGTTCCTATCATGTTACAGGATGGTGTGTGGGAATGTGGATATTACATCCTCCACAATTTTGCACAATACATCTGAAATTGAAGTGATAGGATCCAAATCCTAAATATAATAGTAAATTTTGCTTCTTGTCCCAATATGTTTTCACTTTCCTTGGTCCCATGGAATTTATGTTTACTCATGTTTTGATTGATGTCAATGTGTATTTGTTGTACAAAAATGGGATGATCCTCAATTAGATTTAACACAAATATGGATTTTGAATAACATATTTCAAGAGCTTACTATTCCAACTCTGCATTACACTCCTACCCATCATCTAGTGTGTTCCTACAATGTAACTAATAACCTACGAAACCTAAACGAGCTCCAATCACACCAATCATGTTTGAAAAAAATCGCCAATTTTTACTCAAGTGAGGGTTAGGTAAGAAGCCCCTGAAGGCAACAATGGGAATAAGCCATCAAATTTGAAGCCACCTCTTGCATCGCAAAAGGGAATGGCGAAAATTATTTCAAGTCAAATGCACCTAAAAAAACATAATGTTTTGAAACATTTTTGTTACTTTAACCTATCATTCAAAGTACATTGATGTCTCAATAAACAATGTGTACAAACCATGTACATTGATCATGTACTTCTAATCTAGTTCAAAAGTTAGTAATTTCAATACTTGTCCATGTTTCAAGATCTATGTTTCAATGATATACGAATTTTGGCATTTGTCTATTGCATGAATGTACTTAACATTGTTTCCAATGTTCCTTCAATGTTATGTTATTTTTACTCTTTTTTTATGATTGATGTTTAACAACCCTCATGTTTTTGAATAATTATGTTTCAATCGCTCAAAAACATTCAAATTATTTATATTTCAAAAACTTATTTTGTTCATTTAACCATAATGGGCCATTTTTGGTCTTCTATTTGTCATTGTGTTAAAGTACACTTGCAACTTTTTGGTTCAACAAGATAACAATGGAATCCACCAAGCTCATATGTCATAGTGTCCATGTATGTATATGCATTTCTAGTAATCTACTAGAAATGATATTGGGAATCCATTATAAAGATGAACTCATCATGTTTTTTAATTTTATTTGGCATCAATCTTGTAAACCTCCAAAAACAAAGGCAATAATAATTGTTCATCACATTTAGCAACTAAGGTGGTAGTAGTTTCACAACCCAAAAAAATATTCACCAAACACATGTTTTTGCACCTAGGATCCAACATTAAAACCAACATGTTATGGCCATTTTTCTTATCAAATAAATGCAAAAAAGAAACGAAAATTAATTCAAGACTCCAACACTTAGCTTTTCATACAATTCATGAATTCTTCCAACTCAATTCTTTTTTAATTTAATTTTTTCAACAAGGTTATCAAGAACCTTTTAGCAAGAAAGTTACTTGCAAAGATCTTGACATGTGGAAATGATAAAATGGAAGGTAACCCTAAGGAGCCAATGCCTTCACCTCTAATTCATAAAACAATCACTCATAATGGGTGACAAATTTTTCACAATAGCTTCACAAATAGCCCAATACTCAAATTCATAGAGAAGATAAACGATTTTTAATGTTATATTTTGTCAACTATAACAAAGTGTAATGGTATTCAAAAAAGTCAAAATGTCTTGAAATAAATATATTCAACTTGCAAACCTACAAATTACAAAAAAATTGACTCAACACCACATTGAAGTAAGAGAACTTCAAGAACCTTAACAAGCTAAAATTTGATAAAAATGCAATGATGATCAAAAAATGAACAAAAATCACATGCCTTGTTTTGATAAATGTGTTCAATTTTCTAGGTGTCAAGCCAAAATCTATGCAATCTTTATCCCATGCTTGTCACCCCTTCCCATGTATTTTTAGAAAATTAATACATTTATAAATGTTAACTTGAACATTTTAAATAGATGCATATGATAATCCATGGACCATTTTTTCATCCATAATAGTGGTATTAACTAACGTTTGATAGGGCATGTTGAAAACATGGCCTATCAAATGGTTTCAACATACCCAATCTAGTGCATAAAACAATTAAATTCAAAACAAATCTACAAGTCTATAAATTGGAACCGTCAACCTTGACATAATGATGATTTTCTGAATAAAGGAAAATTTATCCAAAAGCTAATGTAATCTTGGAACCATAGTTGCACTATCAGTGTTAGTCATTCTAAACAACTTGATACTCACATGTTTGGACTTCCACTTTTTGAACAAAAAGTTAACAATGGGGAAAATGTCATGCACTCCTCTTGACATCAACAAGTTAAATGTGCATGTGGTTAATAAAAAAAATTACATTGCAACCTATGTATAGGTAATCATTGTTTTTTCCACCAATATAGGTAAAATTTCCTCCACATAAACCCTTTTACCAAGATATACCATCCTTGGGCATAAATTGTAAACCATTCTCTAGAACTATATGGATTCAACAATCCTTGTGTGCAAATAACCCTTGATCACAAATAACATCACATCCTCCAAAAAACTAATTTATTGAATATTATTATCTTTTAAAAAAAAGTTAGTTGTAACAAAAAAAATAAGAATAGGCATTTGATGTCACATGTAAATGGAAAAACAACAACATTACATTGGTTTGGTCTTTAATGAATTTCTTAACTAAGGTCTTTTTTTCAATCTCAACATGTTTTTTCATGGTTGTTATACCATTTTATTTATGGTAAATAATGAAATATTTCCTTAATCTATTGTGTAATGAAAAAAATTCAAGACCCACAATATCATTATGGCAAATTATGCACTGCATTATTTAGTACTCTAAAATGTTTATTGATTATTTGTTGTCCATTTGAGAAAAAACCCATTTCTAATTGTGAGGCTTCCAAGCAACTACTTGTTTTTGCATATTTGTCAAAATAAGCTTTTATACATATGAATCATCAATTATTAACATCAAGAGCATGTAGCTTTCCATCTTCTTGTTGTAGGTTAATAACATTCATATCGTAATCATATCCTACAAAAGTTGGGGTATCTTATTTCTTGAATGTTCATAACAATGTTTAATGTCAAGAAGGTGAAAGTTCATAAATGTTAAAAAAACAAAAAATGCAAATCAAATGGGTGAAAGGTGGAAAGAAAGAGAAATAATCCATATTAGATAAATAAGGCCAAATGTTTAATTGCATGAAGTAGGGCTTACAATTTACGACTTGTGACCTTAACTTTAGCTTCTTCTTACACCTTTGTTCTTTTGTGCAAGTGTTTCAAAGTCAAGGGAACAAGGTGAAAAAACAAAGAATAATCACTAGAAAGCATGAAAGGGAATTTGAGAGCTAGTTTCAATACTGGCCTTTTGGTAAAGGTAATTCCAATTGGAAAATTGGTTGGTACCTTTATTAAATAGCTAATGTCCTTTCATAAGTCAATCATTGTCCAAAAATAATTAAGGCACAACCTTTACTAGAATGGTAGAACCATTTTTATTAATTGATGTTTCACAAACCACTAATTTGGTTACAAAATTTTGAAAACTCATAAATTCACCAAATATATTCCAAATTCATTGTTTTAAAAGTCTATCTTGTAGCCCTTGGAAAAAGATTTCCGATACCATATCATTTGTCCCAATCAAAGGTGATTTCACCCCTAAACTAATCAAAAAGTTGAAGTTTGGAATCTATTTAGTAATGTCCAAAAAAAGTTTTTAAACAATTTAATAAACGTTTTAGTAGAAAATTTTGATGATTTGTAACTTTTCCAAACTTATTCTAAATTGAAAAATAAAAATGTTCATTTTGTAGCATTTTGAAGGAAATTTCCAACAACACATTAATCACCTTATTTAAAGTTCATATACATTTTAAATTGTCAAAAAAGTATTATTCAACAAGTAATTTTAGTATTGTTTGGTAGATACTTCAATATGCATTTTTAGTAATCTATGACTACTTTTCGTAGTTTTAAAACTAAATTTGGTAGGTATTTTTTACATCTATTTTTTCTATGATGTTTTATGTAGCTATTTTTTATAATTGTTCTAAACCACTAATCAAAATTGTCCATTTAACAACTTTCATAACTCATTTTCTTAAAGTCACACCTTTGAAAACAAAAAACCACAACATAATAATTAAAGTTTTGCATTGACCATAGAATGCAAGAGGTGACAAATCACTTACATGTTTTTATACCTTTAAGCTCAAACAAAAAGCCAAACTCCATAGCTCCAATTGCTAGTTTATCACATTGATGATTAAATCATAACTTGAGCTTAGGGCACATGAAGCAAAATCTCCTTGCATTCAAAAGAAAGGCAACGCAACGTCCACATTCAACAATGTCCATTAGCGGTAATTTGCAAAAGTGTTGAAAGGAGACAAGGATAAGAAGGACAATTGAAGGTTCTTCAACCTTCAACCCTAATTTTAATTTATACCACCATAAATATACCCTAATTTGAGTACCCAATTTTTTGAAAAATAGCTGCCCCCCATTATTTTCCTAGTCGAATGTAATTATGAGTTTTTGAAAACTATAAATATTAGGTATGGGGTGAAAGTAGGTACCTACAAAATAATTTCCTATGGCATGAAGTGGCGTGGGTCTTTTTTAAAATTCACATCCAAGTGTATATACCCAAGTTAATACCAACATGTTTTTGGAATGACTTCAAATACCTATCCCACATTAATTTATTCCACAAAAAGGTTAATGTTTTTCCATCACAACAGAACCTAGTTATTCATCAATAAATCCCATCTAGATCATAAAAACAAATTCAAATTTGGTCTTTGTATTTGAAGGTGCCTCCCCTAATGAAATTTCATTCTAAATTGATGGGACCTTAACAAAAATGTAAGATACATTTTGTTTAAGGTATCTTCCAATGTTGGTTTGGTATCAAAAAAATTATATATTAATCTAATCTTGGTATAGGTACAAGTCTTATCAAGAATGAAATATTGGTCCAACATTGGTATTTGAAAAACATTACATATAAAATATTAGTTAGTATAAACATACAACCAATTTTATAATGACCTGAACTTTATATGTCATTCATATCTATTTTTTGGTTGCAAAATTTGATTGCAAATGATAGTTATTCTTCTAGTGAATGTCAAAAAGCTACAAATGTTTTCTATTGAATAGTATTTTGATAATTTGTGAAAGAGTTTCACATATTTAACAATTTTATAATCTTTACAATTATACTCCCAATCCTATTGTAGAATAGTCCACTCAAGAATATCAAAATACATTATCAAGAAATTTCAAAGCATCAAAAGAAACATGAATAAATAATTAATTAATTAAATAATTGAAAAAAATGTTTATGTTGAAAAAACATTTTTTTCAATTGTATAAGCTAAAAAAAATTCTAATTCTTCATTTAAAAAAAGTGCCTAGAAAAATCTTTAAATAATATTATCTTCAAAATTTTAAAATTAAGGTTTAAATACCCTTGTCAAAGCATGTGTTGTCTTGTGTGAACAACTATTGAAAGCTATTTAGTAGAAGCAATGTCAACCAAAAGTTTAAATAATGCACATCGAGCCTTGGGGAGGTCTACGTGGGTTTGGTGGAGGTTCAAGGAGGTTTGCTTTGGCTTAGTAAAGGTTTGGTGGGGTCTTCTTAACCCCAATAAAGGCTCAAGGAAGCCTACCTATTTATCATTTGTAATTATTTACTAAATTATTTCAAAATCACAATGATGATTTATAATACCTATTAATCAACAATATTGATTAACATTTTTGTTTTCTTTTTTAATAGTAAAATCAAACATGATATAGTGGACTTGACTAGTAATTCAATCATGTCCAAAATGATTGACATGTTACATTATCTTGTTTTAAACAACAAGTTGTCTTTTTATTGTAGAGTCAACTTGTCCGAGTGTTTATTTTGACTAAAATCCAATCATGAAAAAAACATCAAATACATTATCTATGTCAACTTGAAATATCTCATCACGTGGAGGAAGCTTGTTGCTCAACTTTGTTCATGGAACATGTACTTGTAGATTTCCAATGTATTGAAAGTAAAAAATGATACATTGAAACCTCATATGTACAATGACATATTGTATCCTAAAAAAATGTACCACATTTTCAATGGAATGATGATTACAATGGCTTTAAATAGGCCAATTTTGAGATATTATTGAAATTGGATGACATTCATTTATGTTGCCAAAACATCCACATACAAGTGGTTTTTTAATTTTAAAATTGTGCAACTTAACTATAGTTTATAACTTGGTCACTAGTTATGAATGTGGGATTTGATCAATTGCATGGTTCCTAATATATAAAATATATGACTATAATTTCCAACTAACCACCATGTTTTCAACTTAGTGGTAAGTCATTGACCTTTATATCAATGAAATTTGGTTCTACAAATTATCATTGCTTTTTGGGTAATTTTTATGGTGGATGGAAGAAAAACACTTGATGAATGAGGTGAGATTCCATGTCAACAATAATTTGACATGTTTAGCAACATTAAATAATTTGATGAAGACACTAATTAAAATTATGACAAATATTTTTCTAAAGGCACCAACAAAAATGATGTGCAAGCTCATATAATTCATCCATTATTACATTGACATATGTATCATGTACATGGGTAGCTATTGTGATATTAGTAACAAAAGTGATGAATAATTTGTGAAGTCACTAAAAAAATAAAATGTTAGAATATTTTCATTCATTGGTGTGGGCATTTGTAACTTGTGCATGGGTTGTTGATGTGAAGACATTGACACGTTTTTCATTCAATAGTTTATGAATACAAAAATGAAAATTTTGGTTTAGAGGGGCTTCATTCATTAGTATGAACATTTGTAGTATGTACAAGACATGTTGGAAATAATGATGAAAATGCACTTGACTACATTGCTATAAATGGAACGTGACAAATTTGTTCAAGATTGGCATTGTCATCATTAGTTGTGTTTTACTCATGTTTTTCAACTACCATTTGCAACTAGTGATAAGAAAATATGTGTTGACATTCCCTTGAAATTTAACATGTGTTGTACATTTTAAAGAAAAATAGATGTAAGTATTAACTATTGACTTTGCTAACAATTACACTAATATTTTAGTTATCCCTATACTTGCAACAATTCATCATCTTCATAATAATAGGGGGTTGCTTGATTTTGAAAAGTATTTGTACCAATTCCAAATTGTTGCAAATAGTTTGATCTATGTTGTTTTAATAATTTGACATGTTTACATTAAATTGTTATGTTAACCATAGGAAAGTATGTGTTAATTCATAATGGGTGTGCATGAGGAAAACCAAATTTGGAACAAAGTTATGTGCATGCCATATCCCTTTTTTGTTGCTTTCATTTGTTGGTTTCATTATGTTTCACTAATGTTTTTGAGGTCTTCTTTTCAATGGACTTGCAGATATTTTCTTCCTTTTGTAATTTATCCATTGATTCTTCTATTGCTTCATTTGAATCAATGACAAAAAGCCTCCTTGTTTGATTAGCAAATGTGCAAACCTCTTTGGTTGTTAGTGGTTGTGATAAACCTTTGTAGAATGATTTCAAACCTAAAAAGTCATTCTTGTTCAACTTTTCATTCATATTTGCCTAACTAGGATATAGTTTTAAGGGACCTTTTAGGCACATTTGCTCTTGGGAATCAATTTTTGGACACTCTTTCTAACTTGCAATGGCCACAAATATGTTTGTCTTATTCGAGGCACATTTGCCCCTATAGGAGGAGCTTGGGTTGTTTCATCACAGATGCTGAAATGATTTTTTTGTATGGATGATATGTTTTAAAAAATGCTTACAAATTGATTTTGACATTTATGGTGATTGGTCCAATCTTTTCAATTGGGACATTTGTAATCCACGAACTAGTTATATGAATGGCAAAACCTTATGCTAGTTGAACAATACAAATATGGTTCATACTTTGAACCATACTAACATTTTAACACCTCAACATGTTACATGTATGCACCTTAAATCGTTCACACCATTTTTCATTTCTTTTGCTCAATATTAATATGACATGTTTTGGTGGATTCCTCACCTACATGGATTATGAAAATTTACATAATTAGGTTTTGAAAAATATTAAAATGTAGAGGTTGTGATGGTAATTGGCTTTTGTGAAATACCTACCAAGAGATGGTAACTATAGAAGATCTGAAATCAAAATTAGCTTTTTGGTTACAACTATTGCTCCTAAATTAAAAATACTTCTTGTTCAACTTCAAATTGCCACTAGGTCTTGTTGTTGGTGAAAGGTGGCAAGGAATGCCACTATTAATAATGTGGTTTTGGTTACATATCATGTTAGTCTCAATATACATTGACCATTTAATACATTTATCATGATTGACCTTCCTTGCCACATCAAAATAACACACAAAAAGATTGCATGAACAATTGGTGAGGTTTGAACATTAACAAAAATTCATATTATAATGTTTTTACTAAAAATCTTTCATGTCCCCCATAATTGTAAAACAATTGCAACAAGGGAACCAAGTTAATATGTCAAAATGGAAATTTATCAATTCCTTAAACAACGTTGGAATTAACATTCCTAATTATGAATTTTGGAGACATTCAAACTTTATTTGATTATGGAAAAGAATCTTTAATTGTTAGTTTGAGACCCTAAACCCCACATCACATATAAAGATGCCCCTCAGACCAAGACATTGCATAGATGACATTCTTTAAAATATTTATAAATAGTATTAGAAATGTAGTTAATTAAAGTTTATTAGGCATTGCCACATTGATAATCATGGCTAAAATGGCTATGATGGTTGAGATACATTAGTAGTTTCAAATAGAAGTTTTACATCTAACTTTGGATCCTATAAACAAGATCAAACACTGAACTCATTCTTCAATGTGAAACTATTAATAGAACATTTTAAATTAACATATTTTCATGTGAATTGAAGTATGAATGATAACTAGGGTAGTTAATTCTAGTCCCTTTGTAAGTGTTAACCAATGATTTAAATATTAAATTATTAACTACTAGCTAGTTTACTAGTTAGTGAATTTGAATTAATATTTGTTATTTGTTATATGACTAGTTAGTGTTAGGTAATTAACATTGGCTAAGTTAGTAGGTTCTATTTAGGTATGTAAGGACATTACTATGACATTTTTATTATTCTTATTTGTTTGTAATATAGGCAACATAATAGTTTTGTTGTGTTTTGAATATACACAAATCTATTTGAACATGTATGAGAAATAGATAAATTCTTGTGTATGTATTTTTTCTTGTATTATTAGTGAGGGTCAAGGTTGAGGAATAAAATCACAATTAAAATACCCACAAAGAAAAGTTGAACAAAACAAGGCCATGGCTAGTAGAGTTTAAAGTGCAAGATTTATAATGCATATTTAGGAAGGTGTCAAAAACTCCTAGGTGTTGAAAACTTCAAGGTGTTGGGTTAGAGGGCACCTTATACACTTTAGTGCCTTGATAGTTTTGAAACATTCAAAGTTTTAGGTTTCCTTGCTAATTGTTACAAAACTTGAATGCATAGATAATTAGATGTAAAGGTTGTTCAATGCCATGAAACTTGAGTGAATAGAAAGGGCTAGGTGCAAAACAATGTTGGGTGGGTATCAAGTTTTTTGATACATACCAAATCTAGTTTTCACAAAATAGATTACAAATTTTTTTGGTTGTCACTTTTTAATTTAAGAAAAAAACTTATATACCGGGTCAAGGCATCAATATTTTATTTTAAAAAATTTAACCGGTTTTCACATGCCAATTTTCATAAATTTGAAAACATCTAGTTATCATTTGGTGGCTTTCACCAACTGGGATGTTATTATTATTTCTTAATGAATAAATAATAATCAATTTTTTAAATTTTTATTTTATTTATTTTAAATAAATAAATAATAGATGTTAATAATATAAATAAAACATAGCATTTGATTCTTGAATTTGGTCATGCATGGGGTGAGATTTGTTTAAAAACTTGTAAAAGAAAAAAAATTACATTAAGGGGGGGTTAATTTAAAAAACCATCTACTTTTGTGATAAATTGAGTTCATCTAATCTTTCCTTTTTTCTTAAGCACCTTTATTGTTACTACATATATTTTCATTGTTCATAGCAGTATAATTATTATTATTAATTCAAACCTTGTACCTTAAATCTTGTACAATGTACCCTAAGAATTTGACTTGGGTAAGAGTTTTACTTCACTTAGGTTTCAATATTTTATTTAATTTTTCCTTGATTCGATTCTCCCCATCTAATTCTCACATAAGTGAAAACTAATGATCATGAGGTTTTTAGTTAGGGTGTCATTCAAAGTGACCTTGAAGGGTTTAGATGAGGATATTGGTAAATGATACCCTAGTGATACCTAAGAGAATTTTTGATACCTTGCCAACATTGGTGCAAAAGGAGCCTGAACAATTTTGTGCAAGTTAAGTTAATAGCTTGAATGAAAAAAATAAAAATGGATCAAGAATGGGTGGGCAATGATGTAAGGTTAGGAGGAGGAAGGAAAAGGGTGCACAATGAAAGAGAGGTCTTATTGGACCCATACTTGATCGATTAAAACAATGTTTAATGCATGGGGATGATATGGCAAAACCACCATAAGGGTGTAGAAATTGAGTTAAATTTTTTTTGGGAGCCATATTGAAGCCATACATGACAATAGAAAATTGGGTTGATTGTTCCAAGCAATTGAATTTAATGCTTGCACCTAACTTCCATTTGGTAGCCTCTACAATAAAAATCCATTGCGTAAATAATGTTTTCCCCAATTAGGTCAAGGATAATACCATAGAAGGTTGGCAAATTCATTTATCAAAAAATGAACAATCATTATTTTCTCGCAAAAAAAGTTCATGCTTCATATCTAAATTTTTGATATTTTCATCCACATGGTCACATAATTAATGATTCTTTTTCATTCATTGTGTGAATGAAAAATATGAAAGTATTATGAAATACGAACATAACTTGAAAAAAAATCATCCATGGTTTACTTTTGTGACATGGAACAAATGAAAACAAGAAACAATAATTGGTTCAACAAGGATTAGTTCAAATTTTCAAGAGTTTCAAACTTTTTCTTTGCACCCAAAATCTTCTTGTTTTTTTTATGACATCATAGTTTGGTGTTAGTATTGAAGGTGTTTTAAGTTTTTAAACTTGATAGGGTTGCAATTCTTAGTGTTGTTTGATGATTAATTTTTTATATCTTAATTTTGATGTTAAAAAAGATGTTGCAACAAGTGAATTTTGCAATGTTCCAAACCATTGGAACAAAAGAACATGAAGAGGCAATAAAACATGAGTTTGATCTTTTGGGTGAAGAGGTTCCAATGAAGCATGCTGAAAAGATCATTGCAAAATGTTTAGTGGGAAGACTTCATGCAAACGCAACTCATTTTTATTTTTACATGGAAGTGTATGAAGCAAGAGAACAATCAAGCTTTTGGAGATAATGGGTGTGGCAATAATCAAATGCTCCAAAAAATAGAGAGGACCTTACTTTTAGTAGTTTGAACCCCATTTTTGGCCTTCAATTGTTGCAACTATGAGAAAACATAAGAATTTAATAGATGCATTGCACTACTCAAGGGCCTTTCATGGAAAACCAAGTGAAACTTCAAGTTTCTTTAACAAATTGTTAATAAGTTCATTAGCAAAATGGTTAACGATACATGGAAAGCTCAAATTTAGAGTTTAAAAGGCAATGGAAAATGGATCAATGTACATGGTAATCTAGCAAAATGTTATTATCTTAGATAGGATTTATGTAGTATGAGATGAATTGATATATTTGTTACAAAATATTAGAACATTAATCAAGTTCTTTCAAGTCCCATTGTTCAATCAATCATAAAGGGACTTTTATACATTGTGCAATTGAACTACTTGAAAGGGCATTCAAAATTACACTGAGGTGGATAAAGAACTTTTTGAAAACCTCGTTGCACTAGTCATATAGAAAAGCTACCATAACTATTGGAAGGTATTGTGCTAAATTGGGAAGAGTAAGGCATAGAGATGGTGCATCAATTAGCATATTTGGTGACAACCTATGATGTCCATGCATATTTGGTCATCAATACAAATTAAATATGAATTCACTTAGTTTTAATAGGGGGTGATTGTGCATGGGAGAAAAAGAGGTCAAAAGATATTTATGTGGTGGGAATTGAAGACAAATGACAAATCATAATTGTTGTGTTCTTTGTAGGAGATGAAGAGTTGTTACCTTTCCATCTTGTGTTTAAAGGGTCAACAAGAAGATGCCTCCCCAAAAGTAATGTAAGATTGACATCATGCATGGATGGTGTCCACTTTACATACTTTGGCAACCATTGGTCTACACTCAAAACTTCACAACAATTTTTGCAAAAACATTTGGTGTTTTACCATGAAAAGTATGTACAAAAATGTAGTTTGCTTAATTTTCAAAAGATGGTGTGGAGGATCTAGAGGTGGATTTCTCAATATTAACCATAATACTTCATCTTTGTGCATGATTATTCTATGCACGGACACAATTGTGACAAAGGAGAAATATGATATGTAAGGGTGGGCACAAAACATGTGTCGCAACCTTAGTTTTGGGCTCGCGACCAAGGCAAAAGGGTTACAAGGTTGCAAGCCAAGAAGAAGTTCGGGAGTCAAGGCAGGAGGAAGCTCGGGAATCAAAGCAAGAAAAAACCCGAGATAAGAAGAAGCCCATGAGTCACATCACATACTCCCGGGAATGTTAGAAAGTGTGAGGGAGTGAACCTTCACACTCCCAAGGCAACTCCCATTTTGGGAGATGGAGTCCTGGTGGACTCCAGAAACTTCAGAGAGCAATTGCAGGGGTCAAAACTCAATGACTTATAGTGGTTTTTTTATATCATTGGAAAGATTTTGAAATGTAGATATCTAAAATGGGCTCGCATTGCTCATTTGGACATCTGAAACATAAGTTATGACCAAAAGAAGGGCCGGGAGTCAAATTGCCAATTTGATTCTCAACCACTAAAAGTTAGGAATCACCCCGATTTCCTTGCGTTCAGGTGGCATGCGACATACATTGGGAAAGCTCTTGACGAGAGCTACAACTTTGCTTTAGACTGCACCTCAATCCGAGGTCTGGTTGCAAAGTTATGGGGCTCCAAAGTCGTGGGACTCCTAACTTTGGCAGTTTTGGGATTCCCACTTGGGAGTCCTAGGACAAAAAGCCATTTGGATGTGGGCCATGTGGAGAGGCACATAGTATATTATAAGGGGGAAGGTGGTGGCTTCCCCCAAGTTCGGGCTGTGGTGAGTCTAGTGTGTCCGTGTTGCCCATGGCTCGTCCTAACACCAAGGGTGCTCCAACTATGCACTAACCACTTTGTGTGAGTTGTGTGCATGCCTGTGTGAGTGAGTGAAGCTTGTCAACTCTTCCTAGTCCCATCCCGAAGCTCCAACACGCCCCTCTACCCTTCGAAGTGTTGTGAGCTAAGGAGCATGCCTCGACTCCTCCTTCTTTCGATGTTTCCTACTTGAACTCGCATTAAGTCCTTCAAGGAGTTGGGAGCACGTCAACATGTTTATTACAAAGTTTTGACACAAAGTTTTGATGGAGGCATAAAATGTGAATGCTATCAAAACTCTATTTCCAAAAATGCCTTCAACAAAAGTAGGCCAACATGAAGCTTCAAGAGATGACTTGATGTGGATCTAAAAGAAGACACATTTGACCATGCAACAATGCTTGGATGAAGTTCCAACTAGGACAATTTCAAGACCAAGCAACAATAGCAACATAAAAAGTTTCAATCTCAAACAAAATTGCAAGAAAACATTAAAGAGATTTGACAAGGTTAGTGCTATTAATGTAGTGATGTAAGTTGTAAGCTTACGTAAACTTTGATTATGAACACATCGATTTTTAAGTTTTTGATTAAACTAGATGGATAGAAAATGGATGTAATCATATGAGTGAGATGGAATGATTTTATGTTCAATGTCAATATTTAGCTTTTCCATGCTCTGATTTTTCCATGTCACAATTCCTATTTGTGGGTGTAATCTACAATGCATCAAATGAATCAATTAGCACAAATGTGTTTGGAAAAGAATACTTTCAATAAGGATAAAATCTTCTTGGGAGAGAAGCACAAATTTATGCTACAAAAACCTTTGTCTAGATTAAAATGAACATATGTACATGATTGAACATATTTTTAGATTGACATCAAAAGATATAGTTCTTGGTCATGGTGGAAGATGTTTGAATATTAAAAATTGCTTTGTTTTTCCTATCTAACAACATCCATGGGTGAGACATATCAACATTCAAACAATAAAGAGATTAATTTAAAGATGAGATAAGGAGAACCCCAATCTACATCTTCAAAGGCACAACATTGTTAGATTGATAAAAAAGGTGTAAATTATTACAAGCTCTTGGGTTTGGAAACAAATCATATTAGATGATGTTTACATCCCACAATTACATTTAACACATGCTACAATACTTTCAATGAAGGATTAAATATAAACCCAATCTAGGTTCATTCATAGTTGATATTCCAAAAAGGAGTGTCTGATTGAAAAATGATTACAAAGGATAATTTAAGATTTTCATAGTATTTAAAATATTACAATTACATGATGCACTATTGTGTTCCTATGATTAAAGTATTGAGGAAAAAAAGCTTAAAAAAAATCCAATATTACTGGATGTTGTGTAAAAGTCTTTTTGAGTCCTTGACTAATTTATGGTTGATTGTCCATATTACAATTTTTTTATAAAGGAATGCAAAAGGAATGCATTAAAAAATACAATTGATTTCAAACTTTTTGTATAAGAAAAACATGTTTCCCTTTTATGCAAGTAGATGTTCATTAAGCCAACTTGATGAAAATAAATCATATGCAAATTTCAAAGTCTTGGAATTTTGAAATGAAGGGTTGTAAAAGAAATGATTTAAAAAAAATGATTTAAAAAAAAATGATTTGGCTAGTTGTTTATTTTAATTAGATTTCAAAAAATCTAACTCTAAATATAGGTCACATGTACATGAAACGATCATGCAAAAAAACATGTTTAGTTGATTTTACATGCTCATTTTGACGTCTATTGCATTTTCACTTGCAAACCAGAATATTGATGCAAATTATGTACGCATATGAAAAATCACCACCACCACCACATGAGTGAATAATGTCTTGTGCACTGTGTACCCTGTTTGAACTTTACTTTGAATTGAGCTCCCTTCTTGTGTACTCTGTTTTTGATGAGAGCTCCCTAGAAGGGCTTCTGCTCCAAATTTCACATTTTGATCAAAAGTCAAAGATGAGCTCCCCAGAAGTGCGTCTGCTCCAAATTTCATGTTTTTATCATGGATTTGGGCTGTAGTGTATGAGAACTGTTGAGCTGCAAGAGCCTTGTTAACACTGGCAGGTGCCGCAGAGAACTTAGCTGCAGGACTTCCTTGTCTTCTTATCGAGACTTAAGAGAAATCTCCAGAAGTGGGAATTATATTGAACAGGCAGAAATCTCCATGGCTATGGCCAGAAGCACAGAGGTCAGGTTGCATGTACTGCCCTGCATGCAGTCAGGTTGCACATACTGCCTCCATGCAGTCAGGTCGCACATACTGCCTCCATGCAGGGTGCTGGATTGCTAAACCCATGTTTCTGTATCTGCATGAGCTTCAGTTCACACAGATCAAGCTGTACATTAATCAAACCAAGCTTCCATCTCATTAGGCGAGCCTGGATCTCACCTTTATTACATCACAAGGTGCATACATAACATGTGAAAGTAGACTTCATCAATATCAAGTCCCTGCCTGCACCAGTGAAGCAACAGGACATTGACAAATGGTAGATGCACAACTGTTTGAGAACCTTCCAGTCAGATTGCCACTGCATTAGAATGAAAGATGAGACTTTGAAGATGAAGTGCCTGAATTGCAACCCTCTTGGAGAGACCATGCATTGTGACACACAACAATCAATGAGAAATGTTCTTTCTTTTGGATAGAAGCAGTGCAATTGCAATTTCTTGTTGATTACAAAGTATGACATCCACATGAAGAGGTCTAAGCAGCATTGTGAAGACTTACAAAGAAGTTCCATTTGCACCAGTTTTGTAAGATCTTCTTTAGATCTCTGACTGATATCCATTACCACATCCAAGAGAATTCTTACCAATATGATGATTTGACAAAACCATAGAGAAAATGACACATTGCATGCACAATGACAGCAAAAACTAGTTGCTGGTTGAACCCCATTTGACCTCCTTGCAACTCTAGCCTAAATAACAATCTATCAATTTTCCTCATTTTGTTAAGAAATGCAACAACATTCCACAAGTCATGACAGCAGAATATCAGCTTAAATCTTTGGAGAGAGTCTCAACTTTTTCCTCAGATATTCCTCAGTGCCACATTCAAATTTTGTTGTCTACTGATAAGTCCATTCAGTGCCACACTCTGTTGAAGATATATGAAATTACTTTGAACATACCCAAACCAAGACGAACATTTCTGTTGCCTATTGCTGCACAAAGGTATTGGATCACCCACAACCTTCATTATGAAATGGCAGAGACTTGCTGCCATTATTCCCGCCCGACTTTTTGATCAAACTCCCAACTGTGGGTACAAATAGGAATACAAGGATTTGCTCAAAACTTATGGCAAGAAAAATATACAAAAATCTTTGTCCTAGGTTTCCATAGCATTCTCAAAACAACAAGAAGATATCAGTCATCACGTTGTCTGGTATTCAAGAGGGAGCTCAAGAGGCATGACAGTTCTGGCTGACCAAAATACAAACACAACAAGAGTAATGAGCATGGTCATAACTCTGTGAGTCCCACTCACAAAATATCACATTCCATCATCTTCATCATGAATGGTGGTGACTAGCTGTGATTACTCCTGCACTGACATGGGCTTCATCAGCTTGGCAGTGACCAGCTGCAATTACTCCTGTGCCAACATGGACTTCATTGGCTTCAACTACCAAAGAAAAGTGGGTGTAGATAAGTATACAATAATCTGCTAAAAATCTCCAGCAAAACAACAAATGATACAAAACTCTGGCCTCCTGAGCATTTTCAGTTGCATTTCTAGAATCAAATAGAAAGGCGCAGTCATGATAATCAGCCAGCACTCAAGCTCCATAGCTAATTCAATCATACAACACTATCCTTGATCAAGCTCAGATGTGATGGCAAGCTCCATTTCAATTTACAGCTTGCGCTCTGTACAAGGAAAACAGTACTAGAATCTGAAACACATTGAAAAATCCTGATCTTATAGAAGAATCTGGAAATGGATCCACTGCTTACATACTACTACCAGACTCTTCTTGCAGTTTCCATCTCTGACTTCACTGACAAAATCGTCATTTGTTACTACTTGATGATGATCACTGAAAGGCAAAGAGAATACAAGCTAGAAATCCTGCCAAATGAAAGCTGCAAATCTGATCCTGCCCCCTGCAAGCTCTGAATCTGATGCTATCATATGCAAGCTCTGAATCTGATGCTGCCACATGAAAGCTCTGAATCTGATCCTGCCACATGCAAGCTCTGAATCTGATCTGCAAGAATGGGCATTTTATGATTCCTCTACTGGCTGAGTGATACCGAATGTGAGGAGCATCTTGTTGAGATCATCTGCAGACCATACCTTATACTTGACTTCTCCCTGAGGACTTAAACTAATCTCTGCAAGCTCCAATTTCTCTGCAGAGAGAGTGGTGCTGTCCATGGTCTTACTTAGGACTTTGAGAGCCAGTTGCAATGCCTCCTCTCTGGTGATGTCATCCTTGTAGTCTTGCTTCAGCATGGATTGTGCAGCTTGGTTGTTTGCACCTATTGCTGCTGCCTTCCAGCCTCCATAATTGCCACTAGGATCACTCATGTAAAGCTGGAAACCGAAGTTGCTGTCGTAACCTGCAAAAAGGAAGGAGACCCCAAAAGGACGCAGACCTCCGTATTGTGTATATCCTTGCTTTGTGTCACACAACGATTGCACCAATTGTTCCACTGGCATGGGCTCCTGGTAAGCCAGAGTGTAGCGTTGTGCTTGCAATCTGGCAGTGTTGATGAGTATGTTGGCATCCGCCATGATTCCTGCCACGGCGCATGCCACATGGTCATCGATTTTGTACATCTTCTCTGTGGATTTGGTGGTTGCTAGCAGCTTGGAGGTCACTCGCTTCTCGGCTGCCAATACCACTCCATCCTTCGCCAACACCCCTATCGCTGCTCCTGCATTGCTGATCGCTTCCATGGCGTACTCTACTTGGTACAATCTACCCTCCGGCGAGAAGATCGTCGTCCTGCTATCATATCGCCGAGACATGTTTCGCAACAAAAGAAAACCTCTTTCTCTCTGTCTCTGTCTCTGTTTCTCTCTCACACACGCACACAAGACCGACCAACAAGCAACAACAACAAAAGCGTCTCCTGCAAACGGAAGCAGACACAATCTACCACGAAAGCAAGCAGCAATCACGCACGACCCAACACTAGAGATCGGAAGAGAAACATAACATGGGTATGGTGGAAAACTCCACTACAAAGATCGGTACCAATCTAGGGTTAGGTTGAAGGACTGTTAGGTCTTTCCGCGCTTCTGCTGCGATCCGTTCCGCCAGAAGAAAAGAAACAACGAACGTGGTGCGAAACCAGGCTTGGAATCAAGAGACTTTGGTCCCCGTATTTTCCTTCTTGGGTTTCTTCGATGCTCCTCCTCCTCCGCCTTTCTTTCTATGATTCGCATAAGAACCATAGTACTTACCGGATTTTTGTTTTCTGATGCGAGTCTGAAGATTGCATGTTGTGCGAATGGTGTTTCGTTGTTGAATTGTTGTGGGAAAGTGGAGTCGTCGTCCAAGTTTTCATGCAGCAGCAGCTGGCTGGCCTGTTAGCGCACGCAAACAAGCAAGCGAGAGCTGCAGAGGAAGAAGAAGAAGAAGAAGAAATAGAAACAGAGAGCATATATGGAGACAACGACCCAAAGCTTCTTCTTCTGATTCTTCTTTCGTCATCATCATTGTCACCATCATCTCTCCAGTTTTTGGCAAGCATTTTGCTACGTGGGCCAAATCCAAGATCACCAGTAGTCTCGATGTCTTCGTCAGTGACACGGCTTTCTTCTTCTCCTCCTCCTTCTTCCCCGGACGCAGGTGAGTTTGCCAATTCCACGACCATTTCCACAAGTACATTAGAGCACTTTGGACTTCTCTTTGTCTTCTCTGTTTGGAGAGAGAGAGAGAGAGAGAGAGAGAGAGAGAGAGAGAGAGAGAGAGAGAGAGAGAGATCATACCAACTTCTGTGGTTTCTGTAGTGTTTCTTGCTTGTAGGTTCTTGGGTCAATGTGATTTTGTGCACTGTTTCTTGCGGGTAGACTTCTATTGTAGCTGTAGAAAATTGTTCGTCATCCCTCGTTTCTTGTTATGATCAGTTTTCTGGTGTTGTGGCCGATTGCATGCTTATGAGTTTCATCGGTTTGGAGAGAATCCTCCTACAGTTTTGCATAAGAAAAAGTGTAACTCCTCTGCAGAATTCAGACTTGCGGGATTTGGGGGTAGAAGGTGGATCGGCTACTTCTTTCCATTCTACATGCTTGGGACGGGAGGGACGGGTGGAGGAAAGGGTTGTTGCAAAGCACACAGGGTAATGTGTCATAAATGATGATGGCAGCACCTGGCAGTGATCACACCCGCGTTTACAAGAGTTGGAAGTGGCAGTTGCTGTTGCTGTTGCTACTAGATGAGGAAGAAGATAGACAACAGCATCAGGAAGATCAACAGCAAGCCCTCGCTTATGTGCAATGGCAACAGCAACATGCTCGGCGTAGAGCATGGTTGCAACAATATCATGGCCAGCTGCAGTCTCTGTATGCTGACCTTAATGTGCTTGAAAGCTGTAGGCTACGACAAGCTCGTGTGGCAGCAGCTGCCTTAGGAGCAGCTGTGTCCACCCAACAGAGTGTGCAGCGCAGGCTATGGGTGAAGAATAGGTCACAGGCATGGTGGGCTCAATGCAACCATCCAGGATTTCCAGACAATGAATTTCATCGTGCATTTCGGATGTCTCGCCCTACATTTGATCACATCTGTGAGCAGCTTGCAGTAGCAGTGGCCAAGGAAGACACAATGCTCAGGGCCGCCATACCTGTACAACAAAGAGTTGCAGTGTGCATATGGCGATTAGCAACAGGAGAGCCACTGCGTCTTGTGTCAAAACGATTTGGACTGGGAATCTCAACATGTCACAAGATGGTGCTTGAGGTCTGTGCTGCTATCAATGATGTGCTTCTTCCAAAGTATGTGCAATGGCCAACAGATGAACGACTGCAACGAGTGATGCAGGAGTATGAAGCCATTTCAGGGATGCATAATGTTTTGGGTGCACTTTACACAACTCACATTCCGATCATTGCTCCTAAAATCAATGTTGCATCTTACTTCAACAAGCGACACACAGAGCACAATCACAAGACATCTTACTCCATCACCTTACAAGGTATGGTGGATATCCATGGCTCTTTTACTGATGTGTACATTGGGTGTCCTGGCTCCATGACTGATGAACGAGTGCTCGAGAAATCAGCATTATTCCAGAGAGGGACAAGTGGAGACCTTCAGGGTATGTATGTAGTGGGTGGACAAGGCTATCCACTTTTGGACTGGCTTCTAGTTCCTTATGTCCAACACAATCTGACATGGGCCCAACATGCTTTCAATGAGAAAGTTGTGGAGGTGTTACGAGTAGCTAAAAGTGCATTCTGCCGCTTGAAAGGTCGCTGGCGATTCTTGCAGCGTAGGACTGAGGTCAAGTTACAAGAGCTTCCTGCAGTCTTGGGGGCATGTTGTGTGCTTCACAATGTCTGTGAAATCCACCATGAACGCTTCGATCCAGCACTTATGTTTGACCTTGTTGATTATGAGATGCTACCCGAGCAAGGAAATGTTTCTCTCTCTGCAATACAATCCCGTGACACCATTGCCCATAATTTGCTTCACAATATCCATATGGGATCCTCTTTCTTGTGATGATAGACATGTATCACGGCAAATGTTCTGTGAATTAAATTTTTTTTGGTTCAGAATTTGACTTTGCCATCACAGAGTCCAGATGAAGGAGCTCTATTCACCCTCATGTATTGGATCCACCCACAATGGCTTTTTTCCATTTCCTCATAACTTTACTGTGGATTTGTCTCTTTAGTGATGAGACGGTGAACATTCACATTCTCATGTAATTTCCAGGTCCCTTTTCTATGCTGCTGCCAATAGTTTCTTCCCATCTACTTTAATTTTCTATTAAGGTATTTTTGCATTTGTGAGCTTCTTTTGTAAAGTTGCAACATTATTTGTATTGGAGAGTTAATATTGAAACATGATCAATATGAACAAAATAATATTAGGTCAGGCAATCTCACAATATTCTTTTTGCATCGACATCCAAGTGGTGGCACTAACCAAACTTCAAAGGAGGACTCAAAGCTTCATTCATCTATAAACAACTAGTATGTCATAGAAGCCTAGAATGCATGTTGAATAAGGTGATTTCATTGACTATGATGTGCTACTGCACAATGGGATCCATGCATCCGTTACTTATTTTTCTTTTGCCTTTGTCAAACCAGAAACAGTTAATATAGGAAATGTTTCATGAGATTTATTCATAGATCAAAATATCAAAACTTCATCATCCAATGAAACTTTTACCACTGATGAGAAGATCACTTCATCTACACATTCAAAACAACAATATTGGTAGGGTGAAGTACCATTCATTCAAATCACAAGTACAGTCACAAATGGGTCTGGTATCAAAATCGCTAAGTCATGTTTCATTGTATTGTAAATTGTTGAATTTTGACTTGGATGTTTATGGATTAAACAAGGATATGAATAAGGATAGCCAAAAAATCTTGAAGAGCTTTGTCATAGGTCTTAAATTTCCATTCATGGCATAGAAAGATCAGAGGACAAAAGCATCTTGTAATTTCTTCCGCCAAGATTGACCAGCAAATTTGTGTAAACAAAAGAATCAAGAGTGCCAAACCTATTAGAACCAATCAACCCATTCATTGCTCCCTTTGGGTTTCCGCTTCTGCTTTGGAGGTTGATACCTGCCATTTTCATACTTTGCCCGGGCTACTAGTGCCTCAAGCATCAATGCTTCAGTTGAAAACATTGTCCCCTGCAGGGCTCTGCACCCACCACCACCACCATAGCAGTGAGTATCAGCCAAAGTCACATGTCACGGGATGACAAAACAAATTCGTCAACTTTGCTGGATTGTAAGTGAAAAGATATGTGCTGAATGATGATGATGGTGAACATTAGTTGTTCAATTACTCAAAGACACAAGTAAATTGTTATGTGGCATTTTAGATGACATACTGCTCCAAGATATCTTCAAGAACTGTGCGTTGTAATGGTGTGACCCAGTGAATGCAGTTGCGAGGACATTGCCCAACTGCTAACTGCACTCTATAGTCCTGTCCTGTCCCTTCTGTCCCCAAGGCATTGCATCCACCTTCATCAACTCATAGCTCAAGTTTATTCATAAAATCCCATGAAAGTATCATTGTAGATGCAAATCACCATACCTTGGACTGCATGAATTCTGCAGGAATTCTGTCTTATGGAAGGAACATGAGCTAGGGCGGAGATTGATTGCTTGCCAAGGCCTTGGTGTTTACCTCAAGACAACTTTGATTGAGCAGGAAGCAGAAACAGAAGGACAATCATGCCTTGGACAAGAAAAACAAGCTCTTTTAAATGCAGGAAGCAACATGAAATGAAATCTCACCTTGAGAGACTGCCCGAGCACAGCCAGTATTTGCAGCAAATGAAAACACATCTGGTGCCCTTGCTACACATGAATAAGGACAGCCTGCAGCAGGTCCAATGAAATGCCAAAACCAAGTCAGACATCCAGAGTTTGAGTTCACATTGTCCATCTGGCTATCCAGCATTTTCAGACACATCCTCTATTGAAAGATGAATGGTAAGCACAGATGTTTACCTTGACCTATGCAGTTTAATTCATTCACAAACACATCCTCTGCCTCACACTCTGGGTCATCAAAAGGATCTGTACTCCTGGAAGGTATTCTTAAGGTTAGAACATGAGTTATACATCCACAAATTGCTTCAAAAGCTTTGCCTATTGCTCTGAAATGATTCAAGATGCTTTGGCAGTAAATTGTAGAAGATGCCCACAAATCAAGCAGCCACAAGAACATGAAAAGCATAAACAATAGACAAGCAGAATCTGTGCTGAATTGAAAAAGCATACTTCCGATATGCAGTCCGCTCCACATCATTTGTCAGCAACTGTAGATACAGAGACAAACACACAGATCCAACAAAGTCTCAAACAACTTGACAAGACTTTTGTATATCCTTCACTGTAGGCTACAACTTTGCCAAAGTATATATCCACATATACCCCTTGTGATATGCTGATGAAAAGAAGGAAATGGATACAAAAAACAACATGGTACACATTTGAGTCACCTGATAAGCACGGATCAGTCTCTGAGTAATAGCATCTGCATTTCCAGGGCCTTTATATACATCAGGATGAAACTCCTTCACCTGTCCTACACAAAATGTGACACCATCACAGACACTTTCAGGTGTTGCATTCATCTTCAAGTGCACACAAAGTGGCATCCACTAACAAAGGTTAGTTAATCCCAGTTGCAGTATTTGTATAGACTGGAGAAAAAAGAACATCAACATACTCGGTTACGGAAGGCAGCTTTGATGTCATCATCATTGCAGTCTGGAGAAATCCCCAACACACTATAAGGGTCTGTTGTCTTCTTCATCATCCAATCCTGATTACCCTCAGTTGTGTGATGAGTTGCGTTTGTTGTGATTCTTGACTTTCCTTTCCTGCCCTGTGCTTCTTCTTCTTTACAGTCTCTGCCTACCATATGCAATCTTCCTCTCAAATTCCATTGCTTGAAGCTCAGGTTTTGAGGAATTGCCAAATGTGAAACTGATGCAATTGAGTGCATAGAATTTGAGATTGAGTGACAAGTCTGGGAGCAAAAGTTTGTCCGCAATGAACAAGTGCACAAGTGAAGTAGCATTTGCTGCCCGATTGAATGATTGGCATAAGCTTGAACACTGCCATTCCTGAAGGAGGATAAACAAACATGTCCACCATGCTCAACAATTCATAGAACAAAATGTGACAAACAACAGTTTTGCTATCTCCGAATCCGATGAAGTCAAGAGAGCTCAGAATCACAACACCTTCTTGATGATACCATGTTTTTCATCATTTGAAAAAACCAACCGACTCTGAGATTCTGCTCAGTACTTACATTGCTGAAGATTTGGCAAAGCTTTAGGGCTACTCAGATGTGAAAAGCCTGCCAGAAAAAACCATACAAAAGAGATGAGTAGCAGAATCCTTTTGCGGAGATGAGAGTAATAATACCAGAGTCTAGAGAAAGCAAACTTGAAAACCCCAAGTTTTTCCTGTAGCTAAAGGCTTGCTAATGTTGAGATCATTGTGTTTGAATGTGTAGCATTTAAGTGCAAAGAAGTGTCACAAACTGTAAGATTCTCAAACAGATGTGCAAGCAACTAGCATCCTGAGAGCTTCGTTACAAAGATCTTGCTCACTAGAATGTCTGCTGTGATGTTTTTCACAAAGATGTTGCTCACTACATGACATTTTTCTTCTTAAGAATGACTGCAGCGATGTTTGCTAGAGAGAAAGAGGCACTAGATTGCCTCCTTTGCAGATGTGCACAGATTGCAGATCCTGATCTACTTTAAGAATTATTTCTGCCGTCTTCCCCCACAATTGCTGCAACCTAACATCTATCAAGAAGCATGAATCTCATCATGTTTTTCTCCTTTGAGGAGTCATGGGAGATAAAAATCCTTGGTCGTCCTCTGACACTCAAAAAGGCTCTCTTGTAAAAACTCCAATTTCAGGAGAGTTTTCCACTCCCGTGAGTTATGCTTTCAGGTAAATCCATTCGCATCCTAAAGCTTCGGGATTGAAAATCACCATGAGCTTCTTCTAAAGCTGTTCCTTGCTCGCCGCAAGGCGACGCTTGAGGACGTGGTACACCACTTCTTCAGCAACATACAAAACATCAGAAGGGAAACAACGAACAACAAAGAGGCCATCCAGAAACAAAATCCATTTTGCGGAGTTACGCTTTGTGAGAAGAAGGGGCTATTACCTCCTCGATGTTGTGACGTAGTACACTACTTCCTTCTTCAGCAACATGCAAAACATCAGAAGAGGAAGCGAGAAGTGGCCAACTCCGAAAGCGATGTTCACAAGCATATCTCTTTCGGAGTTGTGCTTGTGAGAAGAAGAAGAAGAAAAAGAAGAAGAAGAAGTATTACCTCCTCGACGTGTTGTGAAAGTCGGAAATTCGCTATCTACTGCGTCATGCCAAGCTCCAGAGGAGAAAGCAATCCTTTCTGCTCATTCGTGTGAAAGACCGTGTGCGTCTCACAGATCCTTCCTTCTTCAAGTCTATTACTGGCTGACGCGTGGGGGATCCACTTTAGCTGCAGCGGACACAAGAATCCGGTTGATAAATGTCGACAACCGCATCTGGCCAGTAGGAAGGATTCCCTGGGAGGAGGAGGAGGACGACGACGACGACGAAGAAGGAGAAGAACTGCCTGCCACACACCTCTATAAACGTTGCTCGGCATGATGGAATTCAGTTGGTGCGCTTGTTTGCGCAACTCTTAGCACAAAGATTAGATGCTTGCAATCGAATGCAATGCGTGCAATGCGTCATTACACACATCATAATTCTTTTGAGTCATGATTCAATAATAGTAGTCGTGTGAAATCTCTACAAGTTCGTACTATTTAGACACGAATGTCGTATGTTTAAACCACTTAATAGCGAGATTACGTTAGGGTTTGATGCTGTTGAACTATTTGCATCGATCGTCTGTGTGAGGTCCCTTGTAAGAAAAGCAGCTAGATGTGGTTGTTGCGCTCTGAAAGACTTCTGCAAACAGTAGTAGTAGTAGTAAGAGGTAGAATGAGGCCTGGATTTTCGTCTGCTCTTCCCTCTGTCAACAACAACAACCGGGCACACGTTGCAGCAGCAACTCTCGATGGGGTAGTGGTGGGAAATGAAGACTACAGTGAGGCCTCGGCAGCGGCGGATGCAGAAGAAGAAGAAGAACAAGAAGAAGAAGATGATATTGTCGTCACAAGCAAAGGCCACAACTCAAGACCATCACCACGAGTGCAGCAGACCTTAGATTCAGAAAGGATTGATGTGGAGGGAGGTCTGTGTGGAAGTTTGAAGGAGCAGAGTTGCGAGAGTGGAGTGGAAGAATTCCCAGTTCATCAGAAGAATCCAGAATTTCCAATTCCTTTGTCTCCATTTGGGGGCGAGTCCGCCAAACAGATCGAGTATGCTAGAGCTATGGTTGCAGAGGCTGCAATGAAGGCGGGACCGGCAATCAGTAGGCAAGATGTGCTGTTCGAGGACGAATGGCTGCTTGTGGTGAACAAGCCGCGAGGCCTTTATTCTGAGCATGTCTTTGAGTCTGTTCTCTCCAATCTGATCCCCTCAGGTTCTTCCTCTCTTCTTCTACTTCTTCTTCTTCTTCTCTTCTCTGTCTTGTTTCTGAGCATGTCTTTGAATCTGTGTTCTCTCCAATATGAACCCCCTTAGGTTCTTCCTCTATTCTTCTTCTTCTCTCTGTGTGTTGTTTCTTGTGAGTTCTTGTGTGCCAGCAAGGATTGGCCTGTGAAAACAATCAGAACAGGAAGATTTGACCTAAGTGGTGGCTGTGATCTATCTCTTCAGATACAGCCAACAACAGTCAACACCATTTACATCTTGCAAATCGTTTGGACCGGGATACCAGTGGAGTGATGGTGATCACCAAATGCAAAGAAGCAGCAGCCAAGCTTACACGAGCCTTTACAGATCGTAAGGTGCACAAGACCTATCTAGCAATGTGTGCTGCATCACAGCCTTCATGGAACAGAGTTAGGATTGAGTCTGGTCATGGACGCTCAAGATATGGTGCATGGCGAGTGTATTCCAAAAGTGATGTAGGTAGGATTCTACCTGGAGGTTCCATGGTGCGTGACATGATTACTCAACTTGAACTCATTGAATTATCCAAACTGCATGAACAGAAACAAGAATCACAAGCACTGCTGACTACACCAGCTGCTGATAGTGCAATGTTGATTGTAGCAACGTCAGAAGTTGATGTGCTTGTCAGAAGTGAAGAGAAAAGATGTTTTCCTCCAGAGGAAGACGAGACTGTGACTGTATTACGAGCATTTCCAGAAACTGGAAGAACACACCAAATACGCTTGCACTGTCAATACCTTGGCCTTCCATTGTGTGGTGATGTCAAGTATGGCGGGCCTCAAACTTGGAAGGGCATAAACTATGATTCTCATGTATTGCATGCAGAGAGCATTACCTTCTCTCATCCCATTACTTTTGAAACACTTCGTATTTGTGCTCCTTGCCCTTGTTGGGCAGCTGATTTAGGCATACGTCCATTCTTCCCCCAAACTTTAGTTTAAGAGTTATGGCCAACATAAGGATCAAGTTGCAGTTTAGAACTAAGGCATGGTAATGAAAGCTACAAGTCTTTGTATGCTATATAGGCATTGGGAAACATGTTTGTCTTCAACACCATGCACCCCATCTCGTATCCCTCTTTTAACCATGCCATGTTCTCTCTTTCATTTCTTGCTCTTTTCCACATGCACTTTTTATGCTTGAAACATGATCAGGGGCTGAATATAAGCCCCCCTGATGATGTAACTAGAGTGCAATAAGCTGAATTGTCAAGGAGGCTGAAGTAATCTCAAGCTCGACCAAATTCTCATAACACAGTCTTCAAATAACTGGTCGAGAACTGCCAGTTAACCAGCTGGTGTGTCAAACTCAATAACCGAGCAACACTGGTCAAGACCGTAACACCATCCACTGGTATAAGATTACTTGGGCTCTGTGATTCTCTGCACTACCAGTGATGATAAAATGATGTGAAAATTGAGATGGATTAAGATTCAATTGAATTGAATTCCGATTCAATAGAAGAGAAATGAGATGCAAATTGGTGCAGAAGGTATTCAAAATCTGTTGGTTACTTTATCATGAGTGACTATGAAGTTGGAAAAAACAAATCAGCTGTGTAAAGACACATCTGAAAAGACACCTTTCCATTACACAGGTAATCAAGCAAGCCATGTCATAAGATCTTTGGTAGTAGAATTTTGTTTTCTTGGTTGCTCTTCACTCTTTTTGGAGCTTTAGTATCCTCATTTGATGAATGGGCATAGCCTTCTCATCTAATTGAAGTGGCCAATCTGGCCTGCCAGTTTTACTGGCAACATTTGCCAGAATGATTCCAATCTTTAAGCATCCCAAATGATGGACAGCAAACAGTTCTCCTGATTCCCCTTACTGACCCTCTCACAACACTGCATGGTCCACTCTACCTGCTCTGTGAGTCCAAGACAACTATCAACTTTTCAAGGTACCAAAAAAAATGTCTACACCAGGTAAGAAACATTTGTTGCCACTATGTAAGTAAAAATTGGCAGCAATCAAACTTTTGGCCCACAGATTCAACCTCAATGAAAGTGGAAAAACTCAGTACAGAGCCTTAGTGAGACAGATAGTCTGGTTCCACATTCCGTACTCACCCATAGCTTCTCATTTCAAGTGTGTGAGTTGGTCTTTTTACTTCAAACCTCTTTAAAACAGACAAGAACAATATCTTTATGTGTGATCAGGGTCATGAACTCCTACAAAACCCAGATGATACCCAAATAAAGGAAAACCATTTCCAAATCATCATGAGTAGAGTAAACCCCACAATTGCAAGTATGTTCATAACCAGGTTAGACCTCCAGGAGTAGAACAGATCTCACATTTTGACATGTATTTGCTCACCAGATGAGACCATACTTCCGGGTTGAAACCATACAACTAAGCTCAAGTTCACAACATGGGATCTACTCTTCCCAATGAACTAGACAGTGAAAATCACAGTTAGCTGAATCTCAGAGCTTGGAGGTAGGCTTTGCTGGCTTGGAAGAGCGGCCAGCAATGAAGTCTTGCATTGCAGCAAAATCTTCTGGCTTCATTCCAGCATAATACTCGTATGCCCGTTCCTGCAAAGAAGAAAATCAATCATCCCGCCCTTAGCACAAAAGGTATTGATGCACTAGGTGGCACTGCAGCATCCACAAGCTCTTCCAAGGTAGTTTAGACAACAACTCAATTTTGGCTTCCCAGTGTCTGGAATGTTGTCAGACATTTGTTGCTACTGATGACTTGACAGCTCCCATTCAGAATCAAGAGACCCCATGGTTGGATAACTGGAAATTTTTTGGTAATGCTAACCTATAGAAAATCGGGTAAAATGTTGTTAAGTTATGGGAGTGCTGCAAACATGATCAGATCCCAGAGGTTCATAGGTCAAGCCATAGCAAATGAGAAAAATGAAGTTGCTGCCTTATGCACTTGTATCTACAGGGGCTTGATTGGTCATATGATCCTAAATGGTGATCAGGCTACATACCTTCTCAAGCTTAAGGGCCTCTCCAAAAGGAAGTCTAAAACCATCGTTGATGATAGCCTTGTATTTCAATGTCATTCTTTCCTGATTCTTAAGAATGGCTTTGGCAATTGCCTTGGCTGTATCCAACAACTCAGTGGGGTTAACCACTCGAGTCACCAGACCCCATTTCTCTGCAGTCTGTGCATCTACAGGCTCAGCTGTTAATGACACTTGCCTGGCCCTATATGGGCCTATTACACGAGATAGCTTTTGTGACAACCCCCATGATGGAAATATACCAAACCTGCACCAGTGACAGAATTGAAATGAATCTTGAGCAAATAGTGCATGTACATTCCAAAGATAGCCCACTATTAACTACTGTGGTCTAGATTGAAAACGCACTTAGCATGTGTATCGATGAACTTGGCAGTGGTACTTGCAACAAGGATATCACAGGTTAGTGCAATCTCAAATCCCGCTGTAATGCAAAGTCCGTTGATGGCACCAATGATGGGTTTCCTACATCGCTCCATTTGTGCAACTGTATCCTTATCTTGATTTTTCACATCACCCTTGAAGACTGCTGTTGCTGCTGTCAGATCCTGCCATCATCAACCATATTGTGGTGAAATTCTCCATCTTCTGTTGAAGTACTTGCCAATTCATCCCATGGTTCAATCAGCACCCCCACAAAACCCTGACAAATTCATGCTCTATTTTGAACATATCAAAATCAAAGTATACAGGTTTCTCGCAATCAAATCAATTTCAAGAATGAAAAGCATGCTTATTTTATGTCCAGGTGCAAGCTCTCTCCTTGAAAAATTCAGCCAACCAAAATAGTGTCCTGAGGTAATGAACCAATCTCACATACCTCAACCTAATAATGCAACTCTTACATGAGAATTTGGGTGAGAAAGAAGAATCCACAATGACAGGATGTGCAGACAAACTTGGAAGCTATTTTCAACCCTAAAAGTTTCAGTGAAATTGAAAACAAGAGTGCTGGGAGAGAACCACTCCAGCCGAAAAGGCTCGCCCTGCTCCTGTGAGAATTATGACTTTGACGGCAGGCCTCTGATCCAATTCCTGGAAAAGCTCCGCCAGCCTGGTGAGCATATCCCTGGTGAGGGCATTGAGAGCTTTCGGTCTGTTGAAAGTGATAATGGCAATTCCACTGCTGCCTACTTCAAGCTGTATTTGATTCTCAGCCTCTTCTGCCATGACATCGACAAACTGGTTCTCCCTCTCTGCATCACCAGTTCAAATCCCTCCTTATCAGACATCCCAATTCCCAACTTTCTGATCGCCTCTCGTTCATGGACTACAGCAAAAACCCAGAGAGCACACAGAAACAAAATTCCACAATAATCCAAAAGTCTAAAACTCTCTAGTTTACCCCCCAAAGTTCAAACCAACTGCCCTATTGTCAAAGTTGAAGTATGTGAGACTGGTCCCACAGAATTACCAGATCTCTTCGCAATCCGGCTTCTTACCGACCAAATTCACAGAAACCGAAGTTCTCTTTTCTTCTGCTAAGAGAGATGCTAAGCACAGGCTGCTTGAAGGATCTGCAAATGCTTCCTGATGATTCCCCTAATTGGGTGTCACTCGCATCTCATCTCGCATCACCCAAAACACTTCCAAAACACACTTACTAGACTCTCCTTGTTCTGCAGTCGTCGCGAGCGAGCGACACAAACAAGCAAACGGTGATGGCATCCGATCGCCATCGCTCCGAAGGCGCCGCGGTCGCCGGTCATTCTTTCTTCACCTCCATCTGTCTGTCTCATTTCAAAACAAATGATTCCGTGCGGAATTGTCCAGGTGATGAAGCTCGGAATTGTCAAGGTGACGACCACTATTATGTATTGGACTCTGTAACTGTTTCACTTAAACCAGTTCCGATTATAATCGTCACTGGGATTATACGTATTCAGTCGTCTTCTTCTTCTTGCTTTCTTCTTCACGAGTGTTAGCATTCTATGGTAACGAACGGGCTTTGGGGGGAATTTTTTGTGGGATTTCAACGATGGCGGAGGCAGGGGGCGCATTTGTGACTCGTTCCTTTGAGAAATTGTTGAAGGATGCACCCGGGAGAAGATACGCCCACTTACACCTCGCTCTCAAGGCTTATCTAGGTTTGTCGTGCCAAAACACTCAACCCGCTGTAATGCAAAACTCGGCCCCCCTTTTTTGTATTTTTCCTTCACATTCCTTACTCACGTTTTGTTACAAATTGGCTGTTTCGTGGTTTTTTTGTGCCCAATTTCCCCTCAAGTATGAATCGTGGAGGCGAAAATTCTAATGGCATGTGTGTGTGTTTTTTTTCCTTCCCCTCTTCTGACGTACAAATTTTCCTTTTAGTGGTTGTGCTGAAAGGTAAATGAATGGAAATCGAAGCTTTTCATGTAATGGCGTGCGTGTGTGTGCATTTGGTTATTTCTGAAAAGCCGGAGGAAACAAAACCCGGAGATTTTAGTTTTTGTCGTCCATTTCGTTCTTTTCAGAAATGGGAAGGAGATGAGTTCATAGCCTCATGAGATGCGGAATTGCAGCAAATCTGATGACGTCCAAGTTACAGATTTTGTTGGCTCTGCCCTTGATTCAGGGTAGAGACATTGTGATGCATCCAGAAACGGGCCAAAGTTTGGTATCCCTACATACATTCTAGGGTCATGTGGAGTCCACTATAGAAACAATTCCAGCACATCTGAAGCATCCACTTGGGGCTGCACCATGCTAACTACCATGTGTTTTCAATGTAGGATGTTGAGTATTTACCATCTTTATGGATGTCATTTAAAGGGCAGAGTCATTATGTGATGAGCCGCTTGTTTGTGGTGACATAACCAGTAATTGATATAGATCAGAACCCACCCAATTTTCGCAGCTGGGAGATTGGTCAATGAATCAGGGATATTCAGCAGATTCCAAATGTGCCATTACCTAGAGCTGTGTAAAATAAGTACATTACGGTTTCTTAAAAGGAAGGGTGCCTTGCTAGTTTTGTCAGATTCAAAACTCTGGCATGGAAAAACAACTGCTGTACATAATGCATTTATTTGAATGCAGCTCTGAAATTGAAGGGATTTGCCTCCTAAGTGCCAACAATTATAACAGTTTGAAGATGGTGATGCATTATTGTACATTCTGCCATTGTGGTGACATCAGTAGTTGAACAGCTCTTTTGGCTGTTAATCTCTTTTAGAACAACCTGAGTATGTTGTGATCAGTTCTAGAGTCCTGATTGTCTATACAGCAAAAGCTCCGCATTCATACACACACAAGATTTTTGTACCCTTGTGAACTTATTAGTCTTTTGTGCCTTTGAAATATGCAGATCGCAAAGACATTGTCCCTCAAAATGAGGATGACACAGTCTGGGACAAAGTGTATGCCTACCTTGCTTTTGTACTCTTTCTTCTGATAACAACCACGTGATGTTATTCCTTGCTAGAACTCAACAGGCATCGTTGTTGTGGTAATAATTAGCACCACCATTAAAAGACCATCATGCCTGCAGTAAACCAAGTATGACAAAGTGTTGATTATATCATCTCATGTCAACAATGCTGATTGTTGCAATATTTTATTTATTTTTTCAAAGATCGGCAGAACAAGACAATTCACTTGCTGGTGAACCATCCATTTTGAATGAATTGGAAATGTATTACAACCCAGCAATGGAGCATGTAACAGCTGCAACAATGGCAGCAGCCACAATGGCAGAGGCTGGGAATTCATTGCAAGGCTTTGAAGCAGATCTGGTACTGCTTCCCTTACGTCTTGCCTTTGAGACCAAAGAGCCCAAACTTGTTGAAACAGCTCTTGACTGTTTGCATGTGAGTCTCAGCCCCAACCTGATCTGTCTTTAAGTCATTTACCAGTTTCCTTATCATCTTTGATTGATGTTACACCAGTTTTTGCAACTGTGTTCAAGATATCCTGTTGTCTCTTTTAGCGGTTCAGAATGCAGTTTTTCATTCTAAACTTCCCTTGATAAAGAATTTGGCCAGCTTGGCAGAAACTTATATCCTATGGACATCTTGAGGGAGAAGCTGGAATTGAAGGGGGTAAAAATTCAGTCACAGCTACTCAAATATTTAACATGGTTTGTGCATCATTTGCTGATGATGCAACAGCCACTGACAGGTATCAAGGCTCTACACCTCACTTGTAGCTATCTTCCCTAAAATTCAGAATTTGTAAGTGTTGTGGTGTTTGCTTATGGTGGAACCCTAATTGAGTCCAGACACATAATTATCAGCTGCCAACATTGGATTACCATCTGTTTTTGTTGGGGTACTACCTATATCCCTGGTGTGATTGTTCTCTGTGGCCATTTGGATTTATGGACATCATGTTTTTTGGTCATTGCAGTGTAGTGTTGCAACTGATTAAGGTGCTTCTAACGGCAGTTGCATCCCCTTCTTTTCATGGTAACTTTTCAGGCCATCTTCCTTTCTTTTGCAGTACCCCAGATCTGTACTTCATAATTAGCAAGTAGTCTAAGCTGACTGGAGTATGAGGTCACGCCAACTTTTGAGGGTACAACCTGATTGACATTACTATCACATATCCATGTATGTCCCCTCATATTTTGAGACCAAGAACTGCATTGCTTTGATGCAAACAAAGCATTTCAAAGCAAAGCCCCACAAATCTAAATCTCAAAATCTTAGAGTACTGTTAGTATACAAGAAATTAAAAGACCAATTTAGATGTTTAGAGATCATCTTGCCCTGTTCTCTTCTCCTTACTTGAGTATGTAGAGATTCGCACCTACGCTAATTCAATCTACTATCTATTTTGACAGCATGTGAACTAGCAATGTGATTGTCACAATTGTGATCATAAGTTCATTAAGAGCAGTTTGACCTAACCTGGTGTTTATTAGCAGAGTTGCAGATAACTCTGCTGTGTTTTTTGCTTATTGATTGCAGTTCATGGAGAGTGTTTGTTAACTGCAGTGCGGACATGCTACAACATTGTGCTCAGCAGGTAGTAAATGACCCTCCTACTGATAAGCAGTGAGACCAATTGTCTAACTTTTCACTATGGGTTAGGTTTGGACTAACCATTAGTGCCCAACTGCCTTGTCCTTGATTATAATTGAATCTTTTTCCTTTCTGATGTTTGACGGTGTTCTTTAGGGGATACTTCTCTGTTGACCTGAAGACACACCTAAAGGACTCTTTTTTTCCTTCAAGGTCAGTTGAAGGATGTCAAGTTACCATAACACTTGAGAATCATTTGGTTTTGTCGGGTTCTGAATTCCACTTTTTGGGATGGCAATATTGTAGCAAAAGTACAGTGAACCAAGCAACAGCCAAGGCCACATTAACACAGATTATTAACATTGTCTACAAGCGATTCGAATTGGATGTGGAGGTGAAATTTTTTCTTATTTTTGCAGCCTGAGTGATGAAAATTTATCATTTCCTTTATCCTTGGTTCCAAGTCACACAATTGCTGTATTCAAGTGGAAGGAAAAGAGACCTTGTTCATTCACAGTATACCGTGTGCATGGTTCCTATTCATGAGAGCATTAACTAGCCTGAATTTTTTTTTTGTGGATATGTAGAGATGGGGGGCCCAGAACTTAGTCATTTCAGAAACTGCTGAAGTCTCAGACTTGTCACCCAACAGAGTCTCTGTTGAGGAACTTGAGCACCTAGCTGGGCACTCAGATATAAAGGTCTGTTGATCCCTCCCACTCTTGAGGAGTAGGTGAAGAACCCTCCCCCTCCTATGCCTTGTGATCTACACATGTTTTTAGTTCATGATTGTGTTCACCTTGTACTTTACAATGGGTAAAGCCCATGGGTGGCACGGTGTTCTGAAAATGCAGAGCTGGACTTGGTTATTGCCTTGTCCTAGGCCCCTTATTTTGGGAATGCCCCACCCTAGGACTTTACCCTACACATCCTACCATAGAGCTTTACAGTCAAGCTGGCAACTATCTAATAAGTATAGGGAGCTTTGGAACTAGTTGCATGACATTACAAAGGCTCTTTGTTAAAATCCAAAAGCCTCCTAAATTGTGGAGTTTTCTTATCTGATAATAGGTTTTTGGGCTGACCACTCAGAGGAGCATAAATACACACAATGAACAACTTTTCTTACTGTAGTTCATGATACAGTGCAATTTCTATTGGGAAATTGCTGCAGGGTTTTGAGGCTGCCCTGAATAAAGTTGTTCATTCCAAGAACAGCAGCCTAAAGAGCAGCCAGTATGCTGCTACAAAGCAGAGTTCACTGTTCACCTCAATTTGCACCTCCTAGATCAAGTCTAATACACTAAATGCTGAGTGCTGTTTTATCTAGTGTAAAGACTTTATTCTAGGACTGGAAAATTCTTTAACCACAAATGTGGAGCACTCTGGCTCGCTCCATTGCTGTAACTTGTGTACCCTGCCTGCCCATGTAGTCTTTTGAACCAGCCAACCATTCCAGTCAGGTTGTCCTGGTTGATTCTGTTGTTGGTGCAGAGGGACAGATATGAAGCTAACTATTGGTCAAAGAGATGCACTACTTGTCCTACGTACCATCTGCAAGGTAAATCACCTAATTGCAATCAATACCAATAGTGGGTAATTGCTTGTATTGAGCCCATGGAAGTCACTTTGCACAATTCAGCTCTGGGATTCCAGCTTCCTTCTAAAGTGTGCTTCTATGTGTTTTTTCCAATTGTAGATGTCCATGAAAGATGAGACGGATGAACTTGTTATCAAGAGAAAGTGTCTATCACTTGAGTTGTTGCAGGTAAAGACATGTTCCAGTAGTTAGATACTTGTTCAAATTGCATTTTGTTAGTAGTATTGTGTGTCATAGTTTCATGTGTCTTATCTGCCTACACATTGTCTGTCTGTCATGTTACAGTCAAAGTATGTTGTGGAGTCTTCTCTGTGATTTCATAGACATGTTTTTCAGTGGCTTTAGTGGACGTAATTACTGCATCCAAGTGCTCACCAGTGGGTCCTTAAAGTTTATGTTCAGGATGCAGGAGGTCCCAACCACTACCCTCTATGTCATGGCAGCTTGTCACTGCTCTTCATGATGTGAGTGATGGTCTGACACTTTGTGAGTGACACTCATAAGGCTATGATCACATGCATTGTCTTGTTACCCATTTTGTTGTGGAGTGTCCTCTGCAATTTTGTAGACACACTTGCAGACTTCCTGCACCATGGTTTGGATCAACACTAGTAAGTATAGTAGCATGATCTGTTGTACAACACAACCAATCAATGTTCAGTATGGACATGTTATAGAGTTATTATGATAACCATCAGCTTTGCCTAGTAAACCATTATCAAAGAAGTGAGTTTATCTGAGTCACAGAATAAAAGGTGGTGAACCTTCCTTAATGCAATTGAACATTGATCATTCTTTTTCCTATGCTGTGTTTGGTTGCCACAGGATTTACTTGCAAGCATTAGTGTTGAAGTCACAGTCAACTACACCTTCATTGACTCTGTGAAAGCACATTTGTGTTATGCACTACTCAGGGCATCTGTTTCTCAATCACCTTCAGTATTCCAGGTTCTCTTTGTCCAGCAACCTTAGAGCTAGCTACATGTCTGATAATCAAAACTCACAAGAGTACACAAGTGTATCCATTTACTAATCTGTTACAGGGAATTTACACATAGCATGAAAATCATTGCACGCCTCAAGATCCCATAGGGTTTAGGGGGCTGGTGAAGGGTTAAGTCCACACGTGTAGAATGTCAATTTGGTTACTGTATCGATATTGGTTTTACAACTACTGCAGTCGATGGTATATTCCCAGGAGAAACTATCTGTTTTGCCAAAAGAAAGAAAATGGTAGCACATGATGATTCTTCTTCTTGCAGGTTGGCTTTATGACTACTTATGCTCAACTCACTCTGCAGTGTTTCTTTCTGTTGCAGCTTGTGGTGAATGTATTTGGAGTTTTATTACAGCGTTTCAGAGAGAGCCTTAAGGTTAGTCTAGTATTGATGTGGACATCTATATGCATTACTATCAAATGATCAACTCAACATACTTTCAATCTGCTGGAACCTTCAAAAATCTCAGCAGCTGGTGTGTTCTCATTGTTGCATTTCTTCCCATTTCTTTTGGTTATTTCCACTCCATGATTGTGACTTGGGATGTTAATGGAAATTGGTACCTCTGCAGCCAGAAATTGGAGTATTTTTCTCCTTGATTGTGTTGCAATCTTTGGACAATGTGGAAAATCCTCTCATTCACAGCCCACCAGTTCTTAAGTGAGTGTTTTTTTTTCCCCCTCATATTACCCTATTCTTACACTATATCAGGTTTCATTGGGTCATACAATAAGAGCGTACAAACTGACACACAAGTCCTTGAACAATAGACAAAAAAATCAAAAAATGGAAGAAGCTTTATTTGAACATCATTTAAATTGCATTGTACTTTGATGAAGCAGTGGTGGTACCACTTTTGCATGGCTAGACATTAGTCTTTCATTCATCAATGATAATTTCCCTACTGTAGAATGCTGGAGATGGTGTGCAATGATGCTCAACTTCTTGTTGACATTTTTGTGAACTACGATTGTGATTTGGAGGCCACCAACTTATTTGAGCATATGGTTAGAATTCTCATCTGAATCTTGACTGCAAGTGATGGCAAGGAAACTGATTTCTACCAAGCATTTTGTGTCTGAAATAAAACACTACCTAAGACCAAGATTTTAGTAAAGGAAATGGATGCATCAATCATGAGCACTAGATATTTTGTCATCTCAAAGCAACTTCATGGTAGAACTCTTCGGAAAATTTTATCAAGGCTTTAAACTATCCTGATTGGTTGTCTGATGAAGATAAACTCCTTATCACGATTGGCACAAGGAGCTTTGAGTGTTGAGCCCAATGGCTTACTCATTGCGCAGTATGGTTATTTGAAGTCATCCTCATTACAAGTGAGCAATTTCCTTTGTGTCCTTTGTCAGTCATGCACACCTTCACTTGATATGCTTATTACATTTGTCCTATGAACCCCTGAAAAGGAGGTTTAAGTGTTGTTCATTTGCTTGCAACAGGAACTGAAAATCACATGACATATCAACAGGATAAGAATGCTGACATAAACAAAAATGGGATGTCAGTGTCTTGTGAGTGTATTGCAGTCACTTGAAGCATGGACCTCAAAAGAGGGATTGGTAGCAGATCAGGCAGATCAAGTTCCTTTTGCAGATGAGGAGGAAGAAGCTTCAAATGGGCCTGTTACTGAAGGGGCTAATAACTCTGAGGCTAAAGATGAGACCAAGGTTAATACACAAGCTGAAGATTTTGAGAAAGCAAAAGCTCACAAGCTCTCCATGGAGACTGCAGTTGTTCAGGTTTCCAATCTTTCTTGAATGGTTGAAGAATGTATCAATTGGGTCATTATATTGTTCCATTTCTATTGAAACAACAGAGAGTTGCTTCACCTAGTAGTGCTCATTTTGCTCTTGATTGTTCAACCAAAAGCAAATTTCCATTTAAGATAGAACTTCAAAACCCTTAAGGTGTTTTACATATGCAGGTAATAGTGTCACTTGTAAACCAATGGGTTTTTCTTTTTTTTTGGCCTCAGTTCAACCGAAAGCCAGCCAAGGGGATAGAATTTTTACTGGCTGAGAAACTACTTCCTCCTGAACCACAAGCAATTGCTCAATTTCTTCATGATACTCCTGGCTTGAATAAAGTGAGTGTGGACCCCATTATACTTTGCATGCTGTAGAAAAGATGGCTTAGGATTTTGATGGTTATACTGCTAGCAACTTCTGGCATAGAAGGAAAAGCATCAGATTGAGAGCACATCTGTTTGACTGAGAATAAATCAATTGGAGTAGTGTAGTTCAGAAAAGTCAAAGCTTTTGTCACTTATTTTCTCCAACATAGTTTAAATTGGTTTGAGAATTGGTAAAGAGAATCGTGTTGTACAGCTGATCTAATTTGCAGTCTTTGCCTGATCATTGTCATAAAACCTCAAGTCCATATGGTAGCTATAATTGATGAGTAGGAGTAAATTAAGCCTTATCCATTATGTAAGTGAGGCTGTGCAACATTATGAAACAGTGTGCTTCAAGGTCCACTAAGTCAGCTTCTGAGTGTTGTTACTTGCGGGTGCCTCTTTTACAGAAGCAATTAGGGGATTATCTAGGACAAATTGATGAATTTCCACTTGCCATAATGCATGCTTATGTGGATGCAATGAAATTCAAAGGCATGAAATTTGACCATGCTCTTCGCTTGTTTCTCAACGGCTTCCGCCTTCCTGGAGAAGCCCAAAAGATTGACCGTCTTATGGAAAAATTCGCAGAACGGTACATTGCTCTCTGCCCAGTTATGTCTTCAACACTTGTCAATTCAATAATGTGTTGTTGGCTGTTGATCAGCAAATACAGGTCTCTTACAATTTCTCCATTCATGTTTGCAATGGTGTCTGCATCCAATGAGGTAAGTGTAGGATAATTCTGATATGCTGAAGTACTCTTTCAAGACACTGTATAATCAGGTGCCCAGAGATTGCAAAGCTAGTTTTTTGATGTTGTGTTTTTGGTGCATCCATCCATCTTTTGAAATGTTTAAATGTGGAAGTCCAATTATTTTGGAATTGACTGAGAGTTTGAAGCAGCACACAGGTATTGTCGAGACAATGCTGGAGTATTTGGGAATGCAGATATGGCATATGTACTTGCATATGCTGTCATCATGCTTAACACCGATGCTCATAATCCATTGGTTTGGCCAAAAATGAGTAAAACTGAGTTTTTGCACATTAATTTGTCAACTGGTGATGACAACCATGTGCCTCAGGTTTCTCTTTTTGCACTGTATAGTATGAATCAGGACTCTCAACTCTGACTTGTAAAAAATTGTTTTTAAGATTTGAATTCTACCTCTCAGTTTTTATTGATGCAGTATTTCACCCATGATGACCATGGGAACTGAAGCTGTAAACCTGAAAGACTTGATGTCCACACACACAAAATGCCTTGACAGAAGAGAGTGTGCCCTTCTTATACCAGGCACTTTTGGAGGAGATTTATGACTCAATAGTAAAGGAGGAGATAAAACTGAAGGATGAGGATCCAACATTATTACGTAAGGGAAAACCGGAAGAAAAAAATGCACTACTTGATGCTCTAAATGTTTTTAACTTGGGGAGATCAGCTTTACAGAAGGCAGAAGATGCTGCCAAAAGGGAGAGTGAGGAAATAGTCCGACAAACACAAGCGTTATTCAGAAAGGCTGATGTGAAAAGAGGTGTATTTCATAAGGCTGAACACATTGAACTTGCTAGGCCAATGCTTGAGGCTGTTGGATGGCCTTTACTTGCAGCTTTTTCTGTCACCATGGAAAACCATGATGGAAGATTTGAGGTACTATTAGCAATGGAAGGTGTCCGCTTGGGTATTCACCTTACAAATGCACTTGGCATGCAAACTCTCCGTTATGCTTTTTTGACATCACTTATTCGGTAAGTTTTGTAGATCTCCTTCTATCAACTTTCAAAGTTTGTCAAAGTGTGTGGTGATGACAAAACACTCCTCCTACTTCTTCATTTTAGGAAAATCTTACAAAAATTGTTCCTATCCCATGTTCATGGTGCAGATTTACATCTTTGCATTCACCAAATGAGATGCAGGCCAAAAATGTGGAGGCTCTGAAATCACTTCTAGTGATATGCCAGAGTGAGCCGCAAGCCTTACAAAATACATGGAATGCTGTACTGGAATGTATATCCAGGCTTGAATATATCACATCAAATCCCATCTATGCAGCCACCATATTCCAGGGTGCTTACCAAGCAAGAAGTGGGCTTATCTTGGCATTGTTTGAACTTGCTGGTAAACCTACAGAGCAAGTATTTGTGAATAGCATAAGATTGCCAAGTGACATAATTGTTGAATTTTTTTCTGCTTTGTGTGGCGTATCAACTGAAGAGTTGAACCAAATACCTGCTCGTGTTTTTAGCTTGACCAAGCTGGTGGAAATCAGTTACTATAACATGTCCCGTATCCGTATGGTAAGTCTTTTGGCCTGATTATTGTGCAATTTTTGCATAAGAACACTATTTGTAGTTCCTTTTTCAGATTGGTGACATCTGAAACAATAAATTTTTGTTGTCTTTCCCTTCCTTCGTATGTCAACAAGGTTTGTGCCTAGAAGCGTCAAATGACATGTGTAACTATTGGGCTGAGTGTTTGACAAACGAAATATGGAATTGTATATGTTGTGGGCGGTGGCATTAGGTATGGGCCAAAATATGGGGTGTTGTAGCAGTCCTCTTTGTGGAAGCAGGGATCCACAGGGATGAGAAAATTGCAATGTATGCAATTGATTCACTACGACAGTTGGCCATCAAATATCTGGAGCGTGCGGAACTGGCGAATTTCAAGTTCCAGAATGACATTTTGAAGCCATTTGTGTTCATTATGCAAAGTAGTAAAAGTCCAAGAACACGTGCTTTGATTGTGGACTGCATTATCCAGGTGGGTGGTGGAAGACAGTAAGCACTCAGATTGTGGAAAAAACATATGTAGTACATGTCATGCATATGTGAATCACTTTTCAGTATGTTTTCCTGAAGAAATAGATTGTTGGTTTACTCTAGGTCATTTTACACTGAGCAACAACCCTTGGTTGTTGTGGAGATGTTCAGATGATCAAATCAAAAGTGGGGAGTATAAAGTCAGGATGGAAAAGTGTGTTCATGGTATTTACGACAGCTGCTTTCGATGATGATCATCATATTTCAGTTATCGCCTTTGAAAATGTTGAGCAAGGTAAAGAAGCTTTTTGACAAATCTAGTATAGCATCATCTGGCCCAATGCTTGCGTCATTGTACCTGCAGATAAGTCAAATCCCTGAATCTGTTGAATTCAAACTAGAGTCTTGATTTTAACCTGGGAAAGTGAAAATTTGAGGATGCTTTATGGGTATTTATACTTGATGCTTGGTGCTTCAAGCATCCTGTACATCCGAGAACATGTGTGTTGCTTGATGGATTTGACATTCATGGTAGGGAGGGAGCAGTAAAACTTACCTGATGGGTTTGTCATGCACAGTCATATTGGAGCATTTTGATCAGGTGCTAGGAGATTGTTTCATGGACTGTGTTAGTTGCTTGATTGCTTTTGCAAGCAACAAGAGCCATAGCAGCTCCCGTACAAGCTTAAAGTCAATTGCCCTCCTCAGAATTTGTGAGGATCGTCTTGCTGAGGTAATAATTCCATATCTCATTCAACAACTGAATAAGCCAGGAAAGGAAAAATGGGGTTGGTATGAGTGCTTATAAAAGTATCATCACCACATTGGAGATGTGGAAATGGATTTCCTGTTGTGAGTGTAAAAGAGGTTGAGAATTTCAGAATGGAATTGTTGTAAATGCTGCAGAACTAGAGTGAAGTAATATTGGAACTTAGCATGAAAGCAGATGATTATACCTTGCATGAAGATGATGATGATGATGATGATCATGGCTTGAGTTGATTGGATAGCAAGTTGGGGGGATTGCAGGGTCGTATACCTGGGGGCATGTCAAGAGTAGTAGACATACAGAAGGGTAGGGATTTGGAGGTTGCAGAATTCTATTGGTTCCCAATGTTAGTTGGCCTTTCAGAGCTCACCTCAGATCCCAGGACTGAGGTCCGCAACTGTGCTCTCGAGGTTCTGTTTGACCTTCTACAAGAGCGGGGACATAATTTTTCAGTCCCATTTTGGGACACGATTTTCCACCGCATCTTGTTCCCAATGTTTGAACATGTGTGGCATGATGGCAAGCTCAATGGTGGTGAAAACGTTGAAACCAATGCATGGCAGCGCAATACATGTATTCATTCACTTCAACTGCTCTCTGACCTCTTCACCAAGTATTTTAGGGTACTTTCAGAAAACCTTTGGACCAGCCTGCTGTTTATGATTGTTGTTGCTTACTGAATGATTTTTCACACAAGAAAGACATCAGGGTCAGATGGATTTCAAGAGTTCAAAGATGTGTGGTGTTGATTGGTCATAGCATCAGGATCTGTCATGTCTTGGGAGCATGTTAAACATAATATAGTGAGACTTAAGCAAGCCCTGTTTTTCATGATATACAGAGAGTGTCACCTCTGCTACCTGCCTTATTAGGCTTGCTATTGGGCTGTGCGACCCAACCAGATCAAACTCTAGCTTCTATTGCAATTGGGGCATTAGTTCATCTAACTGAAGGTGGTGGGCACCACTTTGATATCAGGGACTGGACAATTTTGTTGCAGAAAATTCAGTAATCCTACTAAACCAGTTGACCATAATTGCCCTGACCAACTCTGATTTACACAAAATATGTGATGCTCCTTCAGTCTATTGCAAACCAACCCAAGAAATGATCAAGTCGGAGTTTCATTTTTTTGGTGTAAGATTGGGGGGGCTTTTGGCTTTCAAAACAGGGATGCATGTTTTACCATTCAGCCATCGGAGCTGATGGATCCAGAATTCAATTCCAAATTTGGATCAGGTTATGAGTCAGATCTTAAGACATCTGGCACCTTGACACCGGCCAGTGATACTGTACAAGGCGACAGAATGCCAATCAAGTTTCATGAGTTCAGTGGATACAAGAGTCTAGAAGTGTACAACAATGGAGATATTGATGGAAAAATAAATGAGAATTTCAATTATGATGCACAAGGAGAGATTGGAATACTCGATAGATCAATGACCAGTTCCGAAAGTGACTTCCCTGATCTGTGACCGTATGTATATATATTCATACATTTTTTTGTGTGTGTAAGCCTTAGCGTGGGGGCATTCTCAACATAATGGGCCTCGGATGAGGTGGTAGCTGAGTCCAGTTCCGCATTTTGGGAATTTCCCCCATCTGTGGGGTTTAACCTAGAAGTCCACGGATGGGGGAAATTTATTATGCTTACACCGATAAGTAAGCATAATTTCCCTCCCACTCTTACAGAGTAGGCATAAGATCCCTCCTCTTCTCCAGGAGCGATATTCATGGATATAAGGTGCCATCCAAATACACTAGGAAATTTCTCTGAGTGCTTTACATTTCCTGAATTGTACTATTTAATCCTACTACTACCTGAAATTCAGTTCAGTTCATTCATCTGGGAGTTGTTCCCGGTATTATTCATATAGCCACATTGTACACATGATCAACAGGTTTGGGAGCAAATATCTCACCCACAACTACTGGATTCTTTCGAAGAGTCAGCTTTACTTTGATCGGAAATGCTCTCATGGACACACTCCTCTTGAAAAATGTCAACTTTAGCAGAGGGAATCAAACAGCAAATGCTCCTACCCTTGCTCAAGCTTCTAATGAGGTAATCCCATCACAAGTTTTCTTCATTCATATCCCTCCTCCAACTGGGTTGATAGGAACCTTCAGTCTAATTCAGGAGGAGATTGAGAAGTAGTAGCCAGGAGTTTGCAGCGCATTGCAGTACCCACAAATTGTGGTGGAATGTACACAACCTCATCTCAACTCGAAACAAACCTCCATAATTCTCAATCCTGGAAACAGATCCCGAAAAAAAACATTCCATACAGTGTGCTGCATACAAATGAGTGGTCTTGACTTGTAATCTGCAGGATATAGAAACTGGCTATGAGGAAACTGACTTGGATGACAGTGAAGACAACAATGTTTTCCTACAAAAACTGAGAGCAAAATGTGTAATTCAGCTCTTGCTATTGAGTGCTCTTGATAGTATTCAGGTTCAATTCTCTCTCTTTGCTTTCCAATTAGACAGCATAGGTCCCTTTTCTCAAGTGATTCCAAATATGCTTTTACCCTTCTTAAGCTCCCACACAACCAAGTAATCCTAACATGACCCAATGCACAATTAGAGGGAATGGGATCTTGCTGAAGCTAGGCTAGAATCAAGGCCAAAAGTCCATTCGGGACAGCTGAAACTCTTGAGGTCATTTACCATAGTAACAGATAATTGGACAAAAAACCAAAAGCACATACCCTAGCAAGAGGGATGAAGCTAGAGATTGATTTGTGATGGTAGAGAGTTTGGGTGCTCTTCTTGCAGGCACGTCATTGGCAGAGGTTACAACTGTCACATAAACAACTGCTTCTCAACACAGTCCTCTCACTAGTGGAGTTTTGTGCTTTGTATAATAAGAATTCAAACATTCACATGCGTATGCGAGAGATCTCAGGAGAGAGGTACCTTCTGGTTGGAAAAAATTACATCTCTTTCATATAGTCTTTTCCTGTGGTGGACAATGGTATGACACAAAACATAAGCAATCAAGAGCAACATTACATTGATGATGCTCCAGCTTAATTTGATGTTTTATTTGATGATGACTTTGTTGTTAAAACTTTGTATCATCACTCTCTGCAGGCCACCTCCGAATCTGCTGCGTTTAGAGATGGAAGGCACAAAGCTGTACTTGGCAATTCTGCTCCGATCATCAGCTGAAAGCGAAATCAAAGAGGAAAAACAAGAGAAGTGGAGTTTAGGGCCAAAAAGCATTGAGATGGTAATTAGAGAGGAGCAGAAGCTTAAGGTGGAAGCAGAGAGGAGACTAGTGGCATTTTATGTACAAATATTGGAGGAGGTGGTCTTATTACAACCCAAGCCCAGTGTAGCTGTTCCATTCAATACTCACAGATCCCTTGAAATGCGAGCTCCCATCACTGTCCTGGTACTTACAAAAAATCCCCAAATCTCTCTCTCTTTCAAAACCTGGAAGACCACAAGTGCTTATGGTTTTGCAAGACTCAGATGGAAGAGTGAATGCTATGTGACCTTGGCATTGTTGAAGATTTAATTTGCTTTCATTTGAGAATAGAGATCTGTTAGATCAGAGTACTTTTTGCACTGCCCATAATAGTCTCAGAGTAAGCACTAAAGAAAGAGAAAAGGATGATGACGGATGGCATTTCAGAGATGATTGTTTGCAACGTCTATAAAGTTGGGGTTGGGTAAATGAAGGTGTTGGTGACAATGGGTCGCATGGAGACACGGCTATTCAAGAAGCATCTGCCTCTATTTTATCCTTACTTCACCAAGCTGATTTCCAGTGATCAGGTATGTGTCCTTTGTCCTCATCATAGGACATATTTTCCAAACCAGGTTCGGGGATGGTCAGAATATAATGACAAGTGCAGCCAACTCCTATGTTCTGAATATTTACTCCTGAGAAGGGACCAATAGCATGATGTCACAGATTGGGATTGGGTGTTCTGTCCATTTTTGCATTGGTTACGTTGTTTAGAATGTGCTTAATAGCAGTGGTTATAGTCCTCAACACGTAGGAAAATCTCATTGTCCTTTTTGTTAGTGCATAGCTTGTTTAAGAAGATTGCCATGCAAAATGATAGAGGATTAGATTCAAGTTACAATATTTAAGAGACCACCATTCTTTTGGGTTCATAGTTTGAATTGATGTTTTTTAAGTGCATGGCAGTTAACAATTCGAAGAGCACTTGGAGATTTATTCAAAGCTCAAATTATGACACTTCTTCCTTGAACATCCAAATTCTATCATAGGTTTCAAATACCTAAATGTTGCACACAACACTCAATTGGCAAAGTATGATAATCATGCATCTTCTCTTCTTCATCTTATTCCTACGTGTGTAGCTGATTTGTCAGGTGTTACACAACTTGTGTTAGAAGCCGTTGGTAGAAGCTAATCATTTCTCTAGCACAGTATAGCCTTGATAACATCATGCTCAATTACAGTTCAAAACATTAGAATGTAGTTAGTGTTGAACAACACCAGAATGTTAGTCAACATGGCGTAGACCAAAGCAAAACCATTTCCTTTTGTTTTTCCATTATCTTTTGTAGAACTTTCATTGTTGCAAATGATTTGGGTATCCATTTAGCTTTGATTCTTGCACTGTTTGCAAGTGAGTGTGTTTTTGAGTCACTGAAAAATGATATCTACTTTGGTAGTGTTGTAGCTAGGGCTCAAGATCCCATGAAATTTTAATTCATCTCGTATGAAGGAAACTAATGCAAATGAAAGCAAACTGAACCATGAGCTTTCACGCTATCATCACTATAATGCCAAATTTGTCAAAAATTACACATATGCACATATTGAAGCATTCATGGACCTTAATTACTTCACATGGATATTTGATTTGGGTTTGGTAGAACAAAGATGTTTTGCACAATTACACGCATAAACCACCCCATCCCATTCTTGCACATATTGCACCCATCATCGGGACAACCCATGTCAATTGCGGGGAGGGGGGTTATGTTATAGTAGCTTGAGGTGTACATCCTTACAACATAGTTTTGGTGTTCACAATCCCATAATTGAAGGTTTTATGAGTGTTAGAAAGAGACATGGTTCTATGCTAGATGTGGAAAAGAGGTTGTAGGAAGTGAGGGTGTTAAAACAATTTTCCATTGTAAAGATCCAATAGTTAACACATGCATGGATAAAATCCATTTGAGTTCCTAATTGTTTTAGTTTTGGATATGTTGCACAGATAAGACATTGAAAAATAGAGATAGGCCAAGCTTTGAAAATTAAATATGTTGATACTTTCCCAAGCTATCTATCCATATAGTTGAATTTTTTCTTATGGCATTACTTACATATAATTGGACTCAATCTTGTTTGTTTATCATTTTTTTCTATTTTTTTGCAACCATGCAGTTGATTGGAGGTTCTTGTTTCCTTGTGGCATTCAACATATATTTGGTCTTTGTTGTTAGTTTATGAAACATAACAAGTTCTTTGAAACTATTCGTAGCATCCACAAAACAATTGTTTTTTAAGTTCTTGGTGCTCAATTGGACAACATTAATTAAATATTTTGACTTGTTGCATGGTTTGTGTTGGACAAATGATACTACGTTGATTGTGAATGAACTTTCATCTTTAATGGAGTTGACATTTTTTGATTGTTTGTTTATTTACAAATGCAATGATGGCCATCAAATTAGTATTTAAATGAAATTTAGCAAATGGGAAGTATATCATTACATTGAAACAATTTGTAGTAATGGACAATGTATTTGATCAAAATATTAATTGCATTAAATATCCCTCTTCAAGTACACATGAAGAGGCACACATATGTGGTTTTTACAAGGTTTGACTTTTTGACTTTTTAATGGTTTCATTTCTTGTAAATTTTTCACATGACATAATAATGCAAAGCCTTTTTAAAAGGTATGAAAGTAAAGTGTTTTGTGGTATTTTGTATGTTTGACTTTAGGGATTGAAAGGTAGCTATGAATTGCCTATGATGTAGTATGTGATTTTTGTTCTTTCAAAGTTGACCACAATTTATCACTTTTACATGTAAACTTGTTATAATATATATTTTTGTATGTAAGTATTTAGGAATTTGTTATAAGTTGTGTCATGTTGGATATGTAAAAAAATGGTAATTTATAGCATTATTTTCATGTTAGCTATAAGGCCAAGTTTGATGGTTGGTAGGTTGTGTGTTTACATCAAATGTATCAAGCTGTGTGAAACACATTTATTATGATTAATGGGGTTTCTGTTCACCCAAATGTCCAAGGCTTTAAATCCCATCAAACTTTTTTATTATTTATTTTTATTTTTATTTTTTACAAATGAACCTTGAATATGATACAAGGAATGGTTTTTTTTGTAATTCCTTGTATTATATTCTACAAGGAATAACCTTATATCATTAAAAAATAATAATACAAGGAATTACAAAATGAATTGCACCAAGGTGAGGCTGAAAATTCATGTGTAACTATATTGTGTCCGTGTGTTGAGACTAACAATAGTGTTGTTGCCTCTACTTAAATCGAAGAAAATAATCCAACCACAGAAAGAATTGAGGTTTGATGTTTCAAATATTATTTTAAGGTTGTTTAAATGAATAAAGTCCTTCACTTTGATGGTGTGCTGAAAAATTTTAATCAACATAAAGTACTAAGTTTCAACTCAAAAAAATTTGGGACCATGTTTGTAACGGATGGTGATAGTATCGTGGCAATCATTGCCACAAAACTATTCTAACAAAAATGGCAACAACATGTTGTACAAAAGATTTGTATTTATTTTTGTAATGGTGGGCATGTGGAGAGGTCCAAATGTAAAAAGTCCAACCACATGACCATGTTTGGTTGGAAATGGGCCTATGAATTTAATTGAAGCTAAATTCTTTTGTTTGAAGAAGTTTTTAAATTATGTTATATTTTATGACATGTTTGTATCCAATTAATGAAATTAGTTCTTTTAATCAATAATATACACACCTTCACAAAGCCAAAAAAGATTTAAGACTTCAAAATCTTCAAATGGCTTATTAGCTATTATTATTGGATTGAAGTTTTATGCCAACAATTTGATGAATCTTTTACATAAGTCTATTTTGGGGCTCTTCGCCAAATGCATCATGGAGGTTGAGAATCTACATGAGTTTACAAAAGATTTCAGGAGAATCGAAGAATTGTCATTTATGACAATGGGAATCACCAAAAAGAAAATTAGCCTTCCCCATGTTGATAAGAATGATATCGATGCAAGTTACATTACATGTTTTCTTGATAGTAAGTTTTAAAATCTTGTTCCATATTTTTCATACCAACATTAAGTAATAATTGATTGTGATGTTTTTCCTTTGGGCAATGCATTGGATGTGTGAATAGGAACTTCATTCAAGGGAAGGAACATTTGTGTAGGAGGGGAGTTGTGTTGCCAAAATACATATTATATTTCAAGCTACAACATGGTACAATTCTTTACATACATTCAAGTGTGGTTTGCCATGGTATCAAGAAGAATATTGAGTACAATGAAGTTAAGGTCACCTTGACAAACAAGGCAAAAGTTGCAATTGTAGGTTCAAGAAAACAAAAAACGATTAAAGATGACATAGAATAGGTCTTGAAATTGATGATATTTTGAAGTTAAGCTTCACTACTTCTAGTTTTTGTTGTGAATATGGAAGAGTTTGAGTAGATTATAGGTTTATAACAACAATTGTGTGATTTTAAGGTTGAGTGTTGGAGCTCGCTCTAATAAAATTAGATTTTGTTATTTATAGTCACTATATCAAAATGCATCTTAATTCACTCTGGGTTTCACTAGATTTTGAATGAATTTTTTACCTGATGAAATTAATTAACCCCTTAGTGATCGGGGACCAGTTGTTACAAACAATGAATTGTTTCATTAGTACCTAATGAAACAATGTTACTCTCAAGTGAAATACAAATTTATCAACCCATTCATTAGGTAGACCACCTAATCAACTTAAACACCTATTCTAAGGAACTAAATAGGAAAATATTCGATCAATTTACAATTGTTGATCACACACAACACCACTCATGAAGTTTGATCCCTTGACCTTTAGAATGGAGGCAAACACCCCTATCATCAAGCCATCACATTTGTTGTGATAATATGTTACATTACATTTTATTTATCAAATATTTCATTTTAAACATTACAAAAATGTAAAATTTGAAAATTCATATTTTATTAAGATTTTGTTCAAATGAAATGATTTGAATTTACTTTTTTTTTTAAATTTAATAATGTACATAATTACGTTTATTTCCTTTTGAAAATGTAAAATCATTTGAACAAAAAAAAAGTTGAATATCATTATTCAATAACACCTCAATGACCATTCTTTTGAAAATAAATTATGCTTCATAAATGGGTAAGATTTTTGTTAATATAATAATACTATTAATGCTAAGCTATTTTCAATTATAATATGATTATTTTTCATTAATTTAAATTGTTTCACCCTACATTATTTACAACTATTTATGGTTATTCTCAATTACTTTTGGCTATTGAAGGTTATTTCACCTTATGTTATTATTGGCAATTCTAGGTTATTATAAGTTATTTCATTTTAAGTTACTTTTCTTTATTATCGATTATTTCACCTTAGATTATTTTTTATAATCCTAAAATATTTTAATATATGGTTATTAGTTATTCTTTTATTGGGACTATTAATGGTTATTAATGGCTATTGATATCTATTTTACTGGTGGTTATTAATGGCTATTAGTTGCTATTCTATTCGTGGCTATTGATTGTTATTTTATTAATTACTATTGGTGGTTATTCTATTAATGGTTATTGGTTATTATTTTATTAATGAATATTGGTGACTATTCTATTAATGACTATTGGTGGTTATTCTATTAATGGTTATTGATGGATATTCTATTAGTGGATATTGGTGCTCATTAATGGTTATTATATTAGTGGTTATTAGTGGCTACTATATTAATGAGTATTGGTGGATATTTTCTTAGTGGATATTAGTGGTTATGAATGGTTATTATATTAGTGGTTATTGGTGGTTATTCTATTAATGGCTATTAGTGGTTATTCCATTGTAAGCCATTAACGGTTATTTTATTGATGGTTATTCTATTGATGGCTATTGATGGTTATTCTATTAGTGGTTATTAATGATTATTTTATTAATGGTTATTAGTGGTTATTGTATTATAAATTATTGTTGGTTCTTATATGTTATATTACGACTATTGGTGATTATTCTATTATAAATTATTGTTGAATATTTTATGTTATAATATCATAGGCTATTGGTAGCTATTATATTGTAGAGTATTTTAAATTATTTTTCATAGATTATTATATTATATTCTAAGTTATTTTACCTTAAATCATTATATTTTATTTTAGATTATTTAAAATTATTATACTTAGGATAAAATAATTTATAATAACATAAAATATAATGGCCTTGAATAACTTAAAGTATAATTTGAAGTAACATATATCAACTTAAAATAAAACAACCTAAGGTATAACCTAAGGTTAGTTGAATAATTTAATTTATAATAACTCAAAAGTTTATAATAAGCTAGTTAAGATACCTTAAGGTAAAATAACGTATAATAGTTTAGGGTACAATAATTTATAATAACATAAGATATAAGTTAGAATAACTAAAGTAACTTAAAATAATATAAGGTATATCATAAAGTAACATATATAGAATATTTTTAAAAACATAAAAATAAACCCATTTATTACAATAAATTATAATAGTGAACTATGTTAATTAGAAATGAAAATGAAATTTACATAGTGATATTATAGTGAAATAACTTTCACTAGGGTGAAATCAATAAAATGCATAAATGTCAATTCTATTGGACTTAATGGGAATATTTACGTCACATATTGATTTATCAAAGTGAAGGTCATTTTGTGAATTCCCCAGTTACAAGATGTTAGTCATTTACAAGCTTTTCTAAATTCATGTAACTGTTGTTAATGTTTTGTTAAAGATTTAACATCATTAAATCTTTGACCCAATTAACAAAGATCAATTCATGTGGTATATATAGGGTGAGGCATAGGAATAAACCTTTTAGAAGTTGAAGGTTAGGTTCACTTCAATTTTCATTATGCAACAACCCACTCAAAGACAACCTTTTTAATTGCATATTGATTAAAACACCTTAAGGTTAGGGGTTGTGCTTATCCAATTTATCAATGATGGTTTAAAGTTTTAAATTACATATGCCAACTAATCTAATAATAAGACTAATGCAAAATACAACTTGTATGATGGGGAATGTCTAACAATTCTTTGGTTGTTGCTTCATTCCAATGCTACTTGTATCTAGTAGTAAATTCACATTGATAATAGATTATTAGTTTTTGGAATTCCCAATGGAATCAAATTGGCTCACAAACAAGCTAACAAAATGAGGTTTAACATTGCAATAATATGATTTTAACATTGTTCATAAATTGGCATGTGGTTAATTGAGATATTGATAGATTAAATTTGAACCCAAGTTCTAAAAATGAAGAACTATTGGGGTTCGTTGCCATGGTCATGCAAATTTTTAAAGGTGGTTCCAAATTAACATGTCAAGCTTCATATATATGTACCTTTTTAAGTCTAAAGGTTTTATAATTTAAATTAATGTAAGTAACAAGAATTCCCAAGTTGTGGATGGTGAGCATAATAATGACTTAAATGTATACCAAAATACAACTATTATCATGTACCTACAAGTAGATGAAGTTCTACCTAGATTCACACATAAAGAATGTGATAGAATAACAAACAAAGCCAAGAGGTTTAGATGAGAAATCAATTATTTAAATTGTGAGTGTGAACTAATGGATGGGTACAAGTGGTGCCTTGTCAAAATAACATGAAAGTATTGTTCAATGCTTATGAAAAGTTGGGTCATTTTGAGGGTCCCATGGACACATAGTTCATTTTGAACACAATATTGGTGATGAGGGATGTCATTTCAAAGTTCAATAGTTTGTTTCTTGATGTGTAATGTGTGATTGAATATGAGCCTCATTTAACACACATACACTTCATTTATAGCCATTACCAATCATAGTGTTAAGTTATCCATGGAGCTTGGACTTTGTTGGCCCATCAAGAATTTGACCATTTGACATAATTGGTACTTCTTGGTTATGATCAAACATTTTCCAAAATGGCTAAAATTGGTGCCTTTGCAAGATCACAAGAGTGAAGGAATTACATATGCATTTCTAGATCTATAATGTGTAATTAGCTTGGCATTCTAGTTCAGGTGTTAATTAACCAAAGTACAAAATTTTGTGGGGAGATTCAAAAGTTATGTGGAAAAACATTTGTTGATCAGCATACAACTTCATGAAACCATTTTGAAACAAATAGGTTAGTTGAACGAATGGTGCAAATGATGAAACAAGGGTTGTGTAAATATGGACCATAGAAAGGATGTATTGGAAATTAAAACTTACAATTACTATGGTTAGCTATGGGGTAATAAACTTTTGTTGTATCATTTCACCATGTTTCCTACTATTTGGCCATGGTCGTAAACTAAGAACCTTGGTTCATCTAAGTGTGACAACAAGAATGAATTTGGATTATCCAAATATGGTTGTTCATGAACATGTGAACAAGTAATTTTGTTGTTGATTACAAAGAATCTAGCCATTGCTTAACATTGGGATATATTTTGTTACACCATTATTGTGGGGGTGGTTACTAATTTTGAATTTGTAAGTTTGAATTAGGAAATTGTGTACTTGCAACACACAACACCAACTACCTTGGATGTGATTTCAAAACAAATTATTTTTAGGAAATGACCAATTGACCTATCTTTGGCAATTGTAATTACAAGATTGCATTACATGTTGTGTGGGTAATTTATTGGCATGTCTACTATGTTAACATATGATCAATGTTTTAAAGGTTGAGATATGAGATGTTCTATGCCACCATTGGATAAAATTCTAATAAAAAATTGGGACATTTTCCCTTGATGCTTTAAATAATTATAAGCATATACATATATAGTTGTATAATAGATTTTTCTTTTAGTTTTCATCCATTATGATTCACATTGGACAAAGAATCTAAAAAACTATAACTAGGAGATTAATGATCTAGGGCTCACATTTGCACTTGGTCTAATGGTCCCCTAGCCTAAAATCAAGGCGTTCATTTTTGGTGGATTTTCCAGAGGGGATTCTTCATGTTATATCATTATTATTATTTGCTTTAGAGGGACCGTAACCTTATGTAAGGGGGAAATTCTTTGTGTTGCACCACATATGTGAATTTTTTGTTATATATTAAATTTATGATTGTGAATAACAATAAGTTCAAGCATTGATATGGTAGCACACACCAATTGTTACATGATTTTTTATTCACTGCTTAGTTAAGTGGTAGTTAATTTAGCCATAAACTATGTTAATCCAATTAAATGTGTTTTTGTTTATTTTGCTTTGGTAAATGTGAATAGGATTTCAGTTATTTCATTTGGAAATTAAAAATTTTAAGTTTTGTGATCTGAATCACTTTTGATGCTTCAAGTTTCCAAAACACAACTCTTCATTTTCTTGCATTTTAAAAATGATTTTGCAACAAATTTTTAAAAAAATAAAATCATTGTTCCAAAAGATTATTCTTCGAGATTGGATTTTTATATTATTTGCAAGTGAGCATGATTTTGGTTATGTGTTGTGCCATGTATGAGGATTTGTTGCTATTGAATTTATGCTTGTGAATAGCAATGGATGTAGGCATTGATATGGTAATGCATGACATTAGGAACTTTGCATATTGCTTGCATACTTATGATATTCTATGTGATAGTTGCATGCATTTTGAAAAAGCGATTGTATGTAAGAAGCAAAGGAAGGGGAGGATCTATCACGAATGATAAGAATGAATTAGAATTTTGTTGCCACTAGTAAACTCCATTGCCAATGATGAGATAAGAACAAGGGGCGTGTCATAATGTGGCCTTGCCATTTACATTAAAAAAAATCTTAAGGCAAAAGAAGAATTATAGAAACTCAAATATTTCACCATGCAAAAATATAATCTTCAAAAACTCGTCTAAAAGAAACCAAAATCCTTCAAGACATTATAACTAGATATAACTAATCTCAAGTTTCAACACAAGCCAAAATATCATCTTTCAACAATCCTCATATAAAAATAGACCTATTGCCTAGGGGCCAAAATCCCTTAAGCTACTACCGTAGTACCTTGGCCATTTCAACACATGTCTGTTGAATAATTCATTAATTTTGAAAAATTCATTTCAACAAATGGAATATTCCTAAATATTCACTATTTTCCTTCACAATATTTTTTGATTCGGAAGGAACAATTTCTGAAAAATTTCAACATTTTTCTGAAATAATATAATCAGTGTCGAATTGGCGAAGGTACTAAGGTATACCCTATAATGAATCTAAACACAATATCCTTCTTGCATTGGTAGGAAAGGCCAACAAAGATGAAAATTTGAGTGTTGGGTGGTTCTTTCTTTCTCAAAGAAAGAATTGATAGGTAAGGGTATGAGTACAATATATGGACCCTTGACTCATGGTGCTCAAAAAAATCAAAGAACCGGTTTTGACCCATAACTGGGGTTAGTTCTTGGAAAAGTAAAGAACCTGCCTTGAACTGCTGGTTCTTTGCCTTTTCTTGCATGAAACTTGCTTGTTCTTTTGAATTAGTTTCAAAAACTTGAAACAAGAGCTTTATTTTATTTTGGAATTAAATAAATTTTTAATTAAAATTTTTAAAATATATATAAATATAAATATATAAATAAATAAAAACCTGCAACTAGAGGTTATAAGCCAGACAAAGAACCACCCAACACTAGAAAATATGTACATGTCCAAGGCAACTGGCTGCCTTGGTTGTGCAAAAATAGGCAAAACTTGAAAGCACAAGGCTAAAGCATGAATTTTATAAATCACAGTCAGTTGAAAGAGACCAAGAAAATCTGGCAAAAATATACTATGGAGACATTCTTTGCCCTCAAAAAGCTAACAAACTGCAAGAAAGACACAAGGTAATTAAGTAAGGGTTAAAAAGACCCTAAACCCTAAACCCAGTACACTTGTCAATTACCCTTGTAAACTGGAATGGGTCCACCCAAAAACAAACCCAATACACCAATCAAATGTCCTTCTAACTGGAATGGGTCCACACAAAAAAACCCAATACACCAATCAAATGTCCTTCTAACTGGAATGGGACCACCCAAAAAAAAACCCAATACACCAATCAAATGTCCTTCTAACTGGAATGGGTCCACCCAAAAAAAACCCAATACACCAATCAAATGTCCTTCTAACTGGAATGGGGCCACAATAAATTAAACCCAACACACACCACCAAACAAATGTCCTTCTAACTGGAATGGGACCACAACACCTGCAAAAACCACCACAAGTGTTGACTGTTTCATGGTGGGCAATGAATTGCTTGGGTAGAGAGAAGATGAACCAGAAGAGGACAAGGTGGTCTTTGAATGCCTAGAGTAGGTATATGCCACAAAAACCATGCCAATATGCGAATATTCAGTTACCCCCAGATGTGCATATTCTAAGCATGTGGGTTTTTTGTAGCATATACTCTAAACCCTAAACATTCCAATGTTGGGATTCCCAGGTATCTTCTTTTTTTCTTTCTTGTGAGGGTACTAGAATGGGTGCCTTTCAAAGCCACGTTAGGGTTTCCATGCAACATCTACATGTGGAAATTCCACAACCTTGAATTCACATGTGATATTTTGGTTTTCAAATTGTTGTGGAGTTTTTTTTTTAAATTTTTTTGGGGGCTTTTTGATGCTTTCTTTGGCGGGCGGTTGGTTGGTTGATGAATGCATGGACATTGAGATTCTTCTTGTGGAATGGAATGGATTAAACACTTATGGATTGAAAATGTATTAGGTGATGGCCATTGTGACAGCCTTGCAAGATGTGTGGTGGTCACCCGGAGATGAGTCTGACTAATGGCAATTACGTGACATAATTGACACTCAGGAGAGATTCTGCCACATCGTTCGATCCCAAGTTTGTAGACTATTTGGTAGATCTCATTGTGTTGGTAATCATCATGCTTTTGAAAGAGCAGTTGACCTTCGGAATGTAGTAGGATGAATGGTGGAATCTCTCCAGAATCATGACAACAATTTAGGCTAGAGCTGTGGAATTCACATGCAATCTTTGCTTCTCAAGTGTTTGTGAAATTTTGGGCTTTTGATCCTCCTTTCTTGGGTGGAAGAAAGACAGCATCAAAATTGAGATTCCTCAACATGAAATGGAATGGGGAAATGGAATTTTTGTGATGGGTTTGTGTGCAAAAAGAATGTACCATAGAAAAAACCAATGCAATTTCTTGGTGTCTAGGTAGGTGTGTGTAAGAAGAAGCTGGCAGACTTCTGCCTTTTTGCTTCAAGGAGGATATTCTGAAGCACAATCTTTTTTTTTCCCCCTCTTGTCAATAGAACTTCCTTTCTGCTTTTTTTGTTGCCAAACAAACTGACCCCACCAGAAGAAAAAACAAAAAACAGGGAGAAGAAGAAGAAGAAGAAGAAGAGAGAAGGAGAGAAAGAAAGACACTGGTCATCTTCACCTCACAAGAAGAAGCAAGAGCTGTGAATTTCAATGATGCAACAAACAAGCATGCTGTGAGTGAAGTTCAAAACTGCAGTCTTTACAGTGTGCCCTTCATTCTTCTTCTTCTTCTTCTAGACTTGTTGCACAGCTGAACTTCAATAGACAAAGTAGAAGAATTTCAAACAGTAAGACTCTCGAGATCATAAGACTAAGCTTACATATTTCACTGCACACATTTCTCATCAAGTAGACAGATCTAGATCCTCCTCCTCCTCCCATCTCCCACCTCCCCAGTCCCTAAGTTCACAGTGCAGAAGCTTTTGCAAGGTTGATTCTTTTGTGAGAATGCTCATGAGGAGATCCCAGGATGAAGAAGAGAAACAGAAGAAATTGGTGCTGATCAACTGACTCTTTGAAGCTGCTGATTTTTTCTGCTGCATCCAACAAAGTGCCTTTCAACATTCTTTCTTTTATGAGTAAGTGAATTGGATAACGAGCTCCTCCTCCACTAGGAAGGAGAGAGACTCCACACCCACTAACTCCATTCAAGTTTGCATGCATGGGTACGAAGAAGCTGCTGCAATGTGGATTTTTTTTTTTGGTTTTTATGCTGCTCATCAAGCACTCTGGGTTTTGTGTGTACTCTGTCTGGTGGGTGGTGGTTTGACAGGATCTTGGTTTCAAGGAGTGCTGCTGTATTCTTCCCTGGTGATTGTGAGCTGGGGTCGAATGCGGGGAGATCAAAGCCGACGACCCACAAGAACAAAAATGTCGTTGGCAACGGACTCAAACGCCGCCGCTGCTACGCAGCCATTGATGAAGAAGCTACGAGGGGTTCAATTGCTGCACAATGGCTGCCAGCAAGAGTTGGATGCTGCTGCAATGTATTCTCGATGTGGTTCCAAGCAAAAACGGACTCAAAACTCCAAGTAAGAATAAGAAGAAGAAGAAGATGATGATGATGCTGATTTGGACTGGGAAGTCCCTCAAAAACTCCAGCCATCGATTGTAAAACTCATTCACAAGTTATGGCATCTGATGTACATGGCTGTTCTGTACATGAAGAACGAAAACGCCATGTACATCTGCTGGAACAAATGAAACAATATTAGGGAAGAAATCATCATCAGTTTCAAAACAAAACAAAACAACAATAATTTTGATGCAAAATCAGATTGTACTTACTTTCTTTTTTGCAGGTCAGAAGATTTAAAGCTTGAGGAAGGAAAGCCTTTTGCAGCAGTGAAGAAGACCAAGGATCACTGCAATAACAATTCATGTGGGACAACTATGACGATGACAATGACTCCTCTCAGATCATACTGGGAAGAAAAAACAAACTGGGTTGGAGGAATTCTTTCAGTGATTGATGGTGAGTGATCGAGTGGGATTTTCCAGAGCTTCATCATATAATTGTTTGTGAAAAATTTGTCAGGTTTGCACATTGTTTGTGCATGTCCCATTTCTGCAAATCAGCAGGGTGGCAGCAGCACAGCAGCAGCAACACAGTGTTCACCACCACCCAGTGTCCAGACTCCAAGAGAGACACATTATTGTATATATGTGAAGAATTCTCTTCTCTGAAGCCAATTCTTCTTCTTTGCAACAACAACAAAAAAGTGTTTGAATGTTGTTTAGAGAGCTCAAGGTGTGTATATGTGTCAAATTTTCCCCCAGATTTTTATGGCATCCACAATTCCCTTTTTCATTTCACCACTCTCATTTCTGGAACCTGTTTTTTTCTTGGCAGATATGCGATGGTCTAAACACATGTGCATGCCAAAAGGTACATACATATGACTATGCTCAAACTGAAATTTTCTTGAATCACTGAAACAATTTTTTCTTGAATCACACATACATATATACATATGTATACATATATTAGTCCCACCTTCAAATTGCATGAGTGAGTCATAAGTTTCATTTCAACTCAATACAATCATTGTAGTAACTGATCACCACGCTGGACACTAGTTTCATGAACCAGAATTTATAGTAATTCTTATAGGATGCTCTTTCATATGAATGCCATTTCAGTCTTGTTTGCTTCAATTCATAGCTGGTTTCTTTTTCTTGTCATGTAGCCATTCATCAGATTCCATAAATTATCTGTATATGTAGTTGGGTGGTGACATTTCTGTTTGTCTCCAGGAGACCGTTCGGTTTGGGAGACCATTGCAAATGTTGCAACATCAATACCATTTGTTGTTATTGGAATCAATACTCCTAGGTATGATTATCATCCTCTTGCTGTTTTTAAATTTTTATTCCTTTTTTTTCTAATCCACTTCTCGTACTTTACCATAACCATCTGTGCCTTATTACAGCTTCTGGTGGTGCCCATAAGGTGCCAGTATTACCTAAAAATTGCCTTAGTTTTTGGGACATTGTGCAGGCAAAGACTTGCCACCAGGATGTACTCAAACTCAATAATAGGAGTAGGGGTGGCATCAACTTTGTATCATACATCCCGGGGAGAAAGCCGTCGATTTTTCAGATTTTGTGACTATTCCATGATTGCAACCACAACCATGGTAAGAGTTCCTCCAATCCTTTTATACCAGCTGAGAAGATGAAGAAGCCAGGTGCAACCAATATAACCAGGAAGCCCGGTTTCATTCCATGTACTGCTCTTCTGAAAACATGGAGGTTTTTTGGGTCATTGGCTATTTGAAAAAAAATAAAAATTACCTGAGTTGCCATCTTTCTTGTCTTTGTTGGTGATGATGGGAGTGTCACCCATCATTTTTGCAACGTCTTGCATTGCAGTGTTTATCGTCAGTGCTCAGGACAGAGAAGAACAACCCACGAGCATTGATGTTTGGGTCAGCCCTTATGATTCCATTTCAACCCATGATTGTCACTGCTCTTCACACCAGCTTACTCGAGGTTGTTACACTTTACCCTCCAAATTTTACATAATTTAGAGTAGTCCTGAGAAATTTGAACAAGTTGGAGCATTTTCTTTTTCTTTGGACTCATTCTCAATTCAAGTGATGTATTAGTAACAGACATCCTGTACAAATTCTATAGTTAGGTAGGTACCCAGCAAATGTTTAAAAGCTGGTTCAAATTGGAGCATGCCTACTTGAAGCCCTTTTGAACCAGCTTCGAAATTTGAGTTTTTGTAGTGGGCTGCTACAACAATGTTTGTTGACTGCAAATTGAGAGTTGTTTTCTACAAATTGAAAGTTGGTTTCTACAAATTGAAAGTTGTTTTCTACAAATTGAAAGTTGTTTTCTGCAAATTGAAAGTTGTTGTCTACAAATTGATGACGGATGGATGGATGGGTGTATGACAACATAGGCAACATTTGCACTTAGAACTTTGGAGAATCCACAATTGCGGGAAGCACACAAATGGCATGCTGCATCATCACTTTTAGGTGGTGCATTATTTGTAGCTGATGGCTTTTTCCCTGACACGCCATACATCCATGCAGCCTGGCATGTGGCTGCTGCTTTTGGAGTTGCAACACTGAAGGCAGTTTTGTAATTTGCTGCTGCATGCATGCAGCAACTCCTGACACCCAACCAAGAGCAGCTAGCACCCGACAGCTGATAAGCAAAGGATTGCATATTAAAAACCATATTATAGACCTGGACATTGAGCACCGAGAGAGAGAGAGAGAGAGAGAGAGAGAGAGAGAATTCCCCTTCAATTGGAGTGGGTGTGCAAGAGGAACATGGAGCTGAAATTCTTTCACACATAGCATAGCAAACTAATGATAATGTGTCCGGATTTCAGGTTTCAGCACAGAATTATCTTCAAAGTAGCAGCAGTTCTATTGTTGTGCAATTTGATTTCAAGATTTAGAAAGATTTGTCCTTTGCAGATATGCAAAGAATACTTGGATTCAAAATTAATCCAAGAAATTAGTTTTTTGTTTGTTGTTTGCACAATACTTGATTGATTTCAAGACTCAGAAAGATTTTTTACTTTTGCAAATATGCAAAGAAATATACTGTGGACTGAAAAGTCATCCACAAATTTTTTTATTTGTTGTTATGCAATACTCGATTTCAAGACTCAGAAAGATTCGTGGTTTGCAGATATGCAAAGAATACTTAGGGCTCAAAATTAATCCAATTTTTTTTCATTTGAAGTTTTGCTATTTGATTTCAAGAGGTAGAAAGACTTTGTGCTTTGCAGATATGCAAGGAATGCCTTGAACTCAAAATTACTCCAAGAATCTTTTTAATTGTTTGTTTTGCAATTTGACTTCAAGACTCACAACTGCCCCTTGCTTCTAACACCAGGCAGCCTATGGTCTGGGGCTGATTCTGCCAGAGAGGAATTACCTGGCAGAATCCATCCCAGCCAGCCCATTCTGCAGTATAGACTATACTGCTCCTGAAATTAAATCCCATTTTGCAGTTCTCATCTCTCTCACCTGGCTGTTTGAACTCTCATATACGAAAAATAAACAAAGATGGAATTTGAAGATTCTCCTCCGGACAAACATATTGCAGGGCCACAAGTGGGTTCAAATGTGCTAGTCAATCTTACATGAGTTTACAAGTACATTGTGAAGTGGAGTCTTTTCACTGCAATCAGTCAACACTACAAATGAAATCAGGTCTTCTTCTATGTCACAAGGTGGATAGGTAGGAGATGAGAAGATTGTACTTGGTTGCTTCCTCAATTTTTCACTCATTCTGGTGGCTCTGATCACGGTCTATGAAATACAGCGCTTCCTCCTGAGTTATAACATCCACCCGACTGACACGACTCTTGTGGGTTACTCCATATACCCTGTCTGCCACTTTTACAAGCTCTGGGCGGAATGTGGTGGTGATGAACTGGGTACCTGCAGCATCTGCCTGCCTTTTGATCATATCTGCAGGAGGGAAAAATCAGTCACGGAGGTGCACAAATGATGACATAAAGATCCACTGGAAGAAACAGTTATATGCAAAACATTCCACGATCCTGGATTTTTTCCCTCTTGAATGCTCTTTAGTACTACTCTTGGATCGTTCATTAGGTACAAGCTCGATCTTACTTGGTTCATCAGATAGTCCTAGTACCCTGACTTTTGTTCAACAGACTCCAAGTCCTCACAAGACTTTACTCTTACTGCCCATGCTTGGTTCACCAATTACTCAAAGTAACCTTTGTCAGGTTCATCAGATACTCTTATGATCATCAAATATTCCAGATAGGAGATGGAAAGTGACAGCATAAGGTTGGGTGGCATATGAGTTCATCATAGCCTTTGCCCAAGGACCATTGTACTAGGGAAAATCTAACAAGTTAACAAGGAGAAAAAGATGTTGACATTTAGGACCATTATGAAGGAAATCACACTAGAAACACCCAGATAATGAGACCAGAAAAGGATACTTCCAACTGCCGTCCTGTACTGTGGGTCAAGTGCAGCATCAATTTCATCAAAGAGGTAAAATGGGGCAGGGTCACAGCGCTGAATTGCAAAGATGAGTGTCAAAGCTACCACTGTCTTTTGGCCTCCTGACAGCTGCTTCATTGACTGTGTCTCTCCTTGACCAGTAAAAGAAACCTGACAACCAAAAGCAAAGGTTAGTCTCTCATCTTTGTTGGATCTGTCATACTGAAGGCTTTCAGCAGTCTCATATTGTTAAAGCAAGAACTCAGGTCCTTGTGATATGATTTTCCTCAGCTCTTGTTCACACACAAATGTCAATCTCTTTTTCCAGCCAAGTGCCCTATCCTTAGAGACAAAACATAGGACAGCCTTTAGTCTTCCTGTTTGTAGCACATCTGTTACATGTTTCCCCCAAAAACAAGACCTCCAAATTAGTTAGGTCAAGAGGTGAGGACAAAGTGCTTGACAAAATCAATCCCAACAGGCTGCAATATGAATGCCCAAGATTCAAAAGCACAACTTACCTTCACCTTTACACCAACATACTTCTCCCGCCGGCCTTCATTGTCACCATCAGGAGCTCGATCTTCATCTGCATCTTCATCCTCTGCTTCATCTGCCTGCACCAACATAAGAGCATGCACACTGTCAAAACAACAGTCCAAAAACCCAACACCAGAGAAGATGGACTGTGGTGAAAGATTAACAAAATCTAATCAGAGGCTGAAAATACCCAAGATTCATTGGGAGCGTAAAAGTCACAGCAACTAACCCTGCGTTTTGTCATCATCACCAAGCTGCCATGGCCACCAGGCACAAGCTCAGAGAAGGCTTCCTTGAAGAACTTTGCCACCCCCTTGAATGTTCGCTCTATGGATTCATCCTTCCGTTGGTCAAGGACAGAGATCAATTCTCGAATTTTCTGCAATGAAACAATGCTTCATTGAGCTCTTGCCATCCAGAGGTTAAAATAATTCTCATCTTGCACAACCAAACTCATCAGCCTGCTTTGGGCCTGGTAAACAAATTCACTAACACTGGCCACACCTCATCACCACTATCAAGCTCAGCCTGGCGTTTCTGTAGCTCTTCACGTTGCTCAGTGAAGTTCACATATTGATCCAGAGCCTTCTTGTTGACATGACTGTACTTTTTGAGCTCCTCATTGCACTTGTGCAGAATTTTATGAAGATCCTTCAAACCTTTCTTCTGATACCTGTACAGAGACCAAATACCTGCAGGTGTGAATTTCATCAAACCATATACCAAACATTCATGAACATCCCGGAATTTGAAATATATATAAAATTCAGCAGAATGAATACCACAGCTTAAGCTCCTCCTTAGCACTCTGCTAACAGGACATTGGAAATAGTTCAAAAATCACTTCTCAAAGGCATCAGAAGGTAATGAGCCCAAGTCTCGGATCTTCTTCATCAAATCTTCCCGCTTTACATGGAGAATGTTTCGCCTGTTCAGAAGTTGTTCTAGGTCCTTGGCCTCATCTTGAAGCGTTCGCTCATAATTGGCTTCAAGGGCCTGAAGCCACAGTTGAAAACTCATGCCAACATGTTAGACAACAAGAAAATGACATTATGTCTAACTTCTCACACAGGCTTCAGCTAACAAAAATAAGCCTTCTCATGAGACAGTATTCTAAAAACATATATGCTTCACTTTTGGACTCAGTTCAGGGCTCTTTCAGTACCTCCACCAAATATTGAAGCTAACCTTAAGAAATAATCTAATTGAAACACATACACCACAAAAGGAGTAGGCCAAAACAATAAACAAAACGCTCAGTGGGTACTTCTGAATCAGTTGCAAAAGGTCAACATTGACAAACCTCACTAACGGATATCTAATTTACTGAGTGCTCCAGCCAACAGAGGACACATAGCTCATCACATAAACCATCAGCATGAAGAGATCCAAGAATGCACACCTTCAGTTCCTCTTTTGCATTCTTCAGATCTTGTATCTGCTTTGTTTGCTTGTCAATTTGATCAGTTTTTGCTGTGAAGTTCAATCCACAATGAACACATCAGACCCATGCCTTTGTATGACAAAAGAGATGAAACATAACTCCATGGCCTCAGAGTAATGACTTTACAGCTAAACCTACCTCAGCTGCAGTTTATTATCTGTTGCCTATGACTGTTATAACTCTCCACCTGAACCAAGACAGACCCCAGAGGAGGTACAATACATGCTTTGGAACTGTCAACTGTAATTCTTTTTTATATTCCTGTGCTAGGTGGATATTCTCATTGCTCCTTTCAAGGCCAGGAAAGCTTGTAAGATATGTCAATTCAGCAGCTCTCATCCATTTGCAAATGATTTGCATACAACACTCTGAGGAAAAGCCCTGCTTTTTCTGAGAGAAAAAAATTGAAATTGGTTTAGAACTGTCATCAAAAGCAATGCTCCATGGTGTCTACCAACTCACATTTCAGCTGGCGTGTAGCCTCATCAACTGCTGCCTTGGCATCCTTAAGCTCTTGTCTCTTGACTGCCAAGTCATCTATGATCCCCTGTGTATCAGATGCCATCAGCTGTGCTTGCAATTCTTGTTGCCTCCTCACCAGATTCACTGATAATAGCATCTCCAGCTCACTCTTTCTTGTCTCCACCTACAGCACAAGCATGATCTTTAGCTCTGATTATGGGCTAACCCCAGCTTGTGCTCCTTAAGGCACAAGTGTGCAACTATTCCCCAGTTATGTGAGAAAAGCAGCCAGATCAAAAACAGATCTAGCACTGAGAGACTATATGTTGTACAGCAAATCACATATTGTCAGTGGCATTCAGCTGACCTCCATCCTTTTAGCCACACACTCCATGTACTCCTGTTTTAGCTTACTGATCTCAGGGTTCAAGTGAGATAGCTGATTCCTCTCTTCAGGTGTCAACTGATCTTCAAGGGGCGTTTCCATCTCTGCAAGTCTTGATGCTATATTTGCCTTGAGAGTTTCAATTTGATTATGAGAAGTTGCAAGCAACTTTTTCTGCATGACCACAAGAAATACTCCCACAAATCAGTAGAGCAGTGAAATGAGGATACTTCCCCTCCTGTCATGCTAAAAAACCCAGAAATGAGGGCAAATTATAGTTGGTGACAAAGGGTCCCTCAGTTCAATGGGCTTTTATGACATACAGCCCATCAGGAGCCCTAAGACCATTGAGACATGCACAAGGCAGCTCCAAATTGCACTAAAGTGAGGTCACCAGATCGAGTACCTTCTTCTCAAGAGCTTGTCTTGAGGAAAATCCCTGATTCTTGAGCACATCAATGTCAGTTCTCAGCTGATCTACCTGTGATGTGTGATAGCTAATTGCTGCAGCCATTTTCTCTTGCTCACTCACTAGGGAGTTCAACTTCTGTTCAACATGTGAGAAAAGTCAAGGATAAAGACTAAAAATACGACTCCTTTCATAAAACCTCAACATCATATACATACAACAGAGATATTCTTCACAAATGGAGAAACCTTAGTTCTCTAAAGGAACCATCCATCCCATTTCAAACATGATCAACTACAGAAAGGATATTTTGCAAAGAAGACTTGCACGTTTCAATCTCCTTTTCCTTTGAAACTACATTCTTGGTGCTCTCTCGCACAATACTCAATGACTTCAGCTTGGATCTTTTGTAGTCATAGAATCCACCTGTCATGCCTCCTTTCTTGCTTACCTGGTCACCTGCAGCCAACTATGTATGTCAAGATGACCAAATCCAACACAACAATAAGACAGCCAGCAACTTCACAGGTTGCTGTTCAATTCAGTTTTCAGAGACTCATAAAGGAATCACAAGCAACTGTATCAAGATATACTTTGGTGTACCAAAGAAACATGCAGTTCTAAAGAAATATAACAGTGCCCCACAAACATCCCCAAATCGAGCCCCTTCAGTCACACACTTTTACACAGGAAATTGGAGTGGAATATGAATAGGCAACTGGGGTGTGCAGATGGAAGATAGTTACAAAAACACTATCAAAGACTGCAGATACATGTAAGAAAAGATGAAACTTTCATCAGCCACTAAAAGCTCCACAACATCTAGGACAAAGTAAGAAGGAAATCAAGAAAGAAAGGTATGCCAAGCAGAAGATAGACAGCAATACACAGACATCCTTGGATACAGGTTAGTAAGTGCCTGCCTTCAAGAGTGATGCAATCAACTTCAGCAGATTGAGCAACTTTTGTGGCCACCTCCAGGTCCCGACAGATCACAGTCCTTCCAAAAACCTGACAATTGCAAGGAGAACCACAACACATGTATTCTTAATATTTGCTGCATGCTTTCAATAATATTAGAGAACATGATCATCATGTCATCCCCTCTGCTGAGCTATACTTCCTTAGAAACAAATGAAGAGAAACCAACAGTAAGAACCCAAGGAAAACAATAAAGAAACCAAGTACTTATACCTGTGCAAAAGCAGGCCCAAACTTTGAGTTGAACTTAAGCTTCTTTAACAGAGGAACAACATCAGGTCCAGTGGGATAGTTCACATGGGGAGGCCGCACACGATTCAAGGGAATGAAGGTTACTCTCCCACCTTTATCAGCAGTCAGGTATCTAATGATTTTTGTTGAGATGTCATCTGTATCCACCACTACATGAAATAAACTGCATCCAACCAAAAGGCATAAAATTAAGACATTGCACCTCAACCTCAACCTGAACACAGGAAGACTGCTCAAAAGAACACCATCAAATCATTCTAACAGATGTGAAGCTGCAACATCACACATGTCAAGCCATCATTGCTTGTGAACAGAACAAAGGTTTGACAGGCATGCTGCCAATGGAAAATCTTCCTAAGGGGTTCTATTTACCTGGAGCCAGCTGTAACCTCAAGGGCGGTGAAGAACTTTTCATCACACTCCAGAAGTTCAGCAAGCGGACCATGGACTCCTGATATATTGTGCTCTTTGCATATTTTCCGCACAGACTGCAGGCCTCTCCGAGTATCCTGTTCATAATACTACAAAGTGAACATCTGGGCAATCAAAGTAAAATGGCTGACTACAGTGAATTTCCATGTAAAAGGAGTCCTCGAAAGTTCAATCTGGTTCACCACAACAGTTTCAGATGTCTATAGGAGAGTGGAATCAGCAACCAAAAGGAAGACACCAACTGCAGGCATTGAGGATGCAGCAGGGACAACAAACTTCCAAGAAAGTCTGGCAAATAACTGATACTCGTATCAGGATCAACTCACCCCAGATGCAGCAGAGTCCAGAATCTTTTCTGCCTTTGCAATATCTCCCTTTAGCTTTTTGACATCATTCTCTAGGTCAAGACTTTGCTTCCACAGCACTCTGCAGCCCCAGAAGTGGTATGTTTGATCATTTTTCACAACAAAGCAGGTGCTGACACCAACATGGAATTGAATAAGATGTATTATCCCTTTCTATTGGCTCAAATTGGATGACACCGAAGAAGTTAATGATGACCAGAATTAGATCAAATCCATCAAGACTGTCATTCAATCCACCAGTGACAGACCAACTCCCAACTGATAATATCCATCACTTGCCATGATGCATGACAATCAGAACAGAGGCCACTCTTATGAAATCTATTTACTGGAGTGCACCATGGCTGTTTCTATGGAAGTGCGTACACAATAAAAGCAACTTACTTCTTTGTTTCTTGAAGTTCATTCTTTTGGGTGTTGAGAGCACTAAAATCTCGCCGGAACTTTTCCACCAAACTTCCTTGTGTCTGCACTTCGGCTTCACGGGCTGCAATGTTGGCCTCTTGCTTCTTATGCTCTACATTAAGGTTCATCATCTCCAACTCCAATCTTTTTATCTGCAAGCCATACAAACATTATTTAAGGTTACAGTCCCACAGTTGAGCTCAAAAAAACACATGTAGAAAACAAAGAACAAACCTGATTGTGACAGAAAAAATATGTGTCAAGAAGACAGCATTCTCAATAGAGACTGTAAATTCTTCAATAGTCAGAATGTGGCTCCACACACTAACCTGCTCCTTGATATCCAATATTCCCTGTTTGGTATCATCAATTTGATTCTGCAGCCACTGGTCACGGGATGCTTTATCATCAAATTGAGTTCTCCTCCCTTGCTTTTGATAGAGGATGCTAAGCTGTCTTTCTCGATCTGCTATCCTGCATACCACAAAGCATGTTTGAGGAACTTGAAATTTATCAAGGTACTCTGCTCAAGGAGTGGATAAACCCACCTTTATACAGCAGCCACATCCAAATATCACAAACAATGGGCCAAATGCAGAGCATCAAAGTACTATTCAGAACAACAAAGCAGTTTTACCCTTTGCTCATCTGCTCTTCCTCTTCAAGTAACTTCTCATACAAGGGAACCACTTCTTCCATATCTCTTCTTGACTGTTCGACCTCTTTCTCCAGCCCCTTGAGCTCTTTCAAGGCTTCCTCCTAATCACCATGCAAGACATCAAGTAAGTAGGTGCACAACCTCTACACAGTCTCTACAGAGGCAGATCATGCAATCACACTACGGGGCACCCTGGCACCATGGTCACCACACTAATGCACAGAAGTTGAATGAAGCTTAGTACAGGCCATATGATCTACAGCAGGAGATGAACTATGGCCAGGTTGCACCAAAACACAGCAGCTCCTCACCTTTGTTCTTGCTTCAGTTTCAATGCGCTCATTAATGTCCTTGACATCTAGTTCTTTCTTTGCCAGCATCTTCATGGAATCTGTTTTCTTCCGCTCAGCAGCATCTTTCTCCTTTTGCAGTGCTTGCAACTCTTTGCTCAGTGATTTAAGCTCTTTCTCCAACATTTTGGACTTATCATGGGATTCAACCACTGTGTTGTGCATGTTGCTTGACTTTTCAGAAACCCTGGCACGCGCCTCTTCAATCTGTGGAAAAAAAATTAATTAAATTCATCTTTAGAATTCTTCAAAACCAGGCAAATTGAGAAGAGAGCAGCCTGTCTAACCTCTTCAAGCTTCTGCCTTGCATCCAGAAGTTCCTTCTCAAAGATCGTGTACTCTAAGGATCTCCTTTGCTTGTCCAGCTGCTGGTACATCTTCAACTCCTCTTTCTCTTCATCAAGCTCCTTCAATCTCTCCTCTATGTACTGGACCACCTCAATGATCTGCTTTCTTCTGTTTTCTGTCAACTACAATGCAGAGACATCAGCAAGTCACAAAACCAAAGAAAATAATCCCAACTTGATAAAATCAGTTTCCAGACTAGAAATAGAAAGCTCCAGCTTTCATATGATTCCACTTGCCTGTCTCCACCATAATTTTCAAGCTCTCCTTCCTGCGCTCCTCATAAACACGAGTACCACCAATCTCCTTCAGCAAATCAAGGCGTTCATGATCCTTCATCAACGTCAATGAAGCAATCTGCAATCATCAGCCCACTAAAGTTTCAGCATTTCTATGTGTCATCACTACACTATTTCTGAAGGGAAGACTATGGAACTGACATTGGATACCAAAAAACTCAAAAGGGAGCCAAAGGTCGATTGTTACTGTGAACAAGAAAAGTAGAGCTAGTGGTGAAACTGGTGAAAGAACAAACCTTTCCCTGCTGCACAACATAGTAAGGATTTGACCGAGAAAAGCCTGCACTCTCCAATAAATTCATCACTTCTGTTTTCCTGCATCATGACAACCAATTTGCAACTCTCAAAGGATCCGGTGCACAACAAACACAGCACTTATAAATGAAGCAGTCAAGATTACCACATTGGACAAATGGATAACCCATGCAATATGCAAAATTGCTCTTCAAAGGAAACACATCCATCACAGAGCAACATTAGTCCATAAAGCTGCAAAGTCCAATATTCAGAACCTACATCCTATTGAGTTTCATATATAATTCAGTGAAACATACGTGATATGCTTCTTGTCCAAAAAGTACTCATCCTTCTTTGCACCAATAGTACGTCGCAGCCGTACTTCCTCTCTGTCAACCTGTCTCCAAGAAAATTCAGTTCACAGTCAATAACTAGGAAAGTCATTTCAGCAACAACAGAAACTCCACAAGCCAATTTCTGCTTGGTATTTGCCACTAGCAAAGCATAAAACCTTTAGAAAGTCTTTCATCATCACTTCAGTCAGCTCTTTTGACAGTAGTAGTACAGATGTGTATTTTCAGGACAGGGCTGGTCAAAGGACGAAAAGGCTTATAAAAGAAACTTACAGGAATGCGATTGTCACTATTGTCAAACACAATCTCCACAAAAGCAGACAGAACTTGATGCCCCGCTCCCTCCTGTAGAGGGAAGCAACAGTAATGTGTATGAAACATGGAGCACAAAATGCCTTTCAAGACACCCAGTGAATGTAGAGGATCCACAGGGCTACACAGAAACAACAAAACAGGACAAAATAAGCCAGTGTACTCACATGAAGCAATGCCTGCCTATCCTCAGCACGCAAATTATGGAAGAGATCACTGAGAACAAACCGAATTGCTGCATGAAAAATCAACAAGAATAATCAATGCAAGGAAAGAAAAACCTATCTGGGTACAAATCAATAAATCAGAGCAGACAATGCCCAACTACTCTTGTACTACCATAAAGGTTGAACGAAGAAAGTGATAATGCAATTCTTTCAGTATCAACTGGTTTTCCTAAAAGGTGCATACATGAGCAGAACAGGGCAAGGAAAACTGTATTGCAAGAACAACTTTCCACTGCTCAGGAATCACCATATGCTGGAGCTACAAATGCCCTGACGATCAGGACAATCACTTCATGACATCCAGAATATTCAAATCAGCATACCATGAAAGAAGTTTGTCTTCCCTGATCCGTTGGCACCAACTGCAGAAAAAGAAAGGATGTCAATTCCTCAAACCCTCCAAAACAGAATATGTAAATATATATTCATTGTCTAGAAACTATATCTGCAAAAAGCCAACCTGTAGTTAAAGATCTTCCACCATCACACAACAAGTGAGATGAAAAGAATACTCATTTTTCACATAGAGAAAATAGCAGCTCACCAACACAATTGTGTTTGGGGCTGAACGGCTCTGTGGCAACCTGCTCCTTGTAGCTTTTGAAGCCTTCAATTATAACCTGAGAAAAAAACCAACTCACCATGTTTCATTCAAATTGATGTAACTTGGAGATTCTTTTCTCTAGTTTCAACATCTGCAGCTAGCACAGTAGTAAAGGCAGTCTATAGAAGTATTTGTTAAGGTAAGGCTTAAACTGGGTCAGAGAGGACTCAAGATAGTGTCAGCCAACCTATACAGCACAATCCTTAATTTTATTAATACACCAGTCACCAGAGAATCGATGTATTGATCTTCTGTCAGGTCACACCATCTGAGGTCTCCACACAAGGGTTTTTTTTTTCTTCATGTTCCTCCCTCTTCTCTAACAGCTAATTCAGAATTTTCTCTTCAAATTTTCCCCTCTCTCCTACTCAGATGCTGAATTCACATGCCAAAAATTCTCTCTCCAACTCCCTCCAAGTATTCTCTTCCTCATCGCCTCATCATCTTTTTTCAATATGTTCCTTTCCAGAGAAGGTTTCATGATGCCTATTCTCGTCCTCCATGCATTATTGACTCAGTCTTGAAAGCTAGGGAAATACATAGCCGTCTCTCATATTGAAAAGTGGAATCAGGTGTGTCGACCTGGACCTCCCCACTCATGGGGTTCTCAGGAGCTTTGCATTCAGAGGGGAACTAGTTGGGACGAAGTCTATTATAGCGTGCAATCACTGCATCAAAACCTCCAGCCACAAAGAAAAATGAGAAGCCCCTGCGCAAAATCAGGCCCGTTCGAACTTCATCCCTACTTCTTGTGTCGATATACCCGGCAGCAGCGTTTTGCACTGGCTGCAAATCTCTTTCAATATACTGCAGTAGACCAGTTTAAGATGACAATTCTGACGTTCCCTCTAACGTCCAGGATTCGCCAATTTTTTGCAGAGGACTGAATGCTTCTTGCGAGGAGAGAATCGACAAGTCTGGCTCAAGCTAATTTATAATAAAGAGGACAACACGCACATGGCCAGACTGCAAGGCTTTTCCCGAGACAAGCTCCATTGATCATACAGTTTCCTTTAATCTGAGAGTTTTTTTGCAGCGTGCGAAGTCGCAATATCTATCAAGCGGCGAAGAGGGCGTACCTGCTTAATATACATGGCTGCCAAGATATCTCCTAGTCCCGCCAACTGAGGTTATCCAAACTACCTCACCATCAACAACAACATGTCACCAGATTCTCCGTCCTTACGGCACGCGCGTCTTCACCTCCCGACAACCAAAGTCAACTTCCGGAAAGCCGCAAAATAAACGTCGACTACACCAAAAACCTCCTTCCTTCCTTCCTTCCTTGTTTCCTTGTTTCCTTCCTTCGAAGGTAGAGACACCAGAAAAAATTCCAAAATCAAAGACGAAAAGGTACCAAAAATGAACGGCTACATGGGGAAAAATAACTCGTCTTAGAAAGGAGAAGCAACAACAACAAAGATCACCTGAAAATATAACAACAAAACGCCAACAACAACAACAACAACAGCAGCAGCAAGAACAACAACACTCTGCGAAATGCGCGCAAGGACACAACGCACTTCACGACAGAAGGATTCTAGGGCGGGAAGGAAGAAGAAGACGCGCTTTCTCATCCATATTGTGAATGAATTTCTCCCTCTCATCTGCAGAAGTTCATCCATGAGGACCCGTCATTCGCTCATTAATTATAATAAAAAGGGTACAAGAAGCGAAAATCCGATAGGTAATCACAAAACTTACACAGAGTTCATCCATCTGAGGTTCGTTGTTTGTTCCCGGTTCTTAAGCGGATGGTCCGGCTGCGTAAGTATTTGAAAGTAAGCTGACAGTGAGACGACAATGGAGTGGATGGATGGATGGATGGATGGATGGAAACTCATGATGATTGTATGGATGTCTTCTCCCTTTTTTTTGGGTATTTGAGAAATATACTATTATTGAATAAATCAAGAAATCAATTACCAAAACCAAAAATGGGGATTTCCCCCCCCCCCAAAAAAAAAAAAAATCTCGCCATAAATTGGTTTATGAAAATATGATTGATATGCTTTTGATAGGCTTGATTTGAATTCATGTATTTTTGAGTGTATTTGTCCATATTGTGATCTAATTGTGATTAAGCTTTTGTTGGGTTTTTTTTTTTTTAACTTGGGATTTTCATTTGAATTTATTCATAAAATCTATTAATTGTTTTTTATTTTTTTAATAATTAGTTCATTTCTTCAAGTACACATTGATTCAATGTGAAAGTTTGATCTTGGAATGGAATTAATAAATATAATCCTTCTTTTGTTCAAATGTGAGAAAAAATTAATTTATGATATTCCATGTTTTTTAACATCTGTAAGATCAAAAGCCAATTCATCTAATTATGAACATTTTGATTAATCAATGCTTCTTGTTGCTAATTGAATTGAAAATTAAATTTTTGTTATATTATGGGATTGATTTTTGCCAATTTTGATGTTCAATTGGTGTCCAATCTAGTTGAATATTGTTTGTATAAAAATGAATAAAGTTTTTTTTAGTTAACATTCATATTATTGGATTTGAAAAACATATCTAAATTATTATTTTATTATGATATGATGAACTAATCTTATGAATTTATCATAAGTTCTATTAACAAGGTTATTAAATGTTGCATAATTTCTAACACATAATCCAATTAACATATGTTTTCATTTATAACAATTAATTGTAATTGTTCATAGTGACAAATGTCAAATATATTTAAAGAATTTGATGACAAAATCAATACTATGTTAAATGGACAAGTATGTTAAAAAATGAATGTATTGTCTAACCATCAATATTAAATGCAACTTTACCTGTAGATGCCATGAATAAAGCTTTTGTTTTGTTAAAATTAATGATAGGTCTTTGTTGTATAATTGTTTTAATTCTTGATTTATTAATCTTAAGACAAATGTTTTACCAATTCCAACACCTCCTATCAAAAATAAATGTATTGGATTATTAGGATTATTTTTTAAATACATGAATTTGTCAATTTTTATTTTCTTTTCTTTTCATTGTCTAAAAGAATCCAATATTCAAATTTATCCGTTATCATATAATTTAATGATGTTGTAAAATCATCATTCTAATATATTATGTGATTTAATGGTGAAAGTATTTTTAAATCATGTTTTTAATAATTAATATGTTTGTAATGAGAATTAAAATACACATGTCACTAATGTCATCATTAATATCACCTATCCATATGTTCCATGGATGCAAGGATTTTTTTATTTTAAATTGATAATATCATCCTCTTCATTTGTCCATATGTGTTGCATCTTATGATCGAATATTGATCTAATTTTGGATATTATTTGTTCTACATAACAATATGCATCATGACATGTAACATTTGTGCTTAAGTGTGAATCCTCAAAAAAATTGAATGGTGAATATAAAAGAAGTGGTTGTTTTGACCAATTTTCAATATCTTAATATTTATTATAATTCACAAACCTCATGATTTTTAGTTTCTAATATTTTAATAATTATGTTGTGGTAGGGTGCAAATTTTGTTATAATAAATATTCATAAGGATTTTTTCAATTTAAATATTTTTTTATAATTGATGAACACATTATGTCAATAGAATCATGTTTTAATTGGTTTAGTAAAGATTGTGATTTTAATATAAAAGAATGTTCCTAATATAAAAAAGTATTGATAAATTTAAATGTTCATGATGCATGATATAAAGGAATTGAAAGAACTCAATAAACAAGTAATTAAGCAAGCATTTGTTGAGCATTCAAAAAAATTGCCTAATTTGCATCCTAATGTTGGCATTACTTTTATTTTAAATACAACTTTTTATTATAGAAGGCAATTTTAATATTACAAATTTCTTGATTTTAGTCATGTGGGATGTGCGATATGATGCAAGCATATGGATTTCAAATAAATTGGATATTTATATTTGCAAATCATAAAAGACCAAAATGGATGCTAAATTCATTAGTTTTAATATTTAATGGTGTTCATTTCAGAAAAATGTGTGGCTTCATTAATTTTTTGCATAAGATTAATATGCATATTTTTTCATCAAGATATAAAAGTTTTAAAAATTCAAAGAATGTAATGTTCTCATTTGTTTAATTTTTTTAAAAAATAAAATTGGTTTTTGCTCCAACTATATTTTCGCTAAAAGGTAAATTTTCTTTGATTAAAATGGGTGATATTTTTGTTGTACTCATGGCAAGTAATGGATAATGAAATCTACAAACAACATTTTTTTTCTTACATGTTCAAATATGTTGATATTGTTATGCATTTTGTAATGTAATTGGTAATAATGAAATATCACACCAAATGTACTTATCCACAATTTTTTTCAATTGTTTCATTTGTATGAATTCCATATATGGGTGCATCTTTAATCCATAAAAGGTGAAAGCATATTAAAACATATTTTTAAAAATATTTTAAAAAAGACAATAAAAAAAATGGTCCAATTTTTGACACAAGTAGAAGAAAGTAGATCAAAAAAATAATTTAAAATAACATAATAAAAGCATGGTGTTTTTTTTTGAGTTTATAGTGAAGTGATTACAAAATTTGAAAAAATTTGGTACAATAAAAATAAATAACAAGTATGTTTGAAAATGATTAGTCAAATTGAGTTTAAATATATTTTTATTATTAGAAGTTTGATGTATTTTACTATAATATTTAAATATTGAGAACTTACAAGTAATTTTTTAAACTACATCATGTTGAAAATGGAAAATATTTAATAATTCATTTACTTTCACCTACTTGTATAAGTTTGGACAACCTAAACAATAGGAAAAACATTTATTTATTTTTTCAAAATCTATTTGAATGCATATTAAATATATGATTAATCACCATCTTTGTGATAAAATTAAAAATCATCCTCATGTTGATCATTAAATTAAAAAAACATTTATACTTTCAATATATTAAAACTTGTTTATGGTTCTTCGTCTTTATGCGACAAGGAGCAGAAATTGTTTTTTTTACCTTGATGGCACCCTAAAAGGTGATGGTCATGTTCATTACAACAATTTTGAAATTCTATGATCAAAAAAACATTCATAGATTTGTGCAAAAAGACATGGGTCTTCGTTGAATAATGTATGAAAATAAGATTTTTTTAATCATAATATTTTGCACATGTTATAGGATCAATTTGTATTAATTTTATTATATGAATAGATTGAAAGTATTTTGTCTAAAAGGTTTTATTTTTTAGCATGTAAGGTGGGTAGGGCTTTTATGAAAGGATCCCATAACTTCTTTGCAAATGTAGAAATTACAAAGAATGTTGGAGGGACACCATCCCATGCAAAGAATTGGAGGATTATACACTCCATACACAAAGACATTCAATAAAATTTCACAAAATATAGATACAATATATTTAACAATGTTTAAAAGATGATTGCCTCACATCCAAAGTAATTTTGTAATTGATCATACAATTCAACACTCGACATCCTTTGGCCTTCAATTGCAAGTTTATTAAGCATAAATTATGTATTTGCATTGGATTGCCAATTGGTTTGTACATTCTCATAAGAATGTCTCTTGGTTGTAGTTTTCTTGTTTTAGGGATTGCTTCTTCAAATTACCTTATTATACCATTGATAGCTAGCTCTTGTTGATCAAGGCTTAGATTGTGCAAAAGACAACAATGGATGACAAGGTTAGGAACAAACATACCATGCACATTTGTGTTATCAAGGATTTCCTTGGATGTTTTTTTTAAGAACATTGAAAAAACTTTCAACTAGTCTATTTCCAATTGTACAATTCTTCAAGCAATGAAGGAGCCCTTTCTCAAGGTGAGGTGATTTCCCCAACTCAACAATGGATAATCTTTATCTCCAAGGAGATAGGGCAAGGAGAGGGGGGAATTTTTTTGGCATGAAGTTTGTTATGAATTGAACAATCCTCAATATTGTGGGTTATGGTAACATGTAGACCTCCTAAAAATCCCTAATTGTTCACAAAACCCCATGAAAGGCGTCTGAGAATATCTATGGCCTACTTGTTTGAGTTTACTACTACTTGTAAGACAAGGCTATGATCCCTAATTTGGCCCTTCACAAATGCACCAAAAGATTTTGCAACCAAAACATGCATCACATCAATTGCTCCTTGTATGCTTAGTAAATCACGCCAACACTTGCAGTTTGTCATGACAATGTTCTTATTTCCAGTAGGCTAGCTGATAACACCTTCAAAGACTATGTTTATTGCATAAATACACACACTCCAAGCACTAATCCCACTATAGAATGACTGACTACAAACATCTCCAAACAAACATATTCACCCTTTGCACAAGCCTGTAAAACTGTGCACACACATCAAACTTCCACATGGAATCAACCTTCACACCCTTGACCAAAGCTGAAACAAAGAAGACAAGTAAATGTAAGAGAAGGATGCAACTGACCATTTCATCTGAAATTGCAGACAAATCTTCACAATACAATTTTCAAAGTGACCAGCATTGACATCGTTTGTAACTTGTAACCTTGCGAGAATCACTCACCAAAGTGCAAGACACAGGTGACCATCACACAAAAAAAGCAGTGACAAGCTGCCATGACTAATACCCAATGGCATAATGGGCAGGGCTTGATCATCCCATAGTGCATCATCAGCTCCTGAGCTGCCATGACTACTACCCAATGACTTCATCAGCTCCAGACAATGGGTGAAGTCAAGTAAAGAATAATTCTGCCTGCAATTTCAGGTGAACTAATAAAAACATTCGGCATGCATTTAGAGTTTCTGTTGCAATTACCGGAAGCAACAGGAAGTAAAGCCTCAGTCATAATGTTGCAAAGTAAGCTCTAGAGACACCGCTAATCAAAAGAGGTCAATTTCGTATATTACCCAATTTGATGAATGCATGAGCAAGCTTGTGAGGGTAAAGGTCATTTCATCTTGAGCTTGTCCACAGTTGTACAAGCAAAGCATTGAAGCCACAAAGCCCAAGAGATGATCAAACAGTTTGGCAAAACATAGTACAGCCAGTATAAACTCCCAAGCCCTAAACCCCTTCAGCAAAATTCCAAAACTATCATATGATAAAAAAGACAAAAGATGTTACATATGTTACAAATTTAGTGTTCTTTCCAGAGTCCTGCAAAGCTCAGGCTGGGTTCTGTGATAGAGAGACTTGAGCATTGCATGAAACAGAGACAACAAGCATTTCATCATCATCATCATCATCCTGATGCATTTGAACCTGCCAAATGTGGAGTTGAAACAATGGCAGAAAGAGGAACAGAAATCTCAGAGGACAGAGCATCAGAGGACAGAGCACCCTCAAATCACTGAAGAAACACAAAAAATTGGAAGGAGTTTTTGTGAAAGATCTTCAAGTACTTGAGTTTTGAAGTGGACAGACAGCTTGTGGGACAGCTAGGTTTCAGAAAACTTTACAGTAGGTGGCTTTCTTGAGGATCTTGTGTTGAGCTCCTCAAGTAAACCAAGCTGATCAGCAAATCAATCCAGACACTCCAAATTGCTTGCATTCAGAGGGGCATTCGACCAAGAATGGCAGAAAGTGGGAAACAGACAAAAGCTAGGACAAAGCAACCTGAAAATGGGGTGAAGAAATTTCACAAAAATTGGAAGAAGGGAGTTTGTGTGAAAGAAGATGATCTTCAAGTAGTTGAGTTTTGGTGCGGACAGCAGCAGCTTGTGGGGCAGCTAGGTTTCAGAATGACAGTGGGTGACTTTCTTGAGGATCTTGCATTGTGCTCAAGTACAAGCTGATCAGCAAACCAATCAAGTCGCTCTCGATTGCTCGCATTCAGAGGCATTCGACCTCCAAATGGAAGGTGCTCCATACTCTTGTGATCCAACACTTCATCTGCCAGTTCCATCAGTCTCTTCACATAAGCATGACTGCCCACATCTTCTTCTTCACCTCCAGAGACTCTGCAATGCAAGCCCGACATCTGTTGTTGCAATGCACAGACAGTCCCACCCACCCATCTGCAGAAATTAGAATTGTATCCACAGAAAGTTGTTCTTGACAATCAAGAGTGTACACCTAAGAAGTGATCGCATGTTTGTTTTAGTTTGGATTCCAGTCAAAATCACTACAGTTATGCAGGGCATTGCTTTGCCACTGCAAAAGCTTTCCTGTCCTCCTACCAAACCGCATGGAAATGCTGCTACACAAAAGGTTTTTTTTGTCCTTTCCAGAGTCTAAGAAGAAAATGCTGCTGTGGGTGTACCTGGATCCGAAGATACTGTTGCCGGAAATCGCCAAAGGACATGCTGATGGTATGATCTATCATGTCAGAGATGCTCTCCAGGACAATCTTGGCAATGGGTTTCACCCACTGAAAGGAACCCCATCCACGCACAGTCTGGTAGCCATAGGTCTGCTCCATCTGTCCTGTTCCCAGAGAAAGAACCAGCAAGTCATGCACTCCTCGCACTCTTGGAAACTCGAGCTTGTTGTGCAACACGTGAGTGACAGCGGCTGCGGTGGGATTGTGCATCACAACGCCGCCATCAACCGCAGTACAAGAAGTGTTGCCGTCTACAGACTTCATGTAAGCGGGTTTGAAGAAGGAAGGAACCGCCGTGGTAGCTCGACAGACTTCCCAGAGATTGAAATTCCAGGTTTGATTCTCCAAGGCATCGGCTCTGGAGAAGAGAAACGGACCTGCAGTGGCAAGGTCGTAGCAAGGGATGAGCACGGGCTTGATAGTATCACGAAGAGTCAGCGGTCTTCCATCTCGTACCAGGTACTGTTTCAGCAAGCGTTCCAGCTGCTTGCTCGAGAATCTGGGACGGACAAGACCCCGGACTCTTGACCACAGTGAGTTGGGTACCTTGAAGAGACTTCTCCCTTTCTCTGCAATCAGTCTCCAAGTCTTATCCGCTCTGAAGAGCGGTCTGTTGTTGGCGTCGCAAGCGGAAAGCATGGTGGCAAGAACTCCACCCACACTGGTCCCTGCCAACACGTCGAAGTAATCTGCAATGCGAGCTTCAGGGTTGCCACTCTTGCGTTTCAGAAGCTCCTCCAAGTATGCTAACACTCGCGCTGGTATGATACCTCGCATTCCGCCGCCGTCAATGCTCAAGATACACACTTTGCCTCTATCTTCTTCTTGTTCTTCACCACCACCACCACCACCAGCTACCAGCTTCTCCCATGCTGCTGCCTGCTGCATTGCTCCTCCTCCATACTCCTTCTGCACGTGGAAACACACTTCCCGGTCCAAAAACTCGCACTCCTCTAGTGCCTCCCATGTCACTCCCGGCATTCTGCAACAACTCCCCAAAACACGACCACCCCAGAATCCCACCAACACTAACCCACCCACCCCACCCCTAGACTTCCCAAAAAATACCCAAATTCTCACAAAACCCACCAAAGTTCAGCTGATCTTCCACACAAAAATTGCCCAACTTTGAAGCAAATGAAAAACAGTTTGCCTTCACACAATTTATTTGTCACCCCCCCAAGTTCTCTTGTTGTTCTTGTTCTTCGTCCTCTTCTGCTTCTGCTTCTTCTTCTTCTGCTGCTGCTTCTTCTTCTACACTGCAAATGTCAGAAGTGCAAAAGAGAGATATATTGCGTACAAAAAAAAACTGGAAACCGTCTTCAAAATCCTGTACACGAGAATACAAACCCAAAACGAAGAAAACAATGGATGGGGGTATAACTCCACCACAGTCTGCTACAATTCTACAATTCTAGCGTTTTCATATCGAAGTACCAGAGAGGAGGAGGAGCTGCTGCTGCTGCTGGAAGCTAAGTAAACAACAGCAACAGCTAGCGAAGAAGAAACAGCATACAAATTGAAGAGAAAAGATGGGTAGAGAACTAGAGAAACTCCAATTTTCTTCTTCTTTTTTCTCTCTCTCTCTCTCTCTTTCTCTCGGAGTGTAAGCGCCGCAGCAAGAGCAGCAGCTACGTTGAAGAATGCGCTACAAGCCTGTCTGCGGCGGTTCGGAAGAGGACGAGAACGAGGACCGGACCGGAGACAAGTGTTCCGGTCCGGATCGCTGGATTTGGGGGGGTGGCGGACAGGGGCGGTGGGAACCACATAAAGTGCAATTAATGAAAAAAACTGCTATTTAAGTGGAACCGCACTCTGTCCGCCCGGTCCTGGAACTGGGGAAAAACCAAAAGTGGAACAACCCATTTCGTAATGCAATGGGCCTTTGTGCCATTTGATTATTTAATTATTTAAATAAATAAATTAACAAACAAAAAGGAGGGGAACCATTAAATGACCACCTGTTTAGGCCAATTAAGAGAAGTACCTGAATCCAAACCCTAGTTACTTACTTTGCCCTAGTAAAATGGGAGACACTAGAGTTGGGAATGAGGTATGCGGACAAGACCTTTTAACCGGACTGATGGTTAAAAGGTATGGTCCGTATACATACACTAAAATAAAATAATAAATTCTAATGGTCATTTTGCATTTTGTGCATAAATTGTTAATTTTTCCAGAGTGTGATTGTTTGTTGTATATGCTCGGTCGGAATCATGTCACGAAGAAGCTTAGTTATAACGTGACGGAACTCCTCCACGTACGTACGGTATGTGGAACAAAATGCCTTTTTAACCCTTTTAGTTGGGTTCGAACAAAGGTATCGACCCACCTCGACGACGAGACATACAAGAAGAGTTTTCCTTAAAGTCATCCTGTCTTCACCCTGTCTACTAACTAACTACTCCCTTGTAACTATCTTGCACGGTTCCGTGAGCAACTTTCATATTTTATATTATTATAATTTATTATCATAATTTATTTTTATTTATTTATTATTTATTATTTATTTATTTTAATTTTTAATTTTAAAAAAAGGAGAAAAGCACTTTAGTTTTTTTGCCATCAAAGCCTGTCACACTTATAGAGAGAGCTCCAGACTGAACTTGGTTTATGTGAACCTACCTGCCAAAATATTTAATGCAATAGAATATAGTGCACAAGAAGAAGGAGGAGGAGGAGGAGGGAGGAGGAGGAGGGAGCCAAGGAAGGAAGAAGTGGAGATGGAGAAAGAAAAGGAAAGGATGGTAGGCTTGGCCTCAATTACATCATATTTTTTCAAAATTGCTAAGATTTTAAATCTAAGGTACTAACTAAAGGCCATTAATTAATTCATACAAATCTTAATTCAAGTTACCCATGGCCTATTTGCAAACGATTTAAAAGGATATAAGCGTGGAAATAGATTACATATTTTTTTTAAATATTAGTTTGGAAAAATAAAATAACAAAAGGCTAAATTTGATATGTGTTGCATAGGTTGAAGGTTTTATGAGAGTTTAGGATCAAATAATGTTGTGCCCAAACTTTAGAAACTTTGGATTAAAATTATTAAGGCCTTATGGGGTGGGGGGGGGGGCATTGGTTGGTAATAATTGGTTTAAATAATATTGAATATTTTGACTATTTTAATTTTTTGATTTAGTTGAGATCAATCAAGGTTAATAACTAAAATTTGAATGTTTATTATTTATTTTTTCATCTTTCAAATGCACCCACCTTTATGCCTTAATGTAAGCAAAGTTATGTTTATAATGCACTTTAAAATGTGTGTAACTCTACAACAAGGTTATATAAGGGTACCAAAAATCTACCTTGGAAATAATACACCAAAATAATATATTTTAAACTACACCTAATATTCAAAATAATCAAAGAATGTAATGATGCATGAATTTAATCCAATATTGATTAAAAACTGAGCACTAATGGATGAACTTCATTCATGAACAACAAATTTGTCAACTGGAATTGTATTTATCAAGTAATTAATTGAAAACCCTAAATATATTTTACATTGGAGTAGCTAGATGTTAGTTGTGACAAGATTTTTTTTTTTCTCTAATATTATTTTTTAAAATAAGTTTCTTGTTGAGGAATAATTTAAAATATTGTAATCCAAATACAATCTTCTGTTTCCACTGGGTATGTAATATTTACTAGTGTTATGTATTTATAGCTTTTGAAAGAACCCCAGTCTCAAATTTAGCTATTTTTTAAAAATTGATATAATCTTCAATTCTGATCCAAGCAATTTTTTTTTAAAAAAATCATGGATCCTCAATTACAATTAAAATCTTAATTTATAAACTTTTGGATTATGGGCTTTTTTATAATTATTTTTTAAAAAATTTAATCTAAAGTTGATTTTGTCCCATATTGAATTGAGCTTTCCCTACATTATACAAACCAATAAAAGTAGCCACTCGAATATGAAGTACACATGTTTGCAATTTTTCCCAAAATTAAATTAGTACATGCATGCCTGAAATAATAATAATAATAATAATAAAGGTGCTAGAATTTAAAACCTATAAAAAGGGTTTTTTAGACCTAGTTTAGGGTAAAACCCATGGCCTTGGGCTTTATTGAGTGTAATCACCCATTCCCAATTTTTTTTTTCTTTTTTTCACACCCTAACACGGTATCATGGGTAAGAAAGAAAAAGATTTATGTTATTTTGAAAAGCAAAACACCTAAGAAAGAGCGGAGAAAAAAAAATACACCGTGTAACATGCCCTCCAATTACACCCAAAAAACACTTGGAGGAGAGTTTTACGAATTGGAATCAGCCCAAAAATTGAAGCCAAAATTAGCCTTCAACCCATAATTGGGCAACATTGGTACTTAGTACCTATACATCAATAAAGCTTGAGTGACACCAAGGAACATTGAATAGATGGGCTGAAAGGTTTGATTGGTGCTATGCTAATGAACATTCTTTTGTACAAAACATGGCCAATCTTGCAAACATGCATTATTAATATCTAATGTAATTGTAACAAGCATGAAGCTAAGGAAATTGACAACCATATCTTACACAATAGGAGAAATCCGAAACTTTATAAATTTGCATATGAAAAATAATTGTTCATGCCATTTTGAAAGTGAAAAAGATCATTTCATTTATTTACAAGAACCAATACAATTATTATGTTTGTGAATACTTTAGTTTTTATCAGTTCATCAATAAAAGTGGGTTGTCAACTCATTATCAATTTAAACAAGATATATGCAATGAAAAACAAATTGAAATTTTTTAATTTTTATTTTTGAAAATTCACGCAAATTCGGTAGTGTATTATTGCCTAGGACCCACATGATAGTTGTAAACCCATGCTAAGCACCTTGATAAGTAGGTGGTGCTTGGGATAGAGTTGGTATTAGACTCCCACTAGCTCACACATCCCCCCATATTCATCAAAGAGCACTCCCAAAAAATAGATGTAAAACAAGGACAACCTTATAATATTTCAATGGGTCAGATTGAAAGGTCTACCAAGAAGGAAGGTAGGCATTTTAAAGTTGCCCATGGATTGTAAATGGAAAGTGGGGTTTAATTCAATATGGTTTTAAATCTTTACACAAGACTCTTGTGCATGTGAAAGGACCTTCTAAAGGAAACTAAATGGCATTGAAGCCTTTAAAGGGAGTTTTGAGTTTAGAAGATCTAGCTAGATCCAATTGCTCCCTTAGGTTTTCATGGGACAATATGAACACAAGTCCTCAATATTATTTAGTGTAATTGCATGATATGTAAATAAACATATCTTAGATTGTGGGAAACATGTTTAAATTATGTATGTGTGTCAAGTGATGACATATATAGTCATAACATCATCACGTCTCTTTGGAAATTGAATTATGTAATTCTCATATGAGGAAGTCATATTGGAATATTGACACCATATTTAGAATTGACCAAGTGTATAAACATATTGCAACTATTTGGAAAAAATATGAAAAGGAAGATTCTTTCTTTGCGAAAAAGTGGAAAGTGACCAAGTTCTACAAAAACCTTTTTTAAGGAAAAGGTAGAAAGTTTTTTTAATTTTGAAGAAGTAGGTAGAAAAGAGTTGGAAGCAATCCAAGTAAATGTACAAAATAGGGTGGGTGATACTCACCTACAACATATTGTTGGAGAATTGAATGAATGAGTGAAATCATTGGAGGATGTGAATGTTGAAGGAGGGTATACAGTTTTGAACTAAATGGATGGAAAAAGGGAATTAGGGATCTAAAGAATCCTTCATAGAAAAGAGACATTGTAATAACTTCTTTGAGGAATGAAGACGGAAACTATGCTGGAATTGCCAAGGAATTAGAATATATATATATAGTGCTTTCTATAACAACCTTTACAATATTGGTTCAAGATCACTAAAAGCAAAACAATTCAAAGAAGTGGTTTTCAACTCTATTTAAATGAAATTCAACCAAACCATGAAGAACCTCATGTTGGTTATTTTTTTCACATGATATAAATTTCACGATGTTTTTAAAACGTAAAGCCCAAGGATTAGATGGAATAGTTGCTGGGTTTTATGTTAGATTATGGCACATCATTAATAAGGATTACTTTAACATGGTAAAAAATGATGTCCCTATTGGAAGATTTTGCAAAGGTGTTACAAAAGTTTTGATAACCTTAATATTCAAAGTTGGAGCCAAGGAGTAATTGGCAAATTAGTGGCCAATATCATTTTCAAACATAAGATACAAAATCAATGCCAAAACATTATAATAAAATCTTTGACCATCCCTTATGGAACCAACTAATTGTGATGAGAACACCTTCTTCCCTTTGAAATATATGTCATAGACAGTGTGTTTCTCACCCATGAGATGATTAATTAGACTAGGGGCTCTAAACAAGACTTGAACTTCATCAAATGGGATTTTGGATTGAAGACATATGACAAGGCGTCTTGAGACTTTCTTTTCATGGCTACAAAAAGGTTACAGATGGCTTCAAAGTACATTGAAATGGTTTGTTTGCTCTTTCAAGATGTGGAATCAACCATTTATTGCAACATGACCTTGACATTTCCATATAGAATACGATTGTGACCAGAATGCACAATTTTTCCATACCTCTTCTTCATAGTGTGAGAGGTATTAAATTGCATGTGCAAACAAGTTGTGAATAATGGTGAAATTCAAATAATCCACATGTTTAAGGTAGATAAAAAATACATCCTAGTTCGATATGTGAATGCCACTTCTCTTACCTTGGTTGGAAATGAAAGGAATGGTGACATGACAATTGACCTTTTCAACAAATTTCTATTGATTTCAAAGTTGGAGTTGAACTTGCAAAAAAACGTGGAATTTTGGTGTAGCACCACAAATCTTATATATTAATTCACTTAGTCCGTCTGTCTGTCTATCTTTTACTTATCTATTATTTCTTTCGATTCTTGGCCCCTTTTTCTTTGGTACCCTTTTTCTTTTTCTTTTTCACAGTTTTTCTTTTTTTCTATACGCAGCTTCTTTTTTTCTGACGTCATTTCGCGTTCATTACCTCTTTGGCGTAATCCCATTGGCTCCTGTTCGGTGTGGAGTGTTTTGGGGGGTGGGGGAAGGGAGAGCCCGGTGAAGCACGGGGCGGGGGGGGGGCCAGCACAGACGGGGGGGAGCTCGACGGGTGCATTATGCACCGGGCTCACACTAGTATGAAGCCTAATTAACTTGGGAGGCACAAGTGGAAATAAGTAACAAAAAAACAATTTTTGAAACTACTAAATATTACATTTGGGTTTAACCTTGAAACAAAGGACATACATATGTTTTATGCTAAGAAAATTTAAAAGAGATTCAAATTCTAAAATACAATCCACCTTCTTATTATTGAGAGAAGAATTATTATCACAATATGGTATTAAGTTCTACCCTTTGATTCTTTATCGCAATATGGGTTGGGTTAGTCCAAACATTACACAAGTGCAATGCTATGTTGCTTGAAATTACTTATGGAGAGGACAAGATCATAACACCACAACTCAACTCAATTCCATTAACTATTATGTAAAAAGAAGAATTTGATTGATCCTAAAGCTCTAAATGCATTATTAAGAAAATGGATTTTGATGGCATTGGAGCTTGGTTAGTTTAACCTAAAGACCCTAGTAAGGTATAGAATGAACATGTTTAACATTTCCAAAAATAAAAGATAGTCACTTTATGTAAATTGGGTCCTTGTAAAAGTTTACAATTTTTTTTTGACATTAGGGATTTGGAATATAATTTTCAAAACATGAAAATGGTAAATGAAACAATTTAACCTTATCCTCTTACCCTTATTGAAGTTGTATACAAATGTAGATGTGGTGGTCAACACACTTTAAAGGTCAATAATTTTGGGTGTCCATTACTAAAATATAATACTTTCACCAAAATGAACTAAAGACAATTGAAAAACTTTGGAACTCCTAATTGTGAAATTAAAAAGTTGGGAATAGATTAGAATGACCTACTATTTTAAAATTATGAACATTCAATTTGAAAAGAAAAGCTTATTAAAAGGTGAAAAAAAAAATGCTCTCCCAAAAGGCAACAACAAAAGTATAACGAATTGCATATATTTTACACCAACAACTCCTCAAATCCATGGGAAATCCTACAAACCATCAAGGATTTTCAATCTTCATGCAAATAAAGAACCATATGATGATCGGGTTATGCTTTCAAAAGTTATAATATATGATGTAAATGTGAAATCCAATTATGTCTTTGTGAAAAAAAGATGATAGAAGTGGTGACCAATTACAAATGTCAATAGGCAATTGGCATAGGGTTCAAATGTCTATGATAAGGAAGGGGTCAAGAAGGGCCACATTTCACAAGAATATTTTACATAGGAAGTTTAAATTATTGGAATTTGATCTAGATCAATATAAATGGTTTGACAGTTTGATATTTATTTCACTAATTTGCTGAAAAAAAATTGGAAATTGTAGAACAATAGAAAAACCTTACTTCAATAAATCCCATAAAAGTAGGTATTGTCCCAAGCTATAAGGTTAAGTGGCACAACATTGGAAGAATAATCAAAAGAAGAAGGATGCTGGATTCATGTGGACCTTATACTACAAGGCTATAGTCATTAACATGTGGAGTGCGTGAATGTGTAAAAATGTGAATATGGACTATCAAGTATGTGTAATTTGGCAATTCTTGAAACCTTAAGATTCTATGAATGTCCTAAGGCAAGACTAGTTTATAATTGGGCCACCAATGTACCTTTTAACCTCAAGCGTCCCCCATAGATGGATAGAAAAATGAAGAGGTTAAATGTTATGAGATGCCTTTTTAAAAAAGAAGCTTCCATGGATTCATAAATAATTCATCCCAATATGTCATTCTTGAAAGGTGTAATGATTTGGAATCTATGGATTGAAAGGAATGAGAAAAACTTTAAAGATTAAAACTAGATGATCATAAATTAACTAACATGATATTAAATGGAATTGTGACTTATGGTAGACTTGAATGGGAGAAAATGTTCCATTTGATTAGTTTTGACAAGAAATGGTGTCTTCATTTCACTAGCTCTACTAAGAACCATCACAAAGTAAGATGGAACTACCAACTACTTACATTAATTAATATTTGTAATTAACTTGGTGCTCCTTTATTTGGTGTTAGAGGATGGGTTCCCCTTAGCCTATTATTGATGTTTTAAAAAACTCTTTTGTGCAATAAATCTCTTTCCACTAGCTTCATAATAATAATAATAATAAACTTCCATAGTTCATGAAAATTTTCCTTAATGCCTACATGAAACTTTCCCTCATCTCACTCATATTGACTTTTAGAATGTTTTTTTGCTTAATTTTTATTGTTGACCAAGCAACATGTTTCAACCTTAAGTCAATAACATCCCAAGATTCATCAAAACAAGATAACCTTCCAAGTATTGGTTCCTTGCCCAACATCAAATCTACAACATTTTTCTTAAATAGAAAAAAATCAATATATTTATAAACAATATTTGATGTCAATTGTTAAACCTCCCACTTTTCATTTGTTAGGTCAACATTTCAATTTCATAAAATTCCATGTTAAGCTTCTATATCATGTTTTGACATGGCCTCATGCACATTTTTATCCTTGTTTGTGACCTTTAAAAAAAGGGTTGTGATAATAACAACCATCTTTTGTAATTCCATTTTGAACATCAAATCACTCCATTAATGTTTGAATTTCCTTTACAAAAATCTTGCATTATGCCTATTAAAAATGTGTTAAAGGGAAATGGATAATAAAAGAGTTTGGGAATGAATCCAAGATGCAAGGTGGGATAATGCAAATGATATGTACATATGTTCACATCAAGTGAAATGCTTATAGGTGTCAAGGGGCACATCCTTAGGACCACAACACCAAAATTCCCAATCCATGACTACATCCATGATTGGGTTGGTAGTTGTTTAGGACATTCATGACTACATGACTATGTAATTGAATAGGATGTATTGCATAAGACATGTTTTTTATGATTGATTTTTACAATTGTTGTCATGAAGGACATGAAATATATATTTTCCTATAATATTAACTTAAATAAGGTAAGCTATGAAAGCCTAGGGTATCTTAGGTTTAAAACCTAGCAAATGTGCAAATAATGTAATTATTAGCCTAGCTAGCAACCTAGGTTTACACTAAGTACCTAAGTTAAATTAATAGCGTAGCCTAGCCTAATATAAGTTAGTTAGTTTAGGACTAGGTAGCAAGTTTGAAGACTTGAGCCCTTCACCTCCACATCAGGGGACAAAATCCTTAACCATTGCATCACATGTTTTTTACATAACAAAAATTGTTACCATATTATTCTTAATATTGTTTTGAACATATATCAATAGCCTAATTGCTTAGTTACCCTAGCTAAGTACTTAATAACCTACATAGTAATTTATAATTTATTTCATAACCTAGTAGGTACTTCAGTAAGTTTAACCACCTAATTAAAGTAGATACCTATTAGTAGGTAGTAAGTACCAAGTAAGTAGTAGCTAGTGTATCCAGGGTCAATATTTACTACCTAGTAGTTATTTAGGTAGTAGGTACTTCAATAAGTTTAAGTACTTAACTAAAATAGGTACCCATTTAATAAATACAAAGGTAAATAATAATCAATAGGTATTTCTAAATAGGTAGTAGGTAATAGGATACATTTTTGCACCACTTTAGATTTTTATCCCACTCCATTAATATAAATACCAAGTAAAAATATTAATTAAAATCATTAAATTGCTAAAAAAATTCCTTACATTATTGTAGAACTACACTTTATTGCACCATGCAATTAATGGAGATCATAATCATAATGCCAAGATTTTAAGAAGTACACATACATCCCATTCATAGAGTAGTTTTCTCACTCCTAAACACATACCTCATTTTTTATTTTTTTAAACAAGTCCCCACAAAATATTTTGTGGCAGATTTATTTCTATATCGACATGCCCTTTGGCAATTACAAAAAGTAGTTGTAATTACTTCATGTCATGTCATTATGTAGTTACGACAATTTGTCAATCATGTTGACACATTAAGCTCAAATTATATGAATTTATTGACCTACTACATTTTGACAGTTAAACAATAATTTGTTGGGATTCTAACTAATATTCTTAATTTTATTACTCTATTGACATGCCCAAGTATTTCCCTTACATTATCCCCCTCTTAATGTTGTAGTGTCCCCACACAACTACATAAGTTTTAGCATTTTGCAATAGTCTTCCTACTTCACTACATGTTCCTAACTCCTAGGACATCTAGATTTGGCATAGAATATCAATTATGTTGGAGCTATGAAGTCACCAATTTCACTGTATGAAGACTCGACTCCTTCCTTGGTACATGTAATATGTTACCTTTGAAGGTATTTGTCGATCTGATTAATCTTCATAGGGTGTGGCAGACATTATTGGTGATGAATGATCTTATGAACAAATGGTCATTTTGACAGCTTTTCCACCAAGTGCCACGTTCTTAAGATAACAACCCATAGAGAGAATTTGTCGATTCCCAAGTGTGTTTTTCGAGCAGAATACTTGGTCAGGTTGTTTTCAACAATCCTTCAAATGATAGAAGCCATGGTGCGATATACGATGTCAGTGAGAAAAGCTAACTCCTAATAGTTACTCATGAGTTATTCCCACTACTTGGGTCGGTCCTTGGTTCTGCTCCCAACATGGTTCGGTATAATCTCTATTCATGTCATAGCAAAAATGGGTCAGGATGTAGAGGTTTGACGATGACGGTAATAGTTTTCATATGCAATTTCCAAATTACAATAATGTCGTAGAACATAAAGTCTTAAACACCTTACCTCAAATTCTAGGGCATCGTATCCTCTAAGTTGGTGGTATTGGATATAACAACACACAATGTTATATTTTAAATATTCTCTCCATTCTAGATCATCTATTGCCCACATGGAAAGAAATTGGTTTTTTGTGAGATGTGTTCCCAACATAGGTGGTGTTGCTCCTCTTCATAAAGAGATTTGGAAATGATGCACCAAATAGTACATCTCAAGAGTAATAATCATTAACATGGTGTACTCCATTTCTAACATCATGTGGAACATATATAAGGTTTAATACTTGCTCTCTCTGCTAAAGTAAGACGTTCTACTTGTGGTGGCATAGCTCCAAAATAAGCTTCCTCACTCGAATCTCCACTCCCTCTCTTCATATGCCAATTTCCAACCTCTAAAATCCCTTAGTTTGTTTTTCAAATGTTCCCACCTAGTTTGTACATGTTTTTGCATTACCATGTTCTTGATTGCAACTTTGATAATAAAGTTATGACAATGGAGTGGTCTCATCTTCATCAAATATATCCACTATATTTGCATTTGCAAGAATATGTTTCCCCTTTTTTACTACTTCAATCGATTTGCCTTCCTCTTTGACTTGCCTAGCTTCTCCTTCTATGGTAGCATCATCTTTAATCTCTTCATCTAGTGTTATTTGTTAATATGCCACATCCAAAGCACTGACATAATTTTTGACTTGCTTAAAATGCCACCTCTTGAATTCATCTTCAACCTTTTCTAAAGCTTCCCTTAATTCAACATGACCTTCTTCTATCAATTAATCATACAATTTTACCTTAGCCTGGTTTGCCACAATTGTAACCTCCCAATTTGGGTTGATTTGTAGCTAAAGCTTTTGAACTTCAATTTGAGTCATATGTATTTCCTTCTAAAGTTTGGTTACTTTTGCCATGAGCACTTCTTAGTCTTGGTAATGAGTCCACCAAGTTCATTTAGCTACCTCCTTCTAAGAGGTTAGCACATTTTCTTGTTCTTACATTGTCTTTTCCATCTTTTTTAATCTTTCATACATTCTCCACTGCTCTACTTCAAGGCTTGAATCTTTAAACTTTGTTGTCTTATATCTATATCTACCCCAAATAAGAATTTTTCTTACTCATTTACAATTTCCCTTTTCATACAAATGATACTTCGTAATTCTTCTTCCTAACGATTTATTTTAGAAATTATATTGTGTAACTCCAAATTCTTCTCCTTTGTTACTTTCAATCTCTTAACTATTTTTTCCAACTTATATTATGTTTCTATTCTAGCTGATTCTATCTGTTTCAAATTTGCATCCAACTAATTTATTTATTTTTTTAACTCAAAAATTTTCATTTTGGATTGTTGTCTCTCCTTGATTAGATATTCATTATGAGTTGTGAGCTCCAATACCTTCATGTGTTTTTAATGTTACTCCAACTTTTCTTTCTATATTTTGTTTAACAATTGACTCTTTATTTCCTTTAATTGTTTTGCCAAAACATCCTTCTTCCTCTACAACTCTACAATGTGTGTCGTCATAACACAATTTATATTTCCAACTTTCAAAGTTACTTCCTTGAGTTAATCAACCATAGAGCTCAATTCCTCATCAACATTAATGTTGTTCATATTTCCTAATTGTTTTGTTCTATTTGATATGACAACACCATTCCCTCTTGAACCATGATGGAACTCGCTTTCCTCTGCTTGTTGTGCTAAAAGTTTCTGCTCATTTTGTTGTGTAGCCTCTTTTCCTAGTGGCTACATATTCCCTTGATCATTTTGTTGCACAATTTTAAGTAGTTGTTATTCTTGGATTCCTTCTTTTGTTTATTGCTACAAAACCTCCTTCTCTAATAGTTGATGGGATGGCTCCTTTTATTGTTATACCCATTATCCTTACTGATTGATTATCATCACCACATTGTTTTCCAACGTCTGAAGTCTCTCCTCCACCATCTGATCTTCAACCACTTCTTCCTATATCATCTCTAATTCAAGAGTTTTTTTATGTCAACATTGCTCAAACTTTTATCTTCTCTAATAACTACTTCTATAACCTTGTTCACAACATTGGATGTTGCAACAAGTTTATCAGCATTTGCAACAGCCTTACCAACATCCCCTTCTTGAAGTAATGATAATTTTGTGATCATTTTACTTGGATTTGTTGATGATGCTCCTTTTTTCTTCTTCTTGTTATCCATCATAATGGCATTGACATCCATGATAATCTTCTCCTTTCGTTTTTGAAGTTTTTTTTTTTTTTTGTAACAATCTTTTCTTCCTTGGTAGACAACTCTTGGTAGTAATATCCTGGTAAAAGTGGGTCCAACTAAAGTGCTAGTCAACTTTCCAACCTTACATTGAACTACTACCAATTCATTTTACAACCTATGAGAAAACCATGTTGCCTAATTCACTAGTTCCTTCTCGATAGCTAACATCACAAAAATAAAGGAATTAGGGATGATCATGTTGCCTTGACATCGGGATCTCCATCAATGCTTATAATTTTTTAACTTTTGCCATTTGCTTGGGCAATTAGATACCCTGATTTGAGAATGTAGTGATCTTGTTGAAACCTTACAAAATAGGTGGCAGCAACACCATTGTACCTTTCCAATGCTCTTGCCATTAGTCCTTTGCAAGGTAATTTGAATACCTTCACTATGCCCTCCTCACCTATGTCGATTTGTCATCCTTGTAACTGGACATATTGGTCATCATAATTGAAACTACAAATCAATTCTCTCGCCAGAGGTTCATTGATGTGAATCAAGTCGAATTTTTCCAACAATGCAAGACCCACCTTTTTGGCCCATGCTCCTTCCTATATGTCTAAAGCCCAAATAATAATGTGAGTGCATCCCAAGAAAGTGACGTTCCCTAACTTATCCATAATCAGCAGCTTCCCTACCAATTTGATTTTTTGTCACTTAGTGCTTAAAGAAGTCATGCCAACATCAGCTTCACATTCATGCTTCATCTCTCCAACCTCAAAACCTTGTTATTTACACAAATCAAACTCTTGGTTTTAGAAAGTAACAATGTAACATTAGTAAGGTGGTATATCCCTACAAAGAGATAGTCGAACCCTAATTGTAATACTGCAATTTGTAGACAATGTTGCTTCCTTGGAGTGTTAGAAACCAACCTCTTTTGTTGTTTTTTCTTGAGGTACTCCTAGATTTGCAATTGGGTATTGTCACAATTAAAATTTTCTTTTTCGTGTTCCTTTTCGAAGATTTCCTAAAAGTCTTTTGGTGGTAAGTCGACTTCTTTGTAATGTTGTTTATTCCTTCGTTTTTTCTCTTTAAAGCAAGAGTTGTGTGCTCCTTTACTTCTAGCCTTTATAGGTATTGTTGCTTTAGAGCTACTGTTTCCATTATCACTCGACTCTTCTCCACTATCTTCTACACTAACTCTTCATTCACAAATAATTATTTGCTTGCTTGGTCCTGTAAAACTAGATACAACTCATCCTTTCACATACTTTTCAAATATTACTTTACCATTAAATTCAGTTGTAATGGGTTTGAACTAGATCATATATGGCTTTGTGGAACTCTCAATTCTGTTTTGATTTTTTCATGTAGAAATCTCCCTAGCTCGACATTCCACTCACTCACACGTTCATTATCTCTCCCAAAACACTTTTTCCACAAGTAGTAATGATGTGTGATTTTTTTCAACTTTATTAATTCCTCAAGACTCAATAAAATATCCAAAGGCCATATCAGTCATAGTTCATTAAATGGTGTCTTTAACATCCAAGTAATAGCCTCTTCATTTTTCCTTGTGGGGTTTAGCTTAAGTGGTTATAATAAATTTTCTTTATAACCTCTTTCTTTTAGGGCATAGTTGGTAGGGTATAGTAATATTTTTTTTCAAGTTTGGCTTTGTAACTACTACTTCTTGCTTTTCCCTCATTACTTTTTGACTTCTCTTCTTCTACCCAAAAATACTATTTATGATTTTATGTATGGAATCTATACATGGAAATTTTCTAGGTTTGGGCATGAGCCTAGATGAATTTTTAGGTTCAGTAATTGGATATTTGTTCTTGTGGTACCTACTAAGATATCTTCCAACATAGACATTGGCGACCATAACGTCAACCATTACACTTTTGGAATGATATTCTTTTAACTTGTTGATATTTACTCTTTCTACTTCATCATCACCTAAAGTAGTTAATTCAACAATATTATTATTAAAAAAATTATGTACTTATTAGGGACCCTTCCAAGGCAATTTAAATCTACCTCCCTTGATTTTAATTGTTTTAGGCATCCACAAAACTAAATCACCCTCATAGATACTTTTGAGTTTCCATTTTCATCCCAATTTTCCTTCCTAAGTAATTTTGTTTGATTTTCACCAACACACCAATGTTCTTCATCTAAATGTACTAGATCTTCCATTCTTACATGGATGGCTTGATCAAAATTTTATGTTAGTATATCCTTGATTGTTTTGGTGGGGACCATAAATTCAGTTGGCATAATGGGTCGAATGCCATAAACCAATTCAAATGGCGTAAAATGTGTAATAACTTTATATGTTGTTCAATATGCCCATAATGTTATAAAAAACATAGCATCCTAGTTGGTATGATTAACATTAACTAATTTAGTCAAAATCTTTCCCAAGGTTTTATTAGTTGATTCACCCTATCAATTTCCTTGTGGATAGTAGGTGGTTGATTTGTGATGTATAATTATAAATTATTCCACTAGTATTTCAATGGTTTTGTTAATGAAATGACTTCCTTGACCACTAACAAAGTGGGTGGGACATCCAAACCTAGTTATAATGTTTTCATAAATGAATTTGGATGTGTTCTTTGTTGTGTTATCCCTAAGAGCCTTAGCCTCTACCAATTTAGTGGTGTAGTCAATGGCTACAATGATATATTGATTACCAATATTCTTAGCTATGGGTTTGATAGGTCCCATAAAATTTAAACCCCATTTCATAAAAGGTTCAAATGCCATAATTGGTTTAAGTCATCCTTTGCCACTTTGCCACATAAGTTTGAATCATTAACAAATGTCACGTCTTTGGCACTAGTTGGCAATGTTTTTGTGAATAGTTGGCCACCAATAGCATGTTGACACAATTTTTTTCACTATCATATTGCTACCATAATGACCTCTAGTTGGGCCTTCATGGAATTCTTCCAAGATTTTAGAGGCTTCAATGGGTGTTAAACATTGCCTTAGCACTCCATTTGGTCCTAGTTTGTATAAATGGCCATCATATAATGTGTATGGCTTTATTTTAATCACCCATTGGCTTTGTTATTCTTCGGGCATATCATTGTCAAAATAATCTTTTTTGAAATAATCAATTATTTGTCCATATTGATCAAATTTTATATTAAACAGTTGGGCATCAAACAATTGATCTTCAACTCCAATAGCTAATTCTCCATGATTAATTATGGATAATTGATCAAGTAAGAAATGCACCCAACATGGTTTAAATATTATTTTGAAATCAAATTCTTGTAATGATAATAGCCATCTAATAATTTGGCCAGTGATTATTGGTTTATTAACCAAATATAACAAAACTTGATGATCCACAAAGAATGTGAAGTTATTTTGCAAAAGATAATGTTTGAATTTATTCACTACATAAATCATTGCTGATGTTTTTTTTTCAGTAATTGTATAGTTCTTTTATGCATTGTTTAATTATCTATTGGCATAGTAAATTGGTCTATCAATAGTCTTATATATGTTTTGATTTAACATGGTTTTAAGTGCAAAATTTGATGCATTTATTTGCACATGGAATTCCAACTTCCAATTAGGTACAATAAGTACAAATAAACATGTCATAAATGCCTTCATCCATTCCCAAAACTTGGTACATGCTTATGTCCATTAAAAAAATTCATCATTTTTTAACAATTTACACATTGGTGTTGTTTTACTTGCAAAGTCTTGAAAATAGTGTTGATAAAAACCAGCTATTCTTAGGGTTCATTTTATTTTCGTTGGATTAATAGGTGCTGGCATAACGATAATTTTTATAATCTTATGTGGATCTACCAACAGACTGTCATGACATACTATGTGTCCAAGCAATACTCCATAATTTACACAAAATGCACACTTTTTAGGATTCAAGCCAATCCCATTTAGCCTACACCCTTCAAGGCATTTTTGTAATTGTCCAGATGATTTTTCTTGTCTCCATATACATTAAAATCATCCAAAAACTTGCATAAATTTGTTTAAATAAGGTTTAAACGCTTTTGTTACTACTTTTTGGAAAGTAGTAAGGGCATTACATAACCCAAACAACATAACATTATAAGCATAAGTGCCTCATTCTTAAATGAATGTTGTTTTGTGTTTGTCTTCTTTGGCCATTTTAACCTGGTTATAACCACTATATAACCATCCATAAAAGAGTACATCTCATGTCCAACTATAAAATCTAGAACATAATCCAAAAATGGTAAAAGAAATGGATCCTTTTTGGTTTAAACATTCAATTTGTGATAATCCACACATATTTGTAACTTCGCATTTTTCTTAGGTACAATTACTAAAGGAGATAACCACTATGTAGTTTCAATGGGATAGATAAATATGGCATCAAGTAGTTTGTTTAGGTCTTCTCTCACTTTTAATGCATAATTTGGGTTCATTTTATATTGTATTTGCTTAATTGGTTGGGCATTGAACATTAACTCACATTTTTTATGTTCACAAATTTCCCTAATACCCTTCAAATCTTTGTAACTCCAAGCAAAAACATTATGATAATTAACCAACAATCCTTTGATTTGTGCTTGAAAAGATATGGGTAAAATTGCATTAATAAGTACCTCCTTAAGATCTCCTTCATTTCCCAAGTTTAGTTTGTTCAACTATTCCTCAACTATGACTGTCCATTTTACAATCTTTTTATCCTTAACTGTCACATTAGCAACTTCATCAAATATCAAGATTTCTCCAAGTTGATGTTAATAAAAATAAATTTGATATTTTGGTTTTTCTTCTAGTTGAAACATGCCACAATCAATCTTTTTTTTTAAATATAATTCTTTTGGTGCCACTTCTCCTCCATGCCACAACTCATTATAAAGTTATTCCTCTTCATTCGACAATTTTTTTTCCCAACCATAACCATCATCAACATATTTTGGTCTCTCTGATGGTTTTAAAACAATTTTCTTACTTGTATTCACAGTCACTGTCCTTTCTCCCGTAGTGATGGTAAGCATATTATCACCCCAATTATGATTTGCCTTTGCTTGTTTCAACCAAGGCCTTCCCAAAAACATTAAATAAGTTTTTATTCCATTCTCCATATTCAACATTGTAACAAAAAATTTGTATTCACACCCAACCAAATTAGTTTTGAAGTTCTTTTAATCCAATTGGCTACACCTTTTTATGGTTAGCCATCCTTATTACAAAAGGAGTTGGCCTGGGTTTTTTCAATCCAAGCTTCTTCTTCAAACTCTTATAGATAATATTCACACTGGATCCGCCATCCGGTAATACATCTCTAACTCAAAATTTCCCAACATGAATTTGAACAATTAGTATGGCTTCATCAAAATCCTCTATTTTACTTGTTGTGACTTACAAACCACAACAATATGAGCTTCTTCCATTTTCAACAATGACTTTGTCATCATTTCTCTTAACTAAGGACAAATCTCCAATAATTGTCCTAATTTCACTTTTATATTTGAATTCATCACGAATATTGGTAATTCACCACTTTCTTTCTCCATCTACTCAACAATGATCTTTTGTGGGAACACATTTCACTTTGCCACTTGAACTCTTTTTAGACAAGTTGATTTTTCCTTACTTGGGGTCAAACCCATCTCATCCTCTTCACTAGCAATTGGCTTGTTGATACTCATTGTTGATTTGCCACTATCACCTGTCAGCTCATTTTTCATTTTCAATAAATTCAATTCCTTTAATGACACATCTATTTGTGTCAACATGTCAACTCCAATTGGCTCGATATGTACATCACCCTTTAGTCGACCTTTTAACATCCTTCATCAAGTTGACTTGATGCATTGACTATAATAGTTCCTTTCGATTCAACCCTTTTAATTGAGTAATTGACTTGGCCGGTTCCAAATCAAATGGGACAACCATACACATTTCCAATGGTCTATATTCCATTTCTTATATTCTCCATAGTTCATTAACTACATCCTTGTGAATCAATTTCTCTTTCTCCCATTTGATTCGATGTCCTTTGGTGGGTTTAATTCTTCTCTTTGGAAGTTCTTTGGAAGCATATTGGCCCCTAGCATCCTCGCTCTTTCTTGTGGTCACACAAACATCCACTACTGGTTGTTCCCATTCAACCATGGCCACATTCATTCCAATATTTGGTTTGGAATTCTTCTATTCTTCATCAATAACTTTCTTCCATACGTGATAATCATTCCTAACACGACCTTCCTTATGACAATAGAAACATCTCACAACATTTTGCTATAATCTATTGTTCTGATTATAAGTTTGCTAATTATATTGGTTATTCCAATTTGACTAGTTATTAATTTGCTAATTGTGACCATTTGGTTTTGTATTATATTGTTGATCATTGTATTGATTTTGATTATTTGGTGCATTATAAATTGGTAATTATTTTTGTTCTTGTGCGCCTAACACTTCTGTTTGTATTACATGTACTAGTATAATCTCTTTTAAGGGACAATTTCCACTCACAACCTTGCTAGGACATTGATCTACATTATGGTCATTTGCCTTACAAATCCTACATAATTTCATTAACAATTTGCATTCTTTTGTGAATGACCTTTGTTAAAACAATTTTGATAATACATTCCTCTTCTTATTACGTTAAAATCTATTTTTTTAGTTTTCTTTTCATGATGTTCATCTTCATCATATTCATCATTGTCATAATCATTTTAATGATATTTCATCATATTTTTCCGTTTCATGGGTAGTTCTTTTTCTACTATAATTGCAAACTAAGTTATTTCGACTAGTGTTCTTTTAGGCATATTGATAATAACCATTTTTACTTTAATCCATAGACCTTCTTGAAATGATTATTTCAAATAAATATCATCTAGTCATCAAGGGATTATTACACATAGTCAGAAGAATCTATTGTAATAAGCTTCCACTAACTCATATTTCTTTTGTTTCACATATCATAAAACAATAGCTATTTGCCTTTCAGTTCTAATCTCATTGAACTGAATTATAAAAACATTTTGCACTTTTGCCCATGTCGTTTTTGGATGAATTGTCATACTTTCCAAATTAGTTAGTGGCTCTTCCCTTTAAAGATTTTGGAAAATGTTATAATTTGTGGTTTTTAGTATTTTTTCCATTAGTCACACATTTTAGTCAATTGTCAAATGTGTAAAATTGGATCTTCATTATCATGATATTTAGGTAGTTATATGCGTAAGGCATTGGTGGGAGGTACTACCATAATGGGCAGAAGATTCATTATTGGTGTAGTAGTAGTTGGTGGTGGATTTAGAGGAATTCCGATCTTGATGCGTTTGGGGCTTTGAAGGAATAGTTTGGATAATTCTCTTCCAAAAGCCTTGTCAACTACGTTGTTACTATTAGCTTATTCTATTACATCTTCTTCAAACTGTTTTCTTGGTATTTGCAACCATCCCTCTTCTGTGACCCAATCAAGTGTTTCAAAAGCAATATTTATTGTAGTCTTTGGAATTCTTAGTAATGCGTCAACATTCCCTTCATCATGTTCTTCTTATGTTTTGTTTGGTGTTCTAATTTCAATGGATTATTGAGTATTTTCATTGGGTGAACCATTTGTTTTTTCAACTATTGTTTGTGCTATTCTTATTTCTACTTCTTTTTCGTTGGGATGAAATATCTAATAACTATTAGAAGGACTAAAAATAGTTTTCAACCGTTTTTATTTAGTAGACTCTCTGCTTGAGTAGTTATTTCTTTAGATGGTTCTACTTGAATAACAATTTTTTTGCTTCATCACAATTTTGTCTTCTCCAATCTCTTAGTTTATTTTGTTCTTTCACTTCCCTACTTTTATCCATCATGGGTTCCTAAATATTTTTGTTTTGTTACATTACCATGTTCTTTTTCTTTAATGTTTTGTTTCCACAATATTTTTTATATGGATATAAAATAATCATTGTAGACCAGAATTCTTTTGATTCAATTTTTTTCAAAAACTATTCCTCATTCCCTCTTAATCTCATTGCATATTCAGACTTTAAAAATCTATGAGTCCATAACAAATCGCATGATATCCATTTCTCTACCAAAACATTAATATTTGGTTTTGTAAACTTTCTTTTATCATGAAAATTGATAATATGATAGGTTGTTACAACTTTCTTAATTGGAATTAATGTCAGTAAACATACCATTATTGGTAGCCATTTTATATACTTCATTAATTGTGTAGTGTCAATTATTAGTATTTTTAGTTGTATGCACCACACTTTTGTTCCCCCATGTAGTTTTTTAATTATTAGTTCTTGAACATTCTTAGGTAATGTTTTGAATTTTTTAATGAAGTTTCCCCATGTATCAAGTTTTGGAACCTTTCTTGGAGTATACAAGTAATCCAAAAAATTCCAATCATATTTATTGTGAAGTCTTCATCATTCTTTTCCTTCACTAATTGTTATAGTTTATTTTAACCATTCACAACTCCCTTTCATAACAGTCGTCATAATCTTCCATTTTATTTCGGACCATCGCTAATATACGTTGTTGTAGTAATCAAAGAAAATAATAGATTTAGCCATATTTAGTTCATAATAAGTGAAAAAATTAGGAAAAGCTATGACATGCTCAACACCCATAACAATCATTTTATTTGTTTTTTTTTTTTTTTTATCAACTTTATAAACTCCTAATTTTTTTGTAAATCCACATGGTAGAATTATATAGAGTACATGAATTACCAAAATCCTAAATTTAACTTATTTACTTCAACTTTTCCCTCCTCATTTTCCATTAATCTAATTGCATAAGGAAGGATTACATAACCTTTTTCTTTAGTTTTCTCCAACAATGAATTGAATTAGATTCCCCAACATGGTCACCAAATATTAGCAATACATTTTTACACCGCTCTGGATTCTTGTCCTATTCCATTAATATAAATACCAAGTAGAAATATTAAGATAGTTAAATTGCTAGAGAATTTCCTTACATTGTTACAAAATTACAATTTATCACACCATGCGATTAATGGAGATTAGAATCATAATGCCAAGATTAAAAAATATACTCAAGTTTCATTAAATTATACACATACATCCCATTCATGGAATAGTATTTTCACTCCCAAACACATACCCCATTTTTTCTTCTAAAAAAAAAAACCCCCCAAAAATCTCATGTGGTAGATTTATTTTTGTATCAACATGCCCTCTAGCAATTACAAGAAGTGACTATTTTGTGTCATATCGTTATGCAGTTACGATAGTGAGTTAGTCATGTCAACACAATAAACTCAGCTTATATGGACTTATCAACCTACTACATTTTGACAATTAAAAAAAAATGTGTCGAGATTTTGTCTAATATTCCTAATCTTATTACTTTGCCAACATGCCTAAGTATTTCCCTTACAACCAACATGAAGTAATGAAAATAACATGGGTGGTCTAAAACTTTGAATGTTATAAGGACATGCACTTGAACGCTTAGTAGATGTTTGCAACAAACGAATGTGAATGAGATGGGAGGGCAAAGGGTAACTATTAGCCTTTTCTTGGTGCAAAATTAAACATTGTTGTGAATTTCGTGATTTTTTTTGGTTGCAAATTTAATGAAAATTTGAAAAAAAAAAATTCTTGATTTCTATATATGCATAGTTCAAGTAGGTAGCCAAACACATATAAGGATGTTTAATTTTCTTCCTTTCAAGTTTTTTCAATCACCAAATTCAACTAAATTGGGGTATGGATGGTCACCAGATTGGCTCCATCACAAAAAAGAAAGAAAACATTGGTAACTATAGCAAGCACATAAATTACAATGAGCAAAAATAAAACATGCTTCAACACAAGCACATTTGCATGAAAACAAGGAAGAAGGATAAGAGATGTGTAAAATGTGTACCCAATGGTGATTTAATAGTAAGAAGGAAAACATGAAGCATGAAGATGAAAGTGCAAAGGCTAAAGTGGAAAGTTGTACTTCATACAAGTGTTGATATTGGTTTGTAGTTTGCACTACATAGTATTCCAAAAATAATAATATTCATATCTGATTGACAACCAACATAAATTGTGAGGTAATATGATAATTTTCCAGTGTACCCAAAACTATCAATTGATCAATGGAAATTACATTTACATTGTTACTTGGAACACCCAAATCAATATTGGAATACAACATGACTCCATAACCTATTAGGTCTTCAAATGTATGCAAGAGAAACAACACTTCAGCCAAAAATTAATGTGATCATTAAGAATTTTTTTAAAGAATTAAACCAAATAAACTTCAAGGGATTTATTTGGTATCCTTTGATTCTCTATTTTGCTTCACAATTTTTTTTACTTTGAAAAAATGTTTATAAAATTTATAAAATTTCTACAAATATGATAATTAGTGCAGGACTACTGTGTTCTATTGTGCTAGCTTGCTGGAAGATTTGTGCAGCAGGTTCAGGAACTTCCCAGCTGAAATTTACATGGTTCAAACAAAGCCACAATGAAGCCAAACTCAGGGTTGTTCTGGCCCCCAGATCGGCTGACTTTATGGATATTTCTAATATTTTGCCAGAGAGAGTAGGTGCTGCTGGGCAGAAGAAGTGCATTCTTAGTCCAAGCCCCCTCCTCTTGTACTTCTTCAGTTCAGAATTGGACCCACAATGGGACTTATTGGGCTACAAAACCTAATGACTGTCAAAGCCAAATCCTTGAGTCCAAAACCCCGCGACCAAATCTCTTGTTCTTTCATTCAAGAACAAGGCACCAACAGAGGACCCAACACCCTAGGTTGACACAAAAAGTACAGCTGAGATCCAAAACAATAGAGTTATCCGGAAAGTCACCCTGTCTTCACCCTGTCTTCACCCTGTCTTTGGGCCTGCTTTCACCCCCTGTCCCCTCTTTCAGTGGTATCTCCAAAGTAATGAAATTTTAATAAATCTCACTAAATGGCACAATGTTCGAGAGTAATTGTAGTAGTTGTATAGGTAGGAGCTGAAAAAATGTGTAGTAGCAGTGGAGGCGCTCAGGAAAAAGGAAAGACAGTATGAAACTCAGTTTGCCACCAAAATTGGTGGAAAAAACTAATTTGGGTCCCAGTTATTTCACTTCGTAAAATTTTCATTCCCAGTCACACGTTTCATGCCCTATTGTGTGGAAACTGGTTGTTCTCGGCACCTAATTGCGAGATTTTATGGATAAATCAAACGTGCTCAAGTTTCCTTAGGTGGAGTGGCCTATCAATGTAAGAAGTGTTTGACTCCAGGTGCAGGCTCCTGTGACAATTTTTTATATGATATACTTTGTGTCTTCTTGGTTAAGTTCTGTTGGCCCATTAACTCCAATTTAACTGCACCATGTACAGCTACCATTATTGAGGAGGAGACACCTTGAGTACCGTCCAACAAAAGTGTGGACATGCCATAATGTGGTGAGGCCACATGCCAAGAGTCATTCCCGACCATTTCCTTATGGCATTCTCAGTCTACTTATTACAGCCCATATCACTTCAGCTGCTCCCAACCATTCCTTAAGGTGTTGCGACATTCTCATGGTAGTTACTAGTTATTGCTTTGTTGTGAGCCGTCCATGATCTGAAGAATGACTACCCTACAGGTGTTCCCTCACCTTCCATAAGGTGTTTTCTGTTGCTTTCAGAACCTATTCTCGAGAGAAAAGTTTAATTGCTTTCATTGATTTGGTTAAGCATCTGTGGGTAATAGAGTTATCTGGAAAGTCACGCGACTTGGGGGTGAGAACAGCCTGTTTCGACATAATAGGGCATCAAACGTGTAACTGAGAATGAAAATTTTACAAAGTGAAATAACGGGGACCCAAGTTGCAAAGTCAAACCTGGCCTGCAGGCGAGGTTCACTCATCCCGTTTTCAGGCGATCACTGTCATTCACAATCAATCAGTTTGTGTTTAGTGTCAATGGCAGCAGGTTAGTTTGTGGGATCCATTTGATTTACACGAGTATTTTATTTTGACAAGCCTTTTTCAATTGGTTCAAAAACATCACAAAAGCACTAGTTACCATCGTAGTGTAGGTCAAGTGGCTTCAAAAAAAACATGTTCAACAAATAATTAATTAAAGAATGATAAATTTTCGTGTCAAAAAAATATGAATAATATTCCAAAGGATTCTCTATTTTCCTTCACAAAATTTTTTTTTCTTTGATTTTTTGTGAGAAAAAAAAATTGTTCCCTGATTTTTTTGTGAGAAAATTTCAACGTTTGTACAAATGATCTAAGTAGTGTCAAAGCTGCCAAGGTACTTGGGTGCGGAGATGTGGCTTCACCAACATCCTGGTGAAGAAGAAGGGAAAAAAAAAGAACAATATCGATCGTAGAATCGACTCATTCTCACCTGAGATAGTGTCGAGCTGCCATGATTAACTTAGTGGTGACCAGTGTCAGTGGCAATGCCTTCGAGACAATGGCAGAGAGAGAAGAGGACTCTAAACAGGGAGTGTGGCAGCTTTCATACTACTAGACACTTTCAAGAGTAGAGTAACAACGCCCCAAGGAGCGGGGTGAGGTGTTCCCAAAACAAGCACCCATCTGAGGCAGAGCTGAGCGACACTTATTTAGGAAATACGCTCCCCACTACTCCTCAGGCATTACCCTGCGTAAAGGCACTGACATAATTTTGTTCTTGATCTTTTCCCTTTCCCGTGATACTCGTTGGGTGTTACAGGCAAAAAGAAAAGAAAAGAAAAAAAGAGGTGGAATGTTTCAAAAAAGTGAAAATTCTGCCAGTGCTTTTTAGGCATGTATTGAGAGAAAAATACTTACATATTTCATATTAAATTGAAAAGGATGGGAATATATATACAAAGGCTTAGGGCAAAAGGTAGTGAGGTCAGAAGATGGTTTTGCCAAAAAAATGAGAAAAATCATATATATAATATATATTAAAAAAAAAGGCAAGGATGAGAACCCATCCACAAGAAGAATACAAGGCAAATAAAAGCTCGAGAACAACACATGTCATGAAAAAAACACGACAATCAGGACATCACTAATGCACTTATAAAATAGAAGATCATAAATTAAAAAGGCTTCATCTGTCACAAATCGACTAAATGACGGAGGTGCACTGGCTGCAATGTGTGAAAAAAATGAGGTCCGAAGCAAACTTGTAGCTCTCCTTGAGAGCTTTCTCACTGTGTATCGCACTCCACCGATCTACCTATCTATTTTGCTTCTTCCATTAACTAGCTAATTAAGTACAACCTAAGTTCCTCAATTAGCATGATTGGCTTACTTCATCAAAGTACTTGAAAGCTTGAACATCCTCCCTATTACAATACAACTATGAAATTCTTCAACCATGGGATGGCCTGTTATTATTATTATTACAAGGGAAATTGCATGGCATAAAATGGAGCCCCTTCTAAAATGAACCTTTTCGTTGGAGGCATCAAAAGTTTTGTGCACGGCCACAAAGGGACATTGTCTGAAATTTGGGTTTGCACCAAACCTTTGTTGAAGCTAACACCCCCCTCCTTGAAAAGGCAACTAGTTTGCTCCTAAATATTGGAGCCACCGTCTTCCCTAGTAAGATTTTGAATATCTATCTATTAAGGAAGGTAATTTGTTTTGTTTTGTCATGTTGAGATCTCCCAAACCACAGTGCTCCCCTGCCATCTATGCTCTTGGAAAGCCCTCCATAAAGCATGGATCCATGCACCACCGAGGGTCCAAGACACAAGTCCCATGTAGTGTAAAGCATGAGGGGGAGATTATACTGAACCCTAAACATACATGAGGTGTTAGGGCCGGGTGGAAGGTTCTCAAGCCTACTCCTTACTACTAGGACTTGGAGAGGTCTTATGCCAATAAGTAGGCCTTGTCTTTTAAGGATGTATATTCATGGATATAAGGTGCACTCCAAATACACATAGAAAATTCCTCCTATTGGCTTGATGGTTTCCGTCAAAAGGGTTTCAATTTAGATAACCAGGTCCAGCAAAAAGTCTCAGGGTTTTTATTTAACTAGGTTCTTGAACTCACCCAAATACCTAAATCTTGCATGATTGAAAATCTCTCTTGTCCCTAGTTCTTTTCTCCAAAGACACAGAGCTCCTTACAACAACAACATGCCACAAACTTCAGTGTCTAGCATTAAGTACAATTTTCTTGCAGTAGCCAGGCCACAGCTAACACAGCCAGCCTTTGGCATTTTCTGAAGGGGGGAGGTGGAGGGGGGGGAGCATTCTAAAGGATTGTCATGTGGATGCTTTTTTTTTGGGTACAGTTGAGAGAAGATCTGCAACTTTGCCACCTGTTTTTTCATTTGTCTTTGAGGAAGTTTATATAAAAGCTAATATAGTTGTCTTCTTCAGTTTTATATAAAAGCTTTTATGTTTTGGACAAAATTCTCCACAACAATTCTGGGACATTTTCCATACATTGAAGTTATGGGTAAAGTCACCCTCTCTTTCACCCCCTATTCCCTCTGCTTTCACCACTATCCCCTCTTTCAGTGGTAAAAGAAAGTAAGAATTTTTTATCAAATCTCAGTATGAAATGCTGAAACTCAGCATTTAATGCACAAGGTTCGAGAGTAACTATAGTTGTTGTACAGGTAGGAGCAGTGAAAATATATATGTAGCAGCAGTGGAGGCGCTCATGAAAAAGGAAAGAGGGGATGAAACTCAGTTTACCACCAAAATTTGTGGAAAAACTAGTTTGGGTCTCAGTTATTTCGTTTTGCAAAATTTCATCCCAAGTTACGCGTTTGATGCCCTATTATGCTGAAACTGGCAAGTCTCGCCCCCTAATCGCCTGGCTTTAGAGATAACTTTATTCACTCTTTGATATCAATCACCAATTTAGTGCTTACAAGTCCCTTCATGGTTACTAGTGGGCCCTTCTGAATTACACTAGTAAGGTCATCCATCCCAATTTTCTTCCCGCTATTTTTTTTAATTTTAGAATTTCATTTTCACACCCAAAAAAATCACTCCTAAATTTGTTGATTCAAAAATTGCAAGATGACTATCATCCTTGTCCAGGGCACTCTCTAAAGGGTACCAAAAGCACATCAAGGTGCCCCCTAGTTTGGAAGGGTTAAAGCATGATCATAAAACAAAACAAACACCTATCTTAACATAGAGATGCTTTGAATAGGGGGAAGGCCTACTCCTTAGGGCCTCCCTTAATTCGAGGGCCATAGCCTTGAGGGGGATAGAGTATATAGGCTTGAAAATTAGGGAAGAACCATGAGAGCCACCAGGGATTTTTAATAATTTTTCCAATTTTGTGAAGTAGGAGGACTAGCATTCACAAGAAGACTTAGCCAAATTTGGCTACACAGGTCAGAGAGAAAAATCACTTATAACATATGAATGAATAAATATATGTACATATTTTCTAAGAGATCTCACTGGCAAAGTCATACAGCTGGTAAGCACAAACCTTGCCTACAGGTCCCTCCAACCCCCCCCCCATCTGACTCATGGTAACTCTGCAGTCTGTCTTTGCAAAGAGTACCCTGCCAAAACTGTTACTCTAGAGTTGGGTTGTAAAGTGCAACAGATCATTTCACAAACAGACAAATGGGTCTCATGATTTAACACAAGCAAACAATCTTCTGCACTCTGCACCTCTTCTCTCTCTCTCTCTCTCTCCTTTCCTTCCTTCCTTCCTTCCTTCCTTCCTTCTGCAATCTTCAGAGAAAGGCTTTGTATCCCCCTTCCTTGGGCCAGACATCAAGTTGTATCCTTTAATTGTCACATGTCATGAGTTCAATTTTTTAGGGCCAGAGGGGTGAACTAACCAAACAACAAGCCAGCCTCCTTCACCATCCATAAGGGATGGATGGTGAACGGGTACCTAGTACGAGGATTGGAAACACTTTTCCATTGGATTCCAGTTCTGTAGCTAACCACAGTGGTTAGCTCAGTTTTCTGTTTTTATACCAGGTATGTAACAAACCATTAGGTTGCCGTTACCTATGCACTAGGTAAGGTAACTTGCGCGGTGAGTGCAAAGGTTACCATGAATTAAGTTTAGTTAAGGAGTGTGAATGTCAAGACTAACAACTACTGATGATAACCAGCAGTCCTTGACCCAATTACAAGACAAAATAACCATCCCTTGTGGGAGTCAAGATGATCACTTTTCATCCACATAGTGAGTTGGTTATATATGAATGTTCATCCAAGTAATGAAGGGTTACATCCCTCATAACAATCTTGCCACTCTTGGTGGTTGTAATACAGCACCTATTATGCAATTTTATTTTTTTCCATACCTAGCTACTAACAACCCATTAGCCCTTTCATGTGTACTTATCACTCGCCATTTAAATGCATTTAATTTATTAAGTGATCAATAGTGTTAGGTGAGTATCATAATAAGTGCTTGATATCAAGTCAATTTTCAAGCTCATTCTCAATGTATTAGATTTAGTGATACCCAATTAGATATTAGACCCATTGGTTTTTTTCACTCTTGTGAAAACTAGCCATTGTGAATTGACTCCCTTGGACACCTTTCAAAATGTTCACCTTCAAGTGGGGTTAAAATGTTTACATGGATCCATTTTCATGCTATGAGATAGGTCCTTTGTTGGTTGCCTCCTTTAAGTTTAGTCCTTTGTTGTCACTCTTGCTTCCTTTTTTTACTTACCTATTTTGTTATTATTGTGCTCCTTTGCTACTTGCTTGCTTTGAGTTTAGTCCTTTGTTGATGTTCCTTCTCCTTCACTACTTATCTATTTCAAATTTGTTTGTCTTGCTTTGAGTTTTGTGAAGTTTTTTTTATTGTTCTTGGTCTTTCATTGCCCAAGACCATTGCCCACCTACTTCAAGCTTCATCTTTTGCTTGTACTTCCCCTCCTTCCCTTTGTGCAAGTTTGGGAACTTGGAACATTATTCATCTTTGCATTTTGAAGTTCTTGGCCCTATTGTAGTTGCTACCTTTTTTTCTTTCTTTTTCTTATGTGTTTGTGTCTTCATGTTGTTTGTATGCTTGGTCAATTTGTATGGCATGCGTGCTTAGTTAGTTAGTATCTTTGTTTGTCTTTATTTGTTTATTATTATTTTTGTTTATTTTATTTTATTTTATTAATTTTATTTTTTGTTTATGTTATGTGTAGAATTTTGTGTAACATTCAAATTTTAGAGTGAATACACATTATTATCATTACATTGCATTTTGCACTTCACATAATCTTAATTTATGATGAGAGGAAAGAAAAATGAGCAAGTTTTTAAATTTACTTTTAACCTAAACTCATTTTCTTTGTAATTACTCAAGTAATTATTCACATTTTGATACTTTAAGGTTTTGATCATTAGGAAAATTAATGAATTTGATAGAATGTTTACTAGTTTTTCTTCATTTTTCCTTGGGTAATGATTGTGAAAACTACAAATGGGACAATCCTTCAAAAATGAAATTGTAGAAATGAAACATGTGTAATATGGAGTTAAATGGCATATGGAATAAAGGTTTAAAGAGTACCTCAATATGCAAAGTGAAACTAGCACAAATCCAAAAAATGAAGAAAAAAAAATGAAACTTAACCTTCAAAAGTTGCATGTTCAAACAAAACTATGAAACCTCATAGTAGAAGTTTCTTGAGTTGCATTTTCTTTTGTGTAAATGAAAACAAAGATATGAGTGTTGCAAATAAATTAATTATGTGTTACATTCTTTGTTTTAACATTGCAATCAATGCATCGAATCCAAAAACGTAGTCAAGGAAAACTATATATTTCATATAATAAAAACCAATGGAATAAAAATGTTGAAAATTATATGGATATAGATTACAAAAAAAAAGGAGGAAATGAACAATCTAATGAAAGGGAATATGGAAAGGCATGTAACAAAAAGGTGTAATGTGTTTGAAAGTTTATTTTCAACTTTCATTTTTGTGAAAGAATCTTTCAAAAAGGATGATGTGCAAAAAAAGGAATTTTTGGAATGCCTTGGATTTAATTGTGAATAATCATTTATCTATATATAGTTTATGGAAACATTTTGTTTAAGGTTTTGTGTTGCATTTTTGTTCACAAATATGTTATCCTTTTTTTTTAAAATTCACAAGAAATATTATTTGACTTGGTAAAACAAATTGAACAATTATATGTTCAACTAACCTTAGCGTAATGTAATTCTCAAATTTGTTGTGTGTTACTAAATCAACACCAAACATTATCGAAATTAACCAAGTCACACACATGAAAAAATGCACACAAATGAAACTCCCAAACCACACCTTGAGGACAAACCCCCCAACCCCACAAAATATTTGGAACATTATCACATTGAATTTGGTTCCAAATAACAAATAATCTAAAACACAATTCACATAGGACTAGGATCTAACAACAAATATATCTTATAGAAAATTAATGTTTTGCAATAAAAACTTGACAAACTACAAGTTTTGATTTCTAGATGTAAAAAGGAGTTCATGATGTATTTGCTTTTGTCGTTAATTTTTTTAGAATTGATATCAATAATCAAAAGCATTTCACATTAAACTATTTGAAGTTGCAAATTCACTACAAAACAAGGAGAACATTTTGAAGGCATTTGTTTTGGCCATGTTTTTTTTAAGACATGTCAACATGTGATGAAAAGTGAAAATGGTTTTGAAATTTTAAAATATGTTACTATTAAGTTTGCATAATCACATATGCAAACTTGCATAACTTGGTTGAAGAAATATGGGAAATGAACAAGACTGGAATAAAACTTGTGTGATGATTATGGGATTCACCCAATGAAAACAAGATAATTCTGAGTTTTCAATACATTTTTTCAATTTCAAGTTTTGTTAGTGAAAAATGGAATATTAATATGATGCATCAAAATCTTATTTGCAAGTTTGTTAGCAAAATAATCATGTTTCAAGAAGAATATTTACTAATCTAAGGAAATGTTGTTTGCAATTAAACAATTTTAAAAAGTTAATATTTGTGAGCAAAAAATGACCTAATGATTTTAGAATTGGTTGTAAATCTCTTTCTAGTTTAGTAGAATTAATTGAAATGGATATAGATTTTAAAAAAGAATTGAATTTTTTTAAAAACACTTTTGAATATGATGAAGTTGTGATAAATAAATTGTTGGTATTAAATTTTCATCAAATTTTATTATTTTTTAAAAAAAGAATTAACACACAAAAAAATTCTCATTTTCTTCATTTTTTAAAAACTTTGATAATTGGGTTTTGATAATGGTCTTTGATAACCTTGTTTTTTAAATTATGAGAACAAACATTTGGAAAATTGGCTTAGTAAAAAAACCTCAAATTTCAATTAAACTCCTTCTAAATATTAGAAATATCCCATGTTTAGTCTAATTCAATCAAGGTGTCTAAGTCCGAATCTACCATTTCTTGGGTTTAAATTTGGTCGCTATGAGGCCTCACTCAAGGAGATGAAAGTACGAATGTGAGTGTTGGTTCATTCATATTAACCCTTTTTGGATGAGTTTTCTCTCGTTGTGATGTGAAAAACAATTTCCTCCACCCAAAATCATGTTAAATGGGAAGGTTTTCCAAATCACTCCACCTTGAGAAATGAAGGCTTTTTGAGTGGTCGGCCACCATAGTTGGGTCACCTTAGTGGCCAAGTTTCAACCCAAGAAATGTTAGTGCTACCTACTTACGGGTTCGTTTTAGAGGATAAGTTATCAAAGGTGAAACCTGAGGTAAACTCAGTTGGGATGAAATTCATCCACAACTGAGTTTTATATCCGGCTTCCAATGGAAGGTACCTTGCCATGGTGGATGTTGGTTTACTCTAGCCCAACTTTGGTCAAGACCGAAGAATCTTACACATTTAATTTGTTTGTTCCCGTTTGGTAGTCAGGACTGACTCCTTCCGTTAACCATGGGCTAACGGATGTGGGTTTCGGTAGTCAGAACTAACTCCTTCCGTTAACCATGGGCTAACGGATGTGGGTTTTGAAATCGATTATGTCCGTGTAGTGTAGGTACGTAGGTACCACTTCTAGCCTACTGATGCGTATACTTATGCACCTTCCGGACGGTTAAAAAATGATTTTCCGCTCCAGACAGTTACAACCGATTTCTACGTTCGGACGGTAAGAATGATTCATCTTCTGACCGGTAAAAATAATTTCCTGATTCGGATAGTAGTACATATGATTTCTCCACCGAAGTCTCACCCCCTCCACCTTCCCCCACCCCCCCCCCAAATTACATGATAGACATGCACTCTTTATAACCGGCCGACACACTCGAGGGCTGTTTTCTCTATCATCTTTCAAAAATCCTCATATAAAATTGGACCTATTATTATTTATTACCTAGGGGGACCAAAATCCCTTGATGGATGGATGGGTGGATGGATGGATGGATGATGGAATACGAGTTGAGGCCCTTCAATGGGAGGTCATCAATCAGGTCAAAATAGTTTACCCAGGCTCATGGAATGGGGTATTATTATTAGTGCAAAGAGGAAATTGGGGCTTGGAATAGAGTTAAGAACAAGAAATCCTAACTTCATAGAGAGAGACATGGGCAACAAGCTGCAAGCAGGTCTTGAAGAGGCTCATTACTTTTTTCCCTTCGAGCATACCCAGCTGTGTGTGTGCCCAGTAGTAGTCTGTGACCCCCTGCAAAAATATTTCTGACATCCAAGTTTAGTTATCTCCTATTTTGCAACCCCGCCCATAAAAAACAGAACTGGGGACTGCAAATAGGTGGGGAGACTACTAATGGCAAGCCACTTGGACCAATGATTATGATTGGGCAATCAGAAACAGGGAGGGAGCGGCAGTCAGATCGTATTTATTACACTCTGCTCTCTCTCTCTCTCTCTCTCTCTTGCAGGCGCATATCTCTGCTGTGCCTTTCACCAGCCCGACGAGCAAACTGTGCAAAAATGGTGGGCTAAAACTATTTTGCTGAGTCAAACCAGTATGTTTTGACTTTTCTTCCTCCAATTTTAATGAGCAGGGCCACATACTGAGCACCACTGCTGTGGATGTTCTTATTAGGAGTCTGTATTATTAAAGTGGCTGCTGGCAAAACTTAGTAAAAGAAAAAACTTTGGTGCACCCTTCAAATTAATTAATAGAATTAACAACAATAGGTAGAATATGTCTTACACAGTTATCAAAAATGTCCAAAATAATTGCAAGGTGAGAAATGGGATGTGAATGAAGGTCCTACAAGTAAAGCCACAAATTAAGATACCATATGCCTTTTCCCCATCATATTAACCCTCATGAATATCCCCTTATAATCCTCACGATTAGACATTATTTGAAGGTCTCAAATGTTTAATCAGATCTTAGTCATCTTCCAATCCCAAAAAGAAAGAAAAAGCTAAGAGCATCACCAAATGACCTTTTGAACACTAGTTCCTAGAACCTTTTGGCCAGTTTACCCTATAAAAATGCAAGAAATTTAAAAACTTACATCCACAAAAATGGATTTGTTGGGTGCAAATATTGAACATATTTCTTCCATTATATTTGTTTCAAATTTTAACCGATGACCCAAGTTATTGGGATTCATGCAAACTAGTTGTGGGTTCAATTCAACATGAATTCATGCTAGATGTTAACTATTATAGTCACTTCAGCTACAAAAAGGTCACCAAGGCAACTAATCACCAAAAACTATGCACCTTATGGTCAAACTTGGGAAAGATTATGCAAGTATCTCTCATTGATTAGAGGAATTATGACATGACTAATGTTATGTGGGGACACAAGTTAGTCGGTTATTTGAAGGTAGTATTGGTTCCAAGCACTTGGAACCCAACCATAATCAACTTGAGGGTTTTGGAACTAATCTACAACCTAATCCAAGGTTAGGGTATGGTTTTAAAACTAGGCGAAGAACTAACCCTCGGTTCCAATATGTGAAGGAATGGATAATCAAAGCAAGCCCAATTGCTAAGTGGACGTAATAGCCAAAACTAAAGAAATTGGTTGAAAAGAAATCAATTCTAGTTCCATGCTTCAACCCTAAACCTATTATCATGACCCACTTTTTCATGTTCTTTTCTTAGTTTATGTGTGCTACCATCACCCTCATTTTCATGTTCTTTTCCTAGTTTTTGCATGCTACCATCACCCTGCTTTTCATGTTTTTCCTAGTTTGTGCATGATGTCATCACCCTCCTCTTTGTGTTCATATCTTGGTTTGCACTTGTTGCCATCACTTTTCTCTTTGTGCTTTTCAACGTTTCAAGTGATGTTTTGAGTTTTGAAACTTAATTGAAAGATTACCTAAAACCACCATAACCTATCTTAAAACTCGGGACTAACATACTTTGAAAACAAGAAAAAGAGCTAAAACTAAAACCACACATTGAAATTTTTAAAAACCAAAACCAAAATTGGGTCTCAATTTTGAATAATTAGAATTAAAATTGAACCAAAATCTATTCCTTAGAAAATTTAAGAACCCAAACCAAAGGTTCCTTAAAAATTGGATGAACTTTCCTTAAAAACATCAAAATTAGTATTGAATTTACACTCTCAAAAACAATTCCAAAAATATTGTCATTTTTTGTCATTAAAAAAAGTGACAAAATTTGTCACCAAAAAAAAGTCATTGCACATTGACATAAGTGGTGAAAGTTGAGCCTTTTCTAAGTTCAAAGTCTGAACATGAAAGGCTTTTCGATAAGTGTCTATGAAATTTGAAACTATATTTCATTGGCATGTTCTCAAGACTTAATGTTACAAGTGGATTGCATGTATGTATATAAATTTGTCACAAAAGCATTTCACTATTTCACCCATACTACTACTACTCAAAAGACTCATGCAAATCAAACCCCATGTGATGGGAAAGCCTCTCTTTACACCATACTTATTACCCATATGTCAGAGGTGAGCTTCATATGGTTGTCAAAACTTAACCTTCTTTGGTTGGTTAACAATCCCATTACTATGTTCTCAAACCCACCTTCCTAGTTACTCTTGGATCCCATTATTATTATGTCATTAACCCACCTTCTTAGTTGGTCATCAATTCCATTACTATGTTATTAACCCACCTTCTAAAGTGTATAATTACCACCCCAATTTATTTATTTTTAAAAAGAAAAAAAAATGGTTACAATTCTTCTTTGATTTTCTTAAGAACAAAAACCAACCTTTACTTACACCCCAATCATCATGCAAAACCTTGACACTAGACTTTGACCCAAGGGTACACTTGACCCAACCCCCCCTTGGGTTTGCAGTTTGCACCAGGGTGGTACATTTATGGATGAGAGGGAACGTTAACTCATTCTCATTTAATGATAGGAGGATGAATGACATCATCCAGTGTATCCCCTCTGAGGGTGTTATCCCATGTAATAACCAGTGTTGGCTTGTTATTGAGAAAACAATAACCCCGGTTATCAACCCAGGTATTGATAACCTACCAGTTGGTTATTGGATTTTAAAAAAATAAATTAGTAGATAATTTAATTACCTGGTACAATGTACATATCATTCCAAGAATCGGAAAGACCCTTATTGGTCGGTATTGAATATTCAAAATTTAATAACCTACCTTGATGATTGGAATTTCAATCCTAAACCCCTAATTACTATTATTATTATTATTATTATTATAAACATAAAAAGGGAAAATAAAATCATAAAAAATAAAACTAAAATCCCTTATGCATACTAGTGGTTATTCGTAAAAAATAACCAAGCAAATTGATTACTCGTGGGTATTACTCAAGAGGGTTTACACCATAGATTACCAAGGTGGAACCTTGGTAACTCAATTGTGGTTCATCCATGATTGGCCTTAATGGATTTCCAATGGATGTTGCATTGGTGGGTGTTGGGTTCACTTAATCACACGATTTTCTTAAGTCAAAACCATATGATGTGTGGTGAAGAGTGTTGCCTACTTTTAGTTTTAGTGTATTTCAGCATAGAACATTCCAAAATCTTAGCAAATAATAGTATTGGAAAGTTTTTAGTGACATGGCAAAATTTCTCCCCAAGAGCCAATTACATCAAATAATGGCCATTACCTAATATGCATATTAGCTAGTTGGGTTGAGGTATATTATCACAATGCACCATGTTTCTCTAGTTCAGGATGGGATGATACTTAGTCTTAAATTGGACCAAGCTTGAATATTTTTAGGAAATCTTGAGATACAAAAGTTAAAACCCCCAAAAAATAAAGATTGGTGTGCCAAGTGGTAGATCTAACAAAACATTTGACACCAAAATCAAATGTTATTTTGACTATATTCTAGCTAGTATTTGGCCTAGTTGTGGAATCCTACAATTCGCAACTATACATACAAAAAATAGTAGGTATAATACTAACGACAATAGTTAGTATTTTAATCATTAATACTAACAAAGTGGAATCTAGGCCTAGAAGGAAGTACATTTGTGCTATGAACTATCACCAACCTTTAGGCATTCGCATAAAGGGAAATACATACAAATGAATGCATGCAAGTAGTTTATACTTCCACCCAAATACTCAACATAGAAAGGTCTAAAGACTATCGATTTAATGTTATGATATGTTATTGCTTGTACTACACATCAAAACGACACACCCACACTACACAATATGGCCAATTGTGGTTCTTCTATTACAAATCCAATCATTTGGAACATACATCTAATTGGAAGGGCTACTAGTTGCCATGCAACTATTGTTGTCACATTACCATGTTGTGTTGTAATTGCTACAATCTACATTACCCCATTTGAACACATACCTTAAAACCACATGAAATACATAATCAAACTCTTTGAAAACTACACACATGAACATGGAGCTAGGAGGTAATGACTAAAGGTTCCCAATGGTTGTCCTCTACTAGTTTGGTCACCTCCTATTCCACTACATGTTACAAATTAACATAAAACAACATTAAAAAATTTAATTGTGTAATATTTAATGGCCAACACTCAAAATCCACCACCTAAAGTAAGAACTAAAGCAACCACTCCATCTAAATTATGCTGATATTTTTTCATTTTTTGATTAAATTTGTTCAGACTACATGATTTGCATACATTTTGTTCTTGTTTGTGTAATTGTTTTTCTTTCAAGTTTGGATTTGCATTTAAGCTTAATATGTTGAAGTTCATGATAATTTTATGTGCATGGTAGTTTTTGTGGCTATTGATGCACTCCTTGGTTCATCAAGCACTATTATTAATTAATGATAATGTTTTTCATTCTCTAGCATCAAAACTCAAAACATGTATTCGTTAATGTTTTACAATTGGGACAAGGTAGCACAAACTTGGCAAGACTAAGATGATTTGATGTTTTTCAAAATCAACTTTGGTTCACCTTAACTACACAAAACATATAAAAAGAATGTTATATGCAATTGGAACTAAAATTAAATCATGGTCTCACACAAATTCCAACATAACACAAATTAATACAAAAGGCACTATTCTATTTATAATACCATAATACCTTTACCATTTTGGTAACAAACTGTCAAATAATTATTTAAATTTGAAATCTTAACTTCGACACCTAGTTTTTTAATTAAAAAATTTTCAACATGTAATGATTATACAAAATAATAAACATGGTTTTGTCAATGTCATGGAACAATCTAGTGTGTCTAAATTACTTACTTTTACGTCACTATCATGGAAGGTTTGCAATTCAAATCTTGAAAGTTGAACCTTTAAATTTATTAAAATTTCAACATAAATAATGAATAATTTTTCGAAAGTTCAACAAAATGGAAAAATAATTTAATTTATGCCGAAATGGTAAAGGTACTACAATATATCATGTAGTTGTCACTGGGACTACATTGAAGTGACAAACCTTTCTTGGACTCCCAAATTTTGATCTCAAAATTGGGACATTTTTCTATCTTGAAATTTTGGAACCCCATGATACAAAACATAACAACTTTGGACATGAAAGACCATTTTATTAGAGTTTCCAATAATGTTTCAAAATTAAAAAGACAAGGGACCTATATTTGACCTATTTCAAAACCTAATTTTAAAAAAATCCATAGTCCCATGTGGTCTTATTGTCCGAGGAAATTTCTTGAGCACCTTCCTACATACTTATTATGAATGCATAATAAGAAAGTGATGAAGGAATTTCATGTTCATTATAAATGGAAAGTGGAAAGTGGTCAATGAATGTCATTCCTTAAATGAAATGTAGAAGATAATGATTGAGATGTATCCAATATGGATTAAAAATGGATGTCTAGTTATGAATTCATTCACAAACAATGAACTAGATGATGAATTGAAAAATTTGATTCATTATGAATGAAAAGTGAATGCTTATGGATGAATTCATACATGAATGACATGTTAAGGAAATGAAAAATCTTATTCATATAATTAATTATTAAAAGAAAATGTTTTGATGACTTATGTTGGAATGAATTTCATGATGTCATTAGTGAGACGGAATTTGGGGAACGTTTTTTTAAAATTTCAACACATGTTTCCTTTTATTAAGGTGATAACCCAACTCTTCTTGGCTTCACTTTATTTCAAATTAATGTTTTACCTAGTTTGTTTTCAAGGTTTCAACTTGCCTTTAATCAAAGAACATCATTTCCTTCTCATTGATGAGAATCAACACTAAGTTTAAGTCATTATTAGTTTTTATATTCCATCATTTTTAAAAAATTGTGGATTAAATTAAATTATTGATTTTCAATTGCTTATACATACAAAACAAATTCACATAAATACTACTTTTGGTCACTTGTTCTTACTTTTTAATCATGCATTAACATTCAATTATACAAATTTACATTCAACCCTCTATATGCAAGATTTTAGTTATACATTCATTTTCATTTTCCTTTTTTGGGGGTATTTTCTACTTGTTTTGTGACATTGCACATGAAAATGAATTAGAATTTGGATTTACATTTGGTTGCATGTATTAAGTGTAAGGTTACACATTCGATTATCTTTTACTATTTAATTCTTAGTTGTTCATATATAATTTGTTATTGCATTTCAAAATGGTAAAATTTCATTTTCTATTCTTGGTTGCACACTAAAATAATTTATAAAGAAT
>Ga0116227_10000123_pt1 | contig 127478 bp, 108 predicted proteins | sample S1TSphgellanicum_FD_89693 | JGI IMG/M metagenome (GOLD analysis project Ga0116227, IMG submission 89693) | Host-associated microbial communities from peat moss isolated from Minnesota, USA - S1T2_Fb - Sphagnum magellanicum MG | ecosystem: Host-associated > Plants > Peat moss > Unclassified...
AAAAAAAAAAAAAAAAAAAAAATTAAGAATCACATATAAATGTAAATATTATAGCCAAAACCACCAATAGTGTTGTTAAATTATTTGAAAATCAAAATAGATAAAGGCTTTATATGACAAATAAACATGAAATGATCAAATCCAATTCATCACAATATAATTATGGTTGTTCAAGTTGTATATATTTTGGTAAGAATGACAAAAAAACATTGCTAAAACAATATTCTAACATTTATTTTCTTTCTCAAAAACTTCAAAATGACAAAAAAAATCAACAAATAAATATGACATTTGGCACCCATGCCAATGAAATTATCAAACAATTTGGTTGCAAAGCACATGTCAATTGGCCTACATAAGAAACCTTAGCCACAATAAACATGAATTTGCTGACATGTTGCATTTTGACGATCTCATCACATTAATAATAACTTAATCAAATTTTTTTTGTCATTAGCAATTAGTTCATTGTAATTATAACAAAAATTGTTAGTGTTTAACATGAAAAAATATTGAGTAAACAAAGCCAACATAAAAGCCATGATTTACATTAGTGTATAATTAACCTAATAAAACAATCTTGACATAAATTCAAAGGAATCTTTTCATGTCATCTAAAGGTTAATTAACAAAGAAATTAAAACCTTAAGACAATGCTACACAATTTTAATGTAATGGAAGTTAAAAATTAATTTGCCAAAAAATTCATCTACATATTACACAATCAACCAATCAATGATATTCAAAACAATGATAAATGAAATTGTGAAAATAATTAAATGTTTAATAATTAACCTGTGAGCAGCAAATGTTAAAATTGGATAATATTTAGATTATGATAACAATGTGTGAACAAATATATAATAATATGTCTATTATTTCCAATATAAAAACTTAATTATTTATACATTATTTTTTGTAACATGACATAAATGACATGTAATGTGAAATCAATATCATTTTTAACAATACTATTATTAACATGCAATGTAACCATTAATGCATGTTAAAAAATTCATTCAATAATCAATAGTTTTATCATTGTAGCTCCAAATAGTTTCAAACCAAGTTGGTGCACCCCTATTCATCGAGAGTTTTCCAAAGAGACCAAGAGCACAACATGAAACACCATGGTTCAAGAGACTTTGGCATGATAAAACAAAACAAACTACATTATTTCATAGAGAAATAAGTAATCAACTCATTCCATACTCAATGAAAATTGCATAAAATTGAACCTAAAAATTGTATTAGAATTTGGGGTTGTTCTTGGTGTTATTGGAAAGCCCTTAGCAAGTCCGATTTAGTTGACTTTATTTCACAATTTTCAAAGCTCAGGTGTGGAAATATATATATTTTTAGTGGATTTCAATTGCAAGAAATTCAAAAAAATTGCAAAAATTGGGTTTGAAAGGAAAAATTAGTCAGGCCCTCAATATGTTCACATTGCTGAATTTAGAAATTTTCAATTTTAGAAATGTGAAAAATAAATAATGTGCTCACATTTGGGTCAATGGCACATGTCACACTAATTTTAATGATTTGAAGTTGTTTAGGTTCATCAAAAGATTATTGAATTATTGTTTTTAGCATAAGGAGTTAATCAAATATATTTCTTTTTGGGACATAATGTTTATTTTAAGTTGAGAAAATAGGGTTATAATCTTTAGTGTTTTATAACCCATTTTCAAATATATATTGTGTATTGCATTATTGGCTCCAATGGTACCATTAAAAACAATTGTGACAAATAAATGGACTAATTGTTTTTTGATTATTTTGATAACTTTTTTTTGTTTTGAAAAGGTGGGAAAAATCTAATCACTATGAGTAATTAACTTATCATGGATAATACCAAGTATGGTGTAATAGATAATAAAAGTTGAACACATGGTAAAAACCTGTTGGAATTTTTTGGGCAAGCAATTTGATTTGATTTTAACATTATAAAAAATATTTCCCTTTTTGTTTTGTTCTCATCTCAATCTCCCCATCACGCACATAAACTTCCTAATCATAATATATTATTTCACATTTATTAACATAAAAATAATTAGTTTTGGTTGTGGTTGATGGTGTTTATCACAAGGTAGACTATTTATAGAAAATTAGTCTTTAATCTTTGAAATTTGTGAAAAAAATATTCATACTTTTTAATGTTGTGATTAATGATCATGTACTTATTTTCTTTGATTAAATTAAATAACAAAACACTTAGTCTGAATTTTTTTTGCATGAAATTTGGTTGAATTATTCATCAACATAATAATGTTGATGATATAAAAGTTGAGATTGGTAGCATAATCTTTAATGGTTTGTAGTTTTTCATGGTGTAAAATATTTTTAAATTACATGATTTTTTGTGAGGGATTAATCAAAATGGCCCATTATAAAAAAATTTTAAAAAAAATACTTTGGGATGCACCCACAACTAATTAATTTCAATTTGTAAGAAGGTTTGGTCATTCAAGGTATGTAATATATACATTTACATCTACACGATGCAAATAAGTGTAAAAAGTTTAAAATTATAGATTCATTACACTTTAGTGATTTCACCTTAATTAATGTTATTTCACTATAATATTATTATGTAAACATTGTGTTTGATTACTAATTGACATAATTCATCTTTATAATTTATTATGGTAAATTTTTTAATTAATTAAAAAAATCTTATGTTACTTTATGATATACCTTATATTATTTTAGGTTTATTTTAGTTATTCTAAGTTATACCCTAAGTTGTTATAATTTATTTTAAGTTATTATAAATTATTATACTTTAAACTAATATATTTTATTCTACCTTTAAGTATTTTAACTAGTTTAATATAGGTTTTTCTACTTTAAGTTATTTTAAATTAAATTATTCAACTAACCTTAGGTTATACTTTTTTTTAAAATTTTAAGTTAATACATGTCATTTCAAATTATATTTTAGGTTATTCAAGGTCATTTTATTTTATGTTATTATAAATTATTTTATCCTAAGTATAAAAATTTAAAATAATCTAAAATATAATATAATGACCTAAGGTAAAATAACTTAGAATAACCATTAATAACCATTAATAACCTGCAAAAAATAATTTAGAATAACCTATAATAAAATAACTACCAATAACCTATGATAATATAACTTAAAATATCTAACAATAATTTATAATAAAATAACCATCAATAATCATAATATAACAAAAAATAACCACAATATAATAACCATCAATAACCACTAATAAAATAACCACCAATGGTTTATAATAGAATAACCACCAATAAAATATATAGGCATCAATAAAAATACGCACAAATAGCCACTAATATAATAACTGACAATTATCACCAATAAAATAGACACAAATAGCCTATGGGAATATAGCCTAGAATAACCAATAATAACATGAGGTGAAATAGCTTAAAATAGTCAAAAGTAACATCAAATAGCCAAAAGTAAGTTAGAATAACAAAAAACAACTTAGTGTGAAATGATTAAAAATAGCCAAAAAAGCCAAAATAACTGAAAATATCCATAAATAATTATAAATAATGATGGGTGAAATAATTTAAAATAATAAAAAATAGTTCTAGGATAATTGAAAGTAGCTTAACATAAATAATATTATTATATCAGCCAAAAATTTATCCGTTTATTAAACATTTATTTTTTCAAAAAAATGGTCATCGAAATGTTATTGAATATTAATTTTTAAAAAAAATTGTTCAAATGATTTTACAATTTTAAAAGGAAATAAATGTAATTATGTACATTATTGAAAAAAAATTAAATTAAACTTTAATCATTTCATTTGGAAAAAATCTGAATAACATATGAATTTTCAAATTTTATATTTCTATAATGTTTAAAATGAATTATTTGATAAATAAAATGTAATGTAACACATTATCACAATAAGTGTGATGACTTAATAATAGGGATATTTGCCTTCACCCTAAAGGTCAAAGGATCAATCTTCACAAATGGTGTGTTTATGGTCAACAATGAAATGTTGATCGAATGTTTTCCTATGTAAATCCTTAAAATAAGTGTTTATTTAAGTTGATTACATGGCCTATGTGCTTAAGCTAGGTTTTTAAACTTAACATAAGTAGTGACACATGTCAATATGATGAAAATTATCAATAATATTAAATATTATATTAATTATTAAATAATTTAAATTTAATTAATTTTCATGTTGTTTAGTTAATTAACTAACAAGTGAGATGACTTGATAAATTTGTATTTCACTTGAAAGTAATTTTGTTTCACTATGGTAAAAATGTCCAAATTCACTGAAAATCTAATGAAACCTAGAGTGAACTAGAATGCATTTATGTATAGTGATAACATTGGTTAAAACCTCATACTTAGGGCTTTAAAAAAAAACTATGACAAGATGAAATTGAATTTGGCCTTGCATTTGATATTGTATTTTGTTGATGAATTTTACTAATCCCTTTATTGAGTTGAAGATTATCATAAATCTAAATAGATGTAGATCATAAGGTGATAAAAACAAAAGACTTATTGTAGGCCTAAGGTTATCTTTATTTTGAAAACACATTATCAATGTGTAGAAGGCACCTTCCAAATATAATAGGAAATTTGTTTGAGGGTGAAAGCATGAATAAATGAGCTAATCACATCAATGTTAAAGTTTTTTCCATGAATTGCATTTTCCACGTGACAATTTTTTATTATTTATACTCCATTTTTCACATTTTTTAAAACTAAATATCAAATTTGAAGATTAATATGACATATAACATGATAAATTTTTTTTTTTTTTATCAAACCTTACATTATAGTTAAATTTATAACTTTACTTTGAACCATGATTACAAATTCAAAACTATAATAATGTAAAAGGACATTCGAGTATTAAAATCTAAAATGATATATGTATTTTTATTTTTTGAATGTTTTGAACACGTAGATCCTTTCTTATGGAATATATTAAAGTTGACAAAAAATTTGTAACGATTTGGTGAACATTTGATAAGAGAAAAACACTTTTGATACAAAAAATCGACTTATCCACATGCTTTGCTTGAATGTGTTAAACATATAAAAGGACTCTTGAAACATGGTGAATTTTCATGAAAATTTTGTAACTACAACTTTGAAAGTATAAGAACTTATTTTTAAAAGATTTTTTTTTTTTTTTTGATATATAATGTTCCCATTGTGATTTTTCAAATTGTCAAAAAATAGTTTTTAAAAATTGTCAACACATTGCTTGGTTCTTTTATTTATTTATTTCACCTTTGATGTTTCATGTTTGCTAAAAGTTATAACAATTGGTGGGACTAAATAGTACATGAACATGGATCTTAAGCACTTTACATGAATATTTGGGATAAGCAACCAACCAACATTCTTAAACCATCTTAAAAAATATTAAACAATATTGACAACATAGGGTAGTAAAAACTGTAAAAATCACAATTGTCATGCCCACATCATACTAATTTTAGTTTTTGGTTGATTTTTATTTCCATAAAAATGCAAAAGTGCAAAAACTAAATTATGAAAAAGATGTTCCTAACACATCATATTAATAATGTTCCATTCATTCAAAATACATAAATTACTCATGTTTTCATTTAATCTATTAGACACTAACATACAAATTACCTCTCCATGTAATCAACTTGGACTCCACATTGGTACACACTACCAATGACAATTTTCCTTCTTATTATGTTTCCATAGGATTTATCAATAATTCATCATTATTATTTATATCAATGTCAAATTTAATTTCAATTTAATATAAATATCATGGACATGAAAATGCACATGTTAATTTGCTTTTTCATATCCATGTTGGTGGGTAAGGAAAGGGATGAAATAGTTATATGGACAAGAGATAATTATAAGGAAATGAGTGAGGTAGTTATTAGCAAAGAAATGAGGTTGTTAAACTTGAAAATGAAATAGTTATACTTGGAAATGTTTTTGAAATTGTCTAAGGATGACCATACAAAGGATTATGCAAATTTATTACACTAATATACAAATTGTGTTTCCATGTAATCAAATTACAATAACATATGGAAATGACTCTTATTTTCATACAATCAATTATATGGTCTAAACACAATTATAGACATCATTGAACTACAAAGTAAGAAAAAAGCAAAAAAGTTGATGAAAAAACAAATCCACAATGTTTCAAATACAATTTACTTACAAAATTTTGATGTTGAAATAATCATGCATCATGCACACATTACACATTCCAAATGTGACAACAATTCCTTCCTTGTTGTCCTCCTCCTCCTCCTCTTGCTCCATACTTGCATTTCCTGTTTCCCACACATAAAATACACACACAATTTTTTCACACATGCAATTGACATCATAATTCAAATCATTTCAAATCTTTTTCCCTCTCTCTATTTTCTGTCCTCCTCTTCCTTCATACGTACTCAAAGCTTTTTCCTCCACACACACACACAAATGCACACTTCAACACAAGCTTTTGTTTGCCACGCAAATACTTTACATAAATAACACTCAACAAACATGTACACTTACTTACACACGCACGCTTCACGAACACAAAGAGTGCAGAATACAAGACCTTCTGCACACGCATTCGCTCCTCACGCCATCAGCAAATGCATCACCAGAAAACAAAGGAACACTCAAATGCAAAAAAGGGAATCGCCATCGCCTCTGACGATCTCTGAGGCTTAAGTTTTGACGTCCCCATCGAGAAGTGAGAAGACAACTTCTGGACCTGAGTGACGTCCCAATCGAGAGCTTGGGTTTCTATTTGTGGTCCCCATTTACCTATAATAACTGCAGACGTTTTGTCCAATCAATCAACGCCACGTCAGTTAAGGATCTCGAATCATGAAGGAAGTTGGGTCTTTTCTCCAAAAAAGCACCTCGATTTGAGGAATATCTGAGGAATGAATTTACCGACCACTTCGTCACATCAGGCCCTCCGCTAGACTTTAACTTGAGACCTGAATTTCCTTTTGAGACCTCGAATTAGGGAAGTTTTCGGGGTGCATTTTGTTGCAATCGGTATGAAGTGACTGTCCACATCAATTCGAGCTGTCGATCAAGACCTGAATTAGGACGTCAATTGCAGGTGTTTTAAGTCCACGACATACTGGCTACTACTCAGGACCTTCATTTTGGGACGTGGGCACTTCCGTAGCAATCTGTGTGAAGAGACGGTCCATGTCAAATTCGAGCTGGCCGATAAAGACCTGAATTAGGATGTCGATTGCAGGTGCTTCAACTCCTCCACGACATACTGGCTACTAGTCAGGACCTGCATTTGGACGTGGATTGACATGTGGACGTTTTGTAGGGATCGGTATAATGAGGTGATGGTCCACGTCAATTCGAGCTGTCGATGAACACTTGGATTAGGATGTCGATTTCGGGTCTTTCAACTCCTCCACGATATACTGTCGACTAGTCAGGACCCGTGTTTGGGAGGTGGAGTGGGACGTGAATTGGGATGTGGATTCATTAAGGAAAGAGCGAAAGAGGGAGTGACGAAGAAGGCAAGCGAGTTTTGCGAGAGAGAGAGAGAGAGAGAGAGAGAGAGAGAGAGTCTCTAGCGCGGCGCAGCACCGTCGTTGAAGATATGCTGCTCTTTTGTCGCTTCAGAATCACAAATCAGAATGTATTAGAACCTCCCTTTGTTGCCTCCAGTTTGGTTTCTTTCCTTTTGCGAAGCTTTGGAGCTCTGTCGCGCACAGATTGATGCAGATTTGCGGCCGCTTGAAGTGTTCACGGTCTCTTTAGGTCCTACCATGTAAGTCCCTTTCCTTTGAGAGGGGAGGGCCGAGTTTCCTTTTCACTTCTTTTCTTGTTCGTGAAATGAATTTTTGAGCTGCCGCTTGAATGAATGTCGCGATCGCCACCAGCGATCTTCACCACCACCACCAACCAAAATGCAATGGTCGTCTGTGTATGAAACAACAACAACAGGTTTTGGGCGCTCCGTGACGATGTTGTGGGATTGAAGAGCGAGAGTGGCTTTTTAATTTTAATTTTAATTTTAATTTAATTTTTTCAGAATGGTTTTATGTTTTTCTCTAGCTTATTTTTTCGCAGACTTGTTGTAACTCAGAGATCTCGAAATTGGGATTGGTTTGTTTATTTCTCAAGACACTTTTGATTTTAGGGTGCCTGACGGTAGTAGTGGAGCTGGGAAATTGAGAGTCGGATGTTGTGTGTCGCTTGGGAAGTCAATATTGTGGTGCATTGTTTCATATATGCCACAGAGCTTGCAATGTTCAGAAGGATGTGAAGAACGATTGGGGAGATAGGGTTATTATACCCTAGTTGGTGGCAGCAATGGGTTTTGGCTTTATGTGGTAGGAAAGGGTTTAAGGTGACACTAGTTGTAGATATGATGATTTTTCCAAGTGAAGATGGCAACCACAATTGAACAGTTGTGATGAATTGGGTGCAGTGGAGGAGGAGGGTTTAGGGTTGCAACAGAAATGCTTCGTGATGTCTTCGGTGCAACTAACACATGCACTGAAGCGCAAAGTGCAAAGCCAGTCACAATTGTTCACTCCAAAGAGGTGTCCTATGTCCCCTCCCCCCCCAACTTTTGTATGTTATCTAAAGGAGCAAGTATTTGAGCACAGTGAGAAGGTCTTTTGAACCAATGAAACTACTGTTTTTTTTTGGTAAAATCTGGTTTAATGGTGCAAAGAAGTTTCCAAATATCTAAAGAGAGTTGGATGGTTACAGGAAAGCATTGGCAGTTGTAGCTGCCGTGTTGTTTGCAGGAGGTGGATTGGCATATAGTCACTCCAATGGACAGCGACAAAAACCTCCTCGACATCTGGTTGCACCTGCAGGAGATACAAACAGAGAGGTTGGCAAAGGTACAAAGGGAAGGAGTGATGGAGTTTTGCAGAAAGGAAAACAGAAGAGGGGTGGGCTGAAGTCAGTCAAGGTGGTGGGTGCCATCCTTCTGGCACACATGGGCAAGAGAGGCATGGAGAATCTATTGTCATTAGCTGCCATAGCGGTATGAGACCTTTTCTGTGTCAAATGATACATTGCTGTCAAAATTTATAGGATGCACTTGCTACATTTTGAGTTCTAGTTCTGATGCATTCCTTCAGAAGAATAGTTGCCTTTTATTGTTAGTATGTCACTGGATGTGCACTTTATTTTGCCATGGAAATATCCTTCCAAGTTTATTTTATCTTCAGGAATTGGAAGTTGAAATATTCCTACGTCATGGTTTTACTGATACATTAGTAAGCCAATGTTGATAAAACAAGCAATCATGTAATCATGACACAGGTGTTGAGGACAGCATTGGGGAACAGATTAGCCAGGGTGCAAGGGTTTTTGTTCAGGGCTGCATTCTTGCGTCGTGTACCCCTCTTCATGTGGCTGATTTCAGAAAATCTGGTGCTGTGTCTTCTGCAATCTGTTCTGATATCAACCACAAAGTTCCTGACTGGGACCTTGAGTTTACGATTTCGGAAGATTTTGACTGATCGTGTCCATGCTGATTACTTCCAGGTAGGGTAGCTTATGAAATCCAAGGGACAGGAGATTAATCCTGGAGATAGATCCTTCCATAATCTTTGTGCTTAATACTGGTAGTGTTAATCCAAGGATGAATGTATGAGTGTCCTGTATGTCTGTCAATACCTTTGGCCATGCAGTCTCTGTGTGGGTTTTGATGAAAAGTTGCTTGAGGGATTCTCTTTTGTCCATTGTGACCATTGCATCTGTAGTTGCACCTAATGTATAGCAGATTGTTCAGTTAATGCCCAATTTCATGGTAGTGGCACAGTTAATGCTGCAGCAAGGTGGTGGCTTTTTGGAGATTTTGTTCAACCTTCAAGAACTTAGTGTGGAATAACTTATTGCTGGCTGTGGCAGAACATGACATATTACAAGATGTCACATGTGGATCCTCGGATCAGCAATGCTGAGCAGAGAATAGCCAGTGACATTCCAAGGTTTTGTGCAGAACTTAGTGACCTTATACAGGAGAATATAATGGCCACTTTTGATGCATGTCTCTATACATGGCGATTGTGTAGTTATGCCCATCCCAAATATGCTCTTGGCATTCTGGTATGTCACTTCTAGCTCATTATTGGGTCGGAGTTGGTTTTTGTTCAGTGAGAATTTCTGTTATACCATTTGACGCATTGGGTCCTAATCTGTCTGCCAGTTCTTGGCCTCTGTAATCCAGCAAGTGTAGGGTTTTGTATTCCTCAACTCTTTTTGCAGCTCTTTTGAAATTTTTTTCTGGGCTTTCTAATTTGGTTGGGGAGATGGGGCCTGAAATGAGTGAGGTGATGTTGATGTAGGGTTATGTGATAGGGGCAGGGGTAATAACAGGGGCCCTGTCACCACCATTTGGGAGGCTAATGTCAACTGAGCAGCAACTGGAAGGGGAGTATAGGCAGCTGCATTCACGAATACGAACACATTCTGAAAGCATTGCATTCTATGGAGGACAAGCACGTGAGGCGTCAATCATAAAGCAGCAGTTCAAGTCACTTGTAAGGCATCTGGACAAAGTGCTCCACACGCAGTGGTGGTTTGGCATGATTCAGGACTGTTTTCTCAAATATCTGGGAGCCACTTTTGCTGTTGTCCTCATTATTGGACCCTTTTTTGGAGGCAACATGAGACCTGATAGTTCAACACTTGGCCGTGCCAAGATGCTCAGTAACATGCGGTATCATACTAGTGTGATTATCTCCCTGTTCCAGGCAATGGGTACTCTCGCCAGCAGCTCTCGCCGTCTTTCTCGTGTCAGGTGAACCTACATCTACAGCCAATCTACATGCTTTTGTTGGGTCAAATCATGCCCTGGAATCACTGCCTGAAGTGTGTGTCCAAAGTCTAAGGTGAACCTACATCTACAAATCTACATGCTTTTGTTGGGTCAAATCATGCCCTGGGAATCACTGCCTGATGTATGTGTACCAAGTGTGACTAATTGTATCCAGGTTGGTCTGATTGCAGTGGGTATGCAGATCGCATTCGTGAGCTTATTGTGGTGGCAAGAGAGCTGCAACTTGGTGGTGGTAGTAGGGTTGTTAGTAACAGAGAGGGTGATAGCTACTTTGTGGAAGCAAAATACATTGCATTTGAAGGTGTGAAGGTGAGTTGTCGATTCAGCGTGTTATCCTTGTCGTTTCAGGGCACTTCACAATTGTAGACTGTCCAATCCTGTAGTTCTTGTCATGAATTCTTTGATATGATGCAGGTAGTAACACCTACAGGCAACATCTTGGTGGAAAACCTGACCTTGAAGGTGGAACAAGGCTCAAATCTTCTGATAACTGGTAGGGCTTTGCCTTTGCCTTCCACTTCTAGCTCCTAGGGAACCAAAACATATGGAAAATTCTGACTCTGGAAGTTTCACAGTTCAATTTCCTGTAAATTCTTTTGCAAATCAGTTAAGTCCTAGACTGGATCTGGGAAATCTGTCCTTATGATCCTGGAAATAGTGACTACTCTGGTGCTACCACATTGCCACTCCAAAGCTTGAACTTCCTGTGTTCAAAGACTCTGACAGATTGTCATTGTCTGGTAATGCTTTGGTGTCATCTTAGCCACCTAAAGTGTCCTCCTTTTGATGTGAATTGGGGGCAAACAAATGATGGATGTGCTGTGTATTGCATAGGATTGACCAGTGGATATGTGTTCCAGGTCCAAATGGTAGTGGGAAGAGCTCCTTATTTCGAGTTCTGGGAGGGCTCTGGCCTCTAGTGGCAGGTCGAATTGCAAAGCCTGGAACAGGAGCAGATTTGAGTCATGAAATTTTCTATGTACCTCAGCGGCCTTACATGGCAGTAGGAACTTTACGTGACCAGCTCATCTACCCACTTACTGCTGCAGAAGAGACACAGCCACTGACAATGGATGGCATGCATGAGTTGCTAAGAAATGTGTGTTGCCATTTCCTTTGTAGGCATCAATCACTGTAGTTGTGGATGATGCACAAAATCAAGTCTTGCTTTTATTGAAATCTGCAACATAGTAGGCTTTTCCCATGCAAGCTTGTACCATGTGTGCAACCCCCCTGCATGCAATTGGTGAATCAATTCCAGTCTGTCTCTTATTGACAACCATTGCCAGCCCCACTCTAATGGAGTCCATATTTTCTTGAATTTAGGTGGACCTGGAATACTTGCTTGAACGTTACTTGCCAGCGGAGGAAGTGAACTGGGCTAATGAGTTGTCCTTGGGAGAGCAGCAGCGCCTAGGTATGGCTCGTCTCTTCTATCACTGTCCAGCTTTTGCAATTCTGGATGAGTGCACCAGTGCTGTTACCACTGACATGGAGGAACGCTTTTGCAAAAAGGTCCGAGCCATGGGCACCTCTTGTGTCACCATCTCTCACCGTCCTGCTCTTGTGGCCTTCCACGACACTGTTCTTTCCCTTGATGGTGAGGGTGGCTGGAGCGTTCACTACAAAAGGTTAGGAGATTACACTTGGGTCTCTTAGTGGGTGCCTCCCACAAAATTTGAAGGTGCTTTTTCCCTGAGTCATACATTGGTACTAGAAACAGGAAGTTATGTTTTAACACAGAGTGCATACTTGACAACCTAGATTACTCTTCTTAGGGAGTTTAAAGGACTGTGATGCTGATTGATATCATTTGTTTTCTCAGAGATACATCATTGCAGATCCTTTCACAGGATGACAAGGATTATGAGGATTCTGAACTGCAAACAGATCGTCAGTCAGATGCAGGGGTGGTCCAGGAGCATTTTGTTGCCTCAACAATTAAGGTACCCTATTGCCTTTTGTCTAGTTAGACAATCTCGTAATATGTATGCTCTTTATGATGTGTATAATTGCATTGATAAGTTTTGTGATTCAAGGAAAGTTTTGAGTTCTTCTTTAGAAAATGGGTGCAAGCAATTCATTATTTGTATCTTCTACAATTTTTGCAGGACACACATAAGGATTCACAAGCAGATGATACATATATGAGCACTATTTTGGCAACATCTCCTCCTCCTGACATTCTTACAACAATTCCTGTGGTCCCAAGGTTGCATGCAGAACCTCGAATAATGCCTGCACGGGTCAGCTCCTTGTCAAAAGTTTTGGTAAGTCTACCTTAGCAACTGAAGAGAAGTAGGGTTTTTGTAGTTGCTGATGACAGTGAAATTTTCATGGGTATAGTCTGTTAATTGTTCGGTTTTCTCATTCATCTTGATCATAGTTAACCCAGGGTCATTAAGAAATGGGAAACCTGAGATATACAGCATCTTGTTATCCTGAAGCATCTGTTGAGGTGGTATCTGGGGTGTTGATTTATTCCAAAATCTACACTAGTTTCCATTCAACCAATTGATTTCAGCAACATGTTGTGCAATCACCTGAAGAATTGGTTCCTTGTCCAGATCACAGGTCTGAGTTCAGCTCTGAAGGTGGTCATGGCTGTGGGCAGGTACCAACTATATTGGGTAAGCAAGGTGGTCAGCTCCTGGCTGTGGCATTGCTTGTTGTGAGCCGCACTTGGATTTCTGACCGTATTGCAGATCTCAACGGTACGCTGTCATGATTGATATTATGGTCCCTTTGATGCTGGTGTCATGCTTTTGCTGCTCTTAGAGGCTACTGATCAAATATTAAAGGCAGTGTGCGCTGCTGGTAGCACCCTGAGTATGGGTTGATTGGGATTGGCAGGCACAAGTTTGAAGCATGTTTTGCATCAGGACAAAGCAGCTTTTATTCGTCTGACAGGCATAAGTGTACTCCAGAGTGTTGCTTCTGCCATTGTTGCTCCCTCACTTAGGTCTTTAAGCACCTCTCTTGGATCACATCTTGCATTCCCCTTCCAAATTTTCTTTGCAAAGCTTGAAGCATGTTGTTGAAATGCCATTTTTTTGGGCAAACTGAATGAACTTAGGCATGGATGCTGTGATCAAACTGTGATGCTTGATCATAGATGCTTTTGTGATGATAGTTGATGTTGATGCTTTTGTGATCAGGAACTTGACTGCCAAGCTAGCTCTCGGTTGGCGGTACCGCTTGACTGAGTCTCTCTCCAAGCTGTACTTCCAAAACAATGCATACTATAAGGTGAGATGGTCACAAATTGCAGCTTTCAGAGAATCAAGTTGTAATAGGGCCTTACTTATTGACTACAGGCAGCCCTCTCTCCCTCCCTGCAGCTTATGAATGTGATCAACAAGTTGTTAAGTACCCAAGGACTGGGCACAATGTGCCAGTTGCATACAGATGGAAGTTGCATGATTTTTTCTGGAAATCGTGAACTAAAATAATCATGTTCCATGACTACTGGGAATTGTGACATTGCAGGCAGTACACTTGTCTGAAAGTGGCATGGATGCTGACCAACGGATAACTCAAGATGTGGACAAACTGTGCAGTGATCTTTCAGGACTGGTCACGGGCATGGTGAAGCCCCTGGTGGATATTCTCTGGTGAGTTCAAGCTCCCAACTTGTGGGTTCTTGCACTAGAGTTTTGATGTCAATTGTTCAATCAAAGGGGGGCTATTCGAGCAGAATGTAGCTGTGGGATGTGATGTGTTTTGAAAATTGGAGCTGTGGGTGCCATTAATGGGTTGCAGGTTCACCATGCGAATGAAAAGCCTCACTGGTAGGAGAGGGGTGGGCATCTTGTATGCATACATGTTGCTGGGCTTGGGTTTTCTGCATGTGATTACACCTGACTTTGGAGCATTGACAAGCAAAGAGCAGCAGCTTGAGGGGTCTTTCAGGTATGGAACTCTTTCACCAGCGGATATGAAAAGCTCCCTGTAAGAGTGCCAGTTGTGGAAATGGACATTCATTTCATATGTGTTGTCATTTTCTCTGTAGGTACGCACACTCCAGGCTTCGTACACATGCAGAATCTGTGGCTTTCTTTGGAGGAGGCTCACGTGAACAAGCAGTACGATTTTACCTACTCATCCTAATCAACATCTCTAGTGGCACTTGTAACCTTTTGAACTTCTTGGAGATTACTATGATTGATGGAGGCAATTTCGAATATTTATCAATGTTGAAGATTAGAGTGAGAGATTTTACTTGGGTTCATGCAGGTGGTTGAAGGTCGCTTCAGAACATTGCTTGCACACTCTCACAAACTACTGAGGAAGCGCTGGCTCTTTGGAATCGCAGATGAGTTTCTCACCAAGCAGCTGCCTCACAATGTGACATGGGGGCTTAGCTTACTGTATGCAGTTGAGCATGGTGGAGACCGTGCTCAAGTCTCTGTGCAAGGTTGGGTGTTTTCCCTTATGTTTGACATTTCATCTTTTGAGTGTACTTGGACTAAGCCCTACAGGTTAGGTTGCTACAGGTGGATCAGGTAGCTTATATTATGGTTCACTGACCTGTGTGATGTGGTCTGCAGCGGAGCTCGCACATGACCTGCGCTTTCTAGCATCAGTGGTTTCTCAAAGCTTTCTTGCATTTGGTGATATTATGGAGCTCTACCGGAAATTTCTGGAGCTCTCAGGTGGCATTACCCGAGTTTCTGAATTGGAAGAATTACTTTGTGCAGCCCAGCATGGTGAGGTTCACCATCTTTGTACTGCAGACTAGGAGAAGCTTCACTTCAGTCATGAATATGATATTTGCTGGGCTGTTTTGAAATTTTCTTCACTTTTGTATGGCAGCTGCTGTAGTGTGAATATGTCACATAGGTTTCCAAGCACCATTTTATGCAGGAGCTCAGCACCAGTTAAATAATACAGTTTTCCAGTGAAGACTTGCATAATCAAGGAGAAGTTTTTTAAGAAGGGAGACTGCTTGCCCTGCTCAATAAAATAATGATCATGGTTGATAATCATGTCTGTCCTGTCATTGCAGATACAAAACTTCAGAAGTCATATATATCCCCAGATCCTCTATTAATGATAGAGCAGCGAAGGAAGTTTCCTGTCAACAATGGCATTATCTTCTCAGAGGTGGACATAGTCACACCTGGGCAGAAGTTACTTGCCCAGAAGCTGACATTCGAAATTAATGCTGGTCAAAGCATGTTGGTTACAGGTATGCTACTCTGCCTTTCTTCTTAAATGGATGAAGTTGATGGAATTGTTGGTCTGCCACATGCTTTTGGCAGTTTGTTGGGAAATGAAGTTGCTTGAGAAATAGAGGATCACACATCAATCTGGTTACCTTCTTCAACTTGTTAAAATGTCTCTATGGATATGTCATGGACAATATCTTTACTTTGCACTCATGATGTAGTGCTGCATCTGATGGGCCATGGTGGTATAGGTCCAAATGGGAGTGGAAAAAGCTCTCTCTTCCGTGTCCTTGGAGGGTTATGGCCAATTGTGAGTGGAAGCATTGTAAAGCCTGGGATGCTCCTAACAGATGGAAATAATGAGAGTACTGGCTTAAGCCGTGAGATTTTTTATGTTCCTCAGCGACCATACACTGCCTTGGGAAGTCTTCGAGATCAGTTGATCTACCCACTGACTCTTCCAGATGCCATCAGGAAAGTCTTAGAAGACAATGAGCAAGAGAGACTCATCAATGGTAACTATTTTTTCTCAGGTTGTCTATCCTTGCTGTGACTGGGATCAACATTAGGAAATTCACCATATTGCAACTTTTGTGACTCTAGAGGACAATCACATCATGAATGGTCCTTGCTGTTTCATGATATTTTTTTGCTCATATTCATTTTTCATGTAGCCTTGTGCATTGGGGCCCCACAGGAAGTACACCAAGTGAAGCCAACTACTGTTTGTGTGGATTTCTGCATTTGGTATAGGAATCGGGAGTCCTCTAAGTGTGCAGACAAGTACCCCCCAAAATCTTGTAGAGCTTCTGGACAAAAGGTTGAAATCCATATTGGAAGATGTAAGACTTGTCTATTTACTGGAGCGTGAAGGAGGCTGGGATGCATTAGCCAATTGGGAAGACATGCTGTCTCTTGGAGAACAGCAACGCCTTGGCATGGTAGTATTTGAATACCCTCCACAGGAGGTTTGCAATATTTTGCTTGCAAGCACATCAGTGTAATATAAGAGGTGATCACCAAGTGTCGTTAGCTAACAGGTCAGAGTTAATGGGTGGGCAGGCGCGGTTATTCTTCCATCACCCAAAGTTTGGAATTCTGGATGAATGCACCAAGTAAGCCTCCTATACATCTCCATGCTGTCAATGCCGCTGATCTCTGGGTTGAATCACTTCATTTCATGTCTCTCCTTCTGGAAATTATGTGATAGCAGAGTAAATAACAAGGCAGAAGATCCTTCTTGTAGGGCTACAATGAAGTAATGCCTATTACTGAGTGTTTCCACTTTTTCTGGTACTGGAAAACTTTGACATTGTCCACTGAACGGTTACATAGACGGTCATTAAGCATGCTTAAGCTTTTGAAATCTTAGAAGTATTGAATTCAAAGGGTTACCAAGGCATCCTAAGAAGGCTTGTCAAGTTTGATTGTGATCTGCTGTGCTATTGTACAGCGCTACGAGTGTGGATGTGGAGGAGAGTCTTTACAAACGAGCTCAGGCTCTTGGGATTGCGGTTGTCACCATCTCACAGGTTTGCTCAAACCTCATGTACATGCAGATTGATGCTTGTTTGGTGCCAGAGACTGTATCACATTTAGGGGGTGATTTGATGTGGTATGTCTAGGACTTGGAATGATTGTAGCTTAGCCAACAAGCAAGCTGTGATCACTCCTGAAAACCCAGTACTTTGTAGACAAAGTGATGTTTGTGAGTGCGATTGGACGCGTGATTTAAGACAATAGTGGGTTTTCAGTTTGAAATAATATAAGTGATGTTTTTGCAGCGTCCAGCATTGATACCTTATCACTCAATGGAACTTCACTTGATTGATGGTGAGGGTGGTTGGGAACTACGGTCCATCAGGCACAACTGAGTTGCATGACACATATGCCATTGGTGCACAGGCCCAATTGTAAAACTCAACATCCCACAAGAGCAATTGGTATGTAGGTAAAGGACCATAGGCAAACTAGTGACATAGTGAATGGTAAGCACATTTGACTTCAAACACAATTCTTTTTAGACATAGGTGATCCACCAACTCATATAGGTGGGTTTTATTGCAGTCTACCAATGAGCAATGCAACTTAGGTTGGAGAGCTGTGTCACTGATATGGTTTCATATCGGTTTTTTGAAGGACATGATATGCTTTCTTCTTGTCCACAGAAAAAAAACTGATGATGGATTCCCGACATTCAGCAGTTTTGCATAACATGGGGTCATGACTCATCATTTAGCACCTCGATGTTATCAACAGGTTCAAACACTTGTAATCATTGTATGAAGCCTCTCCTGTGATATGTTTATTGATGGCTCTGTGTGAAATATGTGGGCTCCAATATAGCCATCTTGATTTCTCATTTTGTATCTGCTCTGCTTGCAGATTCCAACCAGAATCTGGCATTTTGTCTAACTAGAAATATTCAATCAACCCTGTTCCCCCAAACAGGGCTGACTACCTGAAGTACAAACTTATCTTTCAAGGAGGAGAAACCTGCAGAGGGCCCATTGCCCAAAGCACAATCAACTATAGATTTAGATCAATCAGCACATGACGTCCAATGTAAGAGAAATAACCTATTGTTTGGAGGTACAATAATTCAAAAGGGAAATATGCAGGCAGATTTAGAGCTTTTCACAGAATGTCAGAACCTTTCTGAAGATAGGTCTATTATTGCTGACCCTTGGCATACAAAGTGCGCAAGTGAAAAATAATCTCCATATGGCTCTTGATAGTTACAATCTTGTTTTGCTTCTGAATTTCTAATTTGTGTTCTGCTTATTATACTGATCAGCTCTGTGAATGGTAAGGAAACTCAATAACCAAGCCAGGGCTGAAGGAGCAGAACTTTGGGGAAGGCCTCAGGGCTTGGGATCAGCTGACAAGCCATTGAAGTAATCTATGAGATCCTTTTTGGAGGTAGGGTTTAGGGCCTTGTAAATGCATTTATTTGTTGGTTCAACTTTGAATTTGTGCCTACCTGGCCTTGGACAGGATTGGAATAGTCTCATAGGTTACAAGCTTGAAGATGTGTTGATCAAGTGAACTTTGCACTTGGAGGCACCCCAAGAATGGTGGGGGTTGAAAGCTTATATGGTTGCCAACAGATGAGTCACAATTTGCATTATAAAATTTGCATCATAAAGTTGGTTCACTTCACAAGTAGTTATTGATAGGTACTGTAGAAGATTCCAGATGGATGCTTTCCCGCAGCTTGTTGAGAGTTGCAGCAACAGATTTGGCCTCCTCTCTCAAGCGATCCAAGATACCCATAAGTGCTTCTGAGTTCTGCACATGGTTTTTGAACCTATTCTTACTGTCAACAATAAATCTGGGAAAGTTATCTCTGCTGGCCCTTATTGTGTCCTTCACAGCCTCCAGATCTAGTAATGGAGAGCTGATGATCAAGCTGATAGATATGCAATGAAAAGACCCAACAAACTGAAAGAAATGAATTTGTCCTGTGGGAATACAAATTGTGAGAAGCAATGCAATAATACAGAGAGCATTAGAGTACCTCCTGCTCCTTAACAGGTTTTTGTTTGTGCTCCTGGTGTTCTCCACCTTTTTTCCAATTTGGGAAGCTGTAATGAGTTGATCTTGCATGCACGGCTTTTCTGAATGGAGTTTTTGAAGTGATCCCCTTCCGGATTGTACCTTGCTTCTGAAAACCATTGTCTTCTGCCAGAACAATGCACTAAAACTTTTCTGTGAGTCTGCCAATCAAGGGAGGAGATGGTTTCTTCCTGCAAGATATCCTGGCTTTTCAAGGTGAGGGACAGGATGAGACAATGCTGATCAGTTCATAAAAATAACCTGGGCATTTCTTCCCAAGATTGCTCAGACTGACCTTGTTTTAGTGAATGGTAGGTCTCCCAAGTAGTTGGTTCAACATCTGTGTACAAGAGACCAATCTCAGACAATGGGCCGACAAATGCATTTGCATTTGCTGGTCTGTTAAATTTTTGTATGCCTTCAAGAAACTCCTTCATGATGGTTTCACCTTCTTCCACAGGGATTGTTACATTGCTAAACTCAGGGCCCAACTTTTCAGTCCTAGCAGAAGCTTGTCGAAAGGCAGCTTCACTCTTAGGCTGTAACCTGCTGAGCAAGTTGTTACTGATGCGGGGTCTTTCTTGATGTGAGTCATTACACATGTGGTGTGACCTTGCTTGAGCAGGAAGCGTGGATTTCAAGCTTAGGTCTGTGACTGATGTTGCCACATTCCTCTTGTACTCTCCTTCAGACCAGTGAAATTGAGAGTGCAATGATGAAAATAGTTGATGATGAGCATAAGCAGTCCTGGATTTTGGAGGTATGAGATCATATTGATATGTTTGGAACTTCTCTCGAACACTAGCAAGCTGTTGAAGCCATTTGGAGTGCCTGCTTCCCCACTCTTTGTCCAACATTGACACTCTTACTCTGGCTCTTTCTCTTTCCTGAAGGATCTCAAGCCTCTCAGCATCTTGTTTTCCTTCAACAGTGTTGTCAGTAACAGTAACCAAGTGTGATTGACATGCATATGTAGCTCTATTTGTTTGTGGTACTGCCAGTATACAGGTATTGAGTGGTGGAAGTGAACAGTTGACACAAAAGCTTTTGGACCTTTCTAGGTTGAACGTGTGTCGCTTATGGTTATCAGAGAGGCATTCATAAGCCTGTGCAAGAAAGACAAGTCAGGACTCATGAGCAAATAGAGAGAACACAAGCACTCACCCTGGTTGGTGGTACAAGATGTCTGCCACCTAAAAACTTCATCAAGCAAGATTTTCAAAGTGACATGAAGAGTCCAGGAGATGAAAAATACCTAGAAGGGAATTTTTGGTTACCTTTGACACAAGTTTGAAAGCTCCTTCAGAGTTGACATGATCATTTTTGTCTGGATGCAATAACAATGCTGGAAACCACCATAATGCAAATGCATCATCAGTAGGTATATATTTGACCTTGCCCTCATGATGATCTTGACATATAATACACCAGGAAGCTCAGTGAAACTGTTAGGCAACATTCATTCTCAAAAATAAAATTCAGTGAAACTGAATGGAGAGAAGTAACATGCTGCAACACAGAATGTATCTAAACTGAACTATGAGCACTCACCAAGTTGTCGGTATCTTTTCTTCAAAGAGTTGGCATCTACATTTTCATCCACCTGCTACTTACCATGTGATTGATGTCAGCGACTCACCCACACATGGTCTGGTCTGTGTCAACAGCTTTCTCAACAGCTTTCTTTGCACACATGTTGATCAATTTTTCTTTTCAACAGGTTTCACAACAGCTTTTCACACATGTTGATCAATTTTTCTTTTCAACAGGTTTCTTAACAGCTTTCAATTTTTCTTTCCAACAGGTTTCTCAACAGCTTTGCAGACGTGTCGGTCAATTTCTCTTATCTTGTTGTCCCTCTCAAGCTCCAGGCTTCTTGTTAGAGTCCTTCTTCTTTCCTGTATTGTGACTCGGATAGATGGGAAGGGAAAGAAAGGGACTCACCTCGAGGATACGATACCAGTCTGGAGTCTGACAAAGCTCTCGTCGCGAGGAACAGGAACATGCCCGCCAGGATCCAGCGTAACAAACTTGCGAGATCGCAGTTAATTCAGGCAGACCTTTAAGAGTAGGGCATAATTGCTGTGCTTTCCGTAGAAGAGAGAGCGCACTCTGAAACCTGCCGTCGACAATATGCTTGCTGGCTCCATCCATCCACCATTTCGCCTTAATTTCCTCAATCCCGCACACTTGTATTCCTCCACAACTCTCCTCAGCAGCAACAACGAAAGAGCTTCCCATCTTCTTCTCCTGGCAGCATCTAAACATTTTTCCTTTACCAAAACAGTACTCTCCACCACAGGGTTCTACATCAAGATAAGAGCATCAGACCTTCCACACTTCGAGCAGACTCAAAAGATCACAAACTGTCACAGCAGAAAAGAAGAAAAGAAAAGAAAAGAACCTGCAAAGCTTATGAACGATAAGCTTTCAAATCAGGAAGAATTGAAGGAAGCAGGCAAGCAAGAAGACGACGATCCCTGCATTTAAGCTTCCTGGACACACAAAATTATTCAAAACGAAAATGCGGATCAAGGAATGGATCATTCTCAAGAATTCCAAAGAAAAAACAAACTTTAAATTCAAGCAGAAAATGTACCAATTATATTTTTACGCAGATTCTTGCGCCTTCGACTGGAATTCCGTCCGCAAAACAGCCAAGATCGCTGCTGCAAAACAACGGCACAATGCGAAGAGCTCTCTCTCTCTCTCTCTCTCTCTCTCTCTCTCTCTCTGGATCCAGGTCCTAAAACCGAATCCAGATCCCGTGCACTCTATTCCAATAGATGAGCGCCACGTTATCAAAAAATAATCGGCCTCTCGTTTCGCCTCTCAATTTTCCTCATTATGGTAGTTGGTTATGAATGCCCTGGCACAAGGATAATTGTAAAAATGAAAAAAATGAAAAAAGAAGAAGAAATTAAAGTACATATTCTATATGTTGTACCTTGTGCATCGGCCTTTTCTTTTTAACTCTAAAATTCTGGTTTTCTAAAGGGGGAAAAAATAACTAAGGAAAAATTGAAATATGATAAGACGTTAATTTTTTTGAAAATTACAATTACAAATAATGTAATTTGCATTTTGTACCTTTAAAGGAAATAAAATAGAAAAGTCAAATCTTAATCTAATATATTAATTTAGCAAGTCTATCAGGGCTATACCCAATTGACAACTGATGGGCCAGCACGAGCGGGTTGAGCACGGGAGAGGTTCAGGTTCATCCACAACAAGTTCAGGCATCCAATGGATGGATGGTGTGTCAGTGGGTGCTGAATCACTCTAGCCCAGTGTGATCCAATGGAAATCGGTGTTCATGCATCCAGTGGATGGATGGTGTGCTAGCGGGTGTTGAATCACTCTGGCCCAATGTGATCCAATGGAAACCGATGTTTAGCAGCATCTTTCATTCGTTCATTCACAGAAACGCCCCACAGTGATGGGAAAGCATGCATTCGTGCCTTATTGGGTATGATGGGAACGTACTTTCTTTTCTTACGTGACGAAACGAACCATTCCAAGAAATAACTGACATAATAATTTTGACGAAGAATTTCCCATAGTCATGACTATCTAAAATGACAGAATGTCGTTGAGCTTTAGGGTTTCAAGGGTTGTCATTAGGGGTCATCGCTGCTTCAGTGCCGTGCCTTGCAGGCACGGGTTACCACTAGTATGATATAATAAGACAATAGATAAGAATTACATTAGAGGCAAAAGACTAAGAAAATTATATATATAATTTTATTTTTTCAAAGTGAAAAATAAAATAAAATGGTAACTAATACCTAGGTTTCTGGTGTAAAACAAACTTGAAAACATTAGGGCCCTGGCCTGGGGTTGGACAGAAATGAATTTTTGGGGGCAAAGATGGACTCAATTAGACCAATTGACTCCTTAAAAATCTCTAGAATTGGCTTTTAAACACAATTGCATGGAAACAAGGGGTGAGTCACACTGTCGCCTTGCCATTTACATTAAAACATATTTCAAGGCAAAAGAAGAATTATGGAAACTCAAATATTTCACACCATGCAAAAATCTACCTAATCTTCAAAAAAATCCTCTAAAAGAAACCAAAATCCTTCAAGATATTATAACTCTATACCTAATCTCAAGTTTCAACACAAGCCAAAATATCAGCTTTCAAAAATCCTCATACAAAAATAGACATGTTACCTTGGGGCCAAAATCCCTTCAAGCTACTGTACTCCATAATGAATCTGAACACCACAATTTCCTGGTTAAGCCTATCACCAGAGTTTACCAAAACAAAAACCCTAAAAAAAAACCCTCGTAGATAACACAGATCAGGACTTTCAAAGTGATAAAGGGATTGTGCAAAATGCCCTACTCCTTAATCCTGAAGATCAATTGACTGAAATTATGAATGATTTTCCAAGCTCACAACATGTGCACCAGCAGCAAGCAACTCTTTAGTCTCCCAACCTATGAATACCCAATTGTGAAGGAGGACTATGTGGAGGACTTGTACTAATAGAGGTGGAGCTCCTCTCAGTTACAGCAACCACATTTTCTTTATACCTATATATATATATATGCATATTTGGGCTTCGCATTGCTTTGCACTACCAGTGACAATGATTTTTTTTTTTTTGTGGACATAATAATTTTGTTTCATTAATATTTTTTCTCATTCTTGATTTGGTAGGCAAAATGTCAATAAAAGTCCGATTCATTAGATAAGTTCACAACAAAATACAAATAGACAAAAACATTGAAAGAGAGCAAGACAAACAACCAAAAAAAAACAATTCTAAAATGGAATTTGATTTATGATGAATTATAATCTGGAATGACTGGGATTGTCACAGTGACAATCACCAAAATACCCATCCTATATAAACCAGTTCCAACAAGATGTTGTCATTGGAATATACATGTATAGGAGGAGGGAGCAGCAAGTCAATGGTCTTCAGCTGCAAAAATGCTCACATTGCTTTCTACATCTTTCTTATACAGGTTCTTTGGCCAGTGGACATAGCACTTGCTGTGCAAGTATGTAAGCTTTTTCCCAGTGGACGTAGCACCTGTTGTGTAACAAAACTTACAATAAGTTGATTTGATTTCCTATAAGAGACAACCCCTGAGTTCTTTAGTGGGAGTGAATTGGTACTACCACCCTGTGTGTTTTGAGGGTTGTCCCTACAAAAGCCCCCAAAATTCTAATGTGCTGCTGAGCTCAGATATGGTTTCCTGACCTTGGGGACTTTCTGAATCCTTGGGGTGCAGCAGCAAGATTTTGATGAGCAAATTTTTGCTCAAGGAAGAATGCCTACACTCAGAATTGGATGCTGTAAAAACCTGGACAGGTAGATAGAAGAAACTGCATCCCCTGGCATCCTCCTAATTCTCATACATTGGAGACTGTTGTAGAGAAAAAGGGACATAGCTCTCTTCTTCATATGGGCGTGTGAGTGGTGGTTTTGCTTCTTCTGCATCCCCTGGCATTGTCCTCGTCCTAATTCTCATACATTGGAGACTGTTGTAGAGGAGAAAAAGGGACATTGCTCTTAAAGACAGAGCTCTCTTCTCCTTATGAGTGTGTGAGTGGTGGTTTTGCTTCTTCTGCATCCCCTGGCATCGTCCTCGTCCTAATTCTCATACATTGGAGACTGTTGTAGAGGAGAAAAAGGGACATTGCTCTTAAAGACAACGCTCTCTTCTTCTTATGAGTGTGTGAGTGGTGGTTTTGCTTCTTCTGCATCCCCTGGCATCGTCCTCTTCCTAATTCTCATACATTGGAGACTGTTGTAGAGGAGAAAAAGGGATAAAGCTCGTCTTATTGGTGTGTGAGTGGTGGCTTTGCTTCTTCTGCATCTCCTGCATCCTCCTCTTCCCAATTCTCATACACTGGAGACTGTTGTAGAGGAAAAAGGACAGCTCTCAACTTATGGGTGTTTGAGTGCAGCTTTGCTTCTTCTGCATCCCTCAGCATCCTCCTCTTCCTTCTCCTACATTGGAGACTGTTGTAGAGAAAATTGGGACATAGCTCTTCTTAGTGGAAGATTTTTCACTTTCCCTTGAGAATCAAGGGTTTGATGCTAAGTACTTAGATCTTGGTAGTTGTGGGTGTCAAAATTTGGTATCAAAACTGAAGCTTGCAGTCACTATACACTTGTGTAGATGTTGCTGTAGCAGTAATGGAGTTGCAGATATCTATGTGCAGAGCCAGAGTGATCTCTTTTCGTCTCTCCTCACCAATTTCTTCAGCTTTGCATCCTTGCACAATTGCATATCTCGTTAACCCATTCTTTTGGAAGAAGACAGCAGCAGCTGAAGTGCGATTTGATGATGATGATGATGATGATGATCCTGGTAGAAGATGGACTCCAGACGATGACAAGTCTTTACTGTCCACCATTATATGTAAGTGAGACTTCACTTTCTGACGCAAGACTGAGCTTCTGATAATAAGGAAGTTCAAGAGAGCTTCATCATGGAAGGGTTGTCGTGTTTTCCTCTTGAGAGCTACCTTCACCATCTCTGTGGCCATGGCATTTGCAAGGCTACGCACAGGTCTGATCCCACCCATCACTATACCTGTGCTCAACACCTTCCTGTCTCTATCCTCCTTCTCTAACCCATTCCAGATCTCTGTTCCGTAGATCTCTTCAATCAACCCTGCCGGCACTAGTGGTCTCATCGAGCTTGTTGTGGAATCCATGAGCACTCTCACGACGACTGATCCAGTCTTGGGTTTCCCTTCAGTGGAGTCCAGCAGCAAAATCTTTGGTCTTCCACTCATGTCTTCCTCACCCTCTTCCAGTTGCTGCTCTGAAGGATCCATCATCACAATATGATCACCAGGCTCAATAAGATCGCGCTGAAGATGAATCTGGTGATCATCAGCAGACTGCGGCGGGGCGCGGGAGAGAAGGATGTTAGAAGCAGGATCACTCCACTTCCGGGACTCATGAGCGAATAGAAACAAGCTGCCAGACTTCTTTCTGGCAGGAGCAAGCGGATCGCCAAGTACAAACACACCCTGGGCTTCCGTCAGTAGCACATTGCGGTACTTGTGTCGCAGCGTGCCCAGCAGAATCTGGTAACACACCCATCTCCTCAGCTCCGCTGGCGGATGATCCAGAAAGCCTCGCAGTGTGTCGCCTGGATCCAGCTCCTGCACGTCGAACCCCACAACCGAGCCCCACCCTCCCCAGTTATCCTTATGAACTTTTCTTGCTGCTGTCGACGACGAGGAGCTTGAGCTTCTACTGTGCGCAGTATTGATGTTGGAACTCCCCCACACAGGCTCCGCAGCTCGGACTTTATTCCCAGCAGAGAAGAAAGTCTCTGCCGATCTCCAATATGCAGCTGCATTGAAGACACTGATGATGGAGGAGGAAGAAGAGGAAGAAGACGACGACGACGTAGAATTGGGTGCTCGAGAGATTGCAGAGTCACCACGCTGCAAGCTACTCCGTAGCAGGAGCTTCCGGAAGCTCTCATCTTCCTGATCGATCATGGCAGCCATCCCCACAGGAAGTGGTCTCCAAGGAAAGAGGAGAACGACATCGGCTCTAGCTGGTACTCCACTCCGATGCAAGCTCCGGAGAAAGAGCCGCAGATCCTCCACACTGGTACTCTCCGAAAGATGCGCGATGAGCAGCTCACTCATGGCCCATCTCCCGCGCCTGAACAGCTGACCCATTCCTTGCAACGCAGGTCCGTGCAGCTCAGCAGCAGAAGCTTGGAGCTCCACCAGTTCCTTCTCCACCACCTTAAACACCTTCTTCTTCTTCAACAACACCCGTGTCGTCTCCTCCTCCCCTGCAACAACAAAATTGCTGCTGCTGCTGCTGCCGCCCTTCTTGCTGTTGTGCAAGGCCTTGAAAGGAGTATCATGAGGCAAAGTGATCACCAGTCCATTCCTGTCAAGCTGCTTCCATGATGCTGCTGTTGCTACTGCCTCCTCCTCCTCCTGTTCCAAAGTGCAGTAGACAATCCACAAGAATGTGAAAACAAGGATGCCGATGAACACAGCGATGACACTAGTAGAAGCGTATTTGCCACTGCCGGCACTGGAATTTTTGGAGCTCGCAGTGTAACTACTATTGTAGTTCCTTTTGTAGCATGTCAAGCTGCTGCTCGTGGACATGTGTCCCGCTAGCAACACTGAGGAGGGGCAGGAGGAGGAATGATCATTGCTGCTGCAGCAGCAGCAGCCGGGTGATGGTGCAGCAGCAGCAGCAGGATTGATGCACACATTGGACTTTGATCTGGTCAGTCTGTAAGCTGCCGTCTCCACCCCGGGCATGACGCTTACAATGATGATGGATTGCTTGTTTCTTTGTTTGTTTGTTCTTCCTCCAAATGGCCTGCTTCTGCTGCTTCATCCACTCAGGTTTTTTCCCAGTTGGTGTAGGTTTTGTACTACTACTCTTGATCAAACTACAAACTGTTGTTTGTCTGCTGTTGCATTCTCTCTATCTCTCTCTACACCAAGCCTCCAGACTTCACAACAAAGCAGGTTTTTTTCTTTCTCAGTAATACAACGTAGGCTCTGTATTACTACTCTCAATCAAAGTATAAACTACTGTCTGCTGCTGCTGCTGTTGCATTTCTCTGTCTCTCTCTCCACACCATGCAAGTCTCCAGACTTCACAACACAATGCCAGGTTTTTTCTTTCCCAGTTGACGTAGGTTTTTTTCCCCAGTTGACATAGGTTTTGTGCTACTACTCTCAAATCAAACTACAAACTGCTGTTTGCTATTGCATTCTCTCTATCTCTCTTCACACAAAGTCTCCAGATCATTATACATCTTCTTGCAGATTGAAGAAAACACAACATCATCTATTCCACAAGAAGAATCGACAAGAATGGTTCAATGATGATGATGATGATATCGTCATGGAAACAACAACAACAACAACAACAACAACATGATGTTCAACATCCAAAACAAAAGACAGAAGAGAGACTCAAAAGCAGCAGGGAGGGTGCAAATGTTTTTGCAAAACTCTTTTGCAGCAATCCACATGGAGCTTCTTCTTCCATCACTCTAATGCTCCAAACAACAACAGCAAAAGAGGATCCTAGCAGTTGTTTTTTTTTTTTTTGGCAAGGAGGCACTTTGATTGACCCATCACCATAAAAAATCTATTGGAACATCGGACATGCCCAAAAGAGAATCATGATGAGGAGGAGGATTAGCAATTGTTACAGCAGTAGAAACAGCAGAAGCAACTCTGAAATCATGACATTCTTTAGCATGATGAGCTCCAAATTCCTTCCCTCTTCACAATGATTTTTACCAGCAGAGAACTTCTGACTTGTAGAGCTTCTGACTTGTATACTTCCTTCATACTGAGACTTCATAATTCATTAGTTGTGAAGAAGACCCTCAAAGTTCAATTATTTTTGCCTTTGTGATGGGCACCTTTGACCAGGCCCCTTGCAAAAAAAATTTAATCAAGCTTTGGACAGTCCTAAAATATTTAATCTGGTAAAGCCTCCTCTTTTGGGCTGCTTTATGTAAGTTACAAGAACTAGAGCTTCGGGAAAGGAGGATGTGAGAAGAAGTGGGGTGCTATTGGGAACACGATTGGGAACACGATGGGAACACATTAGCAACTTGGGAATAAGTTAAGAACACAGTGAAAACTTGATGAGAACATGTTGGGAAACCCAAAAAAAACAGTAATGACACCCCCACCCTACCTGAAAGAAAAAAAACCTAGGCCCCCTTAAGTGCATGCTGGCTCACCTCATTGGCTGCTAAGAATTTTCTATGTCTACTTCTGTTCTTTAAAGTATTTAGCCTTGGCTAGTATCGAGGGAACTGTGGGGACATAGGTAAGATGAAAATTATTTGAGTTATGTTGGTTTTTCCTATTCCATGTATGATATTTTACAATGAGGCATTATACTAAATAATGAAACTAGTGTGCTACTCTAATTCTTTGCATTGGAGGTAGGTATTTTTCAGAATTTTTTGGCAATTCCAAAAATAATTAATTAGTGCCTAAGCAGCCTAGTATTAGGATAAGATCCACCAACCAAACACACTGAAATTTTTTCAACAAAAACAAAGTGGAGTGCAAACCCCCAGGGCGAGGGGCATCCTCAAAATAAGAGGCTATGACAAGGTGTTTTAGTCAAGTCCATGCACTCATTTTGGGATTGATTCTTCCCCATGCATGGGCTTTACCCACCATAAAGCACAAGGCAAACATTCATTTGAAACTAAAACATTTTGTAGATCACAAGCCATTTTAAGGTGCATTCACACCTAATGTTAAGTCAGTGTTAAGTGAAAATATAGGTGGCATCTTAGGTGGTGGCCAATGTTAAATGGGTGATTGTTTAATATTAAGTGAATGTTAACCTAACATAAAATCTTCACAGAAAATAGGTTTAGGTCCTAAATGACTAGCTTGGTGTTAGGAAACTTAATACTAGAATCCTTAACACCAAATGTGAATGCACCTTAGGAGAGAGAGAAGGTTTTCTATCTCTCCTTTTAAGATTGGGATGGATCTTAAAACACTTGAGAGGGTTGGTAGTTGGTACTGTAGGGTAAAACCCAGAGGATGTTAAATCAGCAATGGGTTCTTATAGCATAGAGTACAAAAAAATTACTGTCTGCTTCTTTTTTTGTCTGACTGCCCAATTGCCCAACAAAGATGTGTCTCAAGATGACCAGACACATCTTGGTACTGCCCAGACATAAAAATTTTATTGTCACACACTTTGGGCATGTAATGGATACTGGGAAGCATATTCTACACCTTCCTAGTTTATGCCTCCTAGTGTCCATTACACACCAAAAGCATGCATAACAGAACCCAAAATTTGGGTTTGGGCATCATTCCATCTTTTTCTCAAAATGATGGATCGGGCCAAGGGCAGACAAGAAACAAAAGAAACGGAGCATACTTTTGTACTGTTTACAATAACTGCCCATAGCTGATTTAACATCCTAGGGTGGGTGTCTGCCCAAAAATAAAGGTTTAAACCCTAAAACCTAGGGTGGGCGTCTTCTCAAAATAAAGGGGCAACGACAAGGTGGTAATCAAGTCCAGCCCTGCACTTTGAGAGTGTCCAACTGAGGGCTTTACACACAATAAAGCACAAGAGCAAGGGGTATGTTGTTGTGAAACTAAACATATGTAGATCACGAAGGGTAGGAGAGAAGGGTTTTCATGCCTACTCCTTAAGAAGAAAGGGACACTTAGTGTTCTTGGGGGAACACTTAGTGTAAAGTTTGGGATCTATATGTCAAACAACCATTTTTTTAAAAAGGTATTAAATAGTTGTTCGACCTATTTTTTATCACCTTATTATTATTTAATTTTAACATATAAATATTAAAATCACTTTATATTTATTATAGTGCATTATTTCAGATTGTTATATACTCTATATTATAATTAAATAAATTATTTGAATAAAATGTATCTTATTTTTTAACTAATTAACTTATAATTTTACCCAACAATCAATATATTGCATCTTATATTTTTACTCACGTAATTTCTTTTTCTTTTTTCCTAGTGTCCCTTGGGCATATCTTACGCCTACACAAGGAGTAGATGCAAGATCCTCCTCTTTTGCAGGAGGGATATACACAATTGCAAGGTGCCCTCCAGAATCTACTACACTCATTAATTTTATCTGAGTGCTTTTGAATGACTCTTGGCAGTTGGTGCAACAAAGGTTTGAAGGTGGGTGGGTAGGTGGGTAGGGGAATGGTGGTAGTGGAGGAATGGGGATGTTTGTCAGGGAGTCTGTTGGGGTTGAGGCAACACTTGCATTGAAAGTGATCAGCTTTTTTGCTGGCTTTGAGTTATAAACTAAGGTACTCTCTCTTTAGTTCCTTGGACCTCACCCCCTCCCCTTCTTTTGCTACTTTTTACATTGCCTTTGTAGCTTCTTTGATCTGTTTTTTATCCCTTCTTTTTGGGTCCCATGTTCAAATAACCATCTTTGCATTTTTCAATCTTGATGAAGAAGCCAGCTATTTGCAGTTTCTTTCTTTCTTTCTTTTTTCCTTTCCCCCTCTCCTGTCCAATGTGGTCCCATAAATTCATGTTCTGGAAAAACAGACGGAATGTACATACCTTGAATGTCGATGACCATAATGCAAAGATGAGTGTGACACATGCTGTTGACCCAAGTGTCAACTTGTTACCCAATGGTTTACTCCTTTCAAAATTAATTTTTGTGATTTAGTTGAATGTTCACCATCAAAAATGATTCAAAATTCAATATCTCCCACACATTACGTCTAAAATTTACAAATTTGCCTCCATAGATCCTACTCATTGAGCACTAATATCTACAAGTGAACCAAGTTCTTTTTTAAACTTTTTTTCGATTTTATTAAATTTTCACTTTTAAAAAAATGTTCAATATTCAATAGCTCATGTATTGTAGATCTAAACATTATAAAACCCCCTCCTTGTACCCCTGCTGATCTAGGGCTATCCAACATTACCAAGAGCATGACCAGGTGCTGTAGTTTTGGAGATTTCAAAGCGACAAACATACCAAACAAACAACCTTCCTTAATAGATAGATTGGCAATAATGAAGGAGTGCAGCAACTTGCAACAATATGTATAATGCATTGCAGATGGTTTTTCCCATGGTTTCCTCATTACTCTCCCCCCCCGTCCCCGCCTTGTGTGCCACCTAGCGTGGGTACTTTTGGGAATTTCATAACTCAAAGTGAGCTCTATTCCTACCAGAGCATCTCCAGCGGTACTCTACCCTGCAAAAATATTTTCACACATCCAAGTTTAGTTATTTACTGTTTGCAACCCCACCCATAAAACTGAAACTGGGATAGCAAATAGGTGGGGAACTACTAATAGCAAACCACCTGGACCAATCATTATGATAGGCCAATCAGAATCACTGAGCAGCAGTCAGATCATATCTATTATACTCTTTTCTGCACGTACACAGCGTTGCTGGGCCTTTTACCAGCCACCATAAACTGTTCAATAATGCTGAGCATTTTCCTGGGCCAAACCGGCATATTTTAACTGTTCTTCATCCAGTTTTACTCTGCAAGATCACATACTGAGCACTGCTCGAGATGCTCTACGAGGCCCAAAAGAGTCCTCCAAATGTCAGGACAGGCACAAAGGTTCTCTCACCTCTTCAGGTCTTTCATCATCTCCATTGTTTGACCTCCACTGTGACTGAGCAAAAGATTGATTGAATGAAGGAGGACCCACTACTGTATTATCAAACAAAATAAATCAAAGTGACAATAAGGGGAAAAAAAAAACCCTAACTATTATGATTGGGAGTGAAGACTTTCTACCCATAGCACCTCCCCCTTCATCACGCATTGTGTTTAAACATCATTCTTGTGTCGGAGACATGATGAAAATTGTCAAGTGACAAACAAGAGCCAGAGTGAACGCATGAACCACCTGCCACCAGTCCACCACCGTCCATTGGAAGCCCGTTGTGACTCAGTTGTGGATGAACCCCAACTGGGGTGATGTTGGGTTTCACCTTGGTAATGTAACTTGTAAACATGGTAGGTAGGTAGGTAGGTAGGTGGGTAAGTAGGACAATAGGTGACTAGTAGGTAAGTAGACGCATGTAGGTGGTTAGTGCATAAGTCGGGGAAAGGGGGTTGTTAGTAAGTAGGTAGTAAAAAGCAGTAAATGAGCTAACCATGGTGGTTAGCTAGGGAACTGGAACCTATTGGAAAATTGTTTCCCACCACCTAAGTCTGTGCATCTCCACCAGCACTAAAATGGCCTGTAGCCCAAATTTTGGATGAAGTAAGCACCTTAGTAGCATGCATTTATGGATTTCCTCTTGTAAATTTTGTTGCAAAAGGACCTGAAAAAGGAAGTCACTACATACTTGTAAGTTTAGTCAGTCACAGTGATTGGCCACACATTGACTTTTTTGATTGGCCGGTCACAATTATTGGCCGATGTGCAACATGTATAATGCATAGGTAAGATGTTCTATGTAAAAATTTATAAAAAATTAAAAATTAAAAAAATTAAAAAAAACTCTTATGGGTAGAAGGTAAATTAAAAATTAAAAAGTGCTAAAGTCAAGTGCTTTTTGAGATTTTTGATAGCCAGAATGCGACCAAAATTTAAGAAAAATCACAAGATTTCTATATATGGTTCAAGTAGGTAGCAAAAAAAATAAAATAGAAATTATTTTTTCAAAATTACTTTCATATTTCATTGGTAGCCAAATTTGGCTAAATCTTTCTGTGGGTCAATGCCAATTCGGCTACATCACAAAATTCATGGGGAAAAAAATACTTGGAAGGGCCACACTGGCTGCTGTTCAAGTAACAGGCAACTGAACTCTGGATGCTAGTCACACACAATGCCAAGCTCATTCTGGAAAACTGGGCATTTGCTCTGTTTGCCAGTCTGACCCAATAACAAGACAGAAGTTGCTTTGGAAAATTGGAAATTCATCTCTGAGACAAGAAGGGTCTGAAGTGGTGGGGCCAATTTAGGTCTCATCCCAGCATCAAAGGAGGAGGAGGAGAGTGGTTGGAGGCAGGAGTCTAATGTGGGGGGAGCTACTTCCCAACTACACCATATAAATCATAATAAGGTGGTGGTTATAAGTTCTAACAACCTACATGCAAATTGTTCAAATTGTATTATTTTTGGTCAGATACTATTTCACATGTTATCTGTCTTATATGTAGGTTCCTCTGACTAATTGGCAACAAATGCTCTTAGCCTAGCCAAGAAATTCAATTCTTGGCTGAAATAGTTTTAAGCATTCTTAAGCATTTTTTTGGGAGGAAAAAAAAATCAAAACAAAACAAGGGGTTTGTCACACTGTGGCCCTGCCATTTACATTAAAAAATATCGTAAGGCAAAAGAAGAATCTTCAAAAAAAAGTCCTCTAAAAGAAACCAAAATCCTTCAAGATATTATAACTCTATAACTAATCTCAAGTTTCAACACAAGGCAAAATATCAATTATCATATAAAAATAGACCTATTACCTAAGGTGCCAAAATCCCTTAAGCTACCATACTCTAAAATGAATCTAAACACAATATCCTTGCCTTGGTAGGCAAGGCCAACAAACCAAACCAAACCAAACCAAACCTGACAATGTAGGTATATAGGCTGGGCACATGCACAGCTTGAAGGGGCAAATGGGGGGCTAGAGCAGTAACCTCCTGCCCTGTGCCCTCTTGCTGAAGCCCTGGGCGTGGATGTGGAGCCTCACAGCCTAGGATGCAAGAGCCGTTGCAGCTGCACCCCAGATTAAAAAAAAGTACAACAACAGGGTAAAAACAAACTTTTACTATAAAATTCTACTACAGCAAAAAGAATTACCAACTATGTAGCATACCAATTGAAACTTTTCAAAAGATAGAAACTCATTTTTGTTTTCCAACACTTGGACTCTCAAAACTCTTCTTACATTGGTGTGTATTTAAGATTGAACTTATTTTCATCAACTTTTGGAATTTTTTTTCCCTTTATTCTTTGTGTATGTGTGCACATTAAGGTTGTTTTTGAAGTGATTTTCTATTTAACTATTTTGAATTTATCTTTGTATGATGTAAAATATAAATGTATCTTTAATATAAAAATATGTATTAGGGTTAGGGTTCTTGATTGATTTTTTTATTTTTAAAAAAATTACAATCTTTGTGCATGTACATGTTAAGAATATATTTAAATTAAATTAAATTATTTTTAAAATAGACCTTACATGGAAGATGAATGATACCTCAAACTCCAAAAATAAATTCCTCAATTTAACCAATCTCCACCTTCTATGACAATTATTTCTCAAGTCCTCAACATGATCAAAAAAAAGAAAAATATCAATAACACAGTGTCAATTGTCATTGATTTCATTGCAAACACCAACTGTAATTCAAATATGAATAATTAAAACTTGTTGCAAGCTCTACATTCACAAAATAAAAAAGCACAAAATATTAAAAGCTCAAAATGCTAAAACTCAAAAAACAAACTAAACCATAAAAATACATATTTTGTAAGCAAAAAAACCCTAATATGATTTAAATGATTTTTAATATTTAACCCTTATAAATAAATAAGTAAGTTTTTTAAAAACTCAGTATTTACCCTGCCTAAACATGCAGCAGCTGAAACTGTCAATATGTGCTCAAACAAGGATGTGCCACTTTTGCCCTTTTCTTCTTACTTGGGGGTAAAGCAAGGGCAAAAGCAGGGGCTTCAAGTGGGGCTTAGATGTGCATGTGCCAAGGCCAATAGGGTGCATATGGTTTTTCACATATACCATAGTACCTTGACAAGCTTTTCAACATTAATTATATTATTTGTAGAAATGTTGAAATTTTCAAATATAATAATAATAATAATAATAAATCAAAAGAGCAGAATTTTATGAAGGAGAGAGGACAGAATATTTTGGACTAGTCAGGAATAATTTTTGTTATTTTTGACATGGAATCTTCAAAATTAATTACTTATTTGACAAACATGTGTTGAAGCTGGCCCCTGCACTATAGTATGCAATTTTACTGCTTTAGACCTGCATCATGTGCATCTGTTCTGTACGTGGAGATCTATTGCGAGATTTCGAAAGTTTGATTGTTCGGTGAACAACTTCTGTGAGCTGTATGTGAGCTGCTTGTACAAGCCATCAAACTAACTCGACAACAATTGCAGACTGAAAAGAGGTCTAAAATAATCTGAAGAATCCAATATCTTTTTGAATCAATTTGTAACTAATTTAATTCAGGATTAAAAAAAGTTTCTTTTCTCAAATAAAGTCCAATCAAAACTAATTTTATTGGGATTTTTTTCTTCCCTCATATTCTTGGTAGTGTCAAACTAGAATTCCAATCACAATTATTGAGGTGTAAACAAACAATATATTATTGAGAGGATGGCTTTTTACCCATGAAATCAGACTCCATTTTTATTAAAAAAATATTTGAGATATCAAACTTGAAACCTCTTTGATTTGAAGGGTCTATTTTGCTAACAATTGCGCCATGATGTATTTTCTAATGAACTAAAACATTTTGGCATATGATCAGGATTTGAAAAATAAATAAAGTCCAAAATTTGTAGGCTGGAAATTTCTGATATGTGCTTATCTTGAACCAAATAATAGTAAAATAAGAAAGACTTCAAACATGTTGAAATGCACAAGATTGGTATTCGTAAAACTTTTCAATTTTAGAACATTTTGGATGCAAATGGTTTTTTATATTCCCAAATATTTTTAATTTTTATATCATATTTTTAAAAATAATCAGCTCGGGGTCAAATTTTATTGAATTTTCACAAGTAAGAAACACCCAATGATATTAAAAATTTATTATTTAAATCTTTAAATAATTTATTATTTTAAATTTTAAATTTATTAAAAACCTAGATTAAGGGACATAAACTACAATGTTCATGACCAGCAAAGCAAAGCAACAAGAAATGTATGTTTTACCATGAGTTTAGACTCAAGACCTAATATTTAGAATAGATGAAATTTACTTGACATTCACATTCTACAAGTTAAATTAAATTTCATCCATTTCATGTATGGGGATTTTCAATATCAATAGGAGATTATATAACTTAGGTGCAAGTTCTTAACAGAGGAAAAAAGCTTAAATTTCCTAAGACAACAGATTTCCTTGTGAAGAATCTGTTTCCTGACCAAATTTCCTTACACTCATAAATAGCACTTGAGTGGGATCTGTGCTCGTCCTCTCTGAAAAAATGCATGATGATGATTCAGGCTGCTTGCAGTGGAGTTATGAAGGAAATCATTTTGAAATTTATTGATCAAAAGAATTTTCAATTTTAGACTTGCCAATGAACTTTTTCTTTTGGGAGTTATTTTTGCCACTTTGCAAAAATAAATAAATAAATAATTCTGTATGATTCATACAAATGTAGTTTTGTGGAAAAAAAAAACATGTGAAATTTGTTGAGGAATTTCTTTTTTTTTCTGAAATTGTCATATTTAGACAATAGGTTCCAGCAGGTTGCCAAAAATATAACAGGATTCTTATAATTTTCTACTTTCCTCTCTGACCTGTAGCCAAATTTGGTTAATTCCTCTTCTGGATGATTGCCAATGTGGCTAGCTACATCACAAACCTTTTTTCTTTTTTTTTAAACTAAAGAAACCTTTTTAAAAACTGCTTGAAGTTGCCATCAACATTCGTGTACCCATAGGACCACATCACTCAAATCAATTGAACAAGGGGTGTGTCACACTGTGGCTTGCCATTTACATTTTTAAAAGTATCTTAAGGCAAAAGAAAAATTATGGAAACTCAAATATTTCACCATGCAAAAAATATACCTAATCTTCAAAAAAAACCTCTAAAAGATTCCAAGAGCCTTCAAGATATTATAACTCTATAACTAATCTCAAAGTTTGAACACAAGCCAAAATATCATATTTCAAAAATCCTCATATAAAAATAGACCTATTACCTAGGGGCCAAAATCCCTTAAGCTATTATACTCTATAATGAATCTAAACACAATATCCTTGCTTTGGTAGGCTGAGGCCAATAAACCTACTTAAACTCTGTATCTCAAACTTGATCAGTGCTCTGTAGGGTTTTTCTCAAACTGAACCTTAGAGCATCTCCACCAGTGCTCAACATGTCACTCTGAATAATTAAATTAAATGTCTAAGTTTAGCTTTTATTTTTGGCAACCCAACAAATAAAACTGGAATTGGAACGTGGGAACTATAATAGCAAACCAACTGCACCAATCATTATGATCACCAATCAGAAATACTGAGCCGCAATCAAGTTCAATTTATTACACTCTTTTATGGAGGTGCACAACTATATTGCACCTTTTACCAGACACGGCAAGCTGCACGAATTTGGTGCAGAAAAACCAAATTTCCTGAGCTAAACCGGCACAATATGACTTTTTCACAATAAATTTTATTGTCTGGAGTCACATACTGAGCACCCCCAGACATTATTTCAGTGACAAGTCGAAAATGGATCACTCACTTCGAGGCGACCCGGCGTGAGTTTCCACGCACAGGCAGCAAGGCCCTGGAGCAAACCGACACAAAAACATGTCATGTTTGGATAGAGGCCCAGCGTTTGTTTTCGCCAGTGAAAAACTATGCAGCATGAAACATGAGCTTCAAAACAAGAAGCTTGAAACCTACCACCCATCAAAACATGTCAAGATTTGGCAGGCAGTCCAACGCACATTTCAATGCCCGGGTGACCCAAGCCCCCCAAACATATCCCATTGAAACATGTAACATTTTAAGAGTTATGTTTCAGCCCCATTCGCCCATCTTCCATGTTCCCCATGTGATCTTCATCCATGCCCCATGACCCATTCATGATGTTTTAAACCTTTTTTCAACTTTGCATTGTCATCGTGTTTTTTTTTTTTCGAACTCTGATGTCTTCATCAACACTTCCTACTAGAGATTTAATTGAGGTTTTAATAACAAGAAAAAGCTCATGGCGATGTTACACAAGCTTTATCTTTTCACCCACACTATATCATTCATCATGCTCTTATCCACAACTTTCTTCACTTTCATTTTTCCATTCAAAGCACAACAATGTTGTGCATGAACAGTCATAGGAACCAGTAGCATGTCTTATTTAACTCTATTGAGGTTTCTTGATGTATGCATGTGGATATTTGTTTATATATTACTTTTGATAATTCACACATGTTGTGTCAAAGGTTGAAAAGTTGCACACCAAATATTTGTTCACAAAGAGGACGGGTTTACTATTTTTATCGTGTTCATTTCCCATGTTATTTGTTTCAATGTGCATTGTTTTGTTCTTTTTTGTTGTCTTCTTGTTTTCTACTTGTTCAATTCTCGCTTATTATTTGAATTTCCATTTTTTGTTGTTTCTATAAACACTTCTTTGCAACAATCCACTTGTATCGTGTTCATTTCTACATTGTTGGGTTTGCATTATCTTCTTGTTTGTTGTTGTCTTCTTGTTCTCTACTTGATCATTTCCCTCGTTGTTTGGTTTCCAATTTTTTTGTATCTTTAAAAAAAATTGCAACAATCCACTTGAGGTGATTTGAAAAAATGTACCACTCAAAACATGACAAACTACACTAGAGACATGTTCCAGTTACATGTTTCAAAATCTTTGTAGGTTTTAAATTTTTGTACACATGTTTCAACTATCTAGTGATTGGTAGTTTTTAGATAACATTTGGCTCACGATTCATATTTTTGTAAACAAGTTCTGACTATCCAATTGAATGGAAATTTTCAAATACATTTGCTTCAGGTTTTAATCCATGTTGTTGATTAATTTTTTATACATAGATATGTTATTTTTTTGGTTTTTTATTATAAAAACTTTACAATGATTGATGGAAGGTAGGTGGATGTTTGATGGTCTTTCCGTACATTGCCTTTAAACATCCATTTACTATCTATGGACCATTATTTTAGACATGTTTTTGTTGAATGAAGTCTTGTTATCCTATTGTAGTGCTCCTCCCATAACATTTGGGTGTTATTGGACAATTTGAAGGTTAACTTCAAATTACCCTCAAACATTGGGTGAAGTATTACAACTTGGTTACATCAGCAACTTTGTTGTATTGATTCAAAAAGTCATCTAGAACATGCCCCTAAAATATGAAAACATAATTGAATAAACATGTTTCCAAACCTCTAAAACATGGTAACAACATGGTAAAAAATTTATGATAACATTGTAAACCCTATCTCATAGATTACAAAACATTAGAATATTAGAAACATGAATGAAAAAAAATGTAAAAACTTGTTATACAAAATTGAAAAAACATGACAAAAACATGAAAAAACCAAAAAAACCCACTTGAAACATAAACCATTAAAACGTAGTTCAACCATTAAAACCCATTCAAAATATAAACCACTAAAAGAATTTTACATTAGGGACCATAGAATGAAACAATCTTCGAAACGTGAAGCATATCCACATCTAGGTCACTTTGAAAGATAAAAATTCCCTTTGAAACATATATTTAAATCAAATATTGTGCATCCAAGCTATATGGAATGATAATAGAATTAAAATGTTACCTTAAACTATTGATTTTCGCATCAGCATCATCAATGATGAAACCATTTGGTTTTTTATCTAGTTTTGAATCTTGCATGATTTGATTAGTAACATCCATCCATTTGGATAGGTCATTTTACTTACTTCAATATGTGATTATGTAAACAATCGGATGATCATTCCTCCACTTGTCAAATACCATCAATGTGTACAATGGAAACTACTATGAACATAAATAGCTTTCACCATGTGTCAACATATAACGATTGTGTTTCAATATGTTTTAGAGGTTTCCTAAGCTTTGTAATGTAAGTTACAATGAGAGAATTTACCTTGTTTTCATTTGTTCCAAAGGTAACATCGATTACAATTACACTATGATGACCATATTGTTGCATCATTATTGTTTACCAAGGAGTTTAAATTATGATTGTGAATGGAATATTACTCCTTAATAATTCTCCACCAACTTCAGTCCCAATCTCCTAATAATAAAAACAAAACCTTTGGGTTCTTTGGAGCTCACATGCGAACACTTTTAACATCGTTTTCATGTTTCTTATATGTTTGATTTGCTAACTTTCCAGCTATGTTTCGAATGTCTTGTTCATATAGAAAGGCGTCCCTCGTCAGGTTCCTGGTAGTCTTTACACATTTTGTTGATGTTTTGCCATCATTTGTGATATAGAAAGCCCTAATCCCAAATTATTAAGTATGAAGTCCTTTAAGGTTACGGAAACAAGTGCAATAAATGCAACTTTGTCCCCCTCGAGAATGTTCCCATGGCAAAAACCTCTTGTAGCATTGATGTGCTTCTTCTCGTTGTAACATGTCTCTGAAATTGAAGGGATAAGATATAACATTTTGATGGTAAAAGCACATTAGTAGCCTTTCTTCTAAGAGCTTCCATTACTTTTGATTGTAACATGAGTTTTTAATTTTCCTTTCCAAATTGTTTTACTCTCTTATCTAGAGGCTTCTTTCTAAAACCATGTCCTTTGTTAGCGACAACAAATTATTTGTCTTGTCTTCTAGGCCAAAATTGCAATTATACCTACAAATCTACAATTCAAAAAAAAAATCAAACTTTGGTGAAATCTAATGTTGTGCAAGCAAGTGGGACTTTAAAAAAACAAGCAATTCCAAAACAAAGAAGGTCAATTGGTGTTTAGTATTCAAAACCTAGAGAATTTCAAATAGGTGTCCCAACATGGATAGAATAATTTCCTTCGTTCATTTCTTCGTAGCTATCAACATGTGAACTTGCAATTTGTGTCATTGCGCTATTCCTTTCCATCGATAAGTCATGTACTCGGTTTGAAGGTATGTATGTTGTTTCCACTTTGTGTGCACCAAATCTAAAATTGATAGTATATATCAACCCCTTATGTGTAAAAAATTTAAAATGCGGATGTTGCACTATGTGTTGAATCCCCTTGTGTGCGTTCAAATATAAATGTTGCATTGTGTATTCAAATATAAATATAACCTCGATGGCAAATCCCATGTTTCTCCAATCGAAAGTTGATCAAAGTCCATTAAAACCACTATTTGGAACTAAAAAACAACAACATGAAAGTGACAAATCAAAGGTAGGTTAACCATTACACTCCCACAATCGTTCACCCCCTATCAAATGAGTTATAAACTTCATCATAAATACTCATCAAATGTATTTGGGGACAAGCATTTTATAAATTAAGGTTCTTTTAGGTTTTGGGAAAGTTAATTTTTGGCTGTCACTAGCATTTAATATAATGCATTTTGGCTTTATCGTCACCTTCATGTTTAAACACATAAGCATTCATAACATGACCATGTGTTGGGTATCAAAAAACAAAAACCTTTGGAAGCAGGACATTGAAACATATTAAGTTCTCCAAAACATTAAAAAAAATTACTAAAACATATTAAATTCATAAAAACATAAAAAAAGTTCTCAAAACATAAGAAAATATTAACAAATTCAAAAGAAGTCTTAAAAACGAAACTAAAACCTAAATTCTGAGATTTCCTGAAAACTAAAACAACTTCCAAATATTATTCACATTTATAAACATATGAGTAACCTAAGCATGTGTTGGTGCTAACAAAAAAAAAAAAAAACCTTTGGAAGCAGCACATTGAAACATATTAAATCCTCTATAACATATCAAACATGGGACATTCAACAAAACATAATTTTAAAAGACACACGAAATTCAGAGAAAACATAAGAAATTTGTTGAAACATAGCAAAATCGAATAAACAAACAAAATGCATAAAAATAATAAATTCATAAGCACTCATGAAACTAAAATCGAAACTAAAATTTAAACTCTGAGATTTCTTGAAAACTAAAACAATTTTTGAATATTAATCATGTCTATACACAAAAATATGAGTAACATGAACATGTGTTGACTATCATGAAACAAAAACCTTCGGAAACAACACCCTGAAACATACTAAATCCTCCAAAACATAACTAAAATGGAATATTAACCCAAACATAAATTTCAAAAACATAAGAAAGTTGTTGAAACATTAAAAAAATTCATAAAAAATAAAAAATTGTCAAAACATAATAAATTCATAAGCATTCACAAAATTAAAATCGAAACCAAGACCTAAACGCTAAGATTTCCTTAACATATATTATGAAATATAATGTGCCCTTAAAAAATAACATATGTTTTACATACAAACTATCTAAAATAAATGAACCAATCAAAACATAATCCTAGAAACATATGATAAAAACATAATTTCAAAATATTTATGGAAACCTAGGTGAAATATGGCACCAACATTATTTGATCATGTATCAAATACATCATTTCATAATCTATCATCTCCTGTCAAAGATAGACACATTTAAGGCGATTAAAGTGTTTTGCAGTGTAATGGCCATCACCAAATGCCAATTACACATTGAAAAGAATCCCCTTGAGTCAAGGAAATGCTAAAAACATGGAAAAACAAGTTTCAATAACCTAAAATAAACAACAAATACAATATATAACAACATTTTATTCTGTAGTAGGGTTTTGAAACCAAATAATGATATTTCAAACTTTCCTAAATCTATTTTACATGTTATCTCCTTAATGGGGCATTTGTTGGTTTCGAGTCTACTTTTTGTCCTTGTTTTCTTGTGGTTGATACTTGGGATTTCTTTTGTACAGTTCTACTTTTCGTGTCTTCTATAGGTGGTCATTTCTATACACTACTCCTAGTCTTTTCGTCTCTAGGTGGGTTCTTCAACATCTCTCCACTAATGCTACTATATCCTACAACACAAAGTTTATTTTCCTTAACACTACTTCCGAAACAATAACAATGTTGTCATCATAATCAAATTTTCATCCAAGGTGATAAGGAAGCATGCAACTTGGGCTTGGTGGAATCAATTCATGCTTTAACATTTTTAACACTTTCACTTGAAGGTGTTTCACTTGAGGTGCCTCCCAACCAATTGCAAGAAAGAGAATGAAAAAATCTCATAAACAACCCAAGAACATAAAACATACAAGGAATAGAACTAATGAAAATGTGACACATGTTAAAAGTAGAAGACACAAAACATAGAAACTTGCAAAAAGATGATTTAATTTTTGAATGAATGTCTTTTGAATGGATGGAATTCATGAAACATAGAAACATATAGCCCTAAAAACAAATAATAGACCTTAATAAATATTTTAAAAAGATCAATTGAAACATCCCCTTGACCTAAAAGATCGATTCAATATAAAAATAAACATTTGATACTAAAACATGGCCTTGATATGGAATTGAATTCCATGACGTGAAACATGGCCTTGACAAAGAAACAAACTTTATATTGAAACATGATAGAAACATGCAATCTACTAAAAATTTATAACTACAAAAGCCACAAACCCCATTAAAACGTAGAAATCTAGATAGACACATTATGCTTTAATCCCAAAGGCTGAACCATGTGAAAGTAGAATACAATGTCAGAACAACTTTGATATAGATGTGAGAATATGATAGTAGTAAGTTTCAGGACTCATTTCCACACTAGGACAATGTTCCCTATTGCCACACTTGTCCAAGTACTAACTAAAATATTCTACAACTAGGTATCCACATTCCCATGCTCCATTCTATGGGGGTAATCGGACATGTATAATTGGCTTGATACCAATAACCATTCATTCATTAAAATTGTGCGGTATGCCTTTTGGATGAAACCACCCAAACATTACACACTTCACAAATTGATTTGCCTTAAAGGTGCTATGATACTTAGGAATAGAATCAAAGTCTAATGTGCCATTGTGCTCAAAAATGAAAATAGACCAGTGGCTCCTTTCATTGTATGGAAGCACCAAAATGTCTTCCAACCCAGTCATACTATGAAGGTTTCTAACACCCCATTGGGCAACCTTTTCGCATGTATTGCCTTCATCTATGCGCATAAGATCCAATATTGGCACAATCCAGTTGTGTACAATATAGTAACGTTTTTGAACAACATGTTTTTTCAACTGTAACATAAATTGTAAATAAAAGTCCAACATTGTGCCCCGTAGTTCCCCTTATTGATATAATAATGATTTGAAATTGTCGTCCTCCAACCAAAGATGAATCTCCCTCTTTATATCACCCCCAAAGAATAACACATAGTCACAAATTTCATATTTAGTAGACATTTCAACCCTATAGATAGGTGTATATCAATTAACATTGGATTTAATATTTATTTGATTTCATGTTTTGATATGTATCCAAATAATCTAAAATATCTAAAATTTCCATGTCTCTAAAATAAAGGATTTATGTTTTTGTCTATATATGTCTCTACATTTCCATGTTTAATTATAGAAACAAAGATATTATGTGGTCTTGAAAAGCTCAAGTAACCTAAAAAAACACATAAATCTTATGAGGAGATGTACTCAAAAAAGAAAAAAATAGAAATGGAAAAAAATTTAATTGAATTAGGAACCTACCGTTTGGCTTTCGTAAAACGAACAAGTCGCTGGTCATTTTTAGGTGTAGCTTCCAACACAAATAAAGTTCTTCTTTTGAAGGTGGTAATGAAATTTCTCTATCAGAACTTGAAAAACTTTCTACAATTGGAGTCCTTTTTTTCACGACTTCTTTTTTTGTAGCTTTAGCAAGAACCTTTGTTTTTTGGGGTTTTGCCTCTGGTTCTTTCTGCTTTTGTGTTCAAAATTTCTTCATTGTGACATCTATATCCTTTGAAATGTTATTAATAGCTTGATCATGTGTTTCAAAACTTGGGGTACCTTCACTACATCCTTGTTGAAGAATGTGAAGCATAGCCTCGATCGACGTCATTTCATTCACTATCGAATCAATGGTCATATTCTCATCAATAGATGCATTTGACCACATTATATTCCCATGTATTATCTCCTTTGGACATGAAATGTTAACTTGATGGGGCTTTTATGGCACCAATGGTGTGCAATTTTGTTTAGTTCCCATGTTCTTTTTCAAAACATAATTGCCACGTTGTTTTGTCGAAACATAACCTAGATCATGTAACCTAGCTGAAACTTGCTCAACTTGCAAAGAAAAGGAATTAACTATCTTACCTACTTTAACATCACTTCCTGGACTAAGGTGAAATCTATATTTACATCTAAAACATGGAAATCATTTGATGCATCTGTAATTGTGACCTTAATTCGACCTTTGACATCCTAAAGATAATTATTCAAAACATGATCAAATTCATTTCCACTCGAAGCATGAAGCGAACTTATGTTTGGGTCAAATTCAAAACCAATAAGAATTGATGCACTAAATTGTTTGAGTTTATCCTTTCCAATGTTGAGATTTAGAGGAGCTTTGATGGTTTCATTGACATTTGTAATCGAGTCCTCCAAAACATGAATGACAATTATTTCTTGGAGAATCAAAACATGAACCGGGATGTCCAAGATGTGGATATCCAAAATTTGAATATTCAAAACATGGATATCTTAAACATAAACCTTTGGAAGTTTGACATTTGAAACATGAACCTTTGAAACTTCAACCTCCAAAGTTTTGATGTTCGAAACTTCAACTTTTGAAACTTCAGGTTCCAAGGATTGAACTTCCGAAACTCTATTAGTAATCCTTAAAACTTGAGGTGTCACTTTCGAAACATGAATATTCATAGGTGAGACCTACTTCAAGGTATCTACATCTACCATATCCACATTTGCTTTCATATCCTTTGCGTGATGTTTGATTTCAAATGTTTCTATGATGCAAGCTTCATGATTTTTCACTTGCTCCTTGTCCAAACTCTCTAATTCATTTCTTTCACGAACTTGGATGCCCTAGCCAATGGCCATGAAGTCGAACAGTGCTTCTAAGTGTAACAATGTTAGAACACCTTTGATTGTGAGTTGAGTTAAAAATAAGGAAACATGTTTTTGTTCTACGACCTTGTCCAAAACAAGTGTAACTATGTGGCGGAGACTAGTTAAAACATCTAGAACTTGTGGCACACACACCCCAACACACATTTATTCATCCCATGTTTATGTCCGCATGACGTCAAGGATATCTCCTTATGTCCAAAAGTGAAGCTTCCCCTTGTTCTTCATATGTTTGTTCCCAAATTTCTTAGAACAATGCAATATCCTCACGCACCATATTGTTTACAATCCAAATTTGTATAATAAAGAAAAATAATGACATTTCAAACAAATTATCTAATGGTGACATGAGCCTTTGGTACACAACCTTTATATCCTCATCACGAATACCCTCCTAAATTTCTTGTCCCTCTAACAAAAGATGACCATTTTGTTTTAAAATTTCAACAGCTTTCCATTGAGCCAAATGATATTGCCTCATCTTCATCTCTTTAATGGATGCATTGTTAGCACCTTGGAGTGGGTAAGCACAACTAACATCATTATCCAGCAAGTGCTAGAAAAAAACCTTTACTAACCGAACTTCCCAAAGAACATTCATGAAGGTGTTTTCCTCTACAAAAGGTTACATGTAATTATTTTAGCCTCTTGAAAAGAATGCAACTAAGGGAGCTTAGGCCTCTCTATCACAGGTAAGGATTTGTCATTAGTAACAATATGCCATAAAGGATTACAATCCCACTTTATAACCTCAACTTTTTTTACATTGGCCATATCAAACTCCTTGAGGCATTGAACAACAAAGCCAAGCTTTTGATGTCTTAATAAATCTTTGTGTTTGTTCTTTGCCTCATTGTACCATTGTAGGTATTTTTGATACTCCAAAAATTCATGCAAGGAATTGGCCAATGATTGTGTGTCGCCAGCTTCCATGAGGTCCATTATTTTTGGGAGATTATAGTAACAACTTCATCTCCATATTTAACCTGCATTTGACTCAACAATGCAAAATGTATTAACATACACATAACCTACATAAGAAACATACAAAAAATGAATAAGAAATAGTAATTAACGTGTTATTTAAATCAACATTTTAAGTTATCTAACCAACTCCGTTGAAGCATGTTATAGGCATGTTTCAAGGTATTGGTGGGGTGATAGAAACATGCCAATGCCATGTTTTGAAATACATGGAGTGGCTATGTTTTGGGGAGTATCTACAATGGCACCTACTAAAAACTTAATAATGGAAAAGAATAAAAGAAATCTAGGAAGAATGTGAATGTGAGACATAACCTAAATGAATATACTAGAAATGAATTTTTAACCTTAAGTGATGTTGAAACACTGATTATGGAAATTTTCAAACAAGCATATGTATCCGAAACATAGATATGGAATGAAGGCTGAAGTAAGTAATTAATGTGACTACGAATGCATATGTTAAAAATCAAATGTATTGCAACGAATCAATACGGTAAAGTGATCGAATACCATTTTGTTTCCTTGCATGAACTTTCCGAATGCACAGTAGGAAACATTGTTGAAGTTTGGATCCCAAACAAAGGTACCCAAACTCTTTGCAAATTTTTCATTATTTTGCGCTTTCTAATCCCAATCAAGAAAATTGCACTGCATTAGATCCCAAATGCCTAGTGTTTCTATGATTTTCCCAATAAACACTAATTTTCTTTTCAAACGTTTTTGGAAACACTATATTAACCTCTTGCCAAGCTTCGTTCTCGCATAACACCCTATCAAACTCAAATTTCTTCTTCCTATCCCCACCGTCTCCTTCTGGTTTTTTGGAAATTGATTTTGGGGTATGTAACTCCTCTAGATTGGTACCCAGATTTCCTGATGGCGAAGCTCTATCCAAAACATCCATCGATTTTGACTCCTCCCTTTTCAGATTGTGATTTAAATATAGATACCCTAGAAGGTAAATGCATTGAAAGATGAGACATATTATACCACAAAAAATGCCAATTAAAACCTACCAAAACATGGCTATCGACAATTGCCAAATTTTCTTCTAGGGGTACCAACTATGAAAGTTGAAACATGATCGTGTCCATGAACGAAAGATGAAATTTCTATAGATGTGTTTTGAAACATGGTAGTTGTTGAATAATTTTGTAATTTGTCACCGAAACATAAACTTACTTATTGGTATCATAACATGTTTCTTTGGAGTTGATAGAATGTTGAAACATGGAATGATATTATTGAAACATGACTAAAACATGGAATTGATATAATGTTGAAACATGATTAAAACGTGATTTTTTGTTGAAGAGGTCTAAAACTTCTAGAATTTCAGGGATGGAAAGATATATATCGAAACATGTTTCACATGAAATAATATGTGTTGCTTTTCAATTGAACACTATAAACTAAATTAATACTTTGCAAACACTTTACAATTGTTAATTGAATATTGTCAAAACTTAAGGAAACATTGCAATGTTGCAAATTCAAATAAAAAAGGTGTGATCCAATACCATTATGTTGCGATATTTCCCAAGTGATAGATTCTGGCAAAATGGTGTGCTTGAGAATCCTCTTTGGCTTTGAAACTTGTTTGATTACTTAGCCTCCATGTTTTGTGAGGCATTTCTTACGGACAAGAACGAAACCCTCTTGAACTTTGTTACAAATCTCCAAGGGCAAGGTTTTCTCCTTCTTTTGCTTGTGTTCAAACTTTTGTACTAATTGTAAAGCTAATGTAGTCAAAGGGTGACAACTCCTTGGCTTCGACAATGCATTTGCCTTCGCTTTATATTCAAAAATGTTTTGACCTTTTGCAAAATACACCCCTTTTGTTGCGTTTTTTAATGGTGGGTATAACTTCAACTTGAGAGGATTCCTTTCAGAATCCATAACTTTATCACACCCCTTCTTTTGTTGCTCATTGATCCGTATCTTTAAGTTTTTCTTGCAGTGACAATAAACACAAACAAACTCCTTCTTGTCCTTTAGACAATAACTGTGACATTCCTATAATAATCGCAACCACTCCTTGCAAGTGTAAGTTTCCATGAAATTATTTTGTCTATTTTCACATTTTTTACTATCATGTCCAATGCCTCACTTTCCTCTCTTCTATCATGATTAATTTGGCTTATGTGCTAAGAACAATGGAAGACATGCACCGGCTTACGTTTGAGTTGGAGGAAGAAACAAAGTTCGTAATTGCAAGAATTCTACAATGAAATTAAACCCTAACTAAATTAAAACATGGTTGTGTTTGTTTGTTCGTTGTGACAATTGACACGTGACACATCCCGGTCATAATCAATTCCTACCTAAATTTAAAAACCTATTCCATTACTTTCATTAATTGTCCTAACAAAGTAATCTAGTGAAAGTTAGATGAAGTGTGGGAAAGTTGAAAAAGGTCTAAAACGTCATGGATGGGTCATGGGGCATGGGTGGGGATCACATGGGGAACATGGAAGATGGGCAGATGGGGGTGAACCATGACTCCTGAAATGTTACATGTTTTGGTGGGATATGTTTTGGGGGCTTGAGTTGCCCAAGCATTGAAACATGCACCGGGCTGTTCGCTGAAACTTGACATGTTTCGGTAGGTGCTAGGTCTCAAGGCTCTAGTTTTGAGGTTCATGTATCATGACACATGGTTTTCGATTGGTGGAAACGAGTGTCGAGCTACCATCAAAACACGACATGTTTCTGGTTTGCTCCAAAACCCCCATTGCTCGTGTGTGGAAACCTATGTCAAGTCACCTTGAAGTGAACTATGCATTTATGACTTGTCACTGAAATAATGAGGCAGAGCATTGGTGGAGATGCTTTTACTCATTGGATACTATCCAAGTTGCCTTTATATTACTTGCTGAGTTATTTATTTATTTATTAAATTGATCACTCTTGGTTGTGTCAACTTGGTGAATAAATAGATAATACCAATAATTGCATTGAGTAAGGAATTTTTTGTTTCCATTATTTCAATTTTGCCAAATACAAATTGCCAAATGATGCCTACATGGTTACAAGTTGATATTAGGTATTGATATTCCCCTTGTGTACCTTTAGACCATAGGTTAAGGCCTTTTGGGGTGGGAGGGGAGGAGAATCGGGACCCTAAACACTTGTGTAGGGTAATGCTAGGAGTGGGGAGGTCCCAAAATAACTGCCCTTGAGGTGGGAGCTGAGGGAAGGTAATTTAGGAACTTGCTACTCTGAGGGAGTTACCCACTGTAAAACACACATGTCAAATTTATTGGGCTTGCCTTAGTAGGCAAGGATATTGTGTTTAGATTCATTATAGAGTATAGTAGCTTAAGTGATTTTGGCCTCTATGTAGTAGGTCTATTTTGAAACAAGGATTTTCGAAAGATGATATTTTCACTTGTGTTGAAACTTGAGATTAGTTATAGACTTATGATATCTTGACGGAATTTGGTTTCTTTTATAGGAGTTTTTTTGACGATTATATTTTTGCATGGTGAAATACTTGAATTTTCATAATTCTTCTTTTGCATTACGATACTTTTTAATGTAAATGGCAAGGCCACAGTGTGACACCCCCTTGTTGTTTTATTTTACTTTATTTTCCTATACTCTCCAGGTACCAAGCAGAACAAATTTTTTTTTAAAATTTTGAAAAAAAAAAATGTTGGGTTTAATGAATAAAGAGTGGGGATTACATTAAACTATTACCTATGCTTCCTACCATGAGGTTACATAATAGGCCCCAAACAAGTTTAAGTTGCCCACATGGCTAATATGGTCATCAGACAAAGAATCTGCCACCCCAGACCTTAATGTCATGGAATGGTCTCGCCCTTGCACATTATGTGGCGTACAGTGCCTGGTCCACCTGGCACCTTACCCAACATAATGCACAGGGGCTTGACCATTCCATAGTACACAAATCAAGCAACATGGCCTAATTTATGAAAACATTAGTAGGAATTTCCAAGGCTAATCCGGATTCCAGTAGATTGTAAAGCATAGCTATAGCTCACTGAATTACGGTTCGTACTCTTCCTCTGGGAAGTTCTAACAATGCATAATCGGCTTTTGGGAGCACCTTGCTTATGAGGCAGCACCTCACTGGCTGCCTGCAAAGGAGTTATATTCCATAACCTGCCTCCCCATAACACCACTCCTTGTAAAAAAGCCCAACATGCAATTGACCTAGTCTCATAACCTCCTGCTTTGCACGCAATTTGCTCCCTCCCATAACCGCACTCTTCCCATACAAAGCCTCACATGCGATTGGCCTAGTTTCATAACCGGCCTCCACTATGTCCAGTAGGTGGCCACATAATGCACGCTCAGCAATCCCTTAAAGACCACTTATGCCTGGTAACCGGCTTGATCTGCCCGGTTAACAAACATAGTCCCCGCGCTCCAGCGCTTCAAGTCTGTTTGGAAACTTGAGAGCTCTGCTCGCGCCGATAACCTAGTCCTTAAATGTCACAGATCTAGTAATCTTTCCAGTGCCTTGCTTCCATTTGAAAACAAAATCTTGTGAAAGTTTGAAGAACATTGTGAAAGTACTTAAGGTGCATTCACACTTGGTGTCAGGGACTCTTGTGTTAAGTCCCTTAACATCATGCTAGTCATTTAAGACTTAATCATACTAACCATGAAAATTTTATGTTAAAGCTACCATTCACTTGGCATTAACCTTAGACCCATTTAACATTGTGTGCCACCTCGGATGCCACCTAGATTTTCATTTAACACTGATTAACATCAAGTGTGAATTGCACCATAAGAGTGCCATCCCAGATCAATATCCATTCCAGTGTTGTGCAGGTATGCATTATCCAGGGTCAGACCAGAGTATGAACTAGAACCATGGTATTAGAAACCACACCATCTAGTATATGATGTGACTAAAGGTGCATTCACATCTAATGTTAAGTCAATGTTAAGTGAAAATCTAGGTGGCATCTTAGGTGGCACCCAATGTTAAACGGGTGATTGTTTAATATTAAATCAATGTAAACTTAATAGAAAATCTTCATGGTAAATAGGTTTAGGTCCTAAATGACTAGCTTGGTGTTAGGGGCCTTGATACTAGAGTCCTTAACACCAAGCGTGAATGCACCCTAAGGGTTCAGGATATACAGTTTTAGGTTTTTTCCAATTTTGTGTACCCCATTCCATAACAAATTGGCGTTGTTGCGAGGAAGGATTTTCCTCTCCTATTCATTAGATGGGCTGCCTCCCAAGTTCTTGTTATTTTTGGAATTTTTTTACAATGGGTCATTTTGATTGGCCAATCACCTATCCTCACCCTCCCCCCAAGGGAAGAAGATGAACCCTCTTGGGTGTATGTTTAATCATCTAATTGGCTGCATGCATATTCTATTCCTAGACATGGTTGCCGCCATCTTTTGCCTCAACTAATACCCCTTCTACAAAGCACACCATACCTATTGTGCTTGCTATTCATACCTTGCCAAGTTTTATAGTGCTCCACCTAGGTCCTAGGTGTTGCTACACATGCATGAAATTTTTTTTAATTAAGGTAATGAGTAATGAATAAGGGAGAGGGAAGGCTCTTGTTATGAGTAATGAGAAAAGAGAGGAGAAGGGAACCACAAAGTGCACATCTTTGTTGTGTAGTTCATGTGAAAAACTAGTCTTTGCTTGCATGTTTGGGATTTTTGTAAATGTCATGAAGACATAGAAAAACCAGGGTTCATAGGTATATCGTTAGTATTAGTTTTGAAGAAAGTAATATCATATTAGAGTTATATTCATACTAAAATTTATCTTGTTCATACCATATTTATGTTGGATGAAAAGGCTTGATTGTTTATTCTCATACATCCTCTTAATGACTTAATTAGGAAATTAAGCAAAATCAAATTAGATTTTTTTGGATTAGTGTAGGATTGTTACATATTTAACCCCTCCCTCTTCTCCATTTGACCATACTTCACAGTTTCCCATCCCACAATTAGCAATTAGTCTTTCAATAAACCATTTTTCTTGTCTTATAGTTCAATCTCTCTTTTGTTTTCCTTTGTCAACACCAATTAATTAGCTATTGCAATAATCAATTACATTTGAAGGATTATATTTCATTTGTAGTCACATCCAACACGATATCAAAGTTTTAAAGGCACCCTATGAGACTAAGCGAGCAAATAAATTAGGAGAAAGTTGAGGAAGCAAAGGATAATGGGTTGAAGAGATGGAGGAGAATATACTCAGAGTTTATTCTTTAGGGAATTGCATCCAATACTCAAGAATTCGCACATAACTTTGTTATTAGTTTTGATCTTTCCATGCCAAAGTCTAGTTATGTTGTAGGAGGTCAAAACCACTTTATGTGGTCATTCCACATTATCAACTTGTTGCAAAAGGAGAACTCATAGAAACATGTGAAACATCCATCATAAATATCCATAGAAGAAATGGAGATTAAATTAAAATCACGAAATGTTAACAACTTGTTAGTTAATAATGTTGTTATCCCTTTCATAGAAAAAACACATTGACCCAAATGTGTGGTGAGAATACCTTCAAGAAATGTATGAAGCAAAGTCTAAGGATTTCAAAAAGCTTGTGCTATTGGAAAAGATTGTGTCTATCAAGAAAGAAGACAATGAGAATATGGATGAGTTCTTCACGAGGATCAAAGAAATGTAGATCAAGTTGAAGGCATAGACTTCTTGATCTTTCAAGAATTGGTGAGTCTCATAGCTCTCAACTCACTGCCCACTCTATACAACATTTTTATAAAATTGTTGACTATTAAGGACATACAACTAAGCTTGGAAAAGTTGGAATCAAAACTAATGAGTGAAGAATTACAAATCCAAATTGATGTTAAAAAAAATCAATGGCTTAGTGCAATCTAGGGATTAATGAGACAAAGAAGTCCTTTACATGTTACATGCTCACACTAAGGAGGTTGATAACTTCAAGGGATGTGGTAATCAACAAAAATGAGGTCTTGAAAAAGAGGCAATTGAACAAAGATGCATTAACTAAATAATTGAAAAGCAACCTATAGACTTAAAAGTTGCAATCAACAATTTTCTTCCAAATTTAAAGGATCAAGTATTGGAGATAAAAACAAAGGCCCCAATAGAGGTTTAACATTTTATGGCAAATCAAGGACGTTCATTTAGACTCTCATCTCCATCTTGCATAAGTTCCATAAAAACCAATGAACCATTGAGTGTATACAAACAAAATATACAATAAAAACAATTCCTCTAAGGTCAAAAACTAAAACCATTTTGAAAGAGGTTATATGAAACAAAATATGAAATTGACATCCAAAAAGTAGACATGATTGCTAGTTCCCCTACCTCTAGGCCATAAAGTCATTTAAAAAGAATTTATAAAATCAAAATGAGAGCTAATCAAAAGGTTAAAAGCCTATTAAAGACACAAAACTTGATTGGCTGTTAAAGGGTTCCAAAAAAAAAAGTAATAAATTATGAGGAAACTTGCTCACTTGTCACCAAATAAATCAAAATTTGAACTATCATTGCCATTGTTACATCAAAATGTTATAAACTTCACCACCTAAACGTAAAAACAACATTTATAAACAAGAAGGTCTTAAAAATGTATTTCAAACAACCCCTAAGGCTTGTCAATGTAAGTTAAGAACATTTGGTGTGCAAGTTAAACAAAACTCTCTATGGCTTCAAGCAAGTTTCAAAAGTATGGGTTGAAAAAACAAATATCTATTTTATAATATGAGTTAATCAAAAGCTTCCAAAATTGGAATTTGTACTATGTCGAGAAACAAGATTACATATCTATTTTAATTGGATATGTGGATGACCTATTCACCAAGAACAACAAACAAAGTGTTGAATGGATAAAAACTCAATTGTTTAACTAGTTTGACATGATGGATTTGTCAACAATTATTTCAAAATATTTAGGCCTTGAGTTCAAACAAAATGCAAGAATCATATTCATTCATGAAAAGAGCTACATGTAAGAGTTATTGAGAGATTTCAAGATAACTAACCCAACACATGCACAACATTACTTGAAGGGATAAAATTACTTGAAAAAACCTAGACATTAAAAATTAATCCTACTTATAGAAGCCTAATGGGCAAGTTGATCTTCCTAACTCACACAAGCACCAACATTTCTTAAATTGTTCATCTAATAACCAAGTTCATTCACAAAGCAAAACAAACACCCTTGAAGGTAGCCAAACACATTTAAATGTGTCCCAAAAAATAGTAAACTTGAAATTTCAATACAAAAAAATGAAACAAACTTGTTCTCACCAACTTCACAAAAATTGACTATGGTAGTGTCTTGGAGAAGAGAAAATCAATTAAAGGTTTTATTTTCAAAATTGGCATCTCACATGGTGCAACATGTTATAGGTAGTTTCATTATCATCAATTGAATCAAAATATAAAGCTTTCATGAAGGCTGCCAAAAAGCCATTTGATTTCAAGACCTATTATCCAAATTGGGGATATAAAAAAATGTTCAATAGTCAATATTCTACAACAATAAAAGTTATTCTAAAGACACAATATACCATTCCATAATCAAACATTTTGTAATGCATTTGCAATTTGTATAAGAAATCACAAGCAATGGGTGAATCAATGTTTTGCATATCCCCATATAGCTCATTGATGCCCTCAAAAAGGATATGGGGGAAAAAAAAGTTCTTTTAATGTAGATAATTCATGGGATTTCACAATATTCCATGTAGAAAATTGGACACAAGAATAGACAATTAGGAAGGAGATTAACAATCAAGGTTGTGTTTTTCCTTTTCTATGAATTCATCAAGCCACTTCATATGCTTGTTGTGACAATTCTTGTCCACTTGGAATGAACTCCTTCATAAGCTTGTTGTGACTACTCTTGTCCATTTGGAATGAACTCCCATATAAGTTGTTGCCACACATGAGAAATTGTCACCTCCTTTAGCCATCCCTTGGACACTAGTCTCAATGGCCTAAGCTTGTGGTAGTAGTTTGGCCATAGACGTTAATGGGCAATTTTGTTTCATGAGCATGGAAACAACAAAGCCAATATCTTATTACTTTTTCCACTCATCTTATTTCTCAAGTCCCAACCCACTATAACCACAAAAGAGTAGGAAAAAGAACTATCTTGACATTACATTGCAACCTTTTAATGATGTAAGAATTGTAGTAACAAAGCAAAATCTATCTAATATCATTGTCATTTAAAAAAAAAATTGACCTAAACTAAGGATCAAAGGGGATTAGCACACTTCAACTTTTCTTTCAATGAGCCCAATGGTTCGTACTCAAGCAATTCAACAATTCACATAACCCTTCCCACATAAACAATGAACTTTCCCCCCATGATACACAAAAAACAACTTTTCCCACAAGTAGCAATTTTTTATGGTAAAACAACACCACAAACATTTCATTTGTCCCCCAACAAAATAAGCCACCACAATTACTGTACAATTTGGGATTTTGAAATTGAAACAATGCAAGGATACGGATCAACACATATCAACAATAGATTTTCAAGACTGATCCAAATTTGTAGACCCAAATTCCTCTTTGAAGTTTCCACATAAATGAGTATTTTTATTTCCAAAATCACAACATGCTTGCACATATTCCCATAACATCCTGGATTTATTACAAATTGAATTGCCATGGAGAACTCTCAAAGTCTTTAGGACGTTTCATCACCTCCCTTTATCAAACCTTGCTATTGCTATTTCTACCACCTATTCTTTGAAAAATACAACATAACGAAAATAGAAATATGTCCAAAGTTAGGTGGTTAGAGATAGTTAGGCCTTCCTCCTTTACTGTTTTCTAATATTTTAAAGTTCCAACCATCTCTTACCCCAAGATACTAAGAAAAGAAAATATACTTTCACCAATACCATAATGCTTCTATTCTTTATATTGTGAATTGCCCAACACGATGATGAAAAGAAACAATGCATGAGCATCTTGATAACAACTTGAACTTATTTGAAATCAACGCCTCAAACATTTTTTCTATGTCGAACATCATTGAAACACACAATCACCATTACAATGTCGTCATCCATAACTTGCAACAAATCAAAACACCAAAAAGCCACACAAATTGTCTACAAGAAAGCTCCTCCTTTCACCACCAATTGCCACATTTTTGTCTTTTCCCATATTCAACAATTGACAACACTATTACATCCAATTACGGTTTCATTTGCCCTAAATTTGTGCCACACCACAACATTCACTCATGAACAATGTGTAAGAAGAAAGGCATTCAATTGGACCAAACACCTTTCTCCTTTTACTTTAAACTTCACCTTTACTTTTCTCCTTACAATCAACTTTGTATAATTTGCCCCAAAAAAGGAAATAGGTAAGATTTCATCCCCTCCTCATCCATTTAAGGTTGAGGAAGCATGATGTTGGATGAAAAGGCCTTGCTTGTTCATCCTTATACATCCCCTTAATGACTTTATTAGGAAGCTAAGCAAGGTCTATCTATAAACCTCTAGACTACTGGGACTATTACTTAATCCCTTCTTCCTCTCCATTTGATCAAACTTCACAATTTCCCATCTCACGATTAGAATTTAATCTTTCAAGACCATCAATAGACTATTTTTCTTAAATTAGATCTCTGGCTCTCTCTCCTCTTTTTGAGTAATAATTCATTAGCTGCAGCAACAATGGATTACAATTTGGCACAAATATTATCTATAGTCACCTAGATAAAAGATCCAAGAGGTCCAACAATTTACACCCATTTTCTTGAGTCATGTAACTAGTAGTGCACTCTAGTTTCTTACATCCATCATATTGGATATACCAAGACAAGCTTGCGATATGTCAATTGCAATACTCCCCTTAGATAGGCTTCAAAATAAAAACAAATTAAATGAAACTCGTAAAATGTTTGAAGCTTTTATGTATGTTTCATTTGAAGCATATCCAAGGGGAGTATACTAATAAGATAATAGTTATCAGTAAATTGTTTCTTTATCCAAGTTTTAGAAAAGCAACAAAGTTGTTTTGTGACAAATATGAATGTTCTTAGACATTCAAGTTATTTGAGAATGAACAGACATTTCTCTATTCTATTAGGAATTAGTATAAAATTCATGTAAGACAAATGGTTGATGAATTTATTCCATAATAATAAATCTAAAGATACAATTAATTTCATTTAATACAAAACTTGCCTTTACATATAATTTAGATCCACATCAAATTCCAACGATGATGGCACACTGGAGCTGCTTGAGCGGGAACATTAGTAGTATTCCAAAGTGGGACTTACACATATTTGAATTCAATTTAGGTCACGTCACATTTTAAATAAAAAGTTAATGTATTTAAGAAATTCTCTTTGAGATTCATATGGTTTTATGAGTTTCTTGGTGTAATTTATACACAATATTTTCTAATGTTTTCAATAGGTGAAGATTGAATTTCATATTATGAAATTAATGAAAATCTATATGAGCATGGAATCTTGTTTTGATATTGTATGATTCAAGGAACAAATGAAAATAGATTAATATTCTGAACTTATGTCAGGTTGGTCATTGCTGACAATGTGGAGCCCAAGTTTGGTATGCGGAGTATGGTCTTTGACAACAATAGCACAAACATTTAGCAATGCCTCGGGTTTCCTGCACTCTTAGTTGTTTCAATTTGTGATCCTGAAAGAATTTTGATACCAACCTGCCATCATTAGTTGGACCCAAAATGCATATATACCCATGCTACCTCAGACAAAACTCCATGCAAATGCCAGCCCCACAAATTTCAAACTGTGAACCCTCAAGCTCTAAAAGTGCCAATAGTAGCATTGATATTCTTACCTTGCACAAGTGCATAAAAGTGTGATTTAATCCTGTAGACTGTAACTGTGACAGAGAAGAATGTGAGATGCTGAATAAGGCATGGCACCCAGTGAGTGCATTTCCAGTGTCTCCAAATCTGGGCTGCCCAAAGGTTTCATCCCTGCATGTGAAACCATCCACTACTCTCTACAACTAAGATATTATGAGGAATTAGCTCATGACATCCTCTTTGCACTATGATCATCAAGGTGATAATTGCTGTGGAAGATTATACCAGCAGAATGTAACAAAGGTAGTGTGGCTCCTTCTGCTGACCTCCAAGGCACATGAAAGATATGAATGTATGCAAGATAGATGGTCCACCATGTCCAACAGCATCCTGTAGAAAGTGTCTGGTGGATGGCAGTGGATAACTTACATCTCACCTCGAGGCTGTACTTTACCATTGGATCCTGCAGCCAGACAGGACCATGCAATTGGATCTGAAGGCTAGCCAAAAATTGACACCATACTGGGCCAGTCACACCATTCTCCAGAGCAAATACCATCACAGTTCTCTTTTAACTGCCTTAGAGAGTCTCCTCATATTGTTTCATGCCAGCAATCTGCTGCAAATGAAATTATATTGTTTCATGCCGGCAATCTGCTGTAAATGAAATTACTCTGGATGCACTTTGTTGCTCCAGAGCAATAAGGCTGTGCTCTATCTTCATAGCACAAGAATCTTCAAACTCCTCCTCATGCAGCAAGCAGTAGTGAGGCTGATGATAAATTCCAAACAGAAACTCTCCACAGCAAACAACTTCCACATGCATTTGTCCTTTAGTAAAGAAATTCCCAATTCAGACAGGAGAGGTATTCATTTCTTTTTAAACTGATCCAGGCTGTAAGCTGTGTATATCTTTTGTCCCCCACAATTTGGATCAGTAGAGCTCAATTTTCTATGAAAATCTCAATGCAATGCTAATGCACCCTGTAGTGAATCACAGCACTTGCTGTAGTTGTTTTACAGGTAGACCATGAATCTTGGTAACAGATTTTGGTTATCACCAAAGCAAAGGGATCTGGATCCCAGTTGCCAGAGTAAATTAACAAAACCTAAAAAAGTCTTCTGCACATTTTCAGAATCACACTAGTTCATGAAAGAAAAAGGTAAAGCTCTTAACCCTAACTTGAGGCTGTATATTAAGCATGTAGGTAGCTGGTTGCGTGCCACATACAAAATATGTGGATGCTAAGAACAAGCATGGACCCCACTTTTACAAAGCAAAAAATTGATGCCAAACAGCTGCTGAGAAACAACAAAATACACAAAGAAGTTCATACTAGGTTTTGGGGTTTCAGGCAGCCACCATGATCTGTTGTAAGAGAGAAAGATGTGAGCAAGGAAAAAAGAAAAAGAAGAATGTCAATGGATCTTCTAAACCTGGACACGGCAAAAAGGAACCCTAATTGATCCCAGGTGCAATTTTCTCTGGCTCACCTTGATTCCTGGCTAATCTATCTGAGCTTCTTGCTCGGCAATCTCCTCTGGTTCTCCTATTACAAACTCAAATTCAGTGGACGCACCGTATGTTGCATCTAGGTACTCCACAGCAGATTTGGTGAGGATGATCTTGTCTGCCCGCAGCACGTCATAAAGGTTCAAGCTCCTGGGCGTCAGCAGCTTGAAGGTGCCGATATTCCTACTTGACAAGAGCAGAGGCTCCGAGACATTGGTGGCAAAGAGCAAGGTGTGTTGGTTGGGTTGGATTCCCCATCTCTTAAGGGTGGCAATGAACTCCTTCGTCTTGGGAGTGGTGAATTTCTCGTCCAAATCCTCCACCACGATTGTGTTCACGGCTGCAGATTGTAATGCCGTGCTGATAGCCAACCGTTTCTCCTTCTTGTTTATCTTGATGCTCCAGTCCTTAGGCTTAGGACCGAAGATCACCCCTCCCCCAGGACGTAACGGCGTTCTAATGGAACCTTGCCGCGCTTTCCCGGACCCTTTCTGCTTGTAGGGCTTCCTTCCACCACCTCGTACCTCCGCCCTGGTGAGCGTGGAAGCGGTTCCGCGCCTCCGATTCTGCATCTCCGTAATAACTCCCCTGTGTACCACCGACTTGGCCGTCTCCGGCCGTGCAGTCCTGAGGTCCAACTCCACTTCTCCCGCTTTCTGGCCCTCGAAGTCCAAAACTGGGAGTGTGACAGCAGACATGGCCACTACAAACCTTCCCGAGGAAGAAGAAGCAGCGACTGCACCCTGCGGCTGCTGTTTTCTTCTGGACCAAACTACCTTACTTGCAGAAAACGAAGGCATAAGCTTGAGACCGTTAAAGCTGAGCTTAGGGGTGAAGCTTGGGGAAGCCACAGGCAGCTTCAGCGCCAGAATTGAGCTTGTGGGTGCCATCGCTGCGCAGCTCTCAAACTATCAACCACGCACACACAAAGAAGAGAGAGCGCGCGAGCCCGCGAGCTTGGATAAGGCTCCACCTTCGCCAACGAGGCCAGAATGAACCAACCCGTGTTGCCCGGTTATATAGAAAAATCCGGATAAACATCCGCAAAGTTTCCGGATATCTATACACATAACTATCCGGATTTTCGGTTCAGATTCATATCCGAGCCTATAAAAACCGCCGGATACCATACACTATAGTTTCATTGTGCATGCCTTACTCAAACTGGCGCATCCACATAGAATAGATATCCTTGGAGGTCACATTTTAACAATCCGGGTATGCATTAGGTTTAGGGATTATGTCATCCAAGGTTTACGGAATGTAGGGTTTAGGTGTTAGGAATTAGGGTTCCATCTCACTTACAGTCTTTGTTGGAATCACTTCCTCCTGACACAGCTGACATGAAGGACACTGTTGTTGAGGTTCACAGTAATGAAAACCACCTTCCAGTGCCAACAATCCTTCACGACACAAACACACTTGAGAGCTTCCAAGCCATGGACAGACAAACAATTGATGTCAAAAGCAACCCAAGAGATTTATTCTCTTGAGTGTCTTGTTATATTCCTTTTGTTTCAGGAGATACACTCACATCTATGGCCATTTTATATAAACTGGACTTTAGTTGTTTGACATAACTCCATTTTTGCTTTTATTTTACAGATTTGGCATGAAATATGTTCAGGAAGAGCTAAAGATAATACAAACCTCTTCAACAGGTTTCTTGTGATCTCATATGTTGAATTGAAGAAGTGGACTTTCACTTACTGGTTTGCATTCCCTGGGTTGGTGATGATTCCACATGCCATAACTACTTCAAGCCAGCCAGCCTCTAAAGTTGTCAACTAAAATGAGGTGAATTATCTGGAGAATACCTTTAGTTAAACAATCTAAGCTTGTATGTCAACAAACCAATCAACTCAATTGCATTTTAGGGATGAATGGGTTACGCATGTGCCATGCCTGTGTAGGCATTGTCATTGATTTCTTGGTTTGCTAGGCTGCAAGGATATTAGCAACATGCACCAAGTGGTGAACATTGCTGTCAGTGGCCAAGTAAACTCACATCTCTTGCAAATCTTAAGGCCAAGTTGTTACCATGAACGTTTTGTTTGGAGTTCCTTTACAAGATTGTGACTATGGGTCAAAAAAACCTTACAAAACAACTTTTTTATGCTAGAATAGAAGTGTTAATTGTTTAAATTTTTTATATGAGTTATTCTTAGCTCTACTATACATTATTAAACTTGAAGAAAGTTGTGAATTCTACCTATTTTAATAAAACAATTTACACAAGCTTGAGCTCCTTAATTATTAATTTGTGTATCTTGTCAACTAGATGTTTTTAATTAAGATTTTCTGTTTTTTTGGCAAGTTCACATATCTTTTGTTTGTTTGCATTAGAATTAGTTGAAATTGATAGATAAATTTCAAATTTTCAAGCTCTTAAAATCTTGGAATGTTTTGTTAAATTGTCACCTACCTAAAAAGACTTCTAAAATGTTAGTAGATTATTCAACTTGACAATAGGCCTTTAGATGTTTAAAATGATATCGCCACCAAATCCGTGATTCAAATCTAGCATGTGTTAGCTTGTTGAAAAGCTAATTACAAGATTCACAAGGACAACAAATTTCAAGCCATACATTTCAATCAATAATAAAATATGACACAAAACCCAAGAAGGTTGTACGAATCTTTTTATAGTAGATCTTTAGATGTTTAAGATGTCATTGTCACTAAATCCTTTAGTCAAATCTAAAATGTGTTACTTCATTGGAAAACTAACTACAAAGCACATAAACATACCAAATTTTAAGCTCTACATTTCAATCAAAAATGAAATATGTCATAAAACCCAAGAACATTGTACGAAATTTTTTCAAGATTGAAACTTTCAAGCTCAAACTTACATCATACCTCCTATTTGAAACATACTATCTATCCCACATTATTATCCTTTGTTTTCACCATTTATTAACGTTCATCATTCCCCTCCCCCCAAGATCAAGTGAATAGGTTCTCGAAGGTTTAACCTTCAAAATCACATCCAAAGATAAACAAAGCAAAATGATCAAAGTTCAAACCTTTTAAGTAGAAAATAAAGGAGGGATGCAAGGAAAGGTCTCCAACTTAGTGGCCAACAAAAGGTTCCAACCTTGATGGTTAATGGAAGGTTCCAACCTTGGTGGTTTTGAGAAAAATGCAATGTTTGATGACCAATGGAATGTTCCAAGCTTAATAGTTTTGAAAAGAATCCAATATTTGATGGTTAATGAAATGTTCCAAGCTTAATGATTTTGAAAATAATCCAATGATTAATGGCCAATGGAATGTTTCAAACTTCATAATTTATGGAAGGACAAAGGAAAGTATCCATTTATTATTATTTTATTTTCACCAAAAAAATGATTTCATCTTCCCCATTCACCATTGACTCTAAGGCTTTTATTTTAACTTGACCCAATTGTTCTTTTACATGCATGTTGTCCACCTTACCAATTTACCCTACCTCCATTACAATATAAAACTTGCATTGATTGTCTTTTCAAGTTTTGTGTCCTTTATATTTGGTTTTGTGATCCTTTGAAAGAAAATTATGGTGAATAACACCACCTTCTCAGAAGAACCTCATGTTATAGAAATAGGAAACAAACATTTTTAATTATCCTTGGGTTTAACATACGGCCATGTTATGTGTTCTTGTTTGGAGCCTATTCCACCACATCTAAAACCCAAACATCCTCAGGCTTGGTACTACCAATTGGACCCCATGCTTGCTCCCAATGGTGTTGCTTGAAGTTGAATCAACTATCAATGATGATCCTAAAATATTTTACAAATGCATTTATGAAGGTTATGAAATTGTAATTTTGGCATGGTTTTCATTTCTAGGTGTTGGTTACATGGTCCGATTAATCAATTGTGTTCCAATCATAGGACTAAAACACCTTGTTTCGATCCTTTGACGCATGTTTGAATTTTTGTTGTTATGAATCTTTTTGTAGCACAATTTAGAATTCAAGATGTACTTGCAGCTCGTTCTTGGGCTTATCCATGAATTAAATAAAGATTTTGTATATCACAAAATCCATTTTGCAATTGTCACCCTATCACATTACTTATCGTATTTGCTATGTCATCTAAAATTAATCCTACATGTTTATTATGTTTAAAAATCATTTTTGTTTGTCGTCATTGAACAACATATATTGCCACACCTTAAGAGCTTCAAAAAATTCAATTATTTTAGCTTATGTTTTATTACATGGTGACAACCTTAAACACTGCAACAAATTCAACATTTTGCTATTTGATCTCAATCCCAACACCTTTAAAAAGCTTGCATGCTTAATCATGTAGTTGAAGTTCTAAAAAACTATGATTATAAACTTTTATTAAGGAAAAGAATCAACCCCCACATTTATTTAATGAACCCCCAACAATTTTCACTTTATGATTGTGCAGATGACTTACTACCCATTTTAGCTTGAAATCTTTGAATATCCATGATAACCCTAATAAACCCCTATAAATTCAATGCAATTTGAAATTAATTGAAACTACCACACTTAAATGTTTTAGTAGGGTTCACACATTTATGCTACATATAATTTTAAATAGTGATGTGAAGGTTTAACCTTTGAAAGACTAGATAATTGTTCAACAAGATGGTGGGAAGGTCAAATTTTGTACATCCATGTAAACACTTTTTTTTTAATAGCCAACTTCATTATGGATTATGCATGCATTTTTAGCACATGACCTTCATGTTAAAACATGCCCTATTCATTTTAAATTATCACATGGTTGGTTTACATTACAAAATTTTAGTTAAGAAAAAAATGTTGGTGGAACTATGTATAGGGAATTACGAAACATAAAATGCTCTTGTGAATGGTGTTGATGGGATTTTTGAAGATTTTTTTTTAAAAATTAATTAATTTTTGTTTGGATACATTTTCATAATACTTGGATCAAACATAATACACAACAAATCTATGAAATATTCCTAAAGCAAACAATGGACACCAATTGAACATAAAATTGTCGAAATACGAATAGGGAGTAATCTTTTTCACACTATCACAAGAATCTAATCCCCAATTCAATTAATTGTGTCACACACTATACATCATTCACAAGGGTTGGCTCTAGATCATTTAACATTCGATCCAACCAATGTGACAAAACATGGTTTAACATATACTGCATTATTGAAAGTTCATTATTTTTAAAAAATATTTATTATTTCCATTATTGATTTTTTTTTTCAAGTATATCATCTTATTCAAGAAAAAATGGTTCAATTAAGAACAAATGCACAATATAAACTTGCTATTATTTTTTAAAAATCCTAACATTCAAATTTTTTGATTATACAATCTTTTAAAACTTATTCTTTAACATTATATTTTGAAGATATTCTTGTAAATTCAAATCTATTAGCAACACATATTTTTTATGTAAATGAAACAAGAATAAAAAATCATTCATTTGAATACAAAAGTTCCATATATTATCATATTATGATGAACATGGCACTATGGTACTTTATGATTATAACATGTCATTGACAAAAAACACAACAATCACAAATTATAGTGCTAAATTTATCCCTGCATTTTTTAATGACAATGTATGAAAAACTTTATACATAATTGTAATATATAAACCACCTAAAATGCAAGTGTCACATGTCAATTTTATCCTAGAAAACATTATAAAAATTGCCTTCACATTGTTTGATTGTAATAATTGGAAATTTCAATATAAAATTTTTAACCACAAAAATAAAATCATCAACATTATAAGCTCTTATGAATTAACAAAATTTTAAATTCATTTCCTGAAAAAATATCACTATTAATAATAAAAAAATAGATCACATATGGACAAATGCACCAATACAACAATGTCATTCTAGAACAACTATAAAAATATCTTTGTGTGAACATACAAAGACCATAAGGGCATCCCAGCTCATATTGTTCAACATCGGATTAAACTAAACACCACCATGCCATTTGTTCATCAAACTAAATACTAAATGAACCTTAATTACACAACAAGGGTGAAGCAAGACTTGGACAAGCTCTTGATTGTTGGATTCATTGTGCTAATGGAGGAAACATCTTGGTTATCACTAATTTTTGTGGTATTGAAGAAGAGTAAAAAGTTGTGCATTTGTGTAAAGTTTTGAAAGCTAAATGTAACCACCAACAAAAGACATGTACCTTCTACCATTTATGAAAGAGGTTTTGGACATGGTAGCAAGATATGAAATCTATTTTTTATTTGATGAATTTCCCAATTACCATCATATCATGATAGCTCTTGAGGACAAGTTGTTTTAGATTATATTAGCATGTTTAGTGATATCATTTTTATCATCATAAAAGGTTAGAAAGTTAGTTTAAATCAAAGATTATAATAAGATGAACTTACAATATTCTACATCAAGTTTCTTTCAAGTTTAGTCTGGGGTTAGTCTATAGGAATCAATAGTAGGTAGGTAAGTGGGTCCATGTAAGTGAGGTCTTGTTGGTGGGTAGTAATGGCTAGGTGGGTTGGAAATAAGTGCCTACTTGTTCTTCATGGAATAACTTCATCTTTCAACATTGACATCCCTATCTAACAAGTAGGTAAATAGGTGTAAGTAAGTTGCTTTAGGTAGGTAGATAGGTCATTTGTAAGTAAACACAATTTACCTTTTGGTTGGTAGGTTAAATGAAGAAGGAAGGTGAAAAAAATAAATTATTTTTTGAAAAAAATACGAACATATAGGTAGAACTTTGGATAAACTACATGTGTTAACCACAGTTAGTTGGTTGGTTGGGGATGGGAACCCAATGAAAAAATATTCCTCTCCAATCACCAGCCATCCAAATTTGAGCATCCATGGGTGTTGGTTCACTATGGCCCCACCACATAAATTAATTCATTGCCCTTGTTTACCATAGTACCTATGCGGCTTCAGCACAAATTATATTATTTTTACTTTCACCAAATTTTCAGAAAAAATAAATTAATATGTCAAAATCATACAAATGTATGTTTTTGTTATCATTTATGATTATATTTATCCTATTTTACACATGATGAAATAGCCTTTCACAATCTCACATTTACATGTCCAAAGTTATACACTTACATGGATGGAAATGTAAACTATACACTTACATTTGAAATGTATATATTTTTAAATATACATTACATTTACATGACATGTATGTCAAAAACCATATATGAGCATAACATTACACTAACCCCTAATTGATTACTAAAACAATTATGATTTTTTAATTTTATAACTATTGTTCTAAGAAAAATTAGAGATTCATGTGCATATGTGTGTATAACTACCATTGTAAAAAGCAAATGAAAAAAATAGCTGAGGAACTCATGATCATTTGAGAACCCTTTCTTGAAAACAATAGATTTTTTGAACTTATGATTAAAATAATTAAAATGGAAGATTCTTTTATTTTGGGAAAAAAATTCAAAGAATCTTCCATTTTAATTAGCATGAAATATATGCTTACAACAAAAATTCTAAGTTTTTTTTTTCTAATTTCTTAAATAACCCATGTTGGACTTGTAAAAAATCATTTCATTCCATTTATAAAGTAAATGAAAGTGCAATTCCTTTATCCATAATGAGATGAATGACTGTAGATATGATTGCGGCTAGTTTTATTCATTCATCCATACATCCAACGATGGATATTCAGTGCCCTTATCCCCTTCATAACAAATTAGGGTTCGGAGCGTACTAGGGTTTGATGATCAGTGTTGTCTGCAGCTTCCGACAGAGAGGGAGAGAGAGAGAGTTCTTGGAGCTCGAAATGCACTGGACGATCTTCTCTGCATAACTCACAAGGACGAAAATTTTGGTCACTCATGTCCCACGCTTTCCGAAGAGCCAAGGATCGGCGAAAACGGTCGAGTTTGCAAAGCTTTTGGAGCTCCGGGATTGTAGACTTGGATCTTTGTCGTGGCCGTTTGCGTGTTGGAGAAAGCAGAGCTGCTTAGGCTTCCGAGCTCTCGCTACAGTTGGGGGTGCGGTTGGGGGCAGAGATGGAGGATGAGCATGGGAAGGGATTGAGGTGCTGAAAGGGTTCGTCGCATTACGCATTATAAAGCTTGTGGGGAGTTTTCGGTAAAAAGCTTCTTTTGTAGTCGAGGAATAGGGGGACGGGGAGGAGTCTCTTAAGTTGAGGCAGCGATGGGGGCGACGCGCAAGCTGCAAGGCGAGATTGATAGAGTGCTGAAGAAGGTCCAAGAAGGCGTGGACGTGTTTGATAGCATCTGGAATAAGGTGCGCCGTCCCCCCCTACACCCCCTTTTTCTATTCTTTATATCTCCAGATCCTCTTGTTGCACTGTAACGGAACGGAGCCGCAATGCGTAGCAGCATTCCTGTGAAATATTCCGAGAGTAGACGTGGTTGCCAGACTTGTTGAAGATGCGGTATTGATTCCTTTTTTGTGCAAGAATCGCTTACAGCAGCAACCGCTAAGTAATAGAACCGCATTGCATAGCTTGATTCGTGCGAAGTTTCTAAAGAGTAGCAGCAGTCCACAGACTCGCAATTATGAACAGGTCATTGGCTTTCTGATTGAGAAACTTAGGTTTTCTGGTGGTGAGCCACTGGGGCCATTTAATTTGCAGTTTGTCAAACGATCTTGGTCATTCTTGATATGATGGTGGAGTGAATTTGTCATGGAATTTTGGTTGTTGTTCAGTTGATATAACTTTTGCAATCTGATCAAATGTTGTCCATGTGGAAAAACTGACAGCAACATTGAATTTTCAAGCCATACGAGTGTATTATTGTTGCATACTTTCTTTGCTTCTATGGCATTGCATTAGAGCTGAAGTTTCAAGCAGTAGGCACACTTTCTGAATTGAAGATGTGTTGGTGGTGTAAGTTTTGGCAGTTTTTATGGAGTATTTGTATATGATGAACTTGTAGAATATGGAATTTCTAGAGCTACAATTGCGAGATTTGAGAACTTTTGTGTCCAGAAGATGGCCCATGATGATGCTCTTGATTGATGGTGTGACAGGTGTATGACACTGAGAATGCAAACCAAAAGGAGAAGTTTGAAGCTGACCTGAAGAAAGAGATCAAGAAGCTGCAGCGCTATAGGGATCAGATAAAGACATGGATCCAATCCAGTGAAATCAAGGACAAGAAGGTGTTTCTGTCTTTCTTATCCTCTCTTCCTTCGTATGGGGTTCAAGGACAAGTGTACCTTGTTGTTGAAGCCACAAAGCAATCCATGCTACACAAGTTCGAGAAGGAGTTTTTTGGAAAGTGCTGACTTTTATGGGTTTCTGAGCCTGCGCAGTCACTACTTGATGCTCGAAAACTAATAGAAAGGGAGATGGAGAGGTTCAAAGTGTGTGAGAAGGAGACGAAGACAAAAGCATTTTCCAAAGAAGGCCTAGGCCAGCAACCAAAAACAGTGTGGTTTCCCCTTGCACTTATGTTTGAATATAAGTACTTGCTCATCAATACAAATTTGGTGCTGTTAAGCCCAGTTGTTTCAGCAGCAGGCATTACTTTTGGTTGCAGGATCCAAAGGAGAAAGCTAAGGGGGAGTCACGAGATTGGTTGAATAATATGGTATGTAGCCACAACCCCCTTTTCCCCTGTTTTAAGATCCACTGCTTGGATATTTAATGTAACCAATAGCATCAACTGTATAACACGTCTCAATGTGTTTGCGAATTTTGGTCTTTTGTTGGGAAATATATTTTTCATTTGTCTTGCTCCCCTTTGATGGTGCTCCTGCCTGGCTACATTTGTGGAGGACTTTTTGTGATAATGTCTTCCATGCAAGTCGCAATTTGAAGAATGGTCATGTGATGTTATATCTTGGCATGTGAAACTATTACAGAAAACATTGGATTTAGACAATTGCTGATAGATAAACTGTGATCTTGCACCATAGGTCAGTGAGCTGGACTCACAAATTGACTCATTTGAGGCGGAGATGGAGGGTCTTCAAGTGAAGAAGGGCAAGGCTCGCCCTCCACGTTTGGTATTGTTTCTAAGCTATTGATGTGTTCCTGGGCTTTTTGCAAGAGTGCACAATCTCCTTTTCGTATTTCCTTTGAGCACTTTGCTTGAGGTCTTTGTCTCTGAGCTTTGGTTAACAATTTCCTCAAGTTGAGCTGTAATAGCACATTATGTGCAATTCCAAATATTTACGTGTCCTACACAAGCTAAGCAGCTCACTCTTGCCAGAGCTAATATTATCACTTAAGTCCTTCTGAGCCCTGTGTTTCAGTATTCTGAGAGTAGAAGTCAGTGAGTAGTCATTGGAGCTTCTCACTGCTATTCATGATGAAGGTCACGGTTTGACACTTTGTGAACAACTCTCATAAGGTTATGACTGAACTCTTCGTCATGTTACCTTCAAATTGTTGTTGTGGAGATTTCTCTGCAATTTCATAGATAGGAGAGAACAGATAAATCACATTTGGATTCCATTTGCATGGGCCTTGATGGCGGGAACAGACACACTTGGAGGATTCAATAGCGCGGCACAAGCTTCACATTCAGAAGCTTGAGCTTATGCTGAGGCTTTTGGACAATGATGGATTGAGCCCTGAGCAGGTCAATGATGTGAAAGATTTTGTTGAGGATTATGTTGAGCGGAACCAGGTACCTCCCTCTGTTATATGTATATGTTGGCCTACATATTTTGACTCATGAAAGATGACCTGTCCATCAGATCATGGAGGAGCTTATGGTGTTATACAGTGTAGCTGTCTTCCAGGATGCCTTGCACACTTTGACCTGATTTGCTTACAAGGAATTTATTGGCATTTCACTACTCAGGATAACTTTGAGGAGTTTGCAGATGTGGATGAGATCTACCAATCACTTCCACTTGTTGAAGCTCTGGAGAGTTTGGATGCAATTCCAATTGTACCCCCTGCTATTGTTGTTAAAGAGAAGGTACCTTCCTAGAACTCTTATATCCTCTTGATGGTAAGTAAAAACCAGTGAGGTAGAATGACGTCTAATAGATCATTCTCACATGTGAGGTGTACTTTTGTGTCACAGTTTCACATTTGCTTCATGCCCAATGTGCAACAGAGGCACAATCATCAACTATTCTTCATCTCAACATTTCTTCAATAGATACACTCCTGACACACTTGCCATAGCCTTCATGCTCCTGAAGCCTGTATTTGAAAAATAGAGAAAGAGAACAGATTTGAAGAGAACCTGGGAATGGGCTTGCAGGCTGCTGTTGCAGCAGCTATTGGTGTTGCTGCTCCACCCAATGGTGCAAATTTGAAGCCCTCCATTACTGTGCCAATTGCACAATATTCTGTAAGTATTGGCACAAGAACAATCAGAAGCTGCATTTTAGGTTTTGAGTGCAGCTGTCAGCTCACCCAAACCTTTGCCTATATTTGCATTCCATTGTGGTATGATTGAACCAGGGAGTTGACTATTCTACTTGTACCATTTTTCCTTTAGTCTTATTGGAGCCCAAATGGACATTTGAGCTACAAACCAATCCTTTTTAAGCTGCCTGATCATGAGGGATGCTTTTATTGATCGTGATAGTTCATAATGGTTTGGAATAAACAATGGCATCATTCTGCAGGTTGTGGCATCTGCAGTTGTTGGTGTAGGGATGTCACCACTTGTGTCACCATCATCACAGTCCCAGATACTTGAAGACAGTGCAACCTCTGAAGCATCAGCTGAGTCACCAAGGGTTCGGACGGCATCTATCCCTCTGTTGGGAAGCTCACCTACAACTGGAATGATTGCTAGCCCTCAAGAAACAGGCTCAGTGGCAGCAACAGCAGTAGCTTCAGTCACATCAACAGCAATTCTGTCCCGGGGATTAGGCAATCCCACCAATTTGAGTGTCCTTCCAGGTGCTGCAGCAGTAAGGCCACTTCCCATAAAACTATCTGGTACAGCAACTGCTCTACAACACAGTGTAGTGAGCTTGCTGGGGAGGACCAAGGAGGAGGGAGGAGGTATAATGGGCCATAGAACTGGACCCAGTAGCACTGACGGGGGCTTGGTTAGAAGTGTGAGTAGAGGAGCTGGATTTTCTATGCAATCACCGCCACATGTCCCTCTTGGGGTTGGGGGCTCTCTAGGTTCCAATGTACATGCAGGAGCCTCTCCTCCTGTGTTGGATCTGAATAAGAGGACAGGGTCAATTGGTGGAGATGATAGAACAGGAGCTGGTCTCTCACAGGAATTGCCAAACTCTCTTGGTGCTCAAAGCCAACCTTTTGTAGCAACAGGTGCAAAGCTTGGTGAAAGTGGCGGTTCCACTGTTGATGGCACAGAAGGAAATCTCATTAGTGGGCGCCTTTTCACACCTCCAGGAATGTCTGGTGGTCATTGGAGACCACACACTGCCAGCACACTTCAAGCCCAGCAGGCAGATTCGGTCAGAAGATGCCTACTTGGAGGCTATTTCTACCATCTTTCTCATAATTATTAGTCACAAATCCCTTTGACTTTGGACTGTGGCTTGTCACTCTTGCAAGGGGCCCACAGAGTTATGTCTGTAGATTTAAGTAGATGCTTGTTTCCAAATCTCTCAGTGGAAAGCTGAAAGAGGAATCCTTTTCTTTTGGTCTCTGAATATCACATTTGACTTCCATCTTTGCTGAAATGTGAAGCCTGTTATCTGCTGGAAGCAGCACAGTGCATCCATAACACTTTGTTTTGGCTATTGGGTGGGGTGGGGGTTGCAGGGCCAGTTTCATGGTCGCACAGAGATTGCACCTGATCAAAAACAGAAGTTTTTGCAAAGACTGCAGCAGGTTCATCAGAACCAGCAAGGCCATGGTACAGGTGCTGCCTTGCTCGGTGCTGGAGGATCATCTCAGATTCCTCATCTTGCTGCCCCCATGCCTAAACAATCCCTTGGATCGCAGCAGCAACCCACATTTCTGCAGCAGGTTTCCATTAATATTCGCTGCTTTTCCCCTATGTGCTTACAAGCAGACTGCTCATCAAGGATACTTATGATACACAAATATGAATGCCCTAGTTGTATTGAGAATTTGTTTGAAGCTAGATAGGCTAGGCCCTCAAATTGTCCAAGCATCACTGCCCTGGTTTCTGAAGGGATACATCAGCCATGTGATTTTACTTATTTTAATCCTGTTTTCCTTCAGGTTTGGGAAAATAGTCAGCCAGTCCAGTTCATGTGGTGCAAAGGAAGTTGTTGAGATGACGATTGGTGTTTGATGTACTCTGGTTTACTAGTTAACTTTCTTATTATATTTTGGTTGTCTGTGCAGGCCCAGATTCAGATTCTTCAGCAGCAGCAGCAGCAGCAACAACAACAACAGAATTCTGCTTTGATAACAAACCAAATTTCTTCAATGCCACAGCAGCAGCCACCATTGGGCTTTGCAACAAGTTCTCAGGGCCCTTCCCAAGCTTCAACACCAGCACTCCCACCTCAGAACTTGCAGTTGCCTGCACCTCAGTCTTCTGCTCAGCAGCTCCACACACAGCAATCCCTTTCATCCACAACATCTTCTAGTGAGACTGGTCTGTGGACATAATCCACCACACAATTCTTGAGTTTGCAGTGGACAGAGGATACTTCTGTTCCTCTCTGTTGTGACTTATTTGGGTTGTAGGTGTTGTCATCTCAGGGTTTGCAGATTCTTTCTTTTTTGCATGTTGAAGACCTCTTGGCTGTTATGGGGCCTAAGAATGGATACTGAATGGCAGCTTGTGATTGCTCAGAGACAGGTGTGAGAGCTGCAGAGCAAGTACCACAGCAGCTTTCACCCCAGCAGGCAAAGCGTTTGGAGGAATCAACCAGTGATGCATCTGTGTTGAGTGCAGTTTTTGCCAGAAATGTATCCCTCAGTGAAGATGATCTGAAGAATGCTGACACATTCGATGTTTCAGTGAGCTCATGTCGCTCCATAGTCAAACTTATTCCAGTATGCATTCTCCAGAATATGGTTAGACTTTTGAGCTCATGTACAAAGCTAAGATGGTATTTATAGATTGTGACGATAGTCTTGTCTGCAGATTGGTGGACCAGGGACATTGGCAGAGTTTAGCCAGCTATCAAGGGATGCAGACTTTGCACCAGGGCAAGTGGTATCATCTTTACAGCAGCCCTCAGCTGGTCCAGGTGTGATAGGGAGAAGGAGTATGAGTGACCTAGGTGCCATTGGTGACAATTTGAGTCCAGCGCTTGGGGGAGTAAATGCCTCAGTACAACATGATCAACTGTTCAATTCACAGGCCCTAGAGGCTGCTTATCGCAACCTTCCCTTGCCAAAGGACTCTGAACGACCCAGAAGCTATATCCCGGTTCATTTTTGTTCACTCTTCTGCACATCATTAGTTCCAGCTCTTTACTTTGGTTTTCTGGTGGAAAGATCTTTGAGCGTCAAGACAATGATGCTGTTTGATTTGTTTCATCCTCCCTCTTTTCTGAGCTGAAAAGTGGATGTTTGTCAATGTTGCTTTCCCTCTCCATTCTTTCTCTCTGTCTCTCCTTTATTTGTCTAATGTTCCCTGTTTCTTCTTGTATTGTTCCAGAGATGTTCAAGAGACTTGTGGGCTTAGTTATGTCAATAAAGCTTATTCCTTTTTCATTGGTATTGAAGCCTAAAGTGACTTTTGCCTACAATCTGGATTGTTCTCTGCAGAGGAACCGAGCTGCAACTCCATCCAGCTATCCACAAGTGCAAGCACCTATTGTAGATAATCCAGCCCTGTGGGAGCGATTGGACACAGATGTTCTCTTCTTTGCCTTCTACTACCAGCAGGTATGTTCTGCTCTCTCTCTGTCTCAACTAGTTTACTATTCAAGCATATGTCCCTGAGCATTGTGTCTATTGTGACAGGCCTAAAGCAAATGTACATATATACATGTCTTGGATGATAGCCATGCCTCATGCTTGACTTTTCATATGGCTTGTTGTGATTTTTCTCAGAAAGAACTTTTTCTTTACTTGCAGGGGACATATCAGCAGTATTTGGCCGCAAGGGAGCTGAAGAAGCAGTCTTGGAGGTATCACAAGAAGTACAACACATGGTTTCAGCGTCATGAAGAGCCCAAGATCACGACAGATGAATATGAGCAGGGCACTTATGTGTACTTCGACTTTCATATTGTTCATGATGACTTCCAACAAGGCTGGTAAGCCCTTGCTTTTGCATGGGGGTTTCTTCTTTGCACAGCTCATGTTTCTTTATTTCTGTCTCAGGAGTTGTTTGGACCAGGACAGTTACCTTATGTTAAGTCTCTTTTCTGTACCCTTTTCTCTTGGGAGTTGGAATATAGGAAGAGCTATATTTTAGCAGTTGGTTTGTTGTCAAGTGCTTCACAAGCATCCACGCTGATTATGATGCCTGTTTGTGGGTGTTACATTGGGATTTTGGACAGGTGTCAACGGATAAAGACAGAGTTCACATTTGAGTATAGCTACCTTGAGGATGAGCTTGTGGTCTGACTCCACTCTCTGCCCCTCTGTGCATACAAGGGTTTGTAAGATTTCAGACTGATTTGTGCCGCATTTTAAGGCTTTCTTGTGAGTAAAGATCTCTGCAGGATTTGCATCGCACTGCACAAGTGCTTGATGCATCTCAGAGGTTATGAAATGGCTTGGGCTACAGTGGCATCAGCAGATGTGCTTCAAACATTTGGCCTGCTCATCTTTGATTTTCTTCTTTTCTGTTGGTTGGTAATACATTTGAGCTACCAGGGAACTCTAGACATTGATGTGCTGCACAGTCTGGACTTCTCTCCTTGAATATCATGCAGGAGAAGAGGCATGGACCATAACTTCACTGGTATGACTTTGGAGTCCCAAACTGACAGGCAAGCAAAGAGCAAGTAACACTCCATCTATTCTCAAACAATCACACAAAACAAGTCTTTACCTCCTGTAATCTCGAGGCAGGTCAGGCGGTTAGCTCAGTTTTTGTTTTTACTACTTACCTACTAAACCCACTCGCATTGACCTATGTACCATTCACATGCATCTACTTACATAGTAGCTCATGAATGATCCTACCTACTAAACCTGACATCAACTCAACTTTTGAAACTGTTGACCATACCTGAAGATCATGATTTGTTTTGTAAACATTAATGTTGCTTTTGTTCCGAAAAAGCATGCGGGACATTGTGGACACGCGGTATAAGTAAGAGCTGATTTGAAGTAGTTTTATTGGGTGTTTGTTGACATTGAGAGGAATTGGATGAGAGAATGGACACAAATGTGAGAATCCCTTGTCTGACAGGAAAGAATAGGAGGATGACCAAACAAGTGTTGGGCAGTTATTAGAAACTGCATCAAACCCCGACCAGGTATCAGGCATGGTTCTTAGGGTTGATAACCATGATTCTCAAAAAATCAATATACATAGTCTGGGATACAAACATGATTATATAAAAAATCAAAGAACCGTCACACTGTTTGGACCAAACATGGCAAAAAGTTGGTAGCCCTAAGAAATAGTAGGGAAGGCTATAACCACATCGGCAAGTTGGGTAGGTTTCACCCTCTAAACAAGGCGTCACAAACATGCTGGCCCTCCCAATAGATAAGATGTTGTACATGTGCATTTATGTATGTATACAAATATGTATGTTATTTTGTGATTTATTTGTATGTGTTTGTGTGTATGTGCACATCCTTGTTGCTTTGATTTTGATTTTGTTGTTGACCATATGAGTTTCTAGTACCCTTATTTTGTTGAGCAAAGACTTCATTCACAAAAACCTCCTCCTTCTCCTTCAACCTTCATGTTGGGATTCTCCAGATTCTAATGGTATCATTCATTTGTATGGTTGGTTTTGTGGCAATGTTTGCAAGTCAAGTATGCCCGTTTAGATTTGGAGTACCATTCTAGTTTCGGTGGTGGTTCCAACAATTTTTGGTAATCATTTGCATGGCCCATACTTTCTTTGTAAATAACAATAGTTTTTGTGATCAAACAAAATGTCTATTTTCATTCATGTAGTGGTGTACCAATCCTACGTGGAAGAAAGTGGTGAGTAGGTTGTCATCTGCCTTGTGTTGCAAAATTTAAATATCCATTCATAGTACACTTTCATTGTTTCATTTGCTCCTTGTTTAATCATGCACAACACCATTTAAACTTGTTCATCGCTTTGAACTTTTTGGTAGCATTTTCCAAAAAAAATTTCAAGTTATTGGTACATTTTGGGTGCGATTGCATGAAATTTTCACCCCACTTTGAAATATTGTCCCTTAATGCAAAATAAAAGAGATTGATTATGTTTGAATTATTTGTTTCCCCATTAGATTGATAGTTTTCCAAAAGACCTTTATATGAACATTAAGATCAGTCCCCATGTTGAAAATCAGATAGGCCAATGACTTTGGGGTAGGAGGAACACTCATTGTTGCATTGACATGGACTAACCTTAGTACTAAGGGGGGTATTAGGGGCTCTAAGGGTGACTCATCCATGGCACGTAACAACTTTCCAATGCTCTTCCAACTAACCACTCCTTGTAGTTGAGCTACCGCTGCCAAGTGGGCTACCCTCACTGCCCAGTGAATCGTTACAAACCTAAAGTGGGCCACTCCTACCATTATATGGATCACCACTGTTATTTTAAGGGTCACTACCTCCTCTAGGTGGGCCACCGTTACCTCCAAGAAGAATACCTACTAGCACTAGTTGAGATTTTGGTTTTACCCGTCATAAAATTTGTGAAGTAGAATGATGATGAGAAGGTACAACACTCGAATTACCTTTCTTTTTAAACAAATGCCCTCTTGAGTTGAGGGGTTGTCCACCATTCCTACTTTTCATGGGGGTTGCAATCATCACCAAATCGAAAAACATTACAATAATAAAGGCATTCATACTTGGGGCAAGGTAGGTTATTTGGCAAAGCAAGGACCTTGTATTGGCTAGGTAGTGGGCATACCTCCCAAACTTTGGTAGTTGGGTGCAATCGTAAATGGATAATTCTATGAAAGGGACTATTGAACTTGAGTCATAAGATATTTTGATGTTCATAAAGGAAGGCACAAAAGTCATGTTAGGATCAACAAATTTTGGTACCATAGGAGAAATATCGGTTATTGTTTGAGGAGGTGAAGTTTGGATTAGGATTTGGGTAAAAACTACAAGAGGTCTTGAAACAATGGTTGAAAATGAAGGGGCAATTAAGATTTGGCTAAAACAGTAAGGACAATTTTACTATCACATGCCTAGTTTGATAACAAAAAAATAGGTCAATAAAACAACAAAAGTAGATATTTCAACATTAAACACAGGTGTTACTGAAATGTCAAGTTGGAAATTGTTTTCATTGATGAAATTCATTTTTTATGATTTGCCACATCGTCAATCTTCAAAAAGATTTTTCCCATGAGATTGTTGCAGTTTCTCAATTCACTTATCAAGTTGAATAATCTCATCCTCCCAAGTGCCCAGCCTAGGTAAAACAATTTCATGTTACCAATGAACTTGGTTTTTGGTAAGGTTTCACATTAGTTCTTGTGAAGTCTTCGATTTCTAGACAACATTCATTCATTCTAGTAGTTGATTTCTGATATTTTTCCAGATTTCCAATTTTGTGTTTTTTGATGGTTGCCTCCAACTCCTCTTGCTTGCCACTGTGGTAGGTAGCAACATCATCCATGTTCATATTGGGTGCCACATCTCCTTCTTGATTTCCTAATGATCCAATTTGCATATTTTCTTGCACAACTTCTTCCATCCTCTTTTGCACGAATATTTTTCATCAGTACTATCATCATGCTATAGTAACAAACATCTTGAACGCATAAGCAAAGTTTTGAGGTTTTCTAGGTTTTTATGCAACTTGTAACACACACAAAACAAACAGTAAAACAAGATGTTCACAAAAATTAAAAGTCATTTTTCCACTAGAAACAAATAGCTTAAACTAGAAGTCTTTGCAAATAGAATCACATACCCAAAAATTATAGTTCTGTGTCTTTAATATGGTTGTGAAACGTTAAGGCCACTCGGTGAATCTATGGGTATTTTACTTAATCATTAAATAAAAATAGAGAGTGAACATTTCACTTCTACAATTTTAGTAATTTTAGTCATAAATAATCATAACAGATTAAAGAAAACAACCAGAATTGTCAGTAAACATTCAAGTTTCTATCATGCAATAGTTAAAAGTCGGGCGAATTTTTATGCTTGGTTTTATTGTGTAGCCAAAAATATACAAGGATGATTAAAGATTTTTAATTTGATTCTGGTTTATAGCCAGATTTGGCTCAATACTCCTAGGGATGATCACCCATTTTTTTTTACATCTTCCTATGGATGATGGTCACTTTGGCTACAAACAAAAATTCCTAAAAAAGCACTGCTTCCCTAAAAAAAAATACTTGCGATTTTGTTTCCCAGTTGTGCTTCAGATATTGTTATGATTCAACCCAACAGCCATTCAGAAGCAATCAGCTCATTTCCAGGCAGGAGTAAAGACACATGAAGAACTTGGGAGGAACTCAGCATCTGCAATGTTCTACAAATTGTTGAGGCACCCAAGCACATACCTGGAAGTCTCATCTCAAAGTAAGAGTCATTTGCTCTTGAATATTCAAAGCTCTTACTTTGCAAATCACTCTTACTTTGCGGAGCTCCTGGCGAGTTCTCTGTATATCTTTGTATCTCCTGGCCTTTGGGACATTTCTCAAACCATTTTACACCGCCCAGGCATGTGGCAGACGCAAAGCCAGTGAAACAAATACTTGCTTCCGGTATTTCGGGAATGCACATCTTCACTGGAACTTCCTCCACAGAATTCTGCAATCTGAGTTCCTGAGACGCATATCTGAACTGGGGAGCCGACAGGTATCCAATACCTCTGCTGTGCAGTCACAGGACATGGATGGAGAGGTACAGAGGCTTCTCGCCTGTAGACCCGACAAAAAGAAAAACACAAGTAAAGGGAGCAGCTACGTAAGAGATGAAGATTAGGACCCTCAGGAATGCAGACAACGATTTAGAAGCGGAACCCTAAGATCTCCCAATCCAAGGCCGATCATTCAACGAAACCATCACGCCCTCCCTCCGTCCCTGCGGACATCGAGTTCGCTCGGTCGGCTAAGCTTTTTCAGATTCTTCAAATTGCTCTGTTGGAAAACGATCAACTCTTCAGATATTGTCATAGGACTACCAAAATGTCTATCAAAGTTCTTTGAATTCCATGTGATTTAACTTAATCCTCCTATTTCCTCTGAGCTTGTCATTAGTGGGAAAAGATGGCAAGTTAGAATTGTGGATATTTCTTTAGAAGTTTTCACTCTTGAGACATTGCCGCCACTTGCCCTGCAACTTGCCCAAACATAATCAATTCGAAGAGCCTTATTTTTAGAGTTTCAACTTAGCATCACCGTAACTAATTTCAGAACTTTTCGTAATTTTTTTAGAACCTTTTTTTATACTAATGTAGATATTAAGATCATGTTAACTCTGGTCTAGATCTGTACTGTTGTGAGATAGTATAGGGTAAGGCCCTGCTCTTAGGGAATTACTGTGTGAGCATGAGGGCGGAGCCCAAGGTCTATGCAGTAATTCCTTAACAGCAAGACCTTACCTTATGTAACAACCTAGTAATCAATGCATTTTTTTAAAAAAATTCCATTTCAAAGATTTTATTGGCTTGCATCATGATGGTCAAATTCCGACATTTGAGGTGCCCTACAAGTACATGAAGAATTCTCTCCAAGGTTGTTAAGTTCCTAGCATCCTCATCACAAATTTGAAGTTTTGTTGAATGACGGGCATAATATACTGTAGTGGTGGAGCTCAAACTCCACAATAACATTTTTGTATTCCAGTAAAAGCAAAATCAACACTAAAAAAATGATTCACTCACCAGATTCTGATCATAACTATTGTCAGGAGTAATAGTGATTAGCTGTTGTTGCTCAGGCTCCCAACTCCATCCACTGATTCCATCAGTGCCCAGCAATGGGTGAAGATTAGTGTATATTAATCTTCTCCAAATGTTGGGCAACCAATTATTATACAACATGTGTCCTGAGTGCATTCTCAGAAGCAATAGGAAACCATGATCGTAATATCTGCATGCACCCAACTACAAAGGCCAGAGTACATTCTCTGCAGCAATGGGACATCTTAATCACAACGTCTACATGCACCTGACTACAAAGATCAGGGAAATTGCTCTGCACATTGACTACAATCCTCATCTTGATTACTGAAGGTGGAAACAGGGGAAGTTTCTAACAGGTAAAAATTTATGTTCATCCTTGCTGCTCCAACAAGAAACAGATAGAGAGTCTAGATAGACTCTACATGCCATGAATGCACTCCAGAAGGCAGCATTGGGAAAGGAGCCTTGCAAGGTGTAAAGGTAACTAACCTGAAGACATACCTATCTATGTACAATTAGCTTCTTGTTTTCCATTGTCAAGACTCAATACCTCTGATAATTAGCAAATTATGTGCAGCCTCTTCATATTGAAATTCAAGACTCAAACAGTGAACCTTTAGTTGTGGAACACTGATGTTTCATTTCAAGGCAGAATGTTCAGCTTTGGTCTCCCAGACTCCTTCCCAATCTTACCACACTTCATCTGGAATTTGTCATCAGTAAACCTCTCAGTAAGTCTTTTAATTTCTGGAGCTAAAGACTGCAGTAGATTCAAAAGTTTCTGCACAATTATTTGATCAGGACCTTAGGCTCTAAACACTGTTCGGATTGTTGTGAACAGCTCAATTTTCATGAGCACCACCTATTGCAGTGAGGTTGGAATTCTAATCTGCCTCCACACCACAGCTAAGCCACTTCCCATGATGTTCATCAGAACTGCCGACACAGCAGCTGGTACAGCTGTCAAGGGTGATGCAAAGTGTATGGTAGCCAGGACCACACCTAAGGATGAATTTTGCATTCCCACCTGCCAGTCTCATTGAGCATCAGTATGGGTTCAAAACAGGACTCAACTCAAGGATTTCAGACAGGGTTTTCATGGGGATGCATTTGTAACTTTATAGCAAAACAGATTTAAGTCTGAGAAGACTGCAATCATGAAAACAAAATAGTAACATGATCTTGCTCATTATCCTTTGTCCCATTGCATCACATACCTTCATCCACCTCATAGAATACTTAACGTAATGACAACACCCACCTCAATAGAAATAGCACGCCGTTGTGATTCACCAAACCCTGCCAGCATGGAAGCTATGTAGCTGCCAAATGAGCAAATGTGCATATGAGAACACAAGAACATTGTGAAGCACATAAATCCAAAGTCTTCAAACCATTACTGATTCACTCATGTAAAAACTTGTAACAAATGTGAAGCAAATCCAATAAGACATTTCTTTGCTGTTGGAAAGGCTGTTTTTACCCAAGCAGAAATCCTGCAGCATGAACTAAAAAGACAGCCCCTCCAATATTTCCAAGCAGGATGAGAGCAGATTGAGCACCACTCCCTGGTCCAGTAGGTAATGCAGCTGCTATGTGTGAGGAAACAAATCCTCCGGAACTGCTAACCCTGGCAGTTACCTCTTCAAGAGAAGCAAGACTTAGGAGCGGCACATTTGCAGAAAATACACTGAAACAAAGGGAACCAAAAATATATATTAATACAATGTCAGAAGTGACGGTTCCAAGTGTAGCAGAAGATGAGTGTTCTTTTTGTGCACATTCTCTATCACAACTGCCCTATTGTGTAATCCACAAGAAAAGAAATTCTACCCATGAAGTTTCAATCAGGCAGTCCATAGATATATAAGGAGAGAGTGCAAGAGAACACAAACCTACTGGCCAAAAGAGAGGAGACCAATACAGCAATGAGAGGTGCAAAGGGTATGATAAAAGCAATGATTTGTGGGCATGAGCTCTGAATGCAAGCCCCCACTAAAACTGGAGCCAGAACTACCTGCACATAGGATCAACCCATCAGAACTATTTCATGATCATTGCTTCCTCTAACATACAGGCCATTAGTCAAGTGGACGCTTTGGCCATTGGACATGGTGAGAAAATGGCAGGACATATGACCAATTTGATCTCACAAACAGCTGTCATGAATAGGAAAGCGAGCTACAAATGCAATCTGTACACAAACAAGAGGTGGATAAACCTGGAAAGTACTAATAGCCAAGCCAGCAGCATCAACAGGGACATAAGCACCAGCCAGTATGTTTGTCAACAAGGGGGTGGTGAATACAGCCGCAAAAGTTGTGCACATTGTCATGACAATGGAGAGAGCCACATCCCCTTTTGCTATGTATGTCACCTGACAAACCAGAATATCCAGCATACTTATGACTTTGAGCATCCTAAATTTGAATATATAATCTCAGGTAGGTTGACAGCAAATATCTCCAACCCATTCATCAGCAAAACAGGAGTTTTTTCAAAAAACTCAATTGTATATGGCAAACCTAGGCAGGAAACCCACCACATTGGACGCTGTTCCACCTGGGCAACAAGATAACAAAATAACGCCTGCAGAGAGCTCTGGAGAAAGTCCTAGTGCTTTGCTCACTCCTGCCCCCACGAATGGCATAATACCATACTGCGCCGCACTTCCAAATAAGACCTGGAGTTTTGCTTTGTCTAGTAAGCAAACAGGGCTATACAAGAGTTCTTGGATTTGAAGCATTAGCCCACCTTCCAGCATATCCAAAAGGAGCTGATGACCATAATCCCATGTGGCATGCATCTTTCCAGTTCTCTGTCAAGGTATTCTGGAGTGATTCACATGCCAACAGATGAACTGGTTGGAGACATTTTGGAGGATGTCACTGTATGCACATTTCTATCAACTACGAAGGTAGTTGGTTGAGGCTTTATGTAATCCAGATCAGAATCTGAAGATCCACACATATGACTTTGGGGAATTTTTAAAAATTAGTTGGAAGGCAAGTTTGAGATAAGACCTTAGCTGTAAGGGGGAATGGAGACACTAACCGCAAGAGGTCGATTGAGAAAAACATCAAATAAATCTTGTATACGGAGGGTGAAGCCCATGGCAAGCATAATAATGCACAAGGCTGCACTGTAAGAAGTAGGTCCTCTCTCTACAAACCATGTGAATGTCGAGGGCCTAAAATAGGCCAGCAATCCACCCACCAAAACATACACAGGATACAAGCTGGTGGCTACAGACAGCCACTCCTCCCACCATTTTTGAGTCTGATCAACCTGCACCCCCGGCCCAATCAATTACACATCTCCTCAGGCACATACCCTATTCCTCTGTACATGTGCAGTGGATTGTTCTCACCAGTGTTGGCAGGTTCAGGTCTAGGTTATAGGTCAGGTTCTAGGCAGCTTGGACCAAAGGTTCCGAGTTTGGTTGGAATTGCCTTTGGAACCTTTTGTGTCAGGTAAAACCCTAGGGTAGGGGCATTCTCAAAATAAGGGGCCTAGGACGAGGCAATAGCTGAGTCCAGCCCCGCATTTTGGGAGTGTCTCCCACACAGGGGCTTTACCTATCGTACAGCAAGAGGCAAATTTTATCATGAACCAAACCTACGTATATCACAAGGCATATGATTGGGAGGGTTCTTATCCCTACTCCTCAATAGTGGGAGGGTTCTTACAACTATAAGTAGGCATAATTTCCCTCCTACCTTTGAGGAGTAGGCATAATATCCCTCCCGATTTCTAGGATGGAAATTCATGGATACAAGGTGCCCTCCACATACACAACAAATTTTCTCCAAGTGCTTTATGTACACATATCGCAAACTGAAGGTACGAACAATGAGCAAATACAGACCTCTTTTCGGTCAGGAGGCTCTTGTGCAGTAGAAGAAGCCTTTGACCGGAGAGCCCTTACTGTCATAAGCCGTGGTGTCCTTAGTCTTTCTACGGCAATTGGAGCTACTAACCGCGACGAAGAGGCAGCTCCATCGGAGGCAACAACGACCCTCAATCCGATGCCTCCATTCTTTCTCCAAAAATTGGCGGCATGAGAAGTGCGAGGCAACCTTGACAAGCCGTGCGTGGGTAACGGTGAACACCCACTATGGTATGAGCATTGAGACGACCAGGAATGGCCATAAAAGTGGCGACGAGAAGAGAAAGCTACTGGTGGCACTTGCATCTGACGACGGCATAGAGAAGACATTCTAGCTTGCCCAGCTATGAATGTAATTGAGCGTCTTGCCGATACGTCGTTGCACCAGAAGGCGTCAACATGCACAGAAGCAAGCAAGCGAACCTAGTTTCCCACTGCCGAAGCAGGGCGTCCTTGGGGACGATGAGATCGGCAGTGTGCGGACAGTAATGCCCGCTTTACACTAGGAGTCAAGGTTGAAATAGGAAAAATCCTTTTCAATCTGCCCCAAGTACTAATGAATGCTGAACTTTATGGCGTTGTCCTGACCCCAAGGCTGAAAAGAAGGATACCATCAAATTTGGGAGGCCAATTTGCAACCCTTGGGACCAATTTGCAACCCAAAAATGCTCAAAGTTGGCCTCAAGTTTTCACATAATATTCCCCAAATTCTCAAATAACAAATAAGTACTTTTCTCTTTTTTTTGTTGAAAATTGATAGCAGATCAATGAGAGAATAGAAATGATAAAAACAGTGATTTTATCGCAAGCTCTTCACCCAACTTTAGGATCTCACAAATGTTGCTACAAACCTATGATTCATCCTCAAGTTCGTGCCCAATCTAAATATGAGGTGAAAACCTCATGCAGATGGTATTTACTCTAGAAAACACATGGACAAGATCATCACTTTGTGCACGGACATTTTTCACACTAAACTTTTAAAAAATAATTTAAAAATAAACTTACTTAACATATCTCATAATCTAAAAAATATGTGCATGTAACATAAATATGTCAAGCAATTATAACTTACTAAAAATAACTTAAATAACTTAAATAACTTGATAGGAAGTTGATATTCAATACTTTTAATCTCCACATTTAACAACTTTCAAAGTCTCAGCAGGTTGTAAAGAAGAACATAGAGTGTGAAAAAAGGTGTAGGGGTAAACCCCTTTGGGTGGGAGACCTTCTCCAAAGAAGGTGCCTGGAATAAGTAGCTGAATCCAACCTTGCAAATTGTGAATGTCTTGCACCCATGGGCTCTGCCCATTGTAAATCATGATATCATGAAGCTAAGAGCCACTTTAGATTATGGTCTAGGGATCAAAATCTCAAGGATAAATTTGAGAAAAATTGAAAATTTGAATTCGACCGTTTGTCATATATATATATATATATATATAAAATTAAAAGAGTATTTTGAGTGTCTTCAAGGCATAAGGTCCAATTGGTACAAATGTGGACTTCACATGTGAGAGTATTTGGTTGACATTTTTTTTTCATTCTTTTCATGTTTTTTTCTTTTTTTATTATTATTACACACACAATGAATGAACATAGGCACAAGATATTGGTGGGTTTAATTTTCACTAAAGTTAGATTTTTTATTTAGTAGAGCCCACTTCATTTGCTTGGTAAATAAAGCGAGTAAAACCTTGCAAGGCTTCAAATACATCAAATCATTGATGTTCTTTTTTTCTTGCTTTGATTTTAAAGTTTTATCAAAATAAGCACAATTAAAGTTTCAAGTAAGTTGAAATTTATCTTGTTTCTTCACATTTTTGACAAATTCAAGTTTCATTTATCCTTATAATATAATTAAATATAATATTTCACTGTATGTCCAATTTTTTCTAGCCTTTTCACTTTTTTCATCTTCCTTTTTCGTTATAACTACAATTTTTTTTTCCAAGTTACTTTTTTTGGGGGAAAGGGAGTCGATTTAAGGATTTCATATAAGAAAACTCCTATGAAAATTGTTGTTTCAAATTTTCATGATCAAATTTTCCTGTCCTCCTTTTTTAAACGCTTTCATTCTGCGCACTTGCAAGGATTAAAAATACATTCTTTCAAACAACAACCTTTACGACTCTTCATTATCCTATTAATTTTTTTAATTTATGATAATGAAAGGTATGGGATGATTTTATAATGAGATGGCATGTGGATTAGGTGAATGTGAATGTGTAAATGGGTCTGCATAGCAATACAAAGTTGTAGTTTAATTAATGCCGAATCCATTAAGCAAGTAATGTATGTTTAGTAGGGTTTCAAGAAGGCTTTTTGTTGGGCCTTGCCCACATAGGGGACAAGGTCCTTTGCATTGGTTTTTGGTTTTAGAAATTGTGCATAACAATGGTGTTTTCATACTATTGGAAGCAAAGGAACCAATTTGTGGGTTCTAGGCATTTACATGGGGGGAGGTTGAAAGTAGGTTTGTGTTCATGAGTTCACACAAGGGACAAATAAAAAGGGGTTTCAGGAGATGGGTAGATGGAAAGTGGTTTATTTAGGATTTAGAGAGGTATCGATGAAATTAAAGTTAGGTCATTTGAAGACGATTTGAGTTGGGTAATGGTTAGTCGATTGTTTGTGATTTCACATGGATGGCATATGGGGAAGGTAGGTTTTGTCTATGATTTTGCGCAAAAGGTGTTTAAGGAAGGCATATTTTGTTATTGTTTGGAGCATGGTACATAGGTAGTTGTGTATTTGTGGTAGAGTAGCTAGAGTCTTGTTGTTGGGAATGTGGTATGCAACTAGTCGTGCGTTCATGGTATTCATGTTATTGTTTTTTTTTGAATGTGCAAAGTAGGCATGTGTGATATTGTGCATCATTGGTGGCTACTAGTGTGTTCGTGGTACTGTATGTATTAATGTTGTTGTTTTTCTTTTTGAATGTGTAAGGTTGTTGAATGTTATTGCATGGAGTGTGTTTGAAGAAGGCAAGTGCTAGTCATTGAGGTTGCAATGTAAGTACAGGGCAACGTTGTGGGGTTTGTCTTCTTCGCTTTAGTATGTAAGTGTTGTCATTGCCACAATTACAATATTTGGTCCATTTGAATTAGAGAGTTAATGGTTACATGAACTTGTGAAAAAAATTTAATAAAGATTTAATGGTTATGTTAATGTTTGCTAAGTTCATGCAGCTAATGAAATGGTGTTCTTATGTTTTTTCATGCTAAAATAAGAATGTAAAAGATGTTTGTTCTATAATAAGCATTCTTGGGCATGAAATCATCTATGAAGTAAGGTCCAATAATGTTTATTCTTCAAGATCTAGTTGTCATTATGTTTTTTTTCATTTTTAAAGTGGGTTTTTAAAACAATCTTAACCTTCCATGCAAATTAGTGCAAGTTAGTGAATGTTTGGGAACTTATGTGGGTTCAATTACTCAGGTCCAAAAGAATAATAAGTTTCCATATGTTATTGACAAATGGTCATGCTACAAATGGTCAATTTATACTGTTAGGTGGGAACATTGTGAACATCTACTTATTGGTGGCAATTGTTGATTTGATGATGTATTTTGAAGTTTTCAAAAATCATGAAGTAAGCCAAATTATGGGATTTTAGGTGGTAAGCCAAATTATGGGTTTTTAGGTGCATAGGAAAATTGGAAATTATAGGTGTTGCTTGATGAAATGCAATAAATGGAAATGCATCGAAGAAGTTGAAATGCAGGTTGTACATTGAAAGATGGGCCAAAAAATTTAGCTTTTACATGTTTGAAAATGTAAAGCTTTTACTAGTGAGGTATAATGGTGTTGTTGTGAAGATTTGATTGATTTGATTGTCACAAAACCTTTGTTGAGCAAAAATTTTAAATAGCAATAATAATAAGATGTCAGTTTGACAGTTGTAGGTGTGAAAATGAAAAGAAGAAATGCATATTTGAATGCCATATTTGTAAGATTCTTTCAAATATATTATGAGTTAATGAATGAAAAGCACTGTGGATGGATTTAAAATGTTGTAAAATTTCTTTATTTGTTGTAATCACTTAGAAATTGCATTGAAATATAATGGTATTGTTGTGAAAATTTGATTTAGTTCAAGAAGTGTCTTTTTTTTATGATAGAGATTTTGTTGAAGAGAATTTTTCAGGAACAATTATAATAAGTTTGACATTTGCAAGTGTGAAAATGCAAAGAAAAAGGCATATTTTTCATGTTATAATTGTAAGATTCTTTGAAACATATTATAAATTAGTGAATGAAAGGCACTATGGATGGATGTAGAATGTTTTAAAATGTTGTACAATTTGTTTTATTTTTTATTCACTTACAAATTTCATTTTGTACAAAGTTTGCATGTAGTATATTGTTGTGAAAATGGGATTTGTCAATGTTTGCAATACAATAATTGTTATCCTTGGAAATTCTAAGTTTTCCCATAATATCATTAAATGTGGATTGCCAAGTGTCATCATGGGATTTTTTTGTATTGTAAACTTTAACCTAGAAACTTAGTTGTATCTTTTAATTAATAGTTGTAGCCTAAACCCTAAATGGTAGACCTAAAGTTCAGAATTAACCCTAAAATGAAAGTTAAACACTAACTTTACATTAATATTTATGAAAGAACGTAAAAACTTCCAAGTGTCAAACCTTGGTCATAGAAGAACTATAAACCTTGACCTTTGTTATATGTAATGCTAATGTTGAAATTCATTTTTATGGTTTTTTGCTTTTTAACAAGGTGTTGCTTATAAACATTTTTTTCTTATAAACTTGTAGAGTGTTTTGAAGTTTGTAAATGTTGTGAAGACTTAAAGGTGTTGCAGTTTGTCTTTAGTATGGACAATTGTGATGTATATGTTTTCATTGTTTATCCTTTGTTTTTTTTTGTTGTGTTTTTTTGTGTTCATGGATTCTGAAAACTATTGAAATTATTATTGTGTTTTAATTAAAGTGTCACATATAATTTATTGTATATGATGTATATTTGTTGTATTTTTTCTTTTCTGTCGAATATTATTTGTATTCAATGGCACATATTGTTGGTAATCCAAGAAAGAAAAAACACCTATTTATGTTTTGGTTGTCACTGACGTACATCAAAGAATGTTGAATGGATGTTTTGAAGGTTATATACTAAATAGATACATGGGTCTTATGATATTGTAGGGAGTGGATACAAGTTTATACATTATGACCTTATGGATGAGGGTGCATTCTTGATTGTCACCCTTATTATAATGACTGCTTTTGTGACCACCTTTTCACCTTATTTAAATGTTGGGTCTTTCATTCGAGTATAGAACTTTGGAGTGACATTTCGAAACAAATGTTTAAAAGGTGATTGGTCATTTGTCTTGAAGGTTGGAACTAGCACAATGATTGAACATATTGGTCCATTCATGTTTGATTTTTGTTTTGTTACTACTTATTCCCATCAAAGTTTCATCCAACGACAAAATTTGTAGGAACTTGGAACAAGTGAACTTGTGGTCATTAGGATGTATGGCAGGTTTTCAAAAAAATTCATTTTGATTATTGTTGATGATTTGGGGCCTAATGACACACAAGTGTTTTTTTTTTTTCTAGAGTTTTATCCACAATATGTATAGTTGAAACTTACAGCACTAGAAGACCTATAACCTTTTTGGCCAAGAATGTTGGCAATTCTATGTCTAGTGAACAACTTTTGACAAAAATTTCAACCATTTGTTAATCATGTGCTTAATGTTACAGCCAATGAAAAATTAGTAGAAGTGCACAACAAACACACTGAAGGGCAAGATTTTGCAGTGATTTTTGAAATATTTAAAATAGATTTGTTTTTGTTTTCATTTCTCTTGTTTTCATTTTGGTTTGTAAATTTCTTTATGAAGTTTCCATTATGGTTGTTCCCACCTTGTTTTTGCTATAATAGACTTTTGCAAAAAAATTTGTGGAATGTAGTTTTGTAAGTTATTCCAATTGAAGCTAATATTTGTGCATGTTGTCACCTCCCATCTGTGACAATATTACAAATTGATGGCCATTTTTGTTATAATTACAATAACATTATTGTAGTTGAAAGTCAACCTCAGATTTTTTTCAAAATAAAACAAAAGAATGGTGATGATTATGAATACATTTTTTAAAAATCTTGGATCAAATCCTTACTTAGTCATGATTTGATCAACCCTGAAAATTTAAAATAGAAACAAGGTTTTTTCTTAAGGTTGTTTCAAAATAAGAAACAAGAAGTTAAATTCATTTTAAGTCCAATAGTTGAGATTTGTTGGATTTTCAATTTTTTTACAAAGATGAAAAAGAATAAAAATTTGCAAAAGAACCTTCATAATCTAAGGTTTAGGACTTGCTTATTGTATATAGCATAGTTCTATCGACATATGACACTTAGGATTTAGTACGATTGTGAAATTTACTTCAAAAAACTTCTTGGTTTCAAACAAATATTTGTATTTTTGTGGACATGATCATCTTTTCAATTGTACATACTTTTATGTATGTGATCACTTAGATGAACCATTTTGGTGAAGTCAGCTTGTATATTGGATAAACAAATTGTGATTTTTCTGGGAACTTTGATTTGGGATAACTTGATATGGAAAAAACAATGGATCTTTGCAAAACTTGAATTTGGGAAACTTACTTGTGGGAAATTGAAAAAAGTTCAAAATTAATTCAAGGTTTTCTTTTTTGGCTAGGTGTGAATTAACAAGTCTATTGGGATTTTTTTCCCAATCACCTCTTCCTTAATATATTAATATTAATATATCAAATTTATACTTAAAATATTATACTTCAGAAAATAGTATATGTTATATGTAAAATAATAAACTATTAAAAATTTAAATAATTAAATAACATTGATTTACACAAACAATTGTTAGAATAAGAATATAAAACCATTTCGAGTTTTTCACATAGTAATAATACAAATACATTATAACAATAAATTGCCAAAATACTTAATGTCAAATAACAAATTCAGAAAATACTTTGTGAATATTAGAAATTATTGTGAAAATTACAAAATATTGAAAAAAACTGAAATAATTTAAATTGGACTTTCATGTCTTGTATTTGATAATAAATATGAAAAAAATATATATATAAGGTAATAAATATTTAAAATTAAAAAAACTTGAAACTGTAAAATTCTCCAAATCAACCTTGAATTACAACTTTGAAATTGGATTTCATGGATTTCATGAACCTATATAATAATACATAATCATTATACAGAAAACTCTCTCTAAACTAATATTGTGTAAACTAATATTCTCTCTAAACTAATACTGTGTAAACTAATATTCTCTTTAAACTAATATGCGGGCACAGGCTCGTGGTGGGCTTCATATTTAATCTAATAATTCTCTATAAACTGATATTCAATATTTTTTTCCGGTCCCATAGCATTTTATAAACTAATACATCATATGTAAAGCGAAGGAAGGTATTCTGAGAGTACCTAGAGTGCAGCTTTCCACAACCTCACTTTCTGCCAAGATTTCTACCACTCATGTCATATGATCTTCTACGTGCTTCTTTGATCCTCCACCAAGCTCCACAAGGTTCTGTTACCTTCCCCAATGATCCATGACCTTCTACTAACCTCCATGACCTTCCATGCTATTCTGGTAGGTTCCGGAATGATTTTTGTTACCCCCCATATAATTTGTGTAAACTAATATCCTCCATAAACTGATATCTTCTGGCTGGTCCCAAGGATATTAGTTTAGAAAATGTTTACTATACAAAGAAATGTAACCTTGAAAAACCTTTTGACTTCACCTTACAAAATCATATCATCGATATTAAACTACATATGAATTTTTTAAAAATGTTAAATAAAATAGAAAAACATTTAATTGCACCACCTTTAGCATTTGCATAAACATTTCAATTATAGGGATACGGAGAATATGGATTACATGGAAGTATTGTCATTGTCCCAACAAATTTGAATATTGTTAAAATTGTTTAACCTCGAATGCCACATGAAGATTATTCAATTTTCTGTTTTCTTAAAAAAAAAGTTAGAATATAAATTGATATATATGTTAGGTCATGTTCAACCTAACATAGTCATAAAAGCATTACAAGAAATTGATAGGATGCCTTTTGTTATAACAAAAAATGTTGCAATAAAACCAAATTTACAAGGTTTAATAGAATTTGCAAATGCAAGTGGAAATAATTATTTGGAAGATAACAATTTTGAACAAATTTTTCATTCAAATAATTTAGACAAATCTAAAGAAATCATAGAAAAAAATTGTGGAGGAACATTGGTACAAAACATATTGCATCTTGAACAAATTATTGATGATGATTAAAAAACTTTAATAATTGTTCCAACATAAGGTTTTTGACCAGTTAGATTATTTCGTGATCCATATTTAGAAAAATACAATTTCCCAATGTTGTTTTATGGCAATCCAAAACGATGTCTTCACATGTTCATATAAAAAAAAGTATAAGATGAATTTAACATGTTAATAGAAAATTTGCATATTGAATACAACAAATATATATTTTTAAATGATCAAAATTTAAATACATTTTATATTATCTTTTGCATGGATTTAGATGTGAAAAGTAAAGTTATCTAATCCAATTCTCAAAGCTAATGATGTTTCAAATAATGTGAATTTAGACAAAATATTGAAATGTAATTTAGGTTATAAAAATTAGGTCATATTAAAGGATCTCTAGATTATTTAAATCAATTCAAAAGGATGTTTTTGTAATGATTAAATAACTTGGACCTCCAACTTTTTTTGTAACATTTACCACACATGTAAACAATTGGCTCATTCTTGTAAAAACATTAAAAGATTTACACATTCAACATGTTCAAAATTTTAATATAGAAAATGAAGATTTACCAAACATAATTTTTTTTGTTAAAAATGACCTTTTCACTTGTGTGTGCTATTATGAACTTAAGATGAATAGTTTTCAAAAACTTCTTTAAACTAATAATGTTTCATTTGGCAAAATAAACAATTATTTTTTAATAACATAATTCCAATCCACACGTTTAGCCCATGATCATGGACTATTATGGTCTAAAAATGCTCCTAAATTTGGAATTTTTCCAAATGAAAAACTGAAAATTTTATTGATAAATATTTAACAATTGATCAAATTATTATTAAAACAAAAATTTGTACTAGTAAGATACATCAATAGTAACAAACATGTCGAAAAAAACCAACTAATTTGTTGATTTCAATATCCAAAACCACCAATGATGTTCACAAAAATATTATCACCTTTAAATGAACACAATAATAATCCAAATCTTCATCAAATAACTTTTCAAAATTTCAAACAAATTGTTGATATGGGAATAGGTCTAAAAATTTCATTTGATTTGTTTTTTTTGGAGTTACAATTAAATGAAAAAACCTATTTACTTGCCTTACAATGTACAATATGAAAACCAACATTGTTTTGGAAACATAAACCAAGTGATATACAAACAAATGTTTTTAGTATACATGTAGGATCTTTATGGGAAGGAAATATAGAAGCACAATTCATTTTAAATCCATACGGAGCAACAACTTATTGCACTTTTTATTTAACAAAAGTAGATAAATACATGACACGAGAAATTTAAATCATATTAGACAAATGTAAAAACGAAAAAACTAACGCATATGAATGAATTAAAAAACTAGGAAATGCATTTTCAAATGCACAACAATTGTTAATTCCATAATTAATACATATATGTTTATCCATTCCATTATATCATTCAATATGATCATTCCAATTCCTAAATACTTGTGGAAAAAATGGTAGAGCATTTGTTTTATTGCCTCAAAAAGTATTAAACAAATTATTTCCAAATTCAACAGACATCCATTGCAAATCATTAGTTGAAAATATAAAATATAAAATCAATAATTAAACCATATGTCTTTAGCAAATTTTTTTGCTAATTATGATATTAAGTTGTTAAAAAATCGTAAACATAATAAGATTATATGTTGGGGTTTCATCCAATCTTCATAAAGATGCAAAAAACTATTATAGAAAATTATTATTATTATTTAAGCCTTTTCATGGATTAGAAACTAATTTGAAATGTCAACATATTTCATGGAAAGATGTTTATTTCAATGTAAAAAAAAACATTGAAAAATAAAAATAAAAATTGTATATAATTTGAACATTTTAAAAATTACATATGGTGATGAATGGGATAATTTTTAGTCGCAAGTACAAAAACACACCAAAAAAATGAAATAAATGGATGGGAAAATGCCATTATTAATGAAATAAATCTTAATGTAATTAGGCCAAAAAAAAACATGTTTACAAATACCATAGCGAGTTGAATCTATATGTTTAACATATGGACATTCATCAACATTAAAAAACAAACCCCAAAAGAACAAAACACTAATTCATGATATTTATTCACAAATGGATGAATGCATCCCATATGAAAAATTCTCAACAAATATGAAAAAACTTAATGATGAACAAAGACTTATTATAGATGATATCATATATATATATATATATAATCGTTCAAAACTTTTACACATTTTTTAAACAAAAGGTGTAAGGATAAAAAAAACTTTTGCATCAATGTGTATCATACAAAACATGTTAAAGTATTATATAAAATATATTACAAATGTTAACCCTTTGAAACCAAAAGTCATGAAATTAACATACATTGGAAAAGTTACATTGAATATTAATGGTATGACCATTCATTTTGCATTTGCGATTCCTTTGAACAATTTTTTTAACAAACTTAAAGCATTAAGTGATGAAAAAATGATAATTTAATCAAAATTATGATCAATTACATTTATTAGTCATAGATGAAATTTTATTAGTTGGCATTAGAATGTTGACATTTATTGATTGTAAATTACAAGTAATAAAACAAGTTCATAACCAATATATGGGTGGTCTTGATGTAATAATCATAAGTGATTTTTATCAAGCACCTCCAATTCGAGATTCATGATTCTTACATAAAAAATATTGGATTTCATATTTTAGCAACAAAAATTTGGCATGAAAATATTAAATATTATGAATTACATAAAATTATGAAACAAAATGATGTTCATTTTATTAATATTTTAAATAGGTTTTGAATTGTTTCACAAACAAATGATGACATAGATTTTATGAACAATTTTTGTTTAAAACCACCACCAACGGACAACATATTACCAAATTTATTTTTTACAAACCTTAAAACCACTATTTATAACAAAATTGTGCATGACAAAACACTTGATGAAACATTCAAATTTCTTGTGAAAGATGTTCATTTTGAAACTCGTTTTTCTCATTTCAAATTATCAATGTTACCATTTCACTCCTTTGGTTTCCATCATGAATTATTTCTTTAAAAAAATATGTTAGTGGAATTGTGTGCTGGTAATTATGCAACATTAAATGGTCTTGTAAATGGTGTAGATGACACTTTTCAATATGACACAAAAAAAATTCAAAATTGTTGATTTGGATATATTTTCACAACTCACAAATTGGAATGAGTACACAAATCAAGAACTTTCATTTTTTAAAACAAATCCTTACAATTGACAACAAATGGATACCAATCAAACAAAAAATTGCAGAAATACAAGTAAGTAGCAACCCTTCTCATATCATCACAAGAATACAATCTCCTATCCAATTAGTATTAGCACACATTATTTATCAAGCACAAGGTTTAACTCTTGATCCAAGTGGTGTAACAAAACATAGTTTAATATATATTGCATTATCTCAAGTTTGTTTTAAAGAATATTTTTACTAACTTTTTCCATTGTTGCACAAAAACTTTCAAATAGATAATTTAGTATACAAAAAAATGCATCATCTAAAAACAAATTGCACAATACAAAATAACAATTGCTTCTTTAAAATCTTATCATAAAAAAATTATTGTCATACAATCTTTGAATTCTCATTTTTTTAAATTGCATTTTCAAGACATTTTTAATGATCTAGATTTATTTGTATAGCATATTCTTCGTTTAAATGAAACACAAATACAAAATATTTAAACACATCAAGAAATTTATTACACTATTTCAAATAAATTCAAAATTCTTTCATGTTATGACTAGCATGACATAATGATATTCTATGATACAAATATGTTCTTATCTCATACATATTTCATGCGCTGAATTTCTCATTGGTTTTTTCAATAAAAACATAGGACAAGTTTGTACAAAATTGCAATTTATTAACCACCACAAATGAACACAATTTTTGTCATTTCCATTTTAAAAACATAATTACATAAATACCTTCAAATTGTCCAACCATAATAATTGGAGATTTTAACATAAACATGTTAACAAAAAAAAATTGAACAATAACATTACAAACTTATATGAATACACATATTTTCATATTACATCTAGTGAAAGCACAACACTTAATAAAACGCAAATTGACCATATATGGACTACCGCACCAACACACCAATGTCATGATGGATCACAACAAGCTCATTGGACAAATCATAATCCTATTTACTTTGCATTCAAATTACCTAACTATGTAAGCTTATAAAATTTAAGATTGTTTGTCAAATCCTTAAAGACTTGGCAAAGACTCAACCTTGTAAGACATTGTTAAAATTCCGGAATGTGTTTTTAAGGGGGTCTTCCAAAAACCATTTGATAAAAAAACTTATTTGCAGTCGTTTGAGTTTTTGTTAAAAAATCGGGCCTTATACCTGGTTAATCAAATACCTTAACCCTTGACTCAACCTCATAACTGCTCCTCCTTGAGTTTTTAAGGCTCGGACGCAGGCAATTCTTTGAAATATCCTAAAAATAGATGAATCAAACTCAAGTGATTCTTTGAATTTTTTATTTTCAAATACCCGGACTCAACTATTACCAAAAAGAAAGGAAACCCACCCCACACTGGAAAAGACTCAGAACTCATATGGTACCATATGTAGACAATCCATTTCTGTTGCCAAAACAAAGTAGAATTCCTTAATAAAAGTATTTTCCTCTTTGACATCTAGCCAATTGTGGCCCATTCCTCTCGTGGATGATCTCTAGTCCCCCTCCTGCACAAGATTGAAATTTCAACACATGTCTATCAAATCAGTAACTAAATTTGAAGAATTCATGCTGAAAAAGATAGAATACTTCTCAATACCCTAAAATATTTTCTTTCACGCAAAAAAAAAATCTTCGAATTTTTATTGTTTTTTGAAATATACAACATTTCTACAAATAATGTGATTCGTGTCAAAGCCCGGAGGGCTACAGTATTGGTGATAGTTTTAGAAAACTGTCCAACGTTTTCTCCAAATAGCAGCAAAGTGATAACAGGTGTAGTCCAAAAGTGGTGACATTCATTTGAGAACCAAACTATTTCCCTTGATTTCTGGACAAAATTTTCTTTTCAAAAATCAAACATCAGGCATAGGTGATAGAAAATTTTAATCTTGTTCTTCATTCGCACACACACACACACCCACACACAGAGTGCACACAACTAGAAAGCCATGCGCAGACTGAGGCAGTGCATGAGATACTGAGGTGCATTTGCTGTGCAACAAACGGACTGAATGACACCATTTCATTGTGCTGGTTGTTGCTGAGCTGGTTTGCATTAACTCGTATGACTCAAATAGTCCTTCTCTTGTCAACTTGGCAAGTGCAAGAATCCAGGTGGGAGATGCTGCACTATAGTTGTACATGCTACTTACGATCACAAGTCTTTGCAAAAAATATCATAGCAAACTCAGCATTGTAGGCTTACCTTCACACCACATAGAATGTCCAGTTGTTTGTCAATCTTTTCAATGTCCTGACAGACTTGGGAACTGTCCTGGAAACTTGTAAGTCATAAATGGGAGCAGAGACCTTTTGATATCATTGTTGTGAAGACAAAATATACACTGCTTGGAAGTTGGAACATACCAACATACCTACCATTCTTCTTAGCTACTCTACAATATTTGTCTACAAACAAAGATAGATGCACATGAGCCAGCCAATGCCATATGGAACAGAAAAATGAAATTAAAAGAAAGTTCTGCACCAAAACAATTGATTTTAGAACATTGGTTTCACAAGACGTGATTTTTTCTTACAAAGGTCGATATTGGGGGGGATACTTACCTTATATCTCGCGATAAAACAAGTCAAAACAAGCACTCCTTTTCAACACTGCTCATAATTGTCTCTTCTGTGACATCTGATAAAAAAACTTTGCTCCTAATTTTGAACAACCACCGAACTTGAAAATAATTCAACAAGATTCACACAACTTTCAACAGAGTAGTTAGCCATCCTTTCTGTGAATAGGCTGTTGGTGGGGTACAAGGAAAGGGAGATGGGGACAGTTTGATGAGTATATATGGGTCAAATTGCTAAAGTATGTCATCTAAAGAACAAGATAGTTTTCTCTGATGTTTTAAAAATTTCTTGAGTCATTCTACCTACTGGTGGTTTAACTAAATACAAACACAAAAACATTGAAGGGGATCCATATGGTTTATAATGCGCCTCCCTCTTATTCCCATCTTAAATTATATGGAAAGAAATTTTCACCAAGTAAGTCTTTACATTGCTGAAGGCACCACTCACATTTAGGTCAAGGAAAATTTTCATTGGAGGACGATTCGAAGAGCAGCTCCACCCATACTAAGAGAAACTTTACTAGTTCAGGTTTTTGGCTGGCATTTCTGTACAGGTCTCTTATCTTTCACAGTCTCGGTTTGATGTTTGCAGGTCAGGGCTTGGGAAAGCTTTAATAAATAATCTTGAAAGGAGAAATATTGTTGGATGCCTCAATACCCAGTATGGGTGAATCTGCTCTAAGGTTTTGTGTAAAATTCTGAAACCTTAGAGACACTCCCCCAAATAAAAGTTTGAACTCCAAAAATTGAATTCTATGAATTCTCTTCCCTTTGGCCCCCCACCGATAAAGGATATGAGAGTTTAACATTATGAGAAGATTTTGTGACAAAAGTGTGGTGCTATTGGGAACATGGTGGGAATGCGTTTGGGAACTTGAGGTCAAAACATTGAGAACTTGGTGATGTTTATTTATGTATGTAGATATATGTGTAGCGTAAAGCCCCTAGGACAGGTGCTTTACAGAAATAATGGACACCTGAAGGTGGGAGCCAAGGGAGTTCCAAATTTTTGTAAAGCTCTCATCCATGGTTTTGTTCATGGGCTTTTACACAGCTTAAAATTGGAAGTAGCTGTTTTGAGTCTTGGCAGTTTGTTTCTTCGCCAAACTTTGCAAAGAGCGACATCTACTCGAACGAGTTGGACATCTGTTACTAGTTCAAGTATTGAGCCATCGTCGTCGTCATGGGGATGTGCGTAATTCATGGGCCACGAGTGCTGCATCAGGACGGGGAAGAAGAAGAAGAAGAACAACAACAACAACAGGAGGAGGAATCTTTGCCGCGAAGAGACGATCACAGCAGCGGCTTCAAACCGTATTGTAACAATAATGCCAAGGGGGGAGGCGCGGTCGCCGTGGTCGAAGCAAAGGAGAGGGAGGAGGAGGAGGAGGAGGAGAGGAGGAGGAACAATGATGGATCGGTTGGAGCACCCCTGGAGCACAACCAGCAGCACCCTGCTCTCTGGAAACGCCGCATTCTGCGAGGAGAGCGCTGCGAGCCTCTGGCTTTCTCTGGCCTTATTCTGTACGACGAGCACGGCAACCGTGTAGGAGGAAATCACATGAACCGCTGCTACGGAGCACGTCCATCTACTTGCTTGCGTGTGAATCCTTGATGATCATCCCAGGACATCTCTCTTCTGTTTTCCACATCCTAAGCCATTGGGATCCTGAAGACACTACCTACTGTGTGATGCTCTTCTTGTTCATAGTTTTTTCCCTCCAGTTTGCAAACTGTTTTTGACGGGATATGCAATATCTGCAGAGAAGCTGAAGACTCTGGATGATGAAGCTTGCTCACTGCAGGGTCTTCAGCGCAGGGGATGGGCAATTGTATATAAAGAAGCTTGTCTGCTTCACCATCAGACTTCCTCCACTCAACTTCAGTAGAAGACAGAAAAATGGGAAGACTTTCAAGGTTTGTCTGGTTGTACCTTCACTCATCAGTTGGAAAAAAGACCATTGAACCTTTTTCTCTGCAACTGCAAAACTCTAGATGCCAGATCAAAACATCCTTCAGGTTTGTGAAAATTAACAAACATGACCATTAAACTATTATGCTTCAAATGTTTGGTTTGTGATTTGGGATCTTGCCCCCTACTGACAACTTCTTCAATTTGTTGGTTTTCAATGTTTCTTCTGTATTGGAGCAGACTTTTGTTGCTGTTGTCAGTTTTAATATCTGCCAAATGTTTCTTGGCATTTGAGCTGAGACTTTGTTGCAGATTACTGCAAAAACACAATGACCTGATTGTAACATACTGAGCCTCACAAATCAAGATCTGGTAGCAAAATGCATGACTGAATGCATCAACAAAGCTTTCTAGCAGAAAGCTCTTTCTCTCTGGCTGATGAGAGGTCTCTTAGAAGGAAGTAGAACAGGTGTGATACCAACATAGACCATAGACCCTTCTCTAAACAGTTCCAGAAAGACATGAACCTTTGGTGAAAAGATCTAACCAACGGCCTGGTGTTTTGTCTGCCAATACATACCTGAAATGTGATGGGACCTTACCTGCATTCTGACAAATGCAAAGTGACCCATTTTCATTTTCTCCATTTTGATGAAACTGGCTCAAAACTGAACTTCACATGGCTCACTGACAGCAGGCCTTCACAAAAATATACGTAATGTATGGTTTGGGAGTATATGTGTGAGACAAAAGTATGAGCACTGAACCATTTCAGATGAGGACAAACAAAATGGTGGCCATTCTTATTAACGACCAGAACTAGGGACATGACATTGTCTTAAGAGAATGGATTGGAAAGAGGGTAGAACAGAGCACCCTAGGTGAAAATGCCTTGTCAGGTTATGGCTAAGGCAGCATTCAATGGAACTTTCTGGAAGTCATTCCGCAGTTGCCCACAAGCAGCATTTGCATCCAGTCCTCTTGTTCTCCTAACACTAGCTGTTACTCTTCGGGTGCTAAGTGTCTCCACGAACGCAAGAACCTGACAACAACGATGTCAACAAATTCTTCATTTGTGAGCAAAATGACTTCTCCACAAGACATCACAATTCATGCAAATCTGTCTCAGTCACCTGCACACCTTAAACATTCCTTCAGTGAACTTCCATGTCTCTAAAAGGCATATCATATGAGGTGGACTATCAAGCATAGAAGCCTGAATCTTTCAGCTCCTCAGTTGCCTTGCCTTGGACCTTTCCAGTATGTCCCACCCGTTAATTATGAAGAGTTGCTGTAGGTTCAAATTTGAATCCAGCAGAGGATTCCTGAAACCTTCAGAATTAGAAGTTCACACCAAAACCTCTACGTACTGCCAGATGCCAGAAAATTTGATGGATTTGAGACGTAAGCTTACAGATGCCTTAGTTGGACGCTGAAATTCAGAATCTGCAATGGGATTGTATGGAATAATGTTGACATGGCGTCCCAAGTTCCAGTGATGAAGCAAATCTGCAAGCTCATCCGCATGCTGCTTTTGATCATTGACCCCAGCTGCCACACAACCCCAATTATCAAATCAGATGGGTTGTATTGCATTGGTCAGCAACTACATGCCTTAAGCATCAAACCATAAACCCCAAACCCTGACACAAACCCTGTACTTCCAGCCATCACTCTAAACCTACTCCTAAATCCTGAGCAGCAATACATCCTAAATTGGGCCCTCGGTGTTTACCAACACTAAAAATTGCTTATGGTGAGTGTCTCCTATAATGTGCTGTTCCGAGGTTAACTAGGGATCTAGACATATGCTACATGAGCTTCCGATTGAACATGTAAAAACTATCTATGCTCTAAAGAGCATGTTGGACCTGACAAACTCAGATGCAGCATAAGACATTTTTACATGAGCACACAAATCTTATAGAGTAGCAATTGTGAGCTGAATCTGATATCAATGGACACCAAAAATGAAAACACACAACTTACATTGCTTGCCTAAGTTTCAGCCACAATTGATCAAGTCCGACAGCAGTCTACAATGACAATTCAGGGTGGGTCACAGACCTGTGGACAGGACTATTGTTACCTAGTAAGGTGTATTCAAAAGAAACACGTCGGCCTGTTGTTTGAAAATATTGACGGCAGTCTTCCATCAAAACTTCCAAGGGATACAATTTTGCACTTGGGACAATTTGTGCCCTTAACTCTTGATTTGGCGCATGCAAACTGGTGAATCACAGATGCACAAAAGGACCTTCACTTTCAATTGCTTTGTTATGCCAATTTATTCACATGAAAATCAGACTTAAGTGCAAGGTAATCACAGCACAAACCACAATGTGAAATATTCTTCTAAGCAGTCTCCAGACCCAAGCCAGAAAACATTCAGTTCTAATAATGCAGAGACGAGAAAAGCAACTTGGTTAGCATATACAAAAATCACCACAAAATGTACTTCCATGTCCCATAGAAAGGCATGAGATGGCACAAGGTTTTCAATTCAAAAAGTCATATCTGGTTCAAGGCTAGCTTTGAGCAATTCTCTTTAGCAAGTACATTGTGAGGAATGGCACCTGATAGCCAAAGTTGACTGGAGCTTGTGAGTGGCAAGATGGTTTATGGTGTTGGGGACACCAACAGTGGAAATTGTCATCATCCGCTGTCCTATGAGCATTTCCTGCTCATATTGAAACTCAACTTATGAGATACAAGTTGAGAATGAGAGCTTTCAACAGATACAGGATCCTCAAACAAGAATAGCAATGCAAGGACATGTGTCATTGAACAGAATAAGTGTTAACTGTGTCTGGCCCTCAAGATAAAAACCAAACAAAAAGAAAGGGAGAGAGAAGTCAACCTTGTTCAAAACATGATGTGCAGCAAGAACAGATGCAATATTGAGAAGTGGTTCTCCCATGCCCATGAACACTACATTTGTCACTCGTTGTTTGAAAAGCTCCTCTATGGCAAGCACCTGAATTCAATCTCAGCTCTCAAGAAATTAGACATACATTCAGAATGTAAGATATTCAAAATAATCTTTATAACAGCAACATGTGTACAGTAATAACCAGCTACCATAACATGCTCACTGACTTCATGAGCTCCCAGCAGTGAGTGGAGGTCAATGTCATACATTAACTGGCATACTGAGTTTCTGTGAAAAGACATATGGTAACAGGATGACTCAGCCATGACCCTGGCTAGCTCAACAAAACCTAAAAGAATGCAAAATGTTCAAAAGCATCAAAAGGATCCAAAGTCACAAAAAGGCTTGAATGTCCAAAGTCCTGCTACTACAATGCACTGAACAATTTAGTCCTGCAGCTCAGTCACACTAGTGTCACGGAGTACATATCTATGAGGTTGTGGAGAAACTCCACAACACTTTGAAGGTACAACAACGAGTGTGGTCATAACTTTATCAGAGTCACTCACATAGTGTCAGACCATCACCTTCATCATGAATAGCAGGAACAAGCTGCCATGATTCCCCAATGACTTCATCAGCTTCCAACAATGGCCATAGATAAGTAGAGAATAATCCACCCAAAATTTCAGGCAACCTACTATACCAAGATGTGCATCCTGAGTTTCTGTTGCATTTTCAGAAGCTCTGAGAAGACTCAGTCATGACATTGCCCCCCAATCAAGGGACATAGCAAATTAAAAATAGTAAACAGTATCCCCATTGAAGCTACAACAAACTCATGAGGATAAGCTTCATGTCATTTTAGCTTGTCCCTGTACAAGCAAGCATCTAAGCCTAAGGCATAGAGAGGGCCATATGGAGGGTAGTGGATGGGCCCCACCCGCACCCTGAACATATCCTTCTAGCCACCAGGGAACCAATCAAGGAATATCCACATTCAGCAAAACGAGAAAACTTTGGCAACCTACACAGATTTTGCGAAATCATTAATGTGCCATAAAATCCTGAGAGGTGCAACCTTGCAATTCATGCACCCTTTGAGCATGTCTACATCACCTATACAGGAAATGCAGAGACATGGCATGTTGGGTTATAGTGCTGGTGGAATATGCATATGAATGTGGAATCCCCTTATAAATAACAAGGGAGACAGTTTGTGCATGGGACATGGCAAGAGAAGAAAATAGACCTGCTCAATTATCTCATGAGGTTTCAAGTTGCGAGCAAACCCGCCTTTCCCAGTGGCACAAAATGTGCACCCAAGAGGACAACCCACCTGCAGAAACAGGTGAAGATCAGAGAAACTCACATGAAAGAAAGTGGCTGGAGAGAGAAAAAAGGGCCATGATAGACACTGAGTTATCCACAGACATGAACAAATCTGTTCCGGCTTTCCATCCACATTTAGCATGTTGGAAAAACACAGGGGAATCCAGAGGGTTAAGAACCTGAGATGACACACAGGCAGTAAGTCGACTTCCACCACTCTTCTCTTCAACAGGAATACCCACAGTCTCCACTAGTCTACTGTCCACCAACCTCAGCAATATCTGCCACTCATACATCACTGTCATTCTCTTCCCTTAAAGCTTGGAGATCAGAGAAGTGGCTTATACAGAAAAATAACAAGACCTACAAAAGATGTTCAAAGATCTATGAGATGCAAAATAGAGGGAAGGAATAATGCACCTTGACAGTCCCATCTGAGGAGATGGTGGAGTGGTGAATGGTAGAGCGGCCCATGCTCCAGCCTTCTGCCTCTAATGCATCACGGAAAATCTTTGGTACTGCACAAAATATATGACCTAAATCAGTGGCTATAAATGGCCTGCATAAAACCACTCTCCTACTGTACAAAGCGTATGGCACTGGCACAACTCTATTCTGCTCTGTAATAAACATGGCTATTTCATGGGCCTACAATAAGGTTGAACAGACAATAATTAGGGTGACACATTTTGTGCAATTTAGAGGATACTGCATGAACAAGGAGGGAATGAAAACCGTACACTGTGCACAGTCTTGGATACTGTTCATTTTGTTCTTGTAAATGAGCAGATGCAACTGCCTTCCACGATATTTTTGCTACACACCATGAACACACATGAGACCCAGAGAACTCACAAGGTATAATCAAGAACTTCATGAACACAGGCTATGACATGACCAGCACAAAAGCATCAGTCTGAACATGAATCTGCCATTGACAAATGCAGCTAGTACAAGCCACTAACTTCTGCAGGTATTTGCTCATAGATCTGGCATAACACAAATAATAAACATTAAAAAAAAACTCTTTTCCATAGCTGTACTTGTATTCAGTTAGGAATTTGATGGGCATCTCCAGATTCATGAACATGAGCAAACTGAATCATGATAGTCAATTGACACCCAGTTTGAGGATTTCCTGTGACAATCCTTAATTTGCCAAAGGCATAACTTGGTAGATAAATCAGAGGAGAGACTGCAAGTTCAGAAATCTCATACTACAAGGTATGACACAGAGAAACCACAGTTGCTTCATGCTTGGCTCAGCTTTCAGGGTTTAGGGTTTAGGGTTCAGGTTTGAGACAAGAATTACTTGGGATAGAGTTTGTCTTCACAGATACAATTTTCAGGAGTTTGTTTCTCAAGGATAGTTCTTCAATACTCTCCAACGAGATATAGATGCTTAATCCTGAAGAAAAAAATTGTGTAATTATTTATTACATCTTCCTTTGCTTGAAAACGACAAGGAAAGAATCTGCATTCAGATGCTTACTTCACCTAGTGCAATGGCTAGCTCCTCCAGCTCTTCTTGCGATTTTCCAAGCAAGATTTTGGAGCCACTCCCCTCGATTCGGTTCTCTTGAAGCTCATTGTTGCCATCATTGAACTCTAACACTTGCGTTTCACTTTTATCCCGTCTTACGTGGGGCTGCCTATTCCCCAAAAAATGACAAAACCCAGTCATCAATAATATTGGCAATTCCGCTCTTCAGAAGTTCAAGCGAGGAGACATTGCATTTCGAGGTACAGAGAAAACAAATCTCCTGATCAAAGATCTGCAGACCAAAAAAGAACAAACCTATTAATGTCGACCTTCTCTAGTCTCTTCAAAGTTGGCCTCCCGGCAGCAGCAGCTCCTCTCACATGGAGACATTCAGGTGGCACCGACTTCACCACTCCAGGAGATTGTCGCTTCACAACTGGGTTCAAGCACACTGGGTGGTAGAAAGCAGATGCAGCAGCATCAGGACAGAAGGTTATGCTGCAACGGGAAGAGGAAGAAGCGGACCCTTGTGCTGAAGCTCTCAACAATGTGCAACTAGCCATCACAAGAGTCTCCTTGAAAAAGGCCGGCTCTTTGTTTCGCCGATTCACAGCACAAAGCTTTTCCCCCAAAACCCACCACACAAACTGTAGATTAGAAAACCATCTTTGAGTCTTTAAGAGCACACAATTTTCATCTGTGCATCAAAACAGAAACAGCTGCTGTGAAATTGATGCGAAGAAACACCAATCTTGGTGCCGGACACCCCCAATCTGCTTCCTTCGAAGGAATTTTGAAGGACCCAAAAGAACGGGTCGACTGTGAGGCCGCTCCAGGAAGTCTCGGTGGAATGGAAACCAACAGGACTGAAGGGCCGGCCCTTAAAAGCAATCATCGAGTAAACTGCTAAAAAAAGGGATGTAAGGGCCCGAGAAATGAGGGCAAGGGCCCTTAAAGCAACAAACTGAAAGAGGGGTGTAAGGGCTTTTAAAGGAATCATTGAGTGTGAGGTAAGGACCTAAGAATGAGATATCCTTGAAATAAGGGCCCATTGCAAGGCAAGAGTTGAACTTGGACCTGAATTTTACTAAAGTCCCACTTCCAAGTGTCCCACCTTTAGGGCCGCTCCCTAGGCTTAGTATTCTCATATAACACCTTTACAAGATACATCAAAGTATCATCATTCGTTGCTATGCGTGGGGCAAATCAACAAGCATATTGGGAGTTGCATCCCATTTGTTGTGGATGAAAATCCTCATCCAATCCAGTCCCTCAAGAGCCTTTTTGGTTCATTGCACTCCCAATGGCCCTTCCCCAACAATCCGGTGTGGCAAGAGCATTTTTGGTTCATTGTGTTCTCGATGGCCATTCCTCATGACCCCCACCTAGCCTACCTAACTTAGCTACCTAACTATTTACTTAATCTAATTCATGTAATCTAGCTACCTAGCTACCCAACCTACCTACATAGCTAGGTGACATACCTACTTAGATCAATTAACTCACGAACAACCTAGTTATCTAGCCTACCTAGCATACCTACTCAACATACCTACCTAGATCATTTAACCTACCTAACACCTAGTTAACTAGCCTACTTAGCATACTTACTTAGCCTACCACCAATTACCTAGCTTACCTAGCTATTTACACTAAGTACTTAGCCTAACTACTTACCTAGATTCATGGTTTAAAATGCATAAGGTTATATAAGCATGTCACATACACTTACATGATCAAGATTGGATAGTAATTATAAAATGTGCTAATCATAGATTTCATATTTTGTGGAATTGGTAGTCTTAACGTAGCCTAAGTAGGCTGTCTATTAAGTACCCAGCCTTAAAAGATGGCTAGATACCTAATACCATAGTACTTGGGCAGCTCCAACACTTGTGTTGAATAATTAACATATTTTAAAAATTTTAACTTCAATATATTTTGAAATTTTGAAAATTTTGGCAAGTTAAGGATATGATTATTAAAAGCGCAATAGTTGTCATGAGTTTCTTGTTGTCCTTCTGGTTAGATGGTTCACAATAGGACATTTGAATGGACTAGGCCAAAGTTTGAATCTAGTTGCTTTCAAATGTGGTTTTTATGATATTGATTGGGTGTCTAATTTTTTTAACATATGGGGCTTATCATTTTTCAAAATTTTGACAAAATACAAAATGATTTAATTTATGTTGAAACCGTCCATGTAGGTAACTTACCTAGCCTACCTAACCATTGTTCAAAATTCACATGCCTATTTTAGGAACGTTCATAGGCTAAATAGGCTTCCTATTAGGTAGCTAAAAATTTTGATTGATTAAAAAAACCATTTTCCTTCTTGTGAAGAAAAACAAGCTAGATCATTACTTGATGTGAAGAAGAAAATGCACCACCATCACCATAATATTATGAATCTACTATAGTTACCCTCAAGAAGTTCCTCATCTTCATCAAATAAGAGAAAATTGAGGTAACAACAACAAAAGTAATAGCAAGTTGTCCTAGCAAGTTGTCCTCATGTTAATTTTCATCATGTCAATACAAATAGTGAGGACACATCATCATCTTTAAATGATGTTTTCTCCTATAACCAATTATGCACAATCCAAAATCACAAACCACAAATTTCAAGAAAATTCAAAATTCCTTTGGTTGAAAAATATAATAATTTCATTATGAAAAAATGAAATGTTTTTTTGAGAAAACCTAATTATTATTTTTTACTTTAATGCCAACAATATAAAAAATATTACCACATTTTTTCTCTTGCTTGCAGTCAAAAACTACAACCATCGTTGTCCACACACACATCAAACAATTGACACATACCACCCTAAATGACATATCACATCCAAATCAAAATGTAACTCACCTACAATAAACAAGAATCCAAGCTCAAAACATAACTCATATAACAATATGCAAACATAAAATGTTTCAAAACACAAAAAATAAACTTGCATAATAAACGTGTGTTTCTTTGAGTCTCAAATCACCAAAAAACGATTTAAGATCACACATTGTGAAATTTTGTACCAAACACCAAATATTTTGAACTTAGTTCACACTTGAATTGATTCCAAAATTTAAAAAACCCTAATTAAATTAACCCAATTTATCATTGATAACCTAAAATTTAATTAAACAACTAAAATAAAACACTTGATAATTATCATGCGTTACCATGTCCATGTTTACAACTATTGTTGTCCACACACACATCAAACAAATGACACCAACCACCTTAAATGATGCATCATATCCAAACCACCCCCCAATGTATAACTAAGGTCCTTCTAAACCATATAGTTACATAAGAAATTCTTTGTGTGAACCCACCAATAATGAACACCTTGATTCTAAATTGGAAGGACTAATAGGTTGAATGCAACTTATGTGAGCCCCATCATTAATCACTTAATTGTAATCCCCCAAATCCTTAACCAATTTTTAATCATCATGGAGAAATATTTAAGATTTATTTGCTATCATATAACTACAAATTTTTATTTATTTATTTTAGCACCAAGGGCAAAATAATTTCCAACTAATACTTCCTTCACTAGTGGCATAAGATATCCCATATGTCATCCTTTGGAACATCAATCATAAATCAACATAGTGATTATCCTTGAAGATTGTTCACATAACATATATCATAGGACAACATGGACAATAATTGAAAATGGGTCAATTTGGCCATCCACATTAGGAAGATGACACAACACACAATTATGCATGTGGTCCTTCCATGTCTAACCATCTCAACCTTCCAACAATAATACTCCAAAAGGTAACAACTTCCAAAGATACAAAATAACATGTCCCATGGTCACATCCAACATAATTAGTGTTATTTGTTACAAGTACACGTACTTTCTTGACTTGAATCTATGAACTCAATGTTAATAACCATTTCTTTGAATAGTGGCATAACACAATGTGTCATGATGCCAAGAAATTACCAAATTTTCCACATCCATTAGCATTACATGTTAGAATAAAGTTGTTCATTGTTCACTTGCTCAAAGTCGTACATTTGAATAATCCAAATTGATTATTACCATCGCATCTCGACATATTAAGGTTGATAACTTGGGGTTATAATAAAACATTAATAAATAAGATGAGAATAATGCAAAAGAAACTTACCGATTGATTTTATATCCCATAATTAACCATGGTAGTTGTAAATCCCACTTTTTAATATGGCACTCTTGAAAATATTTGTGCAAATTTCATTTCACTATGTATACCATCCATTTAACTAACCAATTTGCCTCAAGATGGTTTCATGGCATTGTAGGATGTTTAATCAATGTTTTTTCACACAACTTTTTGAATTCCCCACAAAATTTTGTACCTTGGTTAAAGAGTATTGTGATTAAGGTGCCAAAACTATTGAGCATTGTATTTAAAAATGCATAGGCAACTCCCTCATTATTGCAATTTAGCAATGGCATCAACTCTTGTCACTTTGAACAATGTTTAATCATAACCAAAACATATTAATTATGTCACACTATCAAACTCAACATGCTAGCAAAAACTAAACTTCATTGATAATCAAGCCCGATAATGGGAAATGGTTATAATGAGGTGTAGGTGAATTGAATGACATTTACATTTGGTCACACACCACACATCAACAAAAAAATTACTAAACTTATAGTTGCATCTATTACCATTAGTAATGTGCTTGGAGAAAATTGCGAGTTTGTTGAAGCCCAAAATAGCCCAACTTTTCATGAACATGTTATACAAGGTCTTCATGTTGTTCTAAACTAAGCACTATCCACAACCATAAGAAGGAATCACCTTCCCACTTGAACCATTTGGCCCTATGCACAAATTGGTCATGTTCCTTGGATGTTAATTCAATTAGGATATATTTACAAATATGTGATAACAAGTGCATCCTCATGTATGTCCAAGACACCATTGGCCTTTGGCTCAATGTTTACATCATAGGAATCCTTACACTATTAAAAATCATGTTCGCAATAACTAAACTACCCTACAACTAAAGCTCCAAAACAACTAATATACAACCAACATAATTATTGCATGAATTACGAACTTGTGAGTGTGAGACGTGAGCACGAAAGATTTATTTGGAATATTTTTTCCATGTAAATAAAATATTCTTATCACATTGATAAAAGTTTTTGAGATTTATACAAAGTATATTATGTTTACATGACAAAAATTTCCTATCTAGATTAATCGAACATTTTAATCACAATTTTAAAATATTCTCCTAACTTTGTTTAGGGGTAAGAATAAAAGGAGGTAATTAAACCACCTAATTTATAATGTTGTGCATCATTCAATATTTAGTTAACACATTGAATCTAATGTGTGATTTCTCACATAATGAAACATGATTCATACCTATGAAATTTATGAACCTTGACATTAATTCAATCATTTAGTAAATCAAAACATACTAAATCAAAATATTAACAATTGGCACGATTTTTGGCCTTAGAGCAAAACACATAGCATCATTTTGAATGTTACAATGAACAATTTTTGGTGTCACTTTTGATTATTACTCCAAAATAAAAACTATAAATCAAGCCAACAAGCAACAAACTTTATTGCAACAAGTAAAAAAATGAATGAAAATTTGAAACTATTCACAAAACATGACATGCTACAATGCATAGTACATATGTTTACATGGCACTCATTTCCCTCATTTCCCTCATTTCCCTAATGAACTTAAAATCATAATCACAAAATCCATGCAAGCGCATGTTGGGAAGTTCCCAATTGTAACTTCATATTGACTCTTGTTTAAAATTTTGCCACATATAATCTTATAGATTTGTCAATATCCAAGAGTAGGAACTTCCAATGGTGGTTTAAAAGTTATTACAAGAAGCCGGCCAACTTCTGATTGATTATAATGCTATTTTGACATCATAAATGGTAGTGTGTGTCAAGTAGTTTTCCCATTTGGTGTTGTGGATCATGACATTACATTTTCCAATTGTTTTATTGGAATGGAGTTTTCCCCACTAAATAGATTTCAAAGAAGGATATGTTATCGTTTTCTTAGAAAAAAAACCTTTTTCTTCAAAATACTTCACTTCATCTTGTGAAAGATTGGTCCTTTTTTTAATAGGCCAAATAAATAGAATATGCTAGTCTATTGATTGCATATTTATGCTTTGTACCCCCCACACAATGGTTTATGTCATCTACATAGAACCAAAATTCATGAAGTAAGTAGAAGAGTGCACATGTGAACTTAGAGGACAAATATGAGTAAATAAGGGTAGAAACACTAATGGCAATTGACTTGGTAATTATCCTTGGTTGGTACAAGAATGGTTGGTGGTTTTTTGCAATGTTGAACATTGAATGTGCAAGGTAGGGGGACATCATTCTATATGCCACACTTCGCCTCTACAGGGAGCTTTCAAGACCTCAACACTTCCATTGGTGATATCCACAACCTCATATTAATTAGCGCTACAAGACGCCATTCAATTTGCCCATGTAATTTTTCAATTCATGTGTTGACACATGAATGAAACAAATTGACATGATCATGCCTATGTGAATCCCCTTTTAATCATAGAGGCAAGTTTGGCTTCCATTTGTAAGAGCACATTTCTTCCTTTCCCATGTGTGCAATTTTAGTTTTGAAAGATGAACCTAATGCATATTTCAAAATTATGTTTACAAGTTGCTTCAGGTCACATGATTGGGTTACTTTATGTAGGAGAAGTTCATTCCTATCAGGCCCTGACATGATGGACTACCCTTTTTGAAATAGTAATACAATGTTGTTTGCTTGAAAATTCGAACATAATCATCAAAAGTTGCAATGTACAAGCAAGCTCCCCTTTTCCCCTATTATTGAAGCCATATGTTATGCATTATTTTTGAAAGGTTATAAGTGGGCATGTCCACAAAATCCTCCAAAATGAATTTCTACAAAACATAATATATGTATGTTAACATCATTTTCAAATGAGTTATAACATATTGTAAACATGCCATCTAAACTGGATGGGATGGAAAATACAAGGGAGGGATGAAAACATTATATGTATCATAAAACTTCTTCATTGTTTTACATGACAATGGCAAAAATTGAACCAATTTTCCAACTTTTGAAGCCTAGCTACATCTATAGCCCTTATGGAATGCCACCAATGCCAGATAGCTACATAACAAACATTCATTTCTTCCAATGAGGTGGCATTTTTATATTCATAACATAAGGTCTTGTGTTGTTGATGAATATTTAAATTGAATCATTGTTTTGTGTGTATGTCCATAGATTGAGTTTAATGGAAATAACATGTTTGTTCCCTATCAACCATCAATTCATTCATATCCCCACTACCATACACAATTTGCATTGTGTTCTAATTAGCTTGAACATTATTGACATGAAACCCTTGAAGTATGAATTAAAAACATTGTTCATTGCCACTACCTTGTTCAACTTTCACCATAAGACACATTGAATATTTGTGTCTTTATATTGCATGTCACAAATGAAAATCATCATCATTTTATAATAGATTGCATCAATCACATGGCAGGTGAGGGTTGTTTAGTCCTGAACATGTTTCACATGATCAAATATGATCCAAAATGTTTGAAGCTCACCACCAACCTGCATGCATTTCACCAAATCACATACAATACCATTTCCATCCACAAACATTTTGAACATGAACATTTTTTCTCCAAATTGTTGTTTTGGGAAAAAAACTATCTTGAATGTAATCATAACCACCATTGGCCTTGAAAGCTAGAATGCTAAAAAAATATTTTTTTGTTACCTAGATGATGATTAAAGGATGTAACCAAGTTCCTAACATTGGGAGAACAAAGGGTTGTGAACTTGTCCATCATGACTTGGCACAGTTTGTTTCCTTTCAAAGGTTTTGTTAGCCCTTCACCGTCCTTGTTGAACAAGTGTTAAGATAAAAATGTTTTACTTGCAACCAACATTGCAATTGTCAACATGGGTAGTCAATGGGGGTGTGAGACACCTTTTCATGGACCAAAACTTTGATTTGCACTCAATGATTTCTCTACACCTACCTTCCACCATCGGATGTTCATGTGTACTTAAATGAATAGCTACTCAAATCAAATTTTCCTACTTGTGCATGACATAATACATGTGAACAACACATGAATTAACACAAAACGACACAACATTGTAGATTTTGTAATAGGGTGAACTAAGAGCGAAACGATCCTTGTTGACACCTTGAACATTGTTGCCAATCCAAGCAATTTCATTGGGGCTTCCATTTAGAATGAAATAATTACAAAATTTGTTTCGACATTGCAAATGACCCAAACACCTTATCTTGTGAAAAACAAGGTTGAAATCATTCTTGATGTTTATCATTTTGACCTTCCACCAAGAATGGCCACTATATTTCTTGTCCATTCCTTGCATATAACCAAAATGGCCATGTGAACCATCAATGAAGGGGAATTCAAAGAGAATGTCAACATCAAATGTGGATATAATGCTAGGGACATTCTTAATCCATAGTGTATTATAGTTTAGTTCTTTCAACTCCAAAGTGGCATAGGGGGCAAAATACATTACCCTGAAGCAATCCATGACACTAAGAAAGAAAAGGGTGAGCTTTGAAACAATGTGTAGAAAGGATTGGAGCGAAACATTAAAAAAAAATGATTAAAAAACAAAAAGTTTGAAGGGTGTACAAAGATTGGCAATGTTCCATCTTTGTCAAAAAAATCATACAAGTTTATGATTGTAATCTTGTGATCTAAAGCAACACTAATCGGTTTGTCCTTGAGGATGGCTTGTGCATGAGTGCGAAGCTTGAGCTTGGAGCTTTGAGCTTGTAGCTTAAAACTTAATGTGATTTTAATCCACCTACATGGATGAATGTGTCCATAGATTAATGATTTCATATGGACAAATGTCATTTTTGCATGGATGAATTTCATTGATGAGTTGGATTAAAGAAATAGATCATTGGATGAAATTCATCCATGATTGGAAGATAAATAAATTTAAACTTATTTATATCCATCTTCATTTGTTGTCCAAATATTAATATTTCAAACTTGAATGTCATTTAATAATGATGGAAAATGTGCTTATAGGGTAAAATATGATGATGGGACCAAAATATTTTAAAATTTTTTGTTTAAAAGATAATTTTCATCAATAATGTTAAACAATTAAAAAAAACTCATGGGGTGAGTTTTACCCCCCCCCCCGCGCGCCCCGCCCCCCCATCAATTGTTGTCAACAACATTATATATGTATTTTGTGAAAAATTAGGGCACCTTGAAAATAAATAATTATTAAAAACAACTTCATTGTCACCTATGATGCTAGGTTGTTTGAAGGAAGCTACTTAAGGTGCTTGAAACTAAATTTAGTTTATTTCAAAAAACCTATTGTCATCAATGACAATAGGTAGTTTAAAAAGATATCTAAAACATTCAAACCCATCGTTGTTGACAACACTAGTTAGATTTGACAAAAGTTGTGGCATTTTCAAAGAAGACTAAAAACAATTTGGCCCCCATTGTTATCCATGATGCTTATAAATAGGTTTGAAAGAAGTTGTGGCACCTTTGGAGAGGGAAAAAAAACCCATTGTCGTCAACAACACTAGGTTAGTTTGCCTAGAATTTTTATTTTTATTTTTTAAAATTTTAACAATGACCATGGGGTGGATGTTAGCATAGTGATAGTAATTTAATTAAAACATATTGAAAATAATGGCATTTTAAACCATAACCATCAAATACATTTATAAGGGAATTTACATTATATTATTCAACAAATGTTATATCATATAGAATTAAATTGTGTTTCATGAAACTTTAGTTAATTAAAACTAGGGGAAAAAAAAATCATTGATAAGGACTTAATGATAAATAAAACATTCATTCATAATTTTGATGGAATTTTTATATATTAAAAACATGTAAATTCAATTAATTTTTTTCATCCATACATTAGATGAATGAAAAAATCATTAATTGATAATGAAGATGAATGCTTACATTCATCCCCATGTTTGTTTCTATGAACTTATGTATATAATATTCATTTTGTGGTTAGATTCTTGGGTTTTATGCATGTGTATAGGGGAAAATGTATTTTACTATCCCAAGTTCCAACTCTAGGTTCAAGCAACAACTTGCACTATGAGAAAATCATGTTCATTGTAATTAGGCTATCTAGTTGTAATCTAGTTTTATTAAACATTTTTCAATTACAATGCATAAGTTGCAATGGACATAATTTTCTCATAGTAATTGCCTTGTTTGTCCTTGATCTAAAAACCGTGGGTGACAACATTGGCAATAAATATAACAATGTTTGGCATCAAAACAATGTTTTGGGAGTTTTTAGGGAAAATTTCCCCAACGATCTTGAATCTTCAAGCATTGAGAGTCCACTCCAATCCTTGTGCAATGATAATTGAAACTTGATATACAATTATAATAACATTGTTGTTGTTATCATATGCATCATCCTTGGAAATGTGCATAGTTCTAGGTTGGAAACCAAACATTACACACAAACATTTTTCAAAAATGTGGAAAATTCCAAAATCATTGGCAAGGATTGTCAACTTAGGGTGTTCCTCAAGAAACATTGCCATCCTATAGACCTTCTAAGGTGAAACCATTGAAAAGGTATATTTATAACAAAAGTGTACAATTAGAATAGGAAGGGGAAATAGAGGACAATCAAAAGAAGAGGATAAAAAGAGGCAAGGGAATAGTTGGGAGGTGGAGAATAAGTGTTATGTTCAAACCCACCCTATTAGAAATGATAGAAATAATTTAAAACCAACCTTGGAGGAGGGAACATGGAAAAATTAGGAAACAAAAAAGGAAAAATGGTTATGAAAAACATATTGATGGCAAGAATGAATTGCATCCAACTAAAATATCAATCATTGCTAATTATCATTTTTTGGGTTGAACCTTGATACCCCAAATGATTTAGTGATTCATTACTACCTAGTAATATTTTACGCATTAACACATAGTTACGACGAAATTCCATTACAACAACAATGAAATTATATGTTGTGGAAAATGGTGAAAGGAAAAATGGAAATGAACTTGAAGTTTTTTTCTTGTCAAAATATTAAAAAATTAAATTATATTGGGAGAAATACAATTATCAATGCAAATTTGATAAGAAGGTCAATTTCAAGCGAAGGGTAGTAATTTATATAACATTTTTGGACGAAATTAGTATGGGTTGGGTTCAAACCATTGGGTTGCTAGATGTGTTGAATTCAAACCTTTTACGAATCAAGAGTGAACAAAAACCCCTATTATCATTGCTATTTGGAAAAAAAAAAGATTGGTTATGTATATTTATGAATAATTAAAAGACTATATGATATTCTTTTCTCAAATTATTTTTGTGGGATTAGTGTCAAACAAAAAAATGTGCAAACATAACATTCGCAAATAAGACATTAATATTTATAGACACTGGCTTTTCAAATGGAAGCAATTCTAATTTTTGACTTGAGATCCCCAAAGAGTTGATTTAAAAAATTCATGAAAGTAACAAAAGCTTTATTTTAACAATTAGTAATGAAATACAAATTAGGAATCATAACAATCATCTTGTTATAACACAGAGTGTGAGGGACTTCTAAATAGACTATTTAATGAGGTCATAATGAATTTAAAAATGTATTAAATGAATTTGAAGTGATTTTGAAATTAATTCCAAATTATGATCCTCATCAAATTCCATATCAAAATCTCAAAATGCTTTAATATCTTGACATGTATACACCTATTGAAAATAAATACATTATACAACAAGGCACACATAATATTTATTAATAAAAAAAATCCCTTTCATAAACATGTGTAATTTTTTCTTTTGAATCATCTTGATTTAAAACTAGGGAACTGTCCTAACTTGCTTTTTCTGATGACAATATAAAAATTAGGTAAAATGGTCCAATGTCAGTAAGAAATTTCATTTTCATAAAATATAAAAAATTATTATGATCAATGTACCGAAATATGATTAATAGAAGTGTCTGCGGAAAGGTCAAAGGAATTAATTGATTTTTAAATAGATGTTGATGGAAAGATAAAAAGTAGCAAAATGCAAGGATATTCCTAAAAAAAAATGTTAAGTTGCATTATTAAAAAATTATAAAACAATTCACATGTGCAAGTTTTTTTTAAAATGATGTTCATTTTTAAGTGGTGCAAATTTGAAAAGTTCTCCACTTATGGTTATCAATTTTGATTTGAAGAATTGAAAAATGAAATTTGGTTCTTATAAATAAATGAATTGCAATATTAATGAAAAATAATGAGTGTGCTTAATGGAATTTCTAAAATAATTTGGAATAGTAATAATTTTGAATGACAAAATTTTCCACCGGATTATTTTAATTAATTTGAAATAGAATAATAAAACCATGGTTTTGGTAAAATGATTTAAACATATTATTTGGAATGGATCAAAATAAAATTATATAAGTGTAATATCTAACATTCTCCAACAATGGTTGATAATAATTGTGTATTGTTTGGATAGGAATTCATATTTGTTTCCTTGATGTAGAGATAAAAGTTTAAAGGAGGTCAAATGCCACATACTCCATGACAAAGAAAAACTTATTTTCATATGAAGAGTTTTCAATTCATAGTTTAAAAAAATGATGTGGCAAAACCTCCTTTCTACAAAAAAATCTATAGGAAAAAATGTTAAGATTATTGTATTTCAACAATTATTCTTTTGCAAAATTTAAATGCTTTCATTGAATTTAAATCTCCTATCGTAAAAAAGAATGCAAGTAGCAAGATCTTGCTTTCAATCCCATAATTTATGAGAGAAAAAACAATGTTTTTATGAAAATCCCTAATATTTTGTTTTGACTCAAAGATTTTAAGAAAGACCAATTTTTGGATAGGGTTTTGAATTTTTTTGAATTTTGAATTTTTCAAATAAGTAGCTTGAATTTGATATTGTAAATATACTTAAATATGATATTAAAGGTTGCAACAAATAACATTGATCCAAGGTTGTTCTACTCAGCTTTGAAACATTAAACTATGCAAAAATAATTCTTGAATGAATAGAAGGATAAATTACGCTTGAAATTGAATTTCACTACATGGTTTATGTGAGTGTATTGGAAAGGTGTGGTGGAAATCCTGATGTTTTTGTTTGAGATTTTCATGTATATATTCATTGTGTTGGTATTCTTGTAGGAGCCGGGGGACACAAAATCTCAACAACTTGAGGTAAAATTTCTTGTTCAACCCCAAATTTTCATGCTTTCAAGTTTTTCTGTCATTTCATGTCAACTTCTTTTTTTCATTTCATTTCACATTGTGCTTGCCCTTGGCCATGCCCTGGCCATGTTTAGAAGCTCCAAACATGGTCGAAGGAATTTTTTTGCTTTCAACCTCCTTCCTTTAGCACCAAAACTAGGGGCCAAAAAAGGAGTGTTTTGCTCGCAACCTTGCTTTCAAGTTCAAAACTATGGAGCTTGGAGCTTGAAAATAAAACTAAAAGCAAAAAAATTACCCTTGGCCATGCCCATTTCAAATTAGCTTAGAATTTCCAAGCATGGCTGAACAAGATTTTTTTTGTTTTTGGCCTCCTACTTTCAATGTTGAATGTAATAGGCCAATAACAATTTTTTTTGCAACCATGCACCAAGCTTGAATCTCCACACTTGGAGCTCAAGGAAGGTTGAAAGCAATTTTTTTCCCTATTGACCATGTGCAAAGCTCCAAGCATCTAGCTTGGAGCTTGAAATAGTGTTAAGAACAATTTTTTTCCTTTTGGCCATCACAAAGTTCCAAGCATGGATCTTAGAGATTGAACTAGTGTGAATAATAATAATTTTTGCTCCTAGGCATGTGCAAGGCTCCAAGCACATAACTTGGAATGGATGAAGATGGGTCAAAAGAAAAAAATTAGTTTCAGCCTTTTACTTTCGACATCGAAAGTTAGAGGTCAATTTTTTTTTTTTTCTTTTCAATCATGTGTGAAGTTCCAAGCATCAAACTTTGAGCTTGAAGGAAGGCCATGAACAACAAAAAACTTGCTTTTGGGCTCCAACTTTGGGTATTGAAAGTTAGAAGTCAAAAGCAAAAGAAATTATTCTTGGCCTCTCTTCAAGCTCCAAGCTTTGAGATTAGAGCTTGATAAAAGGGCATGAGGAAATTCTTTGGATTTTCATTGTAGTCTTTTCCTCCAAAAAATTTCATTTCCTGGTCTTTAGATTTGTAAATATATATTTTTGTTTGAAGTAAATTTATTTTGGAAATTTGTCAATGTGTTTTTGTAGGAAACTTTTGAAATTGGAAGTTAACCAAAGGACATATATTGAGCTTTTATTTTAATTTATAATCTTCAAGTGAAACATTCTTATTCTAGCACTAATGTGATTGCCTTTGCAAGTTCTTAGATTGCACAAAATGGGTCTTCTTAGCACATGAGAGGAATTGCATGAAATTTTAAAAGAGGTATATATTTTAAAACCATTCCAAAGTTCTTTGTCAAATGCCACCCGTATGTACAATCAAAAATCAAGTTTGGTTACCTTGGTTACAAGAACATAGCTTTGAAACAAACCCAAGAGAATAAATGAAGCACAAAATTTTGGAAGATGTGCGAGTGACATCTTATGCATTGGTACAATTTTTGAAGCCCATCAAAATTTTGATCCATTTTATTTCTTAAGTTTAGATATTGTTTTTGTTTCAATGTGGTTTATCCATTATTTTTGTCACACACTTCTTGAGGTTGGTCATGAAATGTCTTTGTCGACAATTGGCCATGTTTCCAATCCTCAATCCTTGTGGATTCAAATCTAACATCTAGAAATAAAAGCATTTTACAAGTCCAAATGAACCAAAAATTCAAGATAGTGGAGGTCTTGGAGAAACACAAGAGTCATCCCAAAGTGAAAGTTTGGATGAATATATCTTTCTATAAAATGATTTCAATGCCCATAGTCCATTTGACATTGAAGATCAATGTGTTGAAGATGGAACATGTGTTCCATATGGGATATTGTGAAGGGGATAAAATTTTCTATGTCTTTCTAACTAACTAACAAGGGGAAGGGGAATTGGTGGAAAATCACATTCATGAATTAGACTTTCATTGGAGACATGTGAATGTTTCTTTTGGGAAAGCCCTTAATTCAAATGTAGACTTGAAGAAGTTTTTTGACTATCTCCAAGCTTGGGTGCCTTTTATTTCTAGAGTCTATTCCCATGATTTCTTGTGGCACATATCTACAAATTCCATCATGCTGGATATGAAAAAGGGCCTTGTCTAGTGGTTTACTGCAATGATAGACTTTAATAAGTATGATTTTTCAAAATTCCTCTTTGAAGTTCAAAGCTACCTTGATTTTCTCCTATCCATCTCCTTTCTTTCCATTAAATGTTTGTTTTTTTAATTATGTAAGTTTGTCAAAATCGATCATGTGAAATCAAGTTTCATTCACGATTTTTTTTGCATTCAAAGTATGGGGAAGATTCCTTTGATTTAGTTCAAGGATGTCATAAGTCTTGATCTTTAAAAAAAATTTGAGAACAAGTTTAAGAAAACTTGGTATTCTTTGACACAAGGGAGTTTAAAAATAAAATGTACAAGTTAAAAATTCCTCATCATTTGTCCCTTTCAATATAAGGTATTTATTCCATTTGAACAAAATCAATGACAAGATGTTTTTCTTTTTGATTTAGCGTGAGTTCTTTACAATGATGGACGTTATAGTCAAGTTATATTATGAGGAAGTGTCAAATCCCAAGTTGAGATCCACTTCCAAGTTCCAAACATTTATGCAAAAGACAATCATTTCAATATGTGACTTGACTCTTGGTCCTCAATTCTTTAAGCAGATTTAGTTCCATTATGACATGAATTCAAATTCAAAGATGTTCATTGAAAAACTATAGATGTTAGCTTGCGCCCATGTCACAAATGAGCAGAAGGTTTCATTGTTGAAGATATGAAACCAATCCAATGTGTTGAAGGAGGCCAAAAAGTTTCCCAAACAAGGATTCTTAAATGGTGCTTTTGATAAATGGCTCCACAAAACAACTTTCTGGTTTTAAGTAAACCCCCTCCTCATTTCAACCTCAAAATTTCTTTTTAAGGTGAAAGAATTCTTCAATAACATTCCATTTTGTTGCAGTTGGAGGTGGAGGCACAAAAACTATTTTCTACTATTATCATCGATCTTAGTCTTCAACTAGGGGAGTTCTCTCACATGCTAACTCTTTCCAAGTATATTCAAAAGTGGAAATTGGCTCTTTTGAAGACATGCTTTTTTGGAGAAGTTGAACCCAAAGATGCAATTCAAAAGAGTAAGTTGTGGGAGTAGCAACTTGGTGGGATGGAGGCTCCCAAACAAGTACTATATAGGTAATGCAATCTCCTCATGTCAACAACTAGTCCTTGATCTCCATGGATTGAAATTTCCAGTGGCCTTAGACTTTTGTCTACTTCAAGTCCATTTGTACACATTACATACCTAAAGTGTGTATAATAAAACACAAAATTTGTGGCTGGGCAACACCAAGATGTGTCTGGTCATCAGACACATCTTGATCAGGCGATTGGGCAGTCAAGGAAAAAAGAAGGAGATAGGACCCATTGCTGATGTAATGTCTTCTGTTTAGTTAGTATGGTTCAACAGAGCCCCATCAATCCAATAGGCTACTGTGTTGAATTTATTCCAAACTGTTTATCAAAACTGGCATACTTCAATGCCTTCTATATCTTTCTTGATGCTAGTTTTCAGGGACGACTTCCAAATAGAACGGCTCCAGCATTTGAGGTGAGGCAAAGCTAAATCAAATAGAAGTCACAATTAAGATACTCCAATGGTTTCATGTTTGCTTGAAGGCTTTATGGCAACCTGTGTCTCAACAGTGCCAGGGTGCATATAGTTTGGCAATATTCGCATTTTCTGGATGTTACACATCCTCATGAAAGCTCACGGGAAAAGAGGTGATCAACCAGCTTATTATGTCGGCCATCTTTTCACAAGACATGGACAGCGATTGCCATTTTTTGAATATGCTTGGCATTACGAACTCTGGAATACCATCTGTTGCAAAATAGGTGATTCAAACTTGTATCACTTTTGGGGTGTGATATAGGAAGGTGAGTTATTCCTCATTTACCCAACCAATCAGGATATCCTGGATATCCTTGAAAAGGCCGAGTTGTTGAAGTCCATCGAATAGATTTTGGGTTCACAAGAATGAAATCTTTTATTCCACAATAGGAACCGTATGATTGAGTAGATGGGCTCTTTACTCTTTTTAGTCAGAGCTTTACTCTTTACTTTAGTCAGAGCTGCAAGTCAATTTCTTCCCCTAAATGTTGGATGAGGCTTGTTGGGGGTGAACCAGCAACTACCAGTACACCACGAGGAATGGATGGTGGGTGGACATGATCTCTCTCTTAAGGTGTAGGTGCAAGAACCAGACCCCTCCTATGTCTCATGATCTATGTATGTTCATGATAACTTTCAATGGTGTGCTTTATGGCAGGTAAAGCCCATGGGTGCAGAACATTCCCAAAATGCCAGGCAAGTTTGGGTATGTCCTCATCTTAGGACCCTTATTTTGGGAATGCCCCACCTTAGGGTTTTATCCTTTTCATCTTGGCCAATTTTGGCTGGTTGGAAAATTTTTAAATCCAAAAATGCTATAAATGATAAAATTTCTTTTATAGTACTTAATGCCAAATTTGGCTAAATTGTCTTTATGAATGGATGATCTCAAATTCTTTGACATTACAAAATTGAAAAAAATAAAAATAAAAATGGCTTTACCCTAAATGAACAGGAATAAGACCCTGAAAACCGGCTAAGTTTATAACTTGGGACAGGAGGAAAAGTTACTTAACAAACTCTTGGGAGAATTCCTTACCATATGTGCAGCCGGTGAACGCCAGTTACAACACTGGTCAGCAAGAATCCTGGCTTTTGAGGCTCTCGTGTCTAAGTCACAATGCCTACCTTGACCCTGGACTATCTAGAAAACCACAACTTCTTTAAGCGAGTACTTTACCCTACTGTAACAACTACAATCGTCTTAGAAATTTTTGCAGTGTAGCTGGAGGCTGTGTTACGGTGCATGATTATGCCTCTGGGTGTTGTGTTTTCACAATGGGCTTTATGTGCACAGTAAAGTCCTAGGTAGAGAGGACTGTGTGGAAATCTCAATGTTGAAGTCCAAGATGCTGCAGAAAAGGATGAGGAAGTCTGGAATCCTCGTGAAATTCGGAGTTGTGGGAGGGAAACTGCCCATCCTAATTAGTGTACTTTTTCATGGGCCAGGCTTTTACGAAAAGCATGCAGCCCTGCCCTGCTCTATGAAGGTTGCATCAATTTTGACATTGTGTAAAAAGCCCATGGGCAAGAGCTTTAGCGTGGGCTTGCCCAATTTTGCCTCTTGACTCTTGCCTAATGCGCCTTTATTTCAGACATGCCCTTGCCCTTGGGCTCCACCCCCTACTGAGAACAAACAAATAAAGCATCTGAGTATGTTAGTGATTTTTTTTGTGGCAAACTTTTGCCATTTGGTGAAAACATTTTAAAAAAAAAAAAGTCTGTCACAAATTCCCTGTTTTTGAGATTGAAAAATAAAATGAATAAAAATATATTGCCAATGATCTCTACTATTTTGTACAATATGAAAGGGTGTTTAAGATTTTTTACTTTTATATTTTTCATATTGTCAAATTTGGCTAAATATGCTTATGGGTGATCATCACTTGAGCAACATCACAAAGTTGAAAAATAAAATCACTGGAATAAATTATTAGTCCTTTGTATATGGGATTACATAATTGCACAAGATGGACAGAGGCTCCTAGTTATCAGAGATAACATCCCTGTTTCAATCTGACATGCATTGTACTGCTTTGGGCACTTGTTTTTGAAGCTCATGGTGTCATCAATCTGTGCCTACTTACCACCGATCAATCCATGCACTCCTGCTTCACACATTTTCAAGATCATCTGCAGCTGTCATGCAGTCGGCACAATTGTGGACATCAATAACACAGAGATCGAGGCTCTGAAAAAGGCAATCACAGCCGAATGGGAGGAGCTTGAGGATAGAAGCGTGACAAGCAATCATTGTCCTGTCGTTAACAGGGAACATCAATAGAGGATGTGGGTCAGACCTTTGATGAACTCACGCAAACGGTACAAGTTGGTTTTGGCATCTAATCATAAGCCATAGGCTAGTGTTGTTACTCGAGAAAACCGTGGTGCACTTTTAAAAACCTTCGCAGGTTTACTTAATGCAAGGGTGCTGCTGCTAGAATCCAATTGAGGACCTGTCCACCAGTGTTTTGTTCTTGGAAGTTTAGTTTGTAGCCAAAGTGCCAATCATCCACGTGAACTTGATGATCATCCCTAGCAGGCTTTCTTTGTTTTTTGGCGAAAAAATCGCCAAAATGTGATACCAATCCAAATTTCTGGCGAAAAATCCCTGTTTTCTCAAAAACGTGTTGCCAACATTTCGCCGAGTTCTAATTCTTTTGGGGAGGGTGTTGCCACCGGCCTGTCTATAGGCTACACATTTAATGGTCCTGTACAAAATTGTCCCCAGTTTTGTCGAAATCTGCCTTCGGAGGCTTGCCACTACTGTATGCTACAAAATTGGGGAAAAAAAAAAAAAAAAAAAAAAAAAAAACACAAAAAAAA